>CEPW01061941.1_pt1 | contig 14316 bp, 16 predicted proteins | sample 356211 | NCBI WGS metagenome assembly CEPW01 (sample SAMEA2620021, study PRJEB7988) | marine metagenome | biome: marine biome (ENVO:00000447); feature: deep chlorophyll maximum layer (ENVO:xxxxxxxx); material: "saline water (ENVO:00002010), including plankton (ENVO:xxxxxxxx)" | depth 25 m
GAACAGCCTGGGCACATTGTTCTTTTTGCCGGTTCTAATCCGGATCCCCTGGCGTGATCACCCAGGCGCCATCGCCGCCTTACTGATAAGCGGTGTGATCGGAATTGCGCTGGGCGACAGCCTCTATCTCGCGGCACTTCGTCGCATTGGGACACGACGGACTCTCACAATCGAAGCTGCAGGACCTGTGCTCGCCAGCATTGGGTCGTTGCTCATTCAAGGCGAATCACTCACGGTGCTGGACTTCGCTGGCGCCGCACTTGTCGCATGGGCTGTTCTGCTCATCGCCAACCGCACAACATCAGCTTCGTCAGAATTGGTATTCGATCGTGATGGCGTTCTGCTGGCCTTGGGATCTGTGGTGAGCGGTCTCACAGGTGCATTTCTGGCTCGAGCCGTTCTGCTTGAGGGTCAGTTTTCAGCACTTGATAGTGCAGCGATTCGTCTTCTCGGCGGGATGGTGGTCTGGCTGCCGATGTGGTTTAAACGTCAATCGTTCCCAACGCTGTCGAGTTTTGACGGTCTCATCAGGGTTCTGGTCGCCACCTTGCTGGGAACCAATCTCGGAATCCTTCTTCAGCAGATGGTGTTCAGAACCCTGGCCGTCGGCCCAGGAGTGACCTTGATGAGTACTGCGCCTTTGATGGCGCTTGCCATCGCAAGGGTTCGCGGTCAAAGACTCGACATTTATGAAATCGCGGCCGGTGTGTGTGGTGTCGCAGGCGTCGCGCTGACAAGTTGGTGAAGATCCTTGGATAACGAGGCTGAATACTCCTCTGAAAAACCGAGAACCACAAGATCAAGACCGCAACCGTAGGAAGGCTTCCAAGATGTATCGGGGGCCGCTTCAAACCAGCTATCCAAACGAGGACCAACCATCTGGATCTGCAGCGGAAGTGGCTTACCAGCCAACCAGACACGACCCTTGAGACGGACGACCTGGCAAGGCCCAACACGGTCTTTTAGGCGCTGTTCTAGGGCTGCACGGTCAACATCTCCCTCAAAACGAATCACGCTTCCTTTGACCTCCACATGGGTGTGATCGTGATGATGGCCATGGTCATCGTGATCGTGGTGGCCATGATCGTGATCGTGCCCCTGGTTGTTGGGGCTGTGCTCGTGATGATGAGCCAGTCCCAGAACAATCTGAGGATCGACACCACCCCGTTCCATGGGAAGGGCGGGAGTGCCGACACGACAACTCTGCTTGAGCTGGTCGGACACGCGAACAAGATCCTGGTCAGCCACGCAATCAGCGCGGCTGATCAACACCAAATCAGCGGCTTGCAACTGATCCTCAAACAACTCATCAATCGCCGTGAGGTGATCCAGGCTTGGATCCTCCTGACGCTGCTTCTCCAAGGTTCCAGGATCAGCAACAGGACTCCCCCCAGCGAGGGCTTGACCATCCACAACGGTCACAACACCGTTGATCCGCACCCGTGAACGGATGTCGGGCCATTCAAGGGCCTGCAACAACGGACGTGGCAAGGCAAGACCACTGGTTTCAACAACAATTCCATCCAGATTGTTCGCCCGCTCGAGCAGGCGTTCCATCGTCGGCAAGAAATCGTCCTGAACGGTGCAACACAAACAACCGTTGTTCAGTTCAACGAGGCGACCTTCAAGCTCGTCATCAGGGCAGAACCCACAACTGCGGATCAAATCACCGTCGAGGCCCACACTTCCAAATTCATTGACCATGACGGCCAACCGCTGACCGCTGTTTTTCAGAAGTTCACGCAACAACGTTGTTTTTCCGGCTCCTAAAAAACCGGTAATCACCGTGACGGGTAAACGCTTCAACATTGCGTGCGGCCGATTCAAGGACGACAGCCGAGGCTCTCACGAGTGTCGACTCCACTCCGTGAATTCACACCAGAAGCCGACGCACACAGAGCACGTTGCTGAGGCAGGTCCATCACAGCATTGGTGAAGTCGGCTCCCTCGATCACAGCATTGGTGAAGCGGCTCTGCATCATCATCGCGTTGGTGAAGTTGGCACCACGCAAGTCAGCCTCATCAAATCGGCTGGCGAAGGCGACCACGTCTTCTAGATCAGCATCACGAAGGTCAGCTCCCTGCAACTGAGAGGTGTTGATCACAGCACCGCGAAGGTCCGTTCCCGACAGGTCGACATCACGAAGGTCGGCCTTCAGGAATTCCTTTTCCTTGAGGTCGAGGCCGTGCATATCAGCTGTGATTTCTTTCACGGCGAACTGACCGCGTAACTCAGGGGCTGTAATCGCAAACACCGGTGAAGGAGCAGAGACCTGCGCGCAAACGATCAAAAGCCCAACTAATACAGCGAAACAACGGCGAAACAGGCCTGTCATCAGTTCGAACCGTCCACTGAGGGTTAACTTGTCCGCTCACGTTATGGCAGCTGCCCGGGGACCGACGCGTCATGGCCATGACTTTGCGAGTGGTAGTTCCACCTCATCCACTCATTGCCCATTGGCTGACGGTTCTCAGGCATCAACACACGCCGGCCCCTCTTTACGGAACGGCCCTTCAGGAACTCGGCCGTTGGTTGACCTACGAAGCAATCCGCGATTGGTTGCCCCACCGGCCTCAGGTCGTTTCAACAGCAACTGGAGACGCCGAAGGCAGCGTCATCGAGTCCACCGTGCCACTCCTTGCTTGTCCAATTCTTCCTGCCGGTCTTGAGCTGTGGCAGGGAGCCCGCAGCGTGTTGCCCGAAGCAACATTGTGTTTGGCTCCCCCAAACCAAGTCGAGAACAACGCTGGAGTGATTCTGTTTGTTGATCAGATCTCGGATGGTGAACGGGAAGTTGCTCTGTTGAATCGTCTGATGGAATCCGGCGTTGAAGGACGTCGGGTGCGTCTGATCACTGCCTTAACGGCCAGCCCGGGGTTGAAGCTGATCGGTGAAACCATTCCTGATCTCACCCTGCACACCGCTTGCATCGATCCTGACCTGACTGAGGACGGCGATATCAGCCCTGGGATTGGTGATCCTGTGCAACGTCTCAACATCAGAACCAATTCCCCTGACTAGGCTGAAGGTCTGCGAGTGACGTGATGAGTCAGCACCACCCATCCTCCTCTGGATCCTTGGCAACACTGGTTACCGGAGCGGTAATCGGAGCCGCAGGCTTGGCCTTTTGGCTCTTGAACGAAGCCGATCGTCGGCGCCGTCTCGGCCAACAACGTTCGATGCTCTACGCCCCGCGCATGCAGGACGGCTCGGAGGTACTCAACACCCATCTGAATGGCCGCAGCGGCAATCAGCAACTGGAAGAGCGAGTGGAGCGTTTGAACGCTGAAATCGCTCGTGTTCGTAGCCAGCTGGAGCAGTTGGGATCCGAAGACTGAGCGCTCGGTAGGTTGGCCGAATCTCCACAGGTCCGACCTGCACCATGCTCCGTTCCGACGCCGTCACCAAGGGGATTCAGCGTTCGCCCAACCGCGCGATGTTGCGTGCCGTCGGGTTCGGGGACGGTGATTTCGGAAAGCCAATCCTTGGGATTGCCAACGGATACAGCACGATCACACCCTGCAACGTCGGGCTCAACGATCTTGCAAAACGAGCTGAAGACGCAGCACGACTAGCCGGTGGAATGCCACAGATGTTCGGCACCATCACCGTCAGCGACGGGATTTCCATGGGCACTGAAGGGATGAAGTATTCCCTTGTCAGCCGCGAAGTCATCGCGGATGCGATCGAAACGGCCTGCAACGGTCAAAGCATGGATGGCGTCTTAGCGGTAGGCGGCTGCGACAAAAACATGCCAGGGGCCATGCTCGCCATGGCACGCATGAATATTCCTTCTGTCTTCGTTTACGGCGGAACAATCAAACCCGGAAAACTGGGCGGCTGCGATCTCACGGTGGTGAGTGCCTTTGAAGCCGTAGGGCAATTAACCAGCGGAAAAATCGACGAAGAACAACTCACGGCGGTTGAAAAAAACGCCTGCCCTGGTGCAGGAAGCTGCGGCGGCATGTTCACCGCCAACACGATGAGTGCCGCCATCGAAACGATGGGCCTCAGTCTTCCTTACAGCTCAACCATGGCAGCGGAAGATCAGGAAAAGGCCGATAGTGCTGCACGATCGGCGGAGGTCTTGGTCGAAGCGGTGAAGGCCAACATCAGGCCCCTGGACCTTCTCACCAAACAGGCATTTGAAAACGCCATCAGCGTGATCATGGCCGTGGGTGGTTCCACCAATGCAGTGCTGCATCTCTTGGCGATTGCGCGTACCGCAGGGGTGGACCTCGGCATCGATGATTTCGAACGAATCCGTCAGCGGGTCCCTGTGATCTGTGACCTCAAGCCCAGCGGGCGTTACGTGACCGTTGACTTGCACAATGCTGGCGGCATCCCCCAGGTGATGAAACTGCTCCTCGATGCTGGGTTGCTCCACGGCGACTGCCAAACGGTGGAGGGAAAAACTCTGAAGGAACTGCTTGCTGATGTGCCCTCTGCACCAGCTAGCGATCAAGACGTGATCCGACCACTCAGTAATCCGCTTTATGCCAAAGGACATCTAGCGATCCTCAAGGGCAACCTCGCTAGCGAGGGCAGCGTGGCCAAAATCAGTGGCGTGAAAACACCTGTGCTCACAGGTCCAGCTCGGGTCTTCGAGAGCGAAGAGGATTGTCTTGCCGCCATCCTCGACAAGCAAATCCACGCTGGAGATGTCGTCGTCGTTCGCTATGAGGGCCCGGTCGGTGGTCCTGGAATGCGAGAAATGCTTGCCCCCACCTCCGCGATTGTTGGCCAGGGATTGGGCGACAAAGTGGCACTAATCACCGATGGACGATTCAGCGGTGGCACCTATGGATTGGTTGTGGGCCATGTAGCCCCTGAAGCTGCCGTTGGCGGAATGATCGGGCTAGTTCAGGAAGGGGACAGCATCACAGTGGATGCCGACCAACTGTTGCTTCAGCTCAATGTGGATGAGGCTGAACTGAGCCGTCGAAAGGCGGCATGGAGCAAACCTCAGCCTCGTTATCGCACTGGAATTCTGGGCAAGTATGCCCGTTTGGTCAGTACGAGCAGCAAAGGCGCCGTCACCGATCAGCCGGATTGATCAACAGGCTGCAACAAGGAACGCAATCGTCGGCTTAATGCTTCGAGGGGTGCCGCATCCTGAGGAGCACTGCAGCGTTCTCCGCTAGCCCCATCCATCCAAACCGGATGCCGCCCATGCCAAAGCATCGGGCGGTCCGGTTGATCCCACCAACTCAACATCAAGTTGATTTCGATGCCACTGCGATAAATCTCTAACTCGAGATCGCGATCACAGTGGCGTTGCCCCTCCTGATCGCGACATTCGATCCGTACGGTCAGATCTTCAACAACCGACTGATCGTCATCACCACCGGCGAGCAACACCACTGAATGACTCCAAGGCTTGAGGCAAACATCCGCTGAACGGGCGATCAGAACCTGCAGATCCATCTCTCAAGGCACTGTTCGGATGGACCGAAGCAACAGTCGGATCGGCCCAGAACGGAAGCCCGGATTCAAAGCTCCATCGTCGCCAAATTTGGAATGCAACACCTGTATGCGCGTCAGCCCAGAGGCGTCAAACCTCAGCGGTAGGCCAACCGGCTTGGCGCGCACCGTGGGCCGCAGTGCAGCGAAGGGGATGTCGATGACAGAAATGCCAGAGGCTTGCGTTGGAACATCAAGGACCCAACGCAACCCTCCCGGGATCAGCTCGGTCAGACCTAGAGCACCATCCCGGCAACCAAGAGCAATTTTTAACGTGCGCCCCTCGGCCTCGAGCTCAAATCGCAACCCGGAGACCTCTGAAAGATTCAAAGGCGGCGAAAGGCGGGGGGAGCGACAGCTCACAAAGCCGCCGCCTTGTTCCACCAGCTCACCATCCAACAGCAAGCCGTCTGCATTGACGCGACAACCAGCCCGTGAGCGGCCTCCCATGATCGTGTCGTTCAGACACGACCATTCAGCGAAGTCATTGCCCTGAAAAAGGAACGTGTCAGAGGCCAGCGGCTGCATCCTGGTCCGTAAGGATCAGCACATCATTAGCAGGTTGAACCAGGCGTGCGGGGGTGCGTTCAGATGATTCAGAAGGATCAATGAGTCGGCGCAGTGCCTGTTGCTTGGCTTCTCCGGCGACAAGAAAGATCACCTGACGAGCCGCACTCAACACAGGAGCAGTCAGGCTGATGCGATCCAACCCTTTGCCTCGCCCAACGGTTGCCCAAACATCCGTCACTCCTGGAGCATCGGTTCCTGGAAAGAGTGACGCCGTATGACCATCGTCACCAAGGCCGAGCACCATGACGTCAAAAATCGGGGGCTGGCCTGGGCAGATTCGCGACACGAGGTTCGCAAAGACGTCTGCACTGGCGTCTGCAGACGCCAACTCGACCGTCGGAACCGGGTGAAACGTGGCCTTCCCTCCAGGGCCCTGAGCCATCAATGTGGAACGCAGCATTCGAGCGTTACTGGAATCGTCTTCTGCGGCGACCCAACGTTCATCCCCCAGGACGACGTCGACGCGCTCCCACGGAAGACGTTCTTGGCCCAAAAGGGAGTAGGCCCTTCCAGGAGTAGACCCACCAGACAGCGCAATTTGACAGCGATCGCGTTGGTCGAGGGCAAGGGAGATTTGGGCTGCAATGGTCTGCGACGCGCGACGGGCAAGATCTTGCGCATCAGTGGCACGCTCGAGGCGGTAGTTGCTCATAACGACCCCCCGATCAGTTCAACCACTCGGTGTGGAAGCTGCCGTCTTGATCCACGCGCTTGTAGGTGTGAGAACCGAAGCAATCACGCATGGCCTGCACAAGGTTCTGAGGCAGGCGACCGGTTCGATAGCTGTTGATGTAATCCAGCGTGCTGCTGAAGCACGGAACAGGAATTCCCGCTTCCGCAGCACCAGCCACAACCTTGGCGAGCCCTGGCAAGCGACGGTTGACTTGCTCAGCAAACCAAGGGTCGATCATCAAATTTTCGAGCTGAGGATCGCTGTTGAACGCATCTTGAATGCGCTTCAGAAGACGCGAACGAATAATGCAGCCACCCTTCCAGATCTGTGCGATCGAAGGCATGTGCAGGGAATAGTCAAGATCATTGGAGGCGATCCGAAGCAACTCCATCCCCTGGGCGTAACTGGCCACGCAACTCAGTACCACCGCATCCATCAGAGGAGCCATGGCATCGCCGGGTTGACCAAGATCGAAATCGATCACGGCTGGACCCTTGAGGATTCCCTCCGCGTGAACCCGTTGCTGCTTGATCGAACTCATCACACGACCATTGAGAGAGGCATAAATGGTTGGAACCGGAGCGCCCATCTGAAGGGCCGTTACAACAGTCCAAAGGCCAGTGCCCTTCTGGCCTGCCTGATCCATGATTTTTTCAACGAGATCAGCACCGTCATCGGGATCCTTTGTGCGAAGACAGACCTCCGTGATCTCAACTAAATAGGAGGACAACTCTTCCGTGGCATTCCACTGAGCCAACACGTCGGCCATTTGGACACCAGACATGCCCTTGACCCGCTTCATCAGGTCGTAGGCCTCAGCAAGGATTTGTTCAATTCCGTACTCAATGCCGTTGTGAACAGTTTTCACCAGATGACCAGAGCCACCAGGGCCGATGTAGGTCACGCAAGGGCCATCCTCAACTTGGGCCGCCATCTTGCTGACCAAGCTTTCAATCGCGTCGTAGGAGCTTTTTGTGCCTCCTGGCATCATGCTTGGTCCCTCTAGAGCACCTTTGGCACCACCGGAAACACCCATGCCAATAAAGCCGAAGCTTTTGCTTTCGAGCTGCTGAACACGGCGTTCCGTGTCTTGATAATCGGAATTTCCGCCGTCAATTAGGAGATCACCCTCCTCGAGATAAGGAGAAATCTGATCAACAACTGCGTCCACAGCTGGACCAGCCTTGACCATCATCAAAATTCGACGAGGACGCTCGAGCTTGTCAACAAAATCCTTGAGGTCCGTGGCGCCTTGAATATTTTTGCCGGCGCCACGCGCATTTAAAAACTCTTCTGTTTTGGAATAGGTGCGGTTATAAACAACGCTTGAAAATCCATTGCGCTCAGCGTTGAGGACAAGGTTTTCGCCCATCACACCGAGACCAATCAGACCGAAATGAGATTTGGACATGGCCTGAGGGACACGTGAACACTGGTTCAGTGTGAGCAGAAAGCCGTGTGCCGTCTGCTGTTGACACATGTTCTGTCAGGAATAAACCATCAAGCCCCCTCTGGGGACTTGATCAGTTCTGCGCGTGCTGGCTTAACCGGGTGATCAAAGGATCAAATCACAGTTCCATCAGGGATGGTTGCATTCTTGACAACAACGACAATGCCATTGCGAATGTAAAAACCTTGATCGGGGCGATCAGCTTCCTCAACACGATCTTTATTGACGATCGTGACGTTGGAACCAATCCGTGCATTTTTATCGAGGATGGCTCCTTTGACCGTTGTGCCTTCACCAACACCAAGAGGAATGCCGCCGCGTTCCCTCAGCAATGCACGCTCATCTGAGGATTCGAAGTAATCAGCACCCATCACCAATGTTTCTTGCACAACAGCATCGGTTTCAACTCGACTCCTCACACCAAGCACACAGTGATGAATGCTGCAGGATTTTAAAATGGAGCCTTCACCAATGATTGAATCCGTGACTTGTACATCAACAAGCTTGCTGGGAGGCAAATAACGAGGACGGGTATAAATCGGGAATTTTTCGTCATAGAAGCTGAACGGAGGCGTTGGCTGCTGAGTGAGAGCCAAGTTCGCTTCATAGAACGCTCCAATGGTTCCAATGTCTTCCCAGTAATCGTTGAAGACATAGCTCTGAAGCTTGTCACCACGGGCAAGAGCTTCAGGAATCACTTCTTTTCCGAAGTCTTTGTGCTCAGGATGGCCATCAAGAAGATCGAACAGAGTCTTCCTACTAAAGACATAGATGCCCATTGATGCCAAATAAGGCTTCTCTTTCGCTGCTTCAGCTGTTAAACCGAAACGCGAAGTGTCAACAGCCATTGCCTTTAGAGCCTCACCTTTGGGCTTCTCACGAAACTCCTTGATGTCAGCATTGTCATCGGTCCTCATCAAGCCAAAGGCTTCTGCCTGGGCTGGGTCAACAGGGAGAGCAGCCACCGTTAGATCAGCGCCGGTGCGACGGTGATGCTCCACAAACTTGCTGTAGTCCATGCGATACAGCTGATCGCCGGACAAAATCAGATACTCATCAACGTCCCATTCTTGGAAGAGCCATTGGTACTTCCGAACAGCATCAGCGGTGCCCTCGAACCAGGACGGACTATCGGGTGTTTGTTGAGCCGCAAGAACCTCTACAAAACCTTGGCCAAAAGATGCACTTAAATTAAAGCTCTGGCTTAAATGACGATTCAAAGACGCACTGTTGAACTGCGTCATGACGTACATCTTGTTGATGCCGGAATTGATGCAGTTGCTAATGGGAATATCAATCAAGCGGTACTTACCAGCCAAAGGCACAGCTGGCTTAGCCCGCATCTTGGTCAACGGATAGAGGCGAGTACCTGCACCGCCGCCGAGAATGATTGCAAGTACCCGCTTCATGTCTAGTCCCGAGATCGGCGTGACCAGATGAACTTACTAGGGTTTTCCCGATATCGAACGCCCTTGGGGATCAATCCAACGAGATTGCTGGGAATCAGTCCGCGACAGCTCGAAATCAGGAGTCCGTTGCAGGATCCAAATTAAACAGTCGCTCAACTGTACGAAGCGCTTGCTGGCGATCAGTGCGATTCTGAGGTGCCCTTAACTGAGTAACAGGGGTATGGAGAATCTTGTTGATGATTCCCTTACTCAGAGCCTCAACAACCTTGCGCTCACGGGCAGAAAAATCAGGCCCCATACGACTCAACGCTTTCTGCAATTCCTCAGCACGGACAGCCTCCATTGATGAGCGAAGTCTGTTAATCGTTGGCACGGCTTCCAGACTGTCCCACCAGTCAAGAAATTGCTGCGCTTCCTGGCGCAATAAGTCTTCCGCTTCGCGAGCCATCGCTTGACGCGCTTCTTGGTTGCGGGCGACGACTTCTTGAAGGTCGTCGACGTCATACGACTCGACACCGTTCACACCTGCAGCATCCGCGGCAATGTTGCGCGGCACCCCAATATCAATCAACCGCAGAGCGCTGCGGCGGTTTAGGGGTTGCAATCGATCCGCGTCAATAATCGGATCATCGGAAGCTGTGCTGGTGAACACCAGTGAACAGGTGCTCAAAAACTGATTCAATTCCGAGAGGGGTCGACACTGAATCGGTAAGTCGGGGAAATCCCGTGCCAAGAGTTCAGCACGTTCAACTGTTCGATTGAGAAGAACCACCCCTGAAGCACCTTTCGCTTGCAGATGCTGAAGCAGCAGACGGCTCATCCTGCCCGCGCCGACAACAGCGATCTGCTCCGTTTCCAGAGTGACTAACTGATCGAGCCCTCTGGACTGACCAAGTTTGAGTTGAGCCAGCTCAACCGCTGCGGAACTAATCGAAACAGCACCTGTTCCAAGGTTGGTCTCACTACGGACCCTTTTTCCAGTGCTGACGGCTTGCGTCAACAAACGATTCAAAATGGGGCCAAGAGATTTGTGCTCTTGACCCAAGCGCATCATCTTCTTGACCTGAGACAGGATTTGGCCTTCTCCCAGAACCAAACTGTCCAGACCCGCAGCCACCCGCATCAGGTGGTCAACCGCATCCTCGTGGTGAAAACTGAACAGATGAGGTGAAAGTTCATCGGTCTTCAGACCGGAATGTCCACTCAAAAAATCGTTGACAGCTGATACTCCCAGATCAGGGTTGCGAACGAGGGTGTAAATCTCGAGGCGATTGCAGGTGCTGAGGATCGAAGCCTCTAACACCTGTTCATTGCCCCTCAACGATTGGAGGGACGTCTCCATGGTCTGCTCAGGGATACTCAGGCGCTCCCGGATTTCGACCGGTGCCGTGCGATGACTTAGGCCGACGACGGCAATGTGCATGAAGACGTTCCTCTCAACCAGAAAATGACGATCAGTTCAGAGCAATGCTCTGAGCGCCGTCTTTGATGTGCACGGTGTTGGTGAAGCGGCAGGTGTTATCCAAGTTGCTGATCACCAAGCTGCTCGTACGGGTGCAGTCGTTTTCGAACTTAACTCCATTGAAGAGCAGACCATCGGTGATGCCGCTGCCTGCGAAGACAACATGCTCACCACAGGCCAGTTCAGCTGCGTCGTAGACCTTATCGGGGTCGGTGATGCCCATCTCGGCCAATCGGGCCAAGTTGCCTTCCTTCGTCATATCCGCCCACTCGGACGTTTGTGCAATCGCTGGGTCGTAGACCAGCTGACCTTGGAAGTGACCACCCAGAGCGCGCATGGCGGCTGCGGAAATCACCCCTTCAGGTGCCGCACCAATGCCCATCAGACAATGGGTGCCTGTACCGGCGAAACCGCAGGCAATCGCAGCCTGCACATCACCATCAGAGATGGGCTGAATACGAGCGCCGGTGGCGCGAATTTCTGCAATCAGATCCTTGTGACGTGCACGGTCCATGACCACGATGGTGAGCTCGTCAGGAGCTAAACCCAGGCACTCACTGAGGATTTTGATGTTTTCAGTGGCTGATTTGTTGATATCAACCTTGCCTTTGGCTGCCGGGGGTGCAGCCAATTTCTTCATGTAGAAGTCAGGTGCATTGAACAGACCACCACGGTCGGATGCGGCCAAAACTGCCATCGAGCCACGCTGGCTGAACGCGCAGAGGTTGGTGCCTTCGCAAGGATCAACTGCAAAGTCAACGCCAGGGCCGGTGCCACTGCCCACTTCCTCACCGATGTAAAGCATCGGAGCTTCGTCGCGCTCGCCTTCACCGATCACGATGCGACCCTGCATCTGGATTTTGCCCATGCGCTTGCGCATGGCTTCCACAGCAGCAGCGTCGGCTTCATCCTTGAGGCCTTTGCCTGAAAGCTTGGCGGAGGCAATCGCTGCCTGCTCGACAACCTCGAGAATTTCCTGAATGAGGGTCTGATCCACGTGACTCCGGTACTGGGGTGGTGAGGGATTGAGAGGTGCTTGTGGCAGGACAACATGCCGCTACCGCAAGGGATCTCAACACAAAAGCGCGGCTCACTGTATCAGTGAAGCCTGGGTGGCCTGCCATCTCGTCGGCTTCTATAAGCTCTCGCCAGTTATTTGTATTCAATGTCAAATCAACATCGCCCTATTCAGATCATTCCTTCGGTACTGCCAGCGGACTGGGCAGCGATGGGTCAATGCGTCAAAGATCTCGAAGATGCGGGAGTTGACCGAATTCAGTTTGATGTGATGGATGGAAATTTTGTCCCGAATCTGACGTTTGGCCCAGAGCTGATCTCGGCATGCCGCCGCTATTGCAATGTGCCATTTGAAACACAATTAATGGTCAGTCAATACAACTGCGAAACGATGCTTGATCAATACGTTGAAGCCACGAAAGGCCCCAACGGAGAACCCGGAGTCGTGATCGCTCATGTAGAGGCCAACACGCACCTTCACCGGGTTCTGGGGCGAATCAGACAACTGGGCGGCAGCCCGTCTGTGGCGATGAACCCCCACACACCCATGGACATGGTGAAAAACGTGCTGGATATGGTGGATCACGTTCTAGTGATGACAGTTAATCCAGGCTTTGGAGGTCAGGCCTATATCCCAACAATGCTGGACAAGATCTCTGAATTACGAACCGCCATCCTTGAGCGGAATCTCGATGTTGATATCGAAGTCGACGGTGGAATCAAGGCGAACTGGACCCTGTCTCAGTGCTGTGCAGCAGGCGCCAACTGTTTTATTGCCGGCAGCGGGATGTTTGCCTATCCAAGCCTCAAGGAAGGATGTGATGACCTGCGACGTGTCGCCTTAGCAGCCCAGGCCGGGGAGGTTTTGCCAACTCCGGACTAAGAGCATGTGATGGATGTAACTTTGCCCTGTACAAATTTGGGCACTGGAATGGGCGCGAAGCCTCTCGTCATCTCACCATCGATTCTGTCTGCCGACTTCTCCCGCCTTGGCGACGAGGTCAAGGCTGTGGACGAAGCCGGCGCTGACTGGATTCACGTGGATGTGATGGATGGGCGTTTCGTCCCCAATATCACGATTGGTCCCTTGATCGTGGACGCCTTACGTCCGGTGACCCAGAAGCCTCTAGACGTTCATTTGATGATCGTTGAACCGGAAAAATACGTTCCCGATTTCGCCAAAGCGGGCGCTGACATCATTTCGGTGCAAGTGGAGGCATGCCCCCACCTGCACCGAAACCTGGGGCAAATCAAAGATCTGGGCAAACAAGCTGGTGCAGTGCTCAATCCAGGCACGCCCATCGACACCTTGGAGTACTGCCTAGAGCTGTGCGATCTGGTGCTGATTATGAGCGTTAACCCAGGATTTGGTGGTCAGAGTTTCATCGACAACCAGATTCAAAAAATCCGAGATCTTCGTCGCATGTGCGATGAAAGAGGTCTTGATCCATGGATCGAAGTCGACGGTGGAATCAAGGCTGGAAATGCCTGGAAGGTGATTGAAGCCGGCGCCAACGCGATCGTGTCTGGCTCCGGTGTTTTCAATCAGCCTGACTATGCAGCAGCCATTCAGGGGATTCGCGACAGCAAATCTCAAGAAGCAGTCTTGGTCTGATTTGTTAGTCCAAGTCAATGGAAATCCCCTAAGCCTCCGCTCAAGCGGGGGCTTTTTTGCAACCAAGCAACGGAGGATTTAAAACTTAAAGCTTAAATTCAAAAAAAAGGGCTTCTGCTTCGGCATAACTTTTGCCTTCCCTTAAAACATACACTTGCGATTTCCACCAATCCCAAGTTTCGATATCGATCAACTCCATGAGGCGATGATCCCACTGATGCCCAGAAGACCGTGATTGATCATTCATACAATATGTGCCCAACTGAACGCAAACTAGCGATCCTGTCAAATGTATGCAGGCAATGACGTGCAAGAGTCATCGTGAAGGGCTGGGATCTAAAGCGGGGTCGGAGTTAGCACCACGAATCAAATGCCGAAGCTGCTCTGCTTTGACATCGACAAGGTGATATGAGGAGACAAAACCACAGTGGCGAAAACCAGCCTCTTCAACACAGACCTTGATTGAACCATCAGAGAGCGTCTGGAGATCAGTCATCGAACATCACAAGCAAACGTTATGCATCAGCTTGATCTAATTCAGGAGAAATGCAATCGAATTAGGTGTTTATCACCAGAAGTCAAACCCATACGTCGCTCACCACAATCAAAATCAAGCAGTCAATCCCGTAGAAAGACAAGGCATCATCGGCTGAATA
>CEPW01085197.1_pt1 | contig 14304 bp, 24 predicted proteins | sample 356211 | NCBI WGS metagenome assembly CEPW01 (sample SAMEA2620021, study PRJEB7988) | marine metagenome | biome: marine biome (ENVO:00000447); feature: deep chlorophyll maximum layer (ENVO:xxxxxxxx); material: "saline water (ENVO:00002010), including plankton (ENVO:xxxxxxxx)" | depth 25 m
GTGTGTGCTTAACTGTGTTGTCATCACCGGTGATATAGTTTGCAATGTGTTGACCGCCATTGCCTCTGTCATCTGTTTGGTAACTTTCTAGCACATTATCATTGCCTACCACAATCCAATACAAATCATTATCACCAGTTTCGTCTGCGTCTACATTACCATCTTCGTGTTTTCCTTGCCAGCCTTTGATATCATTGTCATTGCCGTTTACTGTGATTCTGTTGATATTGCCATCTTGTTTTGCAATATGCACATTGATTGTGTTGTCACTGCCATTCAAAACTTCCGTGTACACATTGTTGCTGTCACCTTCTTCAATGGTAACATTTAGGGTGTTATCTACATCACCACCATTGCCTATTTCTGTGTGAGTAACATTGCTGTCACCTTCTATGTCAACATTTATGGTGTTGTCATTGCCGTGATTGTCCACAGCACTCACATTGCCGTCGCCTTTTTGCACAACTGTTATGGTTTGATCTGTACCACTGGTCCATATGCCAATCCTGTTGTTGTCGCCTTCTTGTGTTAATGACACAGTTTTGTCATTGCCACTGAGAACAGCATCACCGCTAACAGTATTCAAACTTCTTATTTTATTGCTATCACCATCCTGCACAATGTCTAAATCAATATCATGCCCAACCTGTCGAACATAAATTTCATTGGCCCAACTACATATTGGACTGCTTGATAACAATACTATTGTTAAAACTCGTACCCAGTCTATAATCGTACAACTCCCAATCACTCTGTCCTAAATCCATACTATAACCATATGCGTCATGCAAACGTAATTTAAAATAGTTTGTTCCTATATTATCTTCTCTTTCAACAACATACTTGTCGCCTTCTTTTTCTAATCTTATACCAGTTTCAGGATCAAATCCATATATGTTTGTGTCTTGTTTAAGTAATAATTCGTTTTGTAAATCCAATTCATCTTTGAACAATGCCATCAGCATTGCATTCAATTGATCCAGCATGTCATACAACACATCTGCTAACAGATAATCTGATTCATCCAATGCTGTTACCCAAATGTTTTCAATTGAATCCATCAACGCATCTCTGTCCAATTCAGAAAAATCTAAAAAATCAATGTCTAGGAAATCATACATTGCCATTGCTTTTTTCCTGATTGCATCTTCTTCTTCATCATAAGGATTCTTCTTGCGTAGTATTAACAGTTGACTAATCTGTTTTTCATCAAGATCTAACACCAATGGTTTTGTGGGTGGTTGTGAACTGATGCTGGTAATTGTGGTTTGATATGCTTGATTCATCAACACAAAACCAACATCAGTTTCAACTTTGATTGCGCCTGTTATACAAAGCCCGTCCTCATCACAACTTGGTAACAGAGTTACCATGGTGCTACCTACTTCATCTACAACCAACACAAAGTCAGTCCCTCTCACTCCAATGGTAGCACTTGGTGTTCTTATTTTTACATTTTGCCTATTATTTTTTGCTATTTGCCCAGAGGCATAACGCATTGTGCCTAAACTTGCTTTAAGACCCAATACACCATTGCCACTTTCTGGATCGTAAACAAACTCATCGATGAGCAGTCTACTATGTTCTGTGATATCAACTCTTGTTTGATCGATAAAATCTATTTGCATAGTGCCTTTTGCGGTAACGGCTGTGTCCATACTTTGAACGCCAACACCATTGACTCCGTCAATTACATTGCCTTCTCTTTCGAGAACACCGCTACCGCGGATCTTGCCAATTTCCCCAACTGAGCCTAGGGCAACTGTTGAAGTCATGAGCAAGACCACAAAAGGACTAATCAGTCTGTGATATATCGATGTCAAAACTGTCTCCTGTTATATCAAGATCTACTTTGTTATCACCAACACCACTTGATGTGATATCAAGTGTACCACCACCGCCAGTTATGTCTATTAACACTTCATGGCCGGCTGAATTACCATCACCATCGATGTCCAAGGTAATTTTGTTTCCTTCATCACCATTGGCACTTGTGGCGGCGTTGCTTGAACTATTGTCAACTTTTACAACTAAATTAACACTTTCTCCATCTATATTGTTGATGAATACAGAGTTATCGCCTGTAACTGTAAAACTAGCTGTTAGGCTGTCTGCATCAGCGTTTTCTCCTATGAATATATCATATGTGTTATCATCACCTGTGTTTGTAATATTCAAGGTGACTGTTTCACAGTTTACGCCTCCTGCTTTGGCACATGTTAATTCAATGTCATTGCTGTCACCAGTAATGGTCCATGTACCTGTGTAGTCGTTTCCTTTTATAGTTGCGTCTATTTTGTTTGTGTCACCAGTTTGCGTGATTGCAAATGTCATATCATCGCCAGTAAGTATAGCATCACCACCTGAGTCGCCAAACTCGTTGTCTGTGCCGTCTTGTGTGATATCTAAATCTAATTTATCACCCACTTGCTCGATGTATATTTCATTCGAAAGGACCACGTTACTCCATAGTAACACGATTACTATTGTGAAAAACTTATACATTATTTTACTCTCACTCCGGGGAAGTTCGTCCCGAATAATCTCTGAACTTCCAGTACTCTTTTCTCTCGCCTTCGTAAATCAATTCAATGATTCCAGCTTCCACGGCCGCTCTTACGGCATAGTTAACTGGCTCATTTATAGACCATCCTATTTCGCTTTCAACCAACTTGGTACCTAAATCAAGAAACTTGAAAACATCTGCGCCAGTTCGATAACTGGCAATACTTTTTTCAGTAGCAACACTCATTAAAATTTTGCCAGTACTCACTGACACTAAACGCATTACCACAGTCACGGTATCAACTCTGTATTCATCTTGAAGCCCGACTCCAAGATATCGAGCACCGACACCGCCAACTGCAACGTTACTATCGTAACCTACTATACCACCTTCAAGTATTAGGCCTGCAAAGACCATAGGCTTGAGAGGAGTAGGGCCATTGGGTAAATCTTTCTCATATACTTCGCGTGTATTTCTGATTAATTGACGCTCTTTAACCAAATTGTCCAAACCAACTCGCTCAACAACTTCAAACCAACTTCCTCCTCCAACTTCCTTGAGTGCATTGATTACCCAAACTTCTGCCCCTTGAGTAACTGCACTAGACAGGTTAGCAATTTTGTCTGCTGGTTTTCGTTGTCCTGTTTTATCTGCGAATCCATATACAGCAATGGTAATTTTCTTACCTTCCAAAGATGGTACAGCCATCAACCTTTTATCATTAGGTGATACTTGAACTGTGGCTGGTCCATCAGATGAATGTATTGCTCTACTTACGGATCCGTAGTACGCTGAACATCCTCCTAATAATGAGGATAGAACTATCATTGATATAAGTTTTTTCATTTAAAAGAAAAACTCCCCTGCTCCCGGAATGGTTATCTCTGTGAAACCATCTTCTCCGTCTACAGTCAGTGTAATTGTACCGTCTGTATCTTTTACCCAAGTAATTGTTGCACCTTCTACTTCGGCTACACCACTTGAGGGTGATGTACAACTGCTTGGATCCTCAGCTTCAAGACATGCATCATTAAACATGCTGTCTACCATTTGTTTGCTGAGTTGAGCATAGATTCTGCTTTCTATGTTTCGAATGAACTTACTCAACACAGTATTGTTAAGTTCTCGTTCAATGCGAGCCTGTTCGCTTTCTGCTCTTTTGCGGAGATCTTCCTGCCGGTTAAACTGGAGTTGTTCGACACTTAAAACATGAGTACTGTACCCATTGCCATAGTGAAACGCTGGACTCTTAAAACTCCAGTTCATCTCACTTGCATATATGGGGCTGGTACTTAAAAATATCAATAGTAGCCCTCTAAACATCGTCTTGTTCATATAGCTCACTCCCAACTATACTTATGCATAGGTGTAAATATTTTTACACCTACTTAACTGCTCTCTCCACAATCATAACTACTTATATGAAAGAACCACTATCCGAGCAAGATTACCTATGGGAATCGCTGAAATGCCTTGAAGAAATTGCTGTGATCAAAGACGAATTAGCAGAGATTGTGGCATTGGCTCAAAACACAGTTGATGACGGAAATTTGAAAGATACCATAGAACTTCTAGAAATAAAAGCAATAGAAAAAAGTCTAGAATTACATAATGGCAACATCACACATTCAGCCAAAAGTTTAGGCATCGGCAGAACCAATTTGATTGCAAAAATGAAGAAGTACAGTATCAGTAACTCCGCAGTTTCTGAGGATTCTTCTTCCTCCACTCCCTCATAAATTCGTTGTTGATTTCTTCGTTGCGTTTTTTATTCTTCATAAAGGTTGTTGCTTTATGACGCACCAGCATCAATTGAGGTTTGGCTATTTCCTGCATCATGGGTCCGTTCTTTGTGTACTCCACTCTTTTATCTCCAAACATGCTCAATCTAAATGAATCCCCTGTCATATGCTACCAGCCAAACGAAAAATCCAACCATGGCAATCACAACACCTGATGCTAAACAGATCAGTATAATTTCAAATACTTTTCTTCTGTATTCTTCTTGGGCATAAATTGCCGCCTGTCGTTTTTTACGAATGTCTGCTTCAGTTTTTAGCAGTTCTTCCCAAGCTGAAGGACCACGAGTAAAACTGATAATATTCTTCAGTTCGGCTCGCATATCTTCGGCTTTCTTTTTGGCCATAAAAGCCTGCATGGCTTCTTCTTCTACAGAACCTGCCGCAAATAGTTTTTTAAACAATGGCGGTTTCTTTGCATACTCCTCTGACTTTTTAATGTCAGATACAGCACCCATCCAACGGGACAAATCGCCTGCCATGCCTTCTATATCTCTGCCTGCTTGAAATCCCTGTTTGATCGTGTTGAAAGCCGCGGTAGCCGTCGCGACTGCTGTGATTGGATCTATCATTAGTTTACGCTCTCTCTCACTCGGTCGCTTGGACCAAATAAACTTTCTCGTTCAGTTATATTTACAGTTAATGACATGAGGATTATCAACTCAGTTAATCAGGGTGCTACAATTTGTAACTTTTTTTGCAAAAAGAGGTTGACCTATAAACCAAGATGTCTTATAATATATGTATAGTTAGAAAAAAGGAGTAAACAGTTTATGGAAAAGACACTAAGAGATTTAACAATTGAAGCAGACGCAGGTCTACTGTTTGAAGAGGTTGATCAATGGGAATTAGGTATGGAACATTTTAGCGATCTTAAAGCTGAAATGGGTTATGAAACTGTTTGGTCCATGCACAGTGGTCCAATGCCATTAGAGCAAAAGATTTTCACTGATAAGCCACGTTTGGTTACATACAAGTGTCTTAAAAGTGGTGGAAGCGGACATGCACCAGAATGGGAAACATTCACATGCATGGCTAAAGATGGTACAGTTGGTGGGCTTTGGGCGGCCGCTGAATCATGTTACAAGCAGGCCAGAATTGCATTAGATGATTGGCATATTTTTATTGAAAACTTTGAACTACAAGATGATGGTTCACTAGAATTAGTAACAGGGAGCTAAAAATGAAGGCAACATTGAGCGGTATAATTGGTTTAATCTGTATGGTATTGGCAGTTGGTGCCATTGATGGCCCTACAGGATATGAAAATGATAATTGGGTGCTATGCTTTACCTTTGCAGGTATTGGCTTTGCATTCTTAATTCTAACACTAATGTTACAGGAGGAATAATTGACAATCAAAGGTGCAATGACTATCCTTAAAAAAGACATGGAATTTTTGGGTCTAACATTCGAAGAATTGTGTGTTTTTATTGAACGAAATCCGTATGCTCAAAAAGATAGCACTATCAAAGCATACGAAGTTTGGAAGAAAGCTTCACATTTGAAGAAAGCTACACTATGGTAAACGATAAAAATCCACCAGAAGCATTGCTTCTATTTGCAATGATAGCCATTATATTTGGCGGAACTTTTCTGTTAAATTTCATAATTTTTTCTATTTTTCTGGCATAAAAAGGTTGACATCTGAACCAAGATGTCTTACACTATAAGTATAGTTAGGAAAAAGGAGTTTTAAATATGTGGACAAATGATAACTTAGAATCAGTTTATAACGAATTGGCAGACATGATACCTGCAATAGGTACTGTGGTTAATCCAGTTAAGAACAAAAAGTTGGATCAGCTACGAAAAGCTATCAATGTTGTGCATGATATTTTCAACAACGGACTTGGTAATAAAGGTAAAAGTCTTAAGTGTTTAGGACTTAAAATGTATGAACTTCCACTGGAGCAATACAGAGGTGGTGAATTGGTTATGAGAGCCAATTGGGATAGAATCAAAGAGATCATTGAGCCAATCATGGAAAAGAAGATTTTAGATGCCGCGGTTGAGCAAGGCATTAAGTTGGAATTGGTTCCAAATGCAACCACTGGTAAATTAGAATTGGAGGTTGCTTAATGTTTGCTCAAAGAGGATTTGAACCAATCAGAGAATTAAAAGCCAGTGACAAATTAAAAAAGCAAACTGAGAAACTTGTTGAACTTTGTTTTAGAAAAAATCACAGTTTAGATATTGATGCTGATGAATTCAACAGTAAAGTAGAAAAGTTTGTATTTAAGAAATTGGGTAAACTTGCATACAAACATGCAAAAGAATTTATATACGAAAATGAAAGTGATTTATATCACATTACAGGAACAAAATAGAGGTTGACAAAAGCAAGATATCTTGCTATTATATATGTATAGTTAGAAACAAAGAGGGCAAACTAAATGGAAAATCAAATCAAATCTTTACTAGACGCAATTAAAACAGACTACATTAATTGGTCTACTGGTAACGGAACCAAACCAATCAGTTCATACACACAAGGTGTGCTTGATGCTTTCGACGACAACGTTGAAGTAAAATACGGACAAAAATACATCAAGATACTTGGTGGTGTTTCTTCTGGAGTTTGGGGTTTTATCGTAAATACGGATAACGATAAAAAATTCAAAAAAGGTGACATTTTAATGGCGGCAGGGTATAATGCTCCTGCTAGAAACAAAGCCAGGGGTAACCTTTTTGATGGTTATACAATTAGGTGGACTGGTCCACTTTACTTAAACTAAGAGGAGGCGTTTTGGAAATTCTATTACAATTATGGGCCATAGAATTAGTTCTTACGGTCATCACTGACTTCGCAACGACAAAGCAAACATGAAGTCTGAATCAGAAAAGGATTGGGCCGAAGAGAATCATAAAAGGTTCCTTCGGCTTTTGTCTGAATATAAACCGGAAACTGAAGAAGAATATCAGGATCGTAAATTTTTAGAGGCTATCGAGTTTAATAATCGTTTACAAAAACTGAATAAGATGTTATACTCAAACAAGTAAAAAGTAATTAATAATAGGAGAGTATAATGACTTATGAAGTTGTAAAGAAAGAGTTGATTCGCGGTGAAGTAAAACGTGAGTACAATCTGTTTGATACAAGAACAGAAGCCAATAAGTACTTAAAACGGGTAGTGAAACAAGAAGATGAAAATCGCACTATCGGTAGTATCAAAGATGGCTACATCAAAGTGTTTGATACAGAAGGCGTTATGAGACGCGAATATGAGATTAATAGCTTTTAATGACAAATTTTGAATCGCTGGTAACAGAAAATGACATTCCATTGTTTGTGCCTGATGGTATAGACGAGTGGAGTGATCGTTTTGAAAAAGCACAAGAACTGCATCATTGGGTCAACAAAGAAAATTGGTTAAAGTATAACACAGACACCAATCATTCACGTTGGCGACAGGCAGACATTCCTGAACTTGCATGGGCAGACAGACACGAAGGTGATGTGTTCTCATGGGATAGGGATTATTTTAAAATGGATCGCAATGATCCAGAAATAGTGATACGTGACAAAATATATCTGCCACAGTTTTATCTAGAACCAGAAAAATATGAAATAATCAAAGACAATGAAATACTGCTCTATTGGTACAACTTCTGTCAATGGGCAATGCCCATGGCAAGTGAATATGCAGGTGTTTTTGAATCCAATAACAATCGCAAATTCAAAAAGATGATGGTTATTCGTTATTGGTGTCCAGATGGTGAAGATGAGAAAAACTATTCGCTGTCAGAACAGAGAGAATTTTGCACAGAAAAATTTGGTGTGGATCACTATGATGAAACTCTAGGCAGTCTGCATTTTGGAGAAAGTTATCAAGAGTTACAGGTGGAAAGACCTGATGGCTCAGAAAACTGGATACCTGTAGATTTAACTGATCGAGATTGTTTGTGTATTGTGGGCGAATATGGTGGTGAAATCAGAGAAGATTTAGGTGGCACCAATCATAGATTGATACACAACAAAGAAGCAGACATATACGAACGTTACAGTTTAATATTAGACGTTGAACAAAGATAAGTGATAGTAGAAGCACGATATAAACCTTTCCGCTGGTGGTGGATCGAAGACTGTTTGGGTGGCGAACTGTTGGGTTGGCTGAACAAACAACAAGCAGATTCTATTGCACTAGATGGTAGACGAGCGGCCACCAATGATGAACGCACATGGATCAACAGAGGTCCAGTGGCACGCCATTTTGACAAACCAGAAACTCGCAAACAGTTTGAAGAAATCACTGGTGTAAACTTTGATAATGCTCGCACACGAATTGAACTGTGCAACGATTATGCCACAGAAATACAGTTGGATCCACACATTGACATCAAAGAAAAACTGATGACTCTGCAGATATATCTTAAAGGTGATGCTTGGTGTGGCACAGATCTGTATGCAGATCCTAAAGATCCTCCAGTGACTCGTGTGCCATTTGATAGAAACTGTGGTTGGCTTGTGGTAGATAAAACAGAAAGCTGGCACGGACTTGAAAAAAGGTCTGTACAATCACCACGAGAAAGTCTTATTGTAAATTATGTAGTTGGCGATTGGAAAGACGAAGAGCAATTAGTATGATCACAGTACTGGCTCTTTACAATAGCGGACAACAATCTGTCCCTACACAAGAAATATTAAAACAATTAGAAAACAAATTTAAAACAGATAAATGGGAATTTAACTGTTATTCACGTGATATAAGTTTAATCACACATCACGATCCTGTTGACTATCCTTGTCATCAGTATGCTAATTGGACGGAAAAGTTTCACGATCAAAAAATTGCAAAAGCAATCAGAACTCATTTTGACAAAGTAATAGACAGAATATTTTATAGCAAACTGGGTATTTCCATAATGGAATATCCACATCACGGCGAAGAGTTTGCTGAATTTTGTGAAAACTATAATGCAATGGTTGATAGTATTGGCCAAGTTGCCGCCATGCCCAATGGTGTAGAAACACATTCTCCGGTGGTATACAATCATGGTTGGGAACTAGACTTCCAACATGATCCTTGGCGTTACTTTAAGATATTAAAAAATGATCAAATTGAACGCAAACAAAAAGGCGTGAAAACCACTGGTGGTGATGGTTTGCGAGAACCCATAAACAGTAGTAATATATTATTTTGTAAAAGCAGAGACACAATAGATACACATTGCATTGCACATTATCATGCACTTTACACTCTTACTCGTCCTATCGTAGCTGAAAACTGTTTTAGATATCAGCTTCAGCCTAGTTTTAATACTATGAATTCTTTTAGATGGAAAAATTTAATTGATCTATTAATTGAACATTTAGGCATACAGGTAGTAACATATGATGAATTTGAAAAGTTTGAAGAACAGTACTGGAACGAAAAAACTGTTACAGTTAACACAGTTGAATATAAATAACAATATGAGAGCAACTGACTTTATAAACATTTACTGCGAACATGAGGTGTCTGTTGATGAGGGTGTTAATGATCCTTATATCTTCAAAGCAGTCTTTTTAGCAGGCGGACCAGGTTCAGGTAAATCTTTTATTAATAAAACACTATTCAAGCAATTCGGTGGTATGAAGACAATAAACAGCGATAATGCCTTCGAAGCATTGATGAAAAAAGCAAATCTCAGTCTCAAAATGCCAGACGACGAAACAGAACCAAGAGATGCTGTTCGTGGTCGTGCTAAAGAAATAACCAACAAACAAGATGAACTTGCCCGAGATGGTAGGTTAGGCATGATTATAGATGGGACTGGTGCAAAATTTGATCAGATATCAACCATTAATTTGAGGCTGTTAGAATTAGGTTATGAAACTGCAATGGTATTTGTAAACACTGATCTAGAAACCGCTTTGGCCAGAAATGCAAAACGTGACAGGACAGTTCCACCAGAAATTGCAAAAGACAGTTGGCAATCAGTACAAAAGAACATTGGTAAATTCCAACAAGTGTTTGGAAACGATATGTTCATTATAGATAATAGTGACGACAGTGATGTCATGCAAAGAATCCAGGAAGTCGAGAAGACCATGCGAAAGTTTCTTTCATCACCTCCGAGCAAGAAACAGGCGCTGGACTGGATACAAACCCAGAGACCATAACATATGAAACCAGGTGAACAAATTATTCTAGCCGCTCGTAAACAAGCAGAGGGCGAACTAGAAGTACACAAAGCCAATATTGCAGTCTATCAAACCATGCCTGCAGGTATTGGAGAGCACTCTGATGTTACAGAGGCAGTCATTGCCGAGCTAGATAAGATGGCCGCGGCATCAGACAGAATAGAAATGATTGACAAATACTTCAGTTAATCATATACTCATAATACGTCTTTTCGCTAAATACATACAATAGAATGAGAAAGGGCGTGTTATGTGGACTTACAAAGCAAAATTAGTAAGGGTTATTGACGGAGACACAGTAGACGCAGAGATTGATTTGGGTTTCAGTGTATTTGTAAAGCAACGAATAAGACTCTATGGCATTAATACTCCAGAGAGCAGAACACGTGATCTAGAAGAAAAAGAACGCGGTTTGGCGGCTAAAGCAAGACTTACGGAAATACTCGGCAAAGATTTTTTAGTTGAGACTATGTTAAATAAACGAGGAAAATACGGCAGGGTACTAGGCATCCTGCATGTGGAAAACGAGACTGGTGATAGAACCAATGTAAACCAACAGTTAGTTACAGAAGGACATGCTGTTGAATACTTTGGCGGCGCACGGACATAAATGTTTCTTGGAATATTAGTTTTAATCACAGCATTAACGATCAGTGGAGTAGCAATTTACTACTCCATTGCCGGACTTGTGGCAATTTTTGCCGCGGCGGCTATACCCATCATGGTTATGGGTGGTGCTTTAGAAATAGGCAAACTGGTCACAGCCGTATGGTTACATAGATATTGGAAACGCACAGTCTGGTGGCTGAGAACTTATCTTGCAGTCGCAGTCGTGGTGCTGATGTTTATTACCAGCATGGGCATATTTGGTTTTCTATCCAAAGCACACATTGAACAAACCTCAGCCAGTAAAGAATCCATTGAACAGGTTGAACGTATTAAAACTGAACTGGCACGACTGGACAGTATTATTGTTCGTGCTGAAGAAAAAATAAACAAAGCAGAAAATTCAACCAGCACTCGCAATGATGATATCAATGCACAAATAGAAAAAGAACAACTTCGCATTGACAATGCATATACAAGAATACAACCAGCAATAGAAGAACAGCAAAAAATCATTGCTGACGCACGAGAATCAGATACATCTAGAACCAAACCTTATGAAGATCAACTCACAAATATCAAAGATGAAATAATAAGATTAGAAACATCAGCAAAAGAATACGAAGAAACCATTGCCAATCTAGATGTAGATACCAGTGCAATCGTGCCAATACAAGAACAAATTGCAACAATCAACAACACAATAAGCAAAGTAGAAGGACAGATTGCCAGTGGTGAATCAGAGCAGATCAAACAAGCACAATTAACCATTGGTTCAAATGCAGACGGACAAGCAGGACCAAACACAAGACGAAGTGCAAATACTTGGATTGGATTACAAAAAGAACGCATTTCAGCTCTGCAAGATCAAATTGCACAACTGAGAATAGAAGCCAAAGCCACAGTAGATGCTGAACGTGATAGACTCAGTGGTGTTGTAAAAGACATAAGAGAAAAACAAATACCTGCATTGAAAGACAGAGAAATGCAGATGTTAACCAAGATTGATGAAGTTCGTGCAACAGAATCACCTATAGTTACAACTGCTAGAAATGAAATAGCACGAATTAGAGCATCAGCAGATGAGCAGGTAAAAGCCAGTCAAGAACTGATACAAAAACTCAGAGAGAAAATCAAAGTTGATGGTGGTGTTGATGTAGATGCTATTGTTGATGAACAGATGGCAAGAATAAAAGAGGCCAATGTAGAGATTGACAAGTTAACAGAAGAAAAGTATACTTTAGAAGCAGAGTACAGAAAACTAGAAGCCGAAGTTGGTCCAATTAAATACATTGCAGAACTTATATACGGCGAAGATGTAGACAGAGACATACTAGAAAAGGCTGTACGTTGGGTCATAATTACTATTATATTTGTGTTTGATCCTTTGGCAGTACTGCTATTGATTGCAAGTCAATACACATTTGAGTGGAGAAGACAAGATGGAACAGGTTTACGACCATTGGTTGCAACAACACCTACAGTTGATGGATCAGATGATGGGCAAAAAGACAACGAAGATTTACAAGAAGAACATGTGGAACCTGATGAACGAGATGGAGAAACCGATCATGAAGATGATGTTCATGAACGGGAAACAGTGGCGGAAGACGAAGAACAGGTTTCTGACAGTGAACTAAAATTTTTAAAGAAAGAAATAGAAACAGAAACACCAGCTGGATTTAAAGTAGACAATTCAGTGATAGAAACACCTCCAGAGGACGACAGAGAGGATGATGAGGAATTAAAAGAATTACTTTCACAAGCAGATGAAGAAACACTTGAGGAAGTAGCCAAAGAACTAGACAAAGAAGAAGAACCAAAAATCAATCTCAATCGCATACGAGATTTAACTATACCAGACGCAGATTTGTCGGCTGAAGAACTGCAACAAAGAATGGCAGTATTTCCTGAAGGATACGACGGCAAACTGATAGACCACACCAAACTTAAACAAACGTATGAAAAAATTATAAAAAATGAATAATCAACTTATTGAAGTAACGCCACCTGATATACTTGCTCTGGATGACGGTATCAGTGTGTTAGTGCTAGGCGATGCAAAATGGTTAACAGATCTCAAAGACTTTGTTAACAAAACTTTTATCCACTCACCTGTTGCCCTTTATTACACGGACAAAAGAATTCGTTCGGACAATATACATTGGGCAGTATATCAAAACAGAATGGCTGACTATGCCATAGTGGATCTAGAAACTGCAAATGAACTTGAACTCATGTTGGCTTTGACCAGGGATCGTGCTACATTTTATGTGTGCAATCCCAACAGTCAAAAAGACAAAAGACGCATACTACATGCGAGAGAACAGGAAGTAATGGTTTTTGATAGTGTTGAACAGTTGAAAACGTATTTTCAAAACATTGTATTTAATCAACCAGAATAGGAGAATTATGCCGAGACCAAATAGAAAACCAAGATATCTAATTAACGAAAACATTAGATTTCCAATGGTTAGACTAATCAACGTGAACAATGAACAGGAAGGATTAGTCAAAACACATCATGCAAGAAACATGGCAATGGAACATCAATTAGATTTAGTTTGCATTAGCCAAGAAGCAGATCCGCCAGTCTGTAAAATAATTGATTTTAATAAATGGCAATATCAAGAACAACAACGCAACAAAGAGTCTGCTCGTAAGCAGAGAGCCAACAGAATTGAAACCAAAGAGTTTCAGTTCAGATTAACCATTGACAAACACGATAAAGATGTTAAAATAAAGAATATATGCAAACACATGGCCAAAGGTGCTCATATCCGATGTGTACTACAACTTAGAGGTCGTGAACGTGGCAACATAAATTATGCCAAAGAGTTTTTTGAAGGCATACTAACTGATATTGGTGAACACAGTATTGTGGCACCAATTAATGTTTCAGGCAATAAAATTATTGCCGTGATTAAAAAGGATTAATATGGGTGCAAATAAACACAAGAATTCACTAAGTGATTTCAAAGCAAAAGGCATGCATGTTGAAGTTCGTAATAACGATGTCAACAGAGCCATGCGTAAACTTAAAAAGTTGGTAAACCAAGAAGGTATTATCAAAGAAATTCGCGACAGACAACATTTTGTTGGTGCCAGTGAAAAACGCAGAAAAGCAAAAGCACAGGGCAGAAAACGTTGGCTGAAAAAACTCGCAAAAATGGAATCTAACTGGTGATAAATAAAAATGTAGTAATGAGGTTGACAAAACGTGATCGAGTTACTATATTATAAGTGTAGGTGCCAATGATGGGCCT
>CEPW01019630.1_pt1 | contig 14250 bp, 20 predicted proteins | sample 356211 | NCBI WGS metagenome assembly CEPW01 (sample SAMEA2620021, study PRJEB7988) | marine metagenome | biome: marine biome (ENVO:00000447); feature: deep chlorophyll maximum layer (ENVO:xxxxxxxx); material: "saline water (ENVO:00002010), including plankton (ENVO:xxxxxxxx)" | depth 25 m
GACAACAGTGCCGATCGATTCTGTACATTCACCGGCTTTCCACGAAAGCACCTTTCAACAGAGCCCAACGCAGACCTACACCACGATTTAGGCCTCTACCGAGGGTTTAATAGTGCCGGTGGTCCTTGGACAAATCTATTATTGATGTGTGCAGGTTTAGGATCTCCGGGGACATTGAAGGAAGTCATGAGGGGTTACACAGGCGACCGATCCGCACCCTCCAGACTGAGCAATAGCCTATTTGACTTAGCTGGGAAAAATTTTCAACGACCATTCGAATTAGCGACAGTCCGCCTAAATAATATGGTCGAAGTACTAGGACGATGGGGAACATACGTTCCTGACCAGCGATATCTCTGCCAACGAGGTGGGACGTACTTAATTGACGAAAATGACGAACTTCTCTATTACCATCAGGACAAAGGGATTCTTGGATTTTCTGAGACAATGGCTCAGCCTTTACATTTTTTAGATGCTTATCTCAATTCATGACAGTCATTCAAGGTGAAGAGATCCTCTCTTGGGAACAGGATGCACGTCGCACTGGATTATCGGTAAAGGCCTCACAACTCTCTGCACGATGGAACCTTGATCAAGTCTTTGATCGCAAAGGTCGCAGCGGCGGAGCAGGACAATCAGCCATTCTCCGAGCCATCGGAGCATGCTTAATTCTTGAACATCAAAACGAGGATGAATCCAACACAACATTGTTGGTCAGCAATCAAGTGCGCTTGGGACCAATGGTCTTGCGTTTCGAAGGAGATGGTGCCCTGGTTGGTCAACGGCCACTACTGCAATTCAGCTTTAAAACTCTGATTATCAAATTTGGAGAACGAACTGTGCACCAACAGCAGATTTCTCCGCTACCGGCAGCCAAAATGCCATTTTTTGCACTAATTAAAATCGATAACCATCAGGGCTTTCTTGCTGCCCGAGGGCGAGGTGGTGGGCTAGCACTGTGGAAACGGCAGCCTTTGTGAGGCGGAAATGGCGGGTGACGTTGCCTTGGCGATGTTGGAACATCAGGGAGAATGGTTGCTTCAATTACGCGATGATATTCCAAACATTCTTTATCCCGGACATTGGGGATTATTCGGGGGACATTTAGAAAACAATGAAGCTGCAATCGATGCTATTTATCGTGAACTCACTGAGGAAATTAACTGGACGCCGACTACAAAACTGCAAAGCTGGTTTCAACACAACAATGGGCAACGAACTGTTCACTTGTTTCGTGGAACGCTAGATGTTCCACTGCGTGCTTTGAAGCTGCAGGAAGGTCAAGATCTTCGTCTAGCCTCACTCAAACTCATTCGAACAGGGTATCTCTGGAGTGATGTCGTTGCAGAACAGAGGCCCGTCGCACCTGGTTTAAAGGTTGTATTAGACCGCATCACTCACGATGAAGAGTCAGCTTAACGATGACAGAACAAACATCAACGTGGCTGGAACTCAAGAATATCGAAGTTTGGCAAAACAATTACAAGTTGGTCGAGGATCTGAGCATGGATCTCAGCCTGGGTGAACCAACAACAATCCTTGGGCCCAACGGATCTGGAAAAAGCACTCTGATTAAACTGATCGAGCGGCGATTACATCCTGTTGTCAAAAGAGGGTCGCAGGTACGACTGTTTGGTCAGGAGATCATTCATCTTCAAGAACTTCGCCAAAGGATTGGGGTTCTCAATAGCGAGCTAGATGAACGAATTCCTGCAACATGTCCTGTTCGGGAAGTGATCCTGAGTGGTTATTTCGGAAGTACGCGATTAGGGCATGGACAAAGGCCCAGCACGCAACAATGCAATCAAGCAGCAAGGCTGTTGGCTCAATTTGAACTCAGTGAATTGGAAACGCGGCAGTACCGTCAACTCTCTGACGGTCAAAAACGCAGACTTCTCATTGCAAGAGCGTTGATTCATCAACCGGAGGTTCTTGTGCTCGATGAGCCTGCTCGAGCATTAGATCTCCGATCATGCCATCAATTATTGAGAGTGATTAGCAGTCTCTGTCAAGATGGAGTGACCGTTGTACAGGTGACACATCGAATTGAAACAATCGTTCCGGAAATGAAACGGGTTATTTTTTTGAAAGATGGGAAAGTCATATCTCAAGGATCACCAACGGCGATGCTTACCGAAAAAAATTTGAGCAATCTATTCAACACACCTTTGAAGCTTGTCGAAGCCAATGGCTACAGACAAGCTGTGCCTGGAGCATTTAAATCAGCCGATCGATAATGCAGCATCCATGCGCTTTTCTTCTTGTTGAAGAAAATCACTCCACATCCCAATCAGAAAAGACAACGTTTTTAGGGAGCTAATTTGTTCAGGAGATCCTGGGGCTGTGTATTTAAAATCCATAAACATTTTGTCTGCTACAGACCGCTGTTCTCGGCAACGATTATCGATGGTCATGACAAATTCTCCCCTGAGGATGCCAATCTCACCGTCCACAGAGCGAGGCAAGCGGCACTAAACGCACCAAAACAAAGAAGAAGAAGTTGCGTCGTCATAAACGAGGGCTAACGCAGATCAGCAAGGCGAAATCGCCGTTAGGCAACATCGCTTCACAAATCTACAAGGTCTTGCCGTTGCTTGTGGCGACTCAACCAACCAACAGAGGCAAGACCACCACCACCACGAACATTGCCAGCAGAAGCCAGACCCAAAAAGGCCAACGCCCCCCGCGCTGCTTCGAACCTCGACGAAACGCAGTGCTCCCGCCACCTTGCCCTTGAGGGGCTCCACACCGCGTACAAACCAGACGACCGGCCAACGAACGATCCGCGCGAAAGGAGCGACTTCCACATTGGCGGCATGAATGGCTGGACAAAACGGCTGGATTTCACCAATGAGCTTTTCGATGGTAAGTGGATAACAGAACTGAATCAATCAAACGCTCAAAAACACCGAAAACAACAAAGACATATCCATGCGCGACCGATACAATCACAAAATCCAAGGCAGGATCAGTGGCAAAAACATTTCAAGCTGTTCAACTCAACAACAACCAGAGCAGAGCAATCAAAATACCAAAAGGATTTGGCCATGAAGCAATCGAGGGTTCCGTCGTCGAACTCAGCATCAACACACCAGAAGAAAACTCATCCCTATTCATCGAGCTTTACGACAAGCAGGGATCTGCAAAAACAATCACAAAGAAGACGGCAAAAAACTTTCTCAAGTACACCAAAAAGGGACTATACGACGACTCATTTTTCCACCGATCTGTCGACAACTTTGTTATTCAAGGTGGGGGTTTTACTAGACCAGACTCATCTTTTCTAGAGGGAGGTAGACCCGACAGCATCAAGACATTTTCAACGATCAAAAATGAACCCGGAAATCCAAATATCACTGGAAGCGTTGCCATGGCCAAGTTGGGTGGTGATCCAAACAGTGCAACGAGTCAATGGTTCATCAATCTCGCAGAGAACGACTCTTTAGACAGTCAAAATGGCGGCTTCACAGTCTTTGGCGCTGTGCTTGGCGAAGGCATGAATCTTGTCGAAACAATGGCATCTTCAGTGGTTGTTCCTGCAGGGCAATACTTTCAAAATCCAGCCCTCAATGAACTTCCGCTTTGGCAGGTCAACGTTGGGTCTCAGAATGGAGTTGAGATCGCCGATGTGAGACCTGATGACTACCTATCAGTTATCGATGCCAATAAACTAGGAAAGAAAGATGCCCTTGCCACCTATGAGGTGAGTTCATCGGATCCAGCGGTTGTTTCAGCAAGCATCAACAAGAAGAACAAAATCAAGTTAAAAGCATCCAACAACAAGAGTGGTAAAGCTGAAATCACCGTCAAGGCAACATCGCGTCTTGACGGAACGTCAAGCCAAGAAAGTTTTGATGTCATTGTTGGATCTCAACGACGGGCAAGAACGAGCAACAAAAGACAATCCATTGATCTTTTTGTTGATAAAGGCAGCCTGGACAGCCCTTTTTACAATTTCTACGATTCAGAAGGTAAGCAAATCCAGGATTTAATCATCAATCCTCGCCACAAATACACCTTCCATCGCCTCGACGACGCAAGCACGCATCCCTTTTACATTTCTGAACTGGATCGACCAGGAGGCACTGGAACCGGGATCAAATATCGTGGAGATGGGAGTGCAGACAATGGGATCAAAGGCGTTGAAAGTTTTAAATTGAGATTCAATAAATCAGCCAGAGAGCGCCTTGTTAACGACACCGGTCTTCGCTATTTCTGCACATCGCATCCCACCATGGAGGCAGAAATAGCAATCAAAGGCGCCAATACAGATCCCACTCCCTTCGGAACTGAGCCGTTGGTTTAATTCAGTGGAGAGTTTGTGCGGTGGTTCACAACCATCGCAGCGATCACTCCCCCGAAAAATCCACTGGCATGTCCGATCCAAGACACCCCAGAGGGCGAGAAGCCGGGAATTAAGGTCATCACCGTGGGGCCGTACAGCCACAGTGCAATTGCACTGAGCAAAATCGGCAAGGGCCGACGTTCAAGCCAACCGATTAACAGTAAAAAACCCAACAAGCCATACACCACCCCGGACAATCCATGGCTGGCTGTTGGCCAAAGGGTCGCGACCGGCACACTCAAAACAATGACCGAGATCCATACCGTTAAATAATCACGGACTCCCCGACTTAGCACCAACCAACTCAGGGGAAGAAAGGCCAAAGAGTTCGACATCAAATGAGCCCAACCGGCATGGCTAAACGGTGCCGTGACGACTCTCCAAAGCGGCAGCCCAGGTCCCATCGGCAGATTCCAGGTGCCAGCAAAAAGGAGCTGATCAACCAATTCTTGAGACCAGGCCAGCCCGAGCAGAGCCAACGGAAGCAACAAACGATCCCGCACTGTCCGTTGTCGAGGATCACAATGATGACTGCTGTTTTGGCTGGATGACAGACGAGCCGGTCGACGTTCTGGTGATCGGCAGCGGCATTGGAGGTCTCTGTTGCGCCGCACTCTGTGCCAGAGCTGGACGCAGTGTTGTTGTCCTAGAGGCCCATCAACAACCCGGTGGAGCTGCCCATGGCTTCGAACGCAAGGGATTTCATTTTGAGTCTGGCCCCTCGCTTTGGAGTGGTCTAAGCCGCTGGCCCAGCAGCAACCCACTCCGCCAGATCCTGCAAGCGATCGGAGAAGAGGATTTCCCAGTACTCCAATACAAAAACTGGGATGTTTTGCTTCCTGAGGGCCATCTTTCTATTGGAGTTGGACCCCAGGATTTCGAGACGGTTGTTCGGGACGTGAGCGGAGCCGATGCCGTCGCCGAATGGCGGCGATTCATCGAAGTGCTGCAACCAATCGCCGCGGCCGCCGATGCCATTCCTTTGCTCGCTTTGAGGCCTGGCGTGGATGTGGTCGGTCAACTGTTCAAGCAAGGGCCAAGGCTGATGAAACACTTGCCGGCGATGCGTCACCTCGCCGGAGCATTTGGCCCACTCGTTGATCGCCACCTTCAGGACCCATTTCTGAGGCATTGGGTCGACCTCTTGTGTTTTCTGATCAGTGGCATGCCGATGGCGGATACGAACGCAGCGGCGATGGCCACGCTCTTCGGTGAATGGTTCAGCGATGAGGCTTGCCTCGACTATCCCGTAGGCGGTAGCGCTGCTGTTGTTGATGCACTCGTTCGGGGACTGAAGCGCCATGGCGGAACCCTGAACTTGGGAACCAGCGTTGATTCGCTGTTGATCGAAAACGAACGCTGTGTGGGGGTTCGATGCAGCAACGGTGAACAAATTCGAGCCAAGGACGTTGTGAGCAACGCCGATGTTTGGTCCACGGTTGATTTGCTCCCCAGCTCAACGGCAATGGCCTGGCGACGGCGCAGTGGCGGGACACCAGCCTGTGGATCCTTTTTGCATCTTCATCTTGGATTCGATGCCACCGGTCTCGATGATCTCCCCGTCCATACGGTTTGGGTGGGGGACTGGGACCGTGGCATCGATGCACCGAGCAATGCCATGGTCCTCTCGATCCCGTCCGTGCTCGATTCCTCAATGGCACCAGCAGGTCACCACGTCCTTCATGGCTATACGCCCGCGAATGAGCCCTGGAGCCTCTGGGAGGGTTTGTCCCGCAACAGCAGGGACTACACGCAACAGAAAGACGAACGTTGTGCGTTGTTTTGGTCTGTACTGGAACAACGCATTCCTGACATTCGCGAACGCTGCAGCATCGTGATGCAAGGAACCCCACTGACGCACCAACACTTTCTCCGGACGCATCAAGGCAGCTACGGTCCGGCACTTTCAGCAGCAGACGGATTGTTTCCTGGGGTCACCACTCCCGTGAGCGGTCTGTTGATGTGCGGTGCAAGCACCTTTCCTGGGATCGGCATTCCCCCTGTTGCTGCCAGTGGAGCCATGGCAGCCCATGCAATCGTGGGACGGAAAGCTCAGTCTGACCTTCTCAACGCATTGGGGCTCTAGGACGCTCGCCGTCATAATCTCCAGCGATGCACAGCCCCGGTGGGATGAATTCGAACGCAAGGATCGACGCTATACAGCTGATGTTGACTGATTTGCGTACCCGCAATGAGCCGATTCGCCACAAAGCGGCGTTCCGGGGCTGCCAACCAGAATTTCAAACGCTCGTCAGCCAACTAATTGAGCAACTTGAATCAGAACTGATGAGCGAAAAACAGCGTTATCGGGAAGAAAGCCGCAGCGCGGCAAACCCCTAAGCCATCGTCGATCGACCAAAAAAAGGAGCGACTGATGCCACTCCTTCAATCCCCTGTAGTCCATAAAGTCAACGCAGTTACGAATCGCCTCCTCCTCAGTTGTGGCCTTCGAAGTTTCTTGTTTCAACGCGACGGTCACAGTGTCCAAAGGCACCTTCACCTAACAGATGATCAAATCGAGACACAGACGTCGTTGATCATTGGGAATGTGATCCGCACCCGTGCTTTGGATGGCTAGACGTGTCCAAGGAGAGATCTCGAGGCTTGGATGGTACGCGTCATTGCATTGGCAACATCGCTCATTGCGTTATCAATGCAATGTCTTCGGCCTGCTAACGCCTCAGTTGATGCGCAGGTTCAAAGCTATGCAGAGATGGTGTGCGGCACAAACCTCAAAACGGGCAACCTCGAAGAGTCGGAGGTCAAGCAGCGTTGCATCGATGGCCTTCGAGCACTTGGCAGTCAATCATTCAAACTTGCCGCATCTAGCATTCAAAAATGCAAAGGATATCCCAATTTTTTGACGTGCATTAAAGGGCATACTTCAGATACAGACAGGATTAAGCAGCGCGCCCGCGCTCACAGTCGTGAAATTCGCTCGATGTCACTCACACCACACCATCTATACAGTCCACGCTTGGAAAAATTAGGCCTGACAATCAAGAAAGTCCTTGGACCAAGATCAATTAAGTGGTCAAATGGCTCGCAAACACTGGGATGTAAAGGCAAAAGTCTTTATGGCTACTACAACATTACCAGGGGCTTTGTTGTAATGTGCCAAGGCTTCCACAAGGGTGACCTAATCGAGCTTGTTGACACCCTCAAACATGAAGGCTGGCATGCTGTGCAACACCAATGCAGAAAAGGATCCCCCTACTTAAGCAATCAAGAAATTGCCTCAAGAATTCTGGAGGAAGACTTATTTAATCTCCATAGCTACCACCCAAAGCAGAAGCAACTTGAAAGTGAAGCAAGAATCATGGCCAAAATCGGCGACAGACAATGGGTTGGCCTTGTACGTGAGCAGTGTCGCGGGAAGGAGAAAAATTTATATAAGCCAAATCTTGGCGTACCATACAAACCATTTTAAATCGAATTAAAAACCCATCCAATATCGATTGAAGCGCCTGACCCATGCGGTCAATCCACAACACAAATAACATCCTCAAAAACGATCAAACGAGCTCATGAATCAGCTCGAGTCGTGATTCAAAATTGATGCATTCACAAGATCAATCTTAAGCAAGCAGTCAATACCACTCACCTATTTTGATAGGACCCAATCAACGTCCAACATTTCATCCAGAGTCACTCAGATGAATCAGGCGACTCGGTTTGTGACTCGAGGTAGGCCTTCGGGACCAACACCAAAAACAGAAGCCACCAAGCCATCACCCCCAGCGCGACGAAAGCAGTGAACCAAATTAATTGGATCACAAACCAACTCAGTCCGACGACAACAACCCCTGTCAAAAGAATGGTCCAGGGCTGACACCACCACGGTTTATGTGACCAAATTGAGGTCAAGACAGCCGACTGAGCTCACCGGATCCATGCATCTCAGCAAGGGCGTCATAGCCTCCGACGAGGTTGTTGTTGAGAAAAACCTGAGGGAACGTGCGCATCCCGCTGCGCTCATACATCTGCTGGAACGCCGCATCATCATTCACCGTGATCACGTGATGGGGAAGGTCCAACGTTCTGAGCAACCGCAAGGCGCGACTGCACCACGGGCAGCCAGGCAAAACAGCGATCTCAAGGTGAGGCGCTGCGCCAGGGGAAGCAGCAGCTGCGACCGGCGGCACTGAAGGCTGATCGAGAATGCCAATCAACAGATCAACACCCTTCTGAACAAGTGTTCCAGGCTCGAGATGGCCACCCCAAACCTGACAGGCGCCATCGGAAAGGCTGAGGTGAAGATGAACACCCGTAGGAGACAGCGTTCCGTTCAGGGTGATGACTTCAAGATCACCCTCTAGAACAGTGGGTTCAGGTTGACCTGGGCACTGAAATGCTGCACGGGTGAGATTGCCGACCACGCCAAGCACAAACCCAGTGATCTGCTGCTCACGTGCCAAAGCCTCAAGGGACTGATGCAGATCGCTGCCTGGGCTGAGAGTCAATGGCAGCGAATGCATTGCACCTTAGAAAGTCGAGCTAATTTACGCCGCGATGGAACAAAAATGACAAAAACCCAAAGGAACACGCGAAGCTATCGTTAGCGTTACGCATTGGGAGAGAAATCGTGCCGCTTCTCGAAGATTTGGTGCAAGAGCTGCAACAGCGTTTAAGCGCACAGTCCTCGAGCATTCCCAGCAGTGCCGCTGTTGCAGAAGCAGCCCAATCCGAACGCATCAACGTGACCCTTCCAGGAGGCGTCATGGAAGAACTCAAGCGTCACGCCCTGGCCGAAGGTCGTAGCTGCGGAAACCTCGCGTCGTACCTCATCGAAGACGGCTTACGGCGGCATCGACCCCTCTCACAAAATGATGCATAAGACGGGAACGGGCCACCTTCTTCAAAAGAGATAAGTGTCGACAATCTTGTCGACAGCATGTCTTCGCTGCAACTTGAGAACACTCACATCCAGAGTCGTTCGCAAGGGGCTGTTGGGTTTCAAAACAAAGCCATAGGTTTCTTCCGCAAGGTTGAAACCAGCGAGACGAACGGCCAATTCAGGGTTGGATTTGAGGTAATAGCGAATGGCTGGACGGTCAAAGATCACCGCTTCAACATCACGCTCGACCAATTCCTGGACCGCTTCTGGCAAGTTTTGAACAGAGATCGTGCGCATCTGTCCTCGTTCAGCCAGTTCCTCTCCACTGGTTCCAGCAACCACAGCCACCCGCCGACCCTTGAGTGCAGCTGCCGATTGAATGCCTCCATCCGTCGCCCCGGATAGGAACAAGGTGAATGCCGAAGCCAGTCCGGCCGTGATCGACGACACCGCAATTAAGGACATCACCATCCAAACGGCTGTGACCCCCTTACCAACGCGCGTCACAGGTGCCTTATCGCCATATCCAACCGTGGTGAGAGTGACAAGGGCAAACCACATCCCATTGGCCAGACCAGGAAGAACAGCCTGAGGAAACTGCGAGCTGTTCTGCCGACGCTCCGCCAACCAAATCATGCTGCCGACGGCCACCAAAACAGACATCAGCACCAACACTGAGGAGACTGCTGCCCAGCCAAAGAACACTTTCAGACGACTGAACAACGTCTGAGACTGTGAATGAACCAGCACACCAGACTTTGCAAAAAAGTACGGCTGAGTGAAGTCAACCCCTGGACGAGCCAGCCGAGCTGGCGTGATGCTGATCGGCCCGACAAGAAGATCGAGTTGTCCCCGCTCGACAGCATCAATTCCTGCCAAAGGGGTGGGTTGGGGAACGAGCTGGAACTGAAGATTGTTATCTGACGCCATTGCCCGCCAAACATCCACACTGATGCCGTCGTATTGAGCACCGTTCTGAATAACAAACGGCGGACTACCGATCACACCCACTTTTAGCGGTTCAGCCCAAAGGGGCGTCGCCGAAGCGATCAGGGTGAGTGCTGAATAGAGCAGACAATGCAGAGACCCTCTCCTTAAAGCAAAGATCGCTTTGCCTGAAAGAGTGTTGACTTCCCATGCCTCGGCGGTGGGCTCAAGGATGACAGCGTTCTTGATGAGCCTTCGGAAAGAGTTATTCAATCTAAGCAGGGCAGTTCGCTTCAGTCTGTTTGCCCTGTGGTTCCAAGATTTGTCCTGACCCGACACCAACCTGATGCACATCATGGACGCTGACTCAGAGCTGCTTTAGTCAGGTCAAGACAGTTTTAGGACGTGAGCTTGAGCAGTGCTCTGATCGATCTGAACTGCCTGAACGGCTTGAACATGACCTCCAGCTGGCAACGCAACATGAGCGAACAGGCCAGATAAAACTGCAACCGTCGCACCCACAAGCCCGGCAGCGGCAGCTTGTCCAGCTGTGTTGATGATGTTTCTCATGGTTCAGTTGATCTCTCAAAACATGATCGACGAGCTAATCAACTGTTACCTCCCCCGATTGAGGGATCTTTCTCCAATGTTGCTGTGCGTGTTCCCAAAACTCCGACTTGCCAGAAGCTCTTTGATCAGCTCTGGGATGGAGCCATATCGCCTTGATCAGTGAAACGGATAATCCAAAGTTCTTCTTCAGTCACATTGCCGTTTTCGTCCAGAAGCTCCGGATGAACGGTTTGAAGACCAGTCCTGTCGTTGCGCTGTGCTGCTGGTGCGGATGCCGAAGTTGCCATGCTCATCATCCGAAAAGCCTGCATCAGCAAATAAGCCAAGGCAGCTGCGTAAACGAGGGGGAATAAACCGGAGAGCATGGATTCACCCAGAAATCACTAAGAAACGTTAACCACCCTGTGGGTTTGCTTGAGGGTGATCTCTGAACGTTCACCACATGGCATGGGTCTCAGCAGAATCAACACTGCTATGTCAAACAGATGCGTCAGTGGTTCATCGCGCTGCTCTCACTGGCAACGTCGATATTCGTCGTGGCCACTGAAGTTGAAACAACTCAATGGCCCAAGGGCTCAACAACTCACATCGGTTCAAGAGTGCCCCCTGCATCGGCAAAATGCTCAACGATCGGAGAACTGATCACCGAGGACGACCGGACGCTGCAGATCTTCAGCTGCCCCTGTTTCGACGAACAATGCAGCCAAGGATGACCGAGATCTCCGTGCTTTAACCCTGTTCGAGCTTCTTCACGATCAAAGCCATAGCAGCTAAAGAACCAGCCAAGGCGATGAGAAGAGCAATGGTCATGTCAGCCAGATCGCCGATGAATCTGAATAGGTTCGCACTGACATCGATCAAGAGCCAGGGTTTAACCCTGCTTTCAAACTGATCCCAACACTGGATGAGCGCGCCAAACCCGGGCACAATCTCATTTGAGGGCCTACTTGTCGATTCCCTGTGAGTGATCCATTCCTCTGGAGATGGAAACAGGAAACACTTGGATTTCTACCCGAGCGCGCACTCTGGAGGGAGCAAGGCCGCGCCCTGATGGTGGCGGATTTGCATCTTGGAAAGGCCGAATCCTTTCAAGCCCAAGGCATTCCTCTCCCCAGTGACGGAGATGCTGGAACCTTGAATCCACTCCTAACCCTTTGCCACCAGTGGAGGCCGAGGCAGCTGGTGATTCTCGGCGACTTAATCCATTCCCGATTGGGCCTCACCAGCTCTTTGCGGGATGTGTTGCGCGCGTTGCCTGATCTCATCCAGGCCGAGGTGATTTGGATCGGCGGCAACCATGACCGGCGGAGCTGGCTAGACGGCCTTCCGCAACAAGCATCCCAACAATTGGGAGATCTCTGGCTGAGTCATGAACCTGAAAGCCCCCCTCAGGGGGACCAACCACTCCTCAATGTTTGTGGTCATATCCACCCAATGGCTCGCATTCAAGGGGCCAATGATCATCTGCGCTTGCCATGTTTTGCCTTTCAGGCTGATGATGCGCGTCTAATCATTCCAGCATTTGGGGAGTTAACGGGAGGCCATGACTGCGATCAGCGTTATCTCCAATGGCTGGTGGCCGATGACACCATCGTTCCTTGGTTAAGTCACTCCCGCCCAAGCCGGGCCAGAGCGTCCGCGTGACGACGCCACGGCCGAACCAACGCAATGTGAAGTCGACCAAGACACGATCCTGGTGGGAGCGCAAACGGGTCTGGCTCCTAACCAGCCCAGTGTTGATCTTCGCCGCACTGGTTGTGCTGGCACCAAGCGTTCCAGAAAGCAATGAACGCCAACAACAGCTATCGGCCAGTCGCACGCCTTCAACCGCCAACCGCTCCGCATTTCACTACATCCCAGACGATGAGGTGTATGCACTCGAGCTGGATCCACGCAAAGTTCGGTTTGGGCTTCTGGAGGGGTGGGATCGAGAACAGGATGCCTTTGAAGACAGCACGGCTTATGCCTTTGTCTCCGGGCCGATGTACGAACGCCACATCGATATCGCAGGGCAGGAAATCACAGTGCCCTTAGGCGATCTCAAGTTCGGATCAAGAATCTGGCGCGGCCGCAATCGAACCGCCTCAATCCAACGGGCCTATATGGGCGTTCGCCATGATGGCCAGGTCGATTTTGGCTATGGCGCCCTCACTGAGGAGCGTGCTCGGAAGTACGACACGTTTATTGGAGGCCTCCACAGCCTTTACAACGATTTAGAAGCCCCGCCAGCGAGCTACAAAGGTGCGTACAGCATCAGCATGGGCCAAAGGATTCGGTATTACTTACCGCGGATCCGGATGGTGATGGGCCTCCGAAGTGATGGACGGGTTGAAGTTTTGATGAGCCGAGACGGACTCACACTGGAGCAAACCAAAGACTTAGCCCGTCGCCGGGGATATCTAGCCGCCTACATGCCCGATCATGCGTCGAAGAGTCGCTTGATCATTCCAGGGATCAAAGGATTCACCGAAGAAGATGCGAACTGGATTAGCGGCGGAGCCACAAGCTTTGTGCACGTTCCCTATCTGCTTCGAATCAGCGAACGGAACCGCCCCCTTCGTGGTGATCTCATCGCCGGAGTGACCCAAAGAATCCAAGATCAAAGCGGCTGCGACGGACCTCTGGACTGCAGCCAAGCCGTTGTTGCACATCTCATGGATCGTGCCCTGGCTGGCCTCAACCGTGTCATGGAACAGGGCGTTGAGCCCCTCGCTCGAATGATTTGGGCACCGACACCATCCCCCAAACAACGACGCCTAGAGGATGGTGGCCAGGTGGCTCCAGCAAATCAACAACAGCGGGCACCACTTAGAGAGCCACCCATTACCGCTGATCCACTGGTCCTTCGAGAACAGCCGCCAGAACCTCCAAGTCAAGACGAAGACTGGACCTTGCCTCCAGCCGAACCAGCCTTGCCCGAACCTAAACCCGCCCAGCTCCCTCCGGACTTACCGCCACCGGAACTCTTTGAGCAAAACGACGCCATCACATCCGATCTCCAGAACGACAGCGACTTTGAGGATCTTCTTGGCGCCCCCGCTCCACCAGCACTGCCTCCCCTGCGACCTGAACGAGCAACGCCACCACCCTTGTATCCGCCAACACTCAATTAACTCAATCAGCGTGAGACAATCCTGAGACAGGCGAGATGTAGATGTCTTCTCCGTTGATGCCGCTCCATCTCGGCGCTGTATTGATCGTGGGACTCTCAATGAATCAGCTGCCGATGGCACAGCTGCAGCTGTTCAAAGACCTGAATCGTGAGCTTGGTGTTCTCTGTCAAGATCCACCCCGCCAAGCCCTATCGGTTTGCAAGTTGCACTCACGACTGCTGAAAACACCCTGAACGGTTGAAGCAGACTCACTCTTGGGAATCCGGAGGTAGGCGCCGTTCGACTTGAACGAAAGCAAACCAAGCCAGAGCAGCCGTCACACCACCGCCCCAGTCAGAGCGAAGCAGTTCAACGATGGACATCGTGCTTGCGGTAATCCTTAAAGCACGAAGTCCAAACCGGCCAAGACGCTGCAAACCTTTTCGTTCAGACATTCAAAACAAGACAGACAAAAAAAA
>CEPW01010064.1_pt1 | contig 14225 bp, 15 predicted proteins | sample 356211 | NCBI WGS metagenome assembly CEPW01 (sample SAMEA2620021, study PRJEB7988) | marine metagenome | biome: marine biome (ENVO:00000447); feature: deep chlorophyll maximum layer (ENVO:xxxxxxxx); material: "saline water (ENVO:00002010), including plankton (ENVO:xxxxxxxx)" | depth 25 m
CCCGCTACCCCTTTGGTCAGCTGATATCAATATCACGCATCCGGATATTGTGCGTGACGTTCACAAAGATTACGTTTCTGCGGGTGCTGATATTATTACAACAAATACATTTCGAAGCACTACATGGTCCTATCGAAAGGCTGGTTACACCTTGCAAGCAGCTACTGATCGAGCAAAAGAGAGCTTGATGAGAGCTGTCGATTCTGCTCAAAAATCAAAAGCCGGGATGATTGCAGGATCAATAACTTCCATTGAGGATTGTTACAGTCCAAAGCTTTTTCCTGGAAGAACTGCTGCTGAGGATAGTTATGGTGAAATGCTGTTGTGGTTTGAAGAGGCTGGCATAGACCTAATTCTATTTGAAACAATGTCCCATATTGATGAGATCGAAATAGCTATATCCTTATCAAAAAATTTCAAAAAAGTTTGGTTGAGTTTAATTATAAAGGACTCTGATCATTTATTGTCTGGTCATCTTATCGAAGAAGCCTTTGACCTTTCAAGACAAAGAGTCGATTGTGTTATGCTAAACTGTAACACACTTTCAAAATCTAACCAGTGTTTCAATAAATTTAAAAAGCTCTGGGGAGGAGAGTGGGGTATCTTTCCAAATCTAGGACAAACCGAACCTGAAATTGATGGAAAGATAGATATTATGAACTCAGATGAGGTGTTTACAAATTCTATCCTTAATTATCTAAATGAGGGACCATCTGTGATTGGATCATGTTGTGGTTCAAGCCCCAAGCACACAAAGATAATTAAAGAAATGATTGACAAAAATTAATTAATTGAAAATTTGAATTTTTTTAAAAGGTATTTTAATTTCGCGGAACTTTTTATCATCAATCATATAAGAAAAGTTAACTAAGGAGTAATGTTTATTAAATGATCAAGGTAAAAGATCTTAGCAAAAATTATGGAACAGTAGAGGCGGTCAAATCAATTTCTTTTGACCTAAAAGATGGTGAAGTGATAGGGTTCCTTGGTGCTAACGGCGCCGGAAAAACAACCACACTCAAAATGATGACAGGATATCTGGTTCCATCTGAAGGTTCAATAACTGTGAATGGCTTAGATATCATCAATGATACCCATGCGATTCAAAAGCAAATAGGCTATCTTCCTGAATTAAACCCTTTGTATTACGAGATGCGGGTTTTTGACTACCTAGAATTTTTAGCTTCTATTCGCAACATCACAGGTCCTCTCTTTAAAGAATCTCTTGCTCGAGTAGTTGAGCAATGCGGCTTAAGAGGAGTTGTCCATAAAAACATTTCTGATTGTTCAAAAGGGTATAAGCAACGCATTGGCCTGGCAGCTGCAATGATCCATGATCCAAAAATTCTCATTCTTGATGAACCTGTAACAGGTTTAGATCCTAATCAGATCATTGAAATAAGGAGCTTGATTAAGTCTCTGGGTAAAGAAAAACTTGTTTTCATGTCGAGTCACATTCTTCAAGAGATTCAAGCAACCGTTGATCGCATAATAATTATCAATCAAGGCGAAATCGTAGCCAATGGCACCAATGATGAATTAATGACCAGCTTTATGGGAAATGTTTTGCTTACGATGGAAGTAAAGGGCGCTAAGGTTGACTCGATTAAACACATTCAAGCAACGCTTCCAAATGTTAAGCTTGTCTCATACGTTAAAAATAAAAGCATCTACACCCTGCAGCTTGAATACGATAAAAATAAAGACCTTCGGGAGGATATTTTCAAATATGCTGTTAAAAATAAATGGACGGTTTTGAAAATGTTTCCCAAAACAACCGACCTTGAAGCTATCTTTAGAAATCTTACTACCAATGGTGCTGCTGATGCGTAATGTTAGAACCATATTTAAACGAGAGCTTTTAGGCTTTTTCAATAGTCCAATGGCTTATATATTTTTGGTGATCTTTGCCATTGTGAACGGATATTTTTTTACCAATCGATTTTTTCTTTTTGGGCAATCTGATCTGAGAGCATTATTTGATATCGTACCCTTAGTTTTCCTATTCTTTATTCCTGCGATCTCAATGGGTCTTATTGCTCGTGAAAATGATATTGGGACCATGGAGACGATGTCCACACTACCTTTAAGTACACGCGAATTCGTTATTGGTAAATTTTTAGCAGCTCTCATACTTACCCTTTTGGGTCTACTTGCAACCTCCATGCATTTTATCACCTTGTTGTTTGTAGGAACAAACATTGATCACGGAGCAATCTTCAGTGGTTACCTTGGGCTTGCACTGATGGGCGCGACATTTGCTGCTATAGGTACATATGCAAGCAGTGTAACACAGAACCAAGTTGTTGCATTCATCATAGGTTTATTCATGGTCTTGGTAATTTACATGCTTGATAAAACATTGATCTTCGTTCCAGCATCTCTTGCTGGTTTTTTGCAATTCCTTGCTGTCGACTATCATTTGTCGAATATGTCTCGCGGTGTCATTGACTCAAGGAACCTTGTTTATTTCTTTTCAATGATAGGGTTCTTTTTATTTCTTACTATTCAAACTCTTGAAGTAAGGAGGTGGAAATAATGAAAGAATTTTTTCAAAGATTTGATGTGAAACGCTCTGTCTTCCTGCCTGGCATGGTCTTATTTATGATACTTCTTGTACTAAATATGATATCAACCAGCAGATTTTTTAGAATCGATTTAACCGATAATAATATTTTCTCCCTTTCTACTTCAAGTAAGGCAGTTGTTGGTGAAATTGATGATCTTTTGACCATGAAAGTATATTTCTCTGATGATCTGCCAGGTGAGTATGCAAACAATCGCAGATACCTTCAAGACATATTGGAAGAATACGCAGCAATTTCAAAAGGAAATATAAAATTTGAGTTTGCATCTCAAGACAAACTAGAGGAAGAAGCTCAAAAATCTGGCATTGCTCCTTTGCAATTGCAGGTCATAGAAAATGATAAGGTTGAAGTTAAGCGCGTATTGATGGGAATGGTTATTCTTTTTGAGGATAAAAAAGAAGTTTTACCTGTTATTCAAACGACAACTGGATTAGAGTATGAAATAACGACTAAAATCAAAAAACTAGTTGAAACCAACAAGCCAACTGTAGGTATTGCTCAACTGGCAGGACAATCTGAACAGTTTCAAAGCATTCAGAATGTTCTTCGACAACGTTATGACGTACGTGTATTAAACCTCTCAAATCCAGTGCCGATTGAAATTTCAGCAATACTTCTAGGAGGTGTCTCGGATTCTTTGTCTGCAAGTGAGAACCTAAATTTATCTGAATTCATGAACAGAGGGGGTAATCTCTTTGTTGCTCAAAATCGCGTCAAAACTAATCTCCAAATACAGCAAGCCGTTCCGGTTCAATCTGACATATTTTCTTTTTTAGGTAAGTATGGATTTTCTATTGAAGAGAACCTAGTGCTTGATAAGATTTGCGGAAGGGTAAACGTTCAGCAGCAAATGGGCCCCTTAAGAATGAACGTTCCAATGGAGTATCCGCTACTTCCAATAGTGCGTACATTCAATAAAGAAGAGCCAATTGTATCGGGTTTAGAGCAAATGCAATTGATTTTTCCCAGCGAGATCAAGCAAGACTCAAGTTCACTAGGAAAGGTAGAGTTTACTCCGCTTTTCTTCACCTCTGAGCAGTCGGGTGAATTGAGAGGAACATTTAATTTGAGCCCTGACCCTCAACAAAATCCATTTATGCGAATTTTCAATAAATCAAATCTTGTTGTGGGTGCGAGGTCTGAATTCGTTAATCAAGAAGGTATGCTTAATCAGGTTATTCTTGTCAGTGATGCAGAGTTCATAGCTGATAATGGGGGTGGAAGATCACCTGAAAATCATATTTTTGTATTAAACTCACTTGATTATCTTGTTGGAGATCAAGATCTAATTGCATTACGCTCAAGAGAAATTACTTCAAGGCCCCTTGAAGAAATATCAGATGTTTCCAAGCGTACATGGAAGTGGATCAATATAGCAGCACCATCATTACTAATAGTTGGTTTTGGCTTAGTTCGATTGAGAACACAGCGAACTAGAAGCAATGTCTTGGAGGAGCTTTATGGCTAAACAGTTAAAATGGATGGGTTTCGTTCTGGTCTTTTTAATTGCTATTTATGCGATCAATTCAACCCAGCAAAAAAAATATAATGCTAAAAGTGATCTAATTTTTGATATCGATCGAGATGATGTTTTTGCATTAGAGATCTCAACGGCATCCGAATATCTTAAGCTTAAATATGATGGTGAAACATGGTCAATTGATGCGCACGATTCCCTAACAGTTAAAACAAACACGATTGGCAGCTTTTTCAATACGATGATTTCTTTGAAAAAAACGTCATTGGTTTCAAAAAATCCTGAAAATTGGGACAAATTTATGGTTGGTGATTCAACGGGAACGCATTTGAAGTTCATTGACTACAATAATGAAACGCTTTCCAAGATTGTGGTTGGGCGATCCAATGCGGAATGGTCAACAAGCAATATACGCATTGGAGACAGCCCAGAGGTCTATCATACCAGTGAAAACGTCAGCTGGCAGATAAACCCCTCTCCATCCTATTGGGGAGAGGTTGTTGAACCTGATTCTGCTAACCTTTTTGACAGCAAATAAAATTGTGTTCATTGCTTCAAGTGAGTAATGTAATTTTCGATCCTATTTTTTAATAAATACGTTTAAAGCGAGGGAATATTAATGGAAGATAAAATTAAAAGTATAATCACCTGCGATCTCGACGGCAAGGTAGAAACCTTTTCGGAGGGTGCAGAAAAACTCTTTGGCTACACGAAGAATGACGTGATAGGCAAAAAAAGAGTGAGTGATTTTAGTCCAGGAGAGGTAGTTCTGGGTCATGTTGTCAATTGGCTTGACACTGCTGTTGAAAAAGGCTCATGGGAAGGCGAAACCGTTTTTCTAGATAAAGAAGCTTCTGAAATTCCTTGCCATATCAAGATTACGCCTACGAAGAATAAAGACAATGAACATATTGGATATTGTGGTGTAACTACACCTCTTAAAGATAAGACCCCAGATGAGGTAAGACCTAAGATAAGTTTCTTTACAAAGGTCTTTAAGTGGATGGTCATTATGCGCCTGCCTTTTTTAAGCGCTACATTTGTCCCTATTTTTGCAGGAGCAGCTGTTGCATCCATGCTCGGAGAAGCGGTCAGTTGGAGCTGGCTGGGCTTAACGCTTCTAGGAGGAGCGTTACTCCATATTGGTACTAATACCTCTAACGACTATTTTGACTACAGAAGCGGTACGGATGATTTGAATTACAATTATAGCAATAAGGGGCTCAATGGAGGAAGTAGAAGTATTCAAATGGGGCTGATAACTCCAAAAGGAATGCTTTCTCTTGCAATTATTACGTTTGCTTTAAGCGCAGTTGTTGGAATCCCATTGATCTTAAAATCTGGCCTACCCATACTTTGGCTTGGCTTAACTGGATTTCTATCAGGACTTTTCTATACAGCACCTCCATTTAAATTTTCATCAAGGCGTGGTATGGGTGAATTTTTAATTGGATTGAATTTTGGCCCTCTTATGGTCGCTGGAAGCACCCTTGTTCAAACTGGTAAGCTTGTCCCTGAAGCTTTCTTAGCGGGTATTCCTATTGGATTTTTGATCGCCGCCGTGGTCTATATGAACGAATTTCCAGATCACGATAGCGATAAAGCGACGGGCAAGAATACGTTGATCGTTGTTTTTGGTCCAGAAAAAGCTAGAGCTGGGTATGTTGCGCTCATTGCGGCTGCTTTTTTAAGTATAGCGGTCATGGCCTTTAATGGAACACTTCCAATGCTATCATTGATGGCATTGCTCGCGATCTACTTTGGCTACGCAGCAACAAAAACACTCTACAAGTATTACAACGATAGGCTGTTGCAGCCCGCAAATTGGGGAACCATTATTATGCATAGCGTTGCAGGGATTTTACTTACTGTTGGGATCTGGTTCGGAAATAGTATATAATTTTATTAATGTTAATGGCGCTTTTTTAACTTCTTAAATAAGAAGCGCCATTAATATCTATAATTGATCCAGTTAAAAATTCATTATCCTCATTAGCTAACCATAGCGCAGTTTTTGCAACCTCCTCAGGTTTAGCTACACGATTAAGAGGGCTCTGAGATTTAACCTTATCATCGATCAAGTCTTTTACACGATCAGTATTTACAAAACCAGGAGCTAAGGTATAAACAAAAATATTATCTTTAGCTAAGGCAACAGCCATTGACTGTCCAAGGGAGTTTAGCCCTGCCTTACTCGCACCATAGGCAGGAGCGCTGGGCTCACCTCGAAAAGCGCCTCTTGACGAGATGTTTATAAATTTTCCCCCACCACTTTTCTTCATTGCTCTGGAAGCAAAAAACATAATGTGGGCAGAGCCAATAAGGTTGGTATCAATCGTGCGTCTCCATACATCAACCCACTCCTCGTACTTTAATATGTTTAAATCGTGAGGCTCAACAACCGCAGCGTTGTTAATGACAACATCAATGTTTTCGATACTCTCAAACATTGCTGAGATTTGATCAACATCGGATAAATCTGCTTTGATAGTTATGTGATCGGTTCCGGGTAATTTTTTTAAAACAGATTCAGCTCTCTCTTGATTAGAGTTGTAATGAAGAATGACCGTATAGCCTGCATTGGCAAAAGAATCACAAAGCGCATTCCCAATACCGCCAGAACCTCCAGTTATAAGTACCTTTTCATTCATCATGTATTACTCATTTGATAGCGATCGAAAATAAGCTACAAGGGCAAAAACCTCAACAGCCATTCCAATAGCTAAAAGGATCATTGATAGTGGTTCTAGAAAATTCACGTTAAATAAAACAAATAAAATGTAACTCATGATTCCTGAAACAATTATTTTTTTCCCCAAACGATGATAGGGGTCAGAGCTGTTTAGGCGGCTCATACTTTTTGGGTATTCCTTTTCTACCCACTCATCAAGCTCGCGCTTTTCTTCAGGAGACATTCTCATTTTATTATACGATTAAGTTGTAAGCTTAGAATAGAAAGCAAAACTGCTGCTAAAACGTCATAAATAGGCTTTGCATTTGGAAAACCAAAGTTCCAAATAACAACACCAACTAACCAGATCAAATAAACTTTCAAAAAAATATCCAATTTTTTATTCTTTGTTGAATTTTGCGCCAACTGGCGGTCTGTATTCTCTAAAAGGTATTTGAAGCATTGTTTTAATGTCCTCGGTCTCTTCTTTTTTCATATGCGTGTCAATACCATATGTGATCATATTCATATCATTTACCTTTATAGAAGTTCCAAAAATATGATCCCAAAGCGAAAAAATATTCCCATAATTATGATCGGTGTGTGGCAAAACGTAATGATGGTGAACTTTGTGAAAATTTGGAGTAACGAAAACTTTAGATAAAATAGGGTCTAGAAAATTGATAGCGCGAATATTGGTATGAGTGAGATGGGCAAAGAAACCTGAAATTGTTTGGTACAGCATAACTACTCCAAATGATGCGCCTGATAAAAAAACTGCTAAAGCTGTAAAAAGCAATCGAAACACTGCTTCCCCTGGATGGTGACGAAGACCCGTTGTAACATCCACATAGCGATCGGAATGATGGATCACATGAAATTTCCACATCCATTTTACTTGATGTTCGACCCAGTGCACAAGCCATGCGCCAACAAAATCTAAAATCAATAACCCAAGAACAACAGATGCCCAAAGAGGTATTTTGAATTGATTTAAAATACCTGCAGAATAATATGAATTGTAATCAGCGGCCCATAGAATTAAAGCAGCTCCAGCCAGATTGATTACAATAGTACTTCCTGTGTAGAAAAAATTTATCAACGCATGCTTTGATTTTCTATAGCGCATTTTAAATAGTGGCAACCCGCTCTCAAGAATAAATAAAAAGGCAAGTCCTCCTACAAGGAAGAAAGTTCGATGTATGGTTGAAATGTTGCTAAAGTAGTTAACAATTAAATCCATCTTAGAAGAATTTAATTTGAATGAATCAATAAAATTATATTATTCATAAAAAAAGTGTAACTTTGATTTATGATAAGATTCACATCATTCTGTTTGTTTTTAATTATTTCGTTTGGATTTTCACAAGAAAACGAATTGGTTGAAGTTGTGACTAATGATGGCAATATCTTTTTGGGAGAGATCATTGAAGAATCCTCATCAGGCTATCGGTTAAAAACGCAAGATGGAATTATCATTTCTATCCCAACTGAATCTGTAAAAAAAATTAACATGATTGAAACTGCATTTGTCAAAGGTCAGGTGTGGCGCGCAGATCCAAATAAAAGTATGTATTTGTTCGCACCTTCAGCTTTTCCCATTGAGGAAGATAAATCTTACTGCAGAGACTTTTGCTTGGTATTTCCATCTTATAATAGAGGGTTTGGAAATAATTTTTCACTGCAGGCTGGCGCATTTGTATTTCCAGGAATGCCTCTAGATTTAGTACCGATTGTTCTTTCGGGAAAATTTTCTTTTCCTAAAGTAGGCTTCGCGCGTTTAGCCTCAGGAATCATGTATGTGAGCTTTCCAGCTGAAGACAATTCTTTTGGTGCTGGTTTTACTTTCGGGACTGCAACCTTTGGAGACAGATTTACTCATTTTTCAGCTACATTGGGTTGGGGTTACGTTAGGTACGATTTGGATTGGGAAGTTGCTGAAAAACCTATCCTAGCTCTTTCAGGAAATAAGCGCATATCCAATTCTTTTGCGGTTGTTGCTGAATATTGGCTTCCCCCAGATGTAGAAGATCCATCAGACCTTCCTTTGGCTATTTCTGCAAGATTCATTGGTAGAAGAATAGCCGTGGATGTTGGTGGATTTTTTAGCAAGGACATGGAAGGCATTCCTTTGCCTTTAATCAATTTTACGTACCATATGAAATAAAAGAATTTTTTGATTATTTTGAGCTAAAACCTTGATAGTAAATAAAATTATTTTAAAATAAGTAATAAATAATGTACATGATGTATGCTATAATTTTTTTTGCCCTTACTTTGCAGTCAATTGAAACGCCTAAGTACAAGCTGCTCCAAAAGTATGAAGATTTTGAAATAAGAGATTATGGAACACTTATCACCGCATATACGATTGTTAATGAAGACTTTAGAACATCAACCTATACCGGTTTTAGTAGAGTAGCTAATTACATTTTTGGTGGTAACAGCAAAGAGATGAAAATTGCGATGACCGCTCCAGTAATCACTCAAATTAGCGAAGACAATTCAAAGGCTCATATCATACATTTTGTAATGCCATCGAAGCATAATCTCGATACCCTGCCAAATCCAAATCTTCAAAATGTAAACGTTCACAAAGAAAGTTTGGGGGTTGTTGCTGCATTTAAATTTGGCGGATGGGCTACAGAAAAAAGATCCAAGAAATTCATTGATATTCTGATGCAGAAGCTTGGGGAAAATAATATTGAGATCGTAGGTGACATTCGAGTTGCTCAATATGATGGACCCACAACCATACCTCCATTTAGAAAAAATGAAATACTTATTCCTGTTAAGATGAACTAGTGCCAAATGAAAAGATTTTGGATTTTCATAATTTTCATTGGATGCAATAAAGTTGATCAGGATTTTGATTCAAGCACTATAGACTTTGAAATCCCCCAGGAGGTCATAGGTAAAATGACGAGAGGAATAAATATAGGAAATACCCTTGAGCCTCCACAGGTTGGAGAATGGAACAATGAATATATTTCTGAGTATTTTTTTGATGACTATGTTTCCGCAGGTTTTAATACTGTTCGGATACCTATTCGATGGGACAAGCACACTACAAAAGAACCCCCATTTATCATAGCCAGCACATGGCTTGACACCATTGAGCAAGTCATCGACTGGGGAATAGAAAGAGACCTTTTTTTGATCATAAACGCTCATCACGATTGGTGGTTGGTCAATAATTACGATTCGCCGCAAACTAAAGAACGTTTTCATGCAATATGGAATCAAATTGCAAAAAAATTTAAAGATAAATCGCCAAAGCTTTTATTTGAAATAATCAATGAGCCTCATGGAATGAGTAAAGAAAATGTGGATGAGCTTAACAGGGATATATTGAAAATCATTCGTAAAAACAACCCTCAGCGCATAGTCATTTACGGTGGACACAGCTGGTCTAACTCAGATCATTTACTCTCTGCTGAGGTTTTGAATGATCAATATATTATTGGATACTTTCATTCATATGATCCATGGGAATTTGCTGGTAAGGGAAACGGTCTTTGGGGTTCAGAGTTTGATGTAAATCAAATTAAAAATAAGTTTAAAGCCGTAAAGGATTGGTCAGAAGTGAATAATATACCTGTGATTATTAGTGAATTTGGGGCAATTCACGATTGCGATTACAATTCACGAATGCTGCATTACTTTACGTACGTTAAAGAGGCAGTGAGCAATGGGTTCGCTTTTCAGGCCTGGGATGATGGAGGGCAGTTTAAAATTTATAATCGCAATGCTCGAACGTGGCCTGAAGTAAAAGATATTCTTATTCATACTTATTCCGATAGTCCTGAAAATTTTAAAGCACAATACGTAAATGATAACCAAGCTTTTTTATCGTGGAAGCTTAATGAAAATGATGGTAATTGTTCAAAAATAGTAATTGAAAAAAGTTCAAATTCATTCCCATTCAAAAAAATCTCTGAACTAGATTATGGAATGACAGAATACATTGATAATTCAGCTAATGTCGTTAATTCAATTTATAGAGTTGTATTAATTTGCACCAATGACACACCTAAACATTCAAATCCATACAAGGTAGCTCGATGAAAAAAATCCTTATTTTGTTTTTTTTATTTTATAGTTGTGAAATGGGTGATCGCACTACGATGAATTCTGTTCGATTAAAATCGGATGCAACTACGGATAGCATAGAGCATGTTATTAAAGAAATGTTGATTGCAATCAGCACAAATGATATTGAAAAAGCTAGATATCATGTTCTTGAAGAGGGTCGCGTGTTTAGAGTGCGCAAAGACGGGATGAGCTTTAGATCAAATGCTGAGTTTTTTGAGCAAACCGCTGATCAGTCAACCAACTACTACGAACGAATGTGGGACCCAATAATTATGTACCGCGGCGATCTTGCTGTGGCATGGACCACGTACGATTTCCATTTGAATGGAGAGTTTTCGCACTGTGGCGCAGAATCTTTTACATTAACGCGATTTAATAAGAGATGGATGGTGATGGATTGGGCGTATACAGCAAATGAAACTGAAAACTGCAATAGTCCGCTTGGAAAAGTGTCAAAAGAGGAGATGAAAAATTGAAAATTCTTAAAACCGGTATTTTGTATTTGAGTTTAACGATTGGAATTATATGTGCACAGCGCACATTGATTTACGCAGGTGCCATGATAGATGGTGAGAGCAAAAAAATGAAGACAAGGCTGACCATTGTAGTTGATGATGGTATAATTGTTGACGTTGCAAATGGGTATTTAAATGCTAGCCCCGGAGAAATAGTCTTCGATTTAAAAAATGCGACAGTCACCCCGGGTTGGATGGACTTGCATGTGCATTTGGGGTCCCAGTCTAGTCCGCAATCGTATAGCGAAGATTTCTATTTAAATCCTGAAGATTTTGCGTATCGATCTGTTCCATGGATTGAAAAAACACTACTTGCAGGGTTTACAACGGTTCGCGATGTTGGAGGTGAGGTTGTGCTGGCAGCAAGAAATGCAGTCAACAATGGTTATATAAATGGTCCAAGAATATTTTCTGCAGGCCGCTCAATTGGCACAACTGGTGGACACGCTGATCCTTCGAGTGGGCTTAATCGCAAGTTTCGTGGAGACCCTGGACCACATGAAGCCGTAGTGAATGGGGTAGATGATGCAATGAAAGCGGTGAGGCAGAGATATAAAGATGGCTCTGATCTAATAAAGATTACCGCAACAGGAGGTGTGTTGAGCGTTGCAAAAAACGGACAAAACCCACAATTCACTGAGGAAGAAATTAAAGCGATCGTTGAGACAGCTAACGATTATGAAATGCACGTTGCGGCACATGCACATGGGGTAGAGGGAATGCAGCGCGCAATTCGAGCAGGTGTTCGCACAATCGAACATGGCACATTGATGGATAAGCCAACCGCAAGGCTCATGAAGCAGTATGGCACCTATTACGTTCCTACAGTATCTGCGGGCGAGTTTGTTTATGAAAAGGCAAAAGAGCCTGGGTATTTTCCTGAAATCGTTCGCCCAAAGGCTCTTGAAATAGGTCCTAAAATAAAACAAACCCTTGGTATGGCGTACAAAGAAGGTGTAAAGATTGCATTTGGAACGGATATGGGTGTTTCTCCGCATGGAGAAAATGCAGATGAGTTTGTTTATATGGTAGAGGCTGGAATGAAACCCATTGATGCAATTTTTGCAGCAACTAGCGTCGCAGCTGAAGTGCTAGGTCAAAAAGATTTAGGTAAAATAAAAAAAGGCATGAAGGCAGATATCGTTGCTGTTGATGGTAATCCACTCAAAGATATTTCAGTTACAAAAAATGTAGTCTTTGTAATGAAAGACGGCGTGGTTTACAAGCAACCAAAGTAGGGGGTGATTTTTTAATGAAATTAAAATGGCTTTCTTTTTCAATAATTGGATTATTGCTCTTTGGTTTTGGGCTTTCCCTTTTTGGCGAAGCAATTATATTAAAATATAAAAATGAACCCTTCTTTTGGTATGGGACTCTTGCCTTAGTGGTTATTAATTCTGGTCTGTGTTTCTTTGGTAACGCAATAATATTTAAGATAAAACTTGACCGATCTGAAAGCGATTAGAAAATGATTTATTGTTTAGTATGTGGTGCAAAAACTAGAAATATAGTACCGCCAATGGACAACAGAGTAAGAGCAGTATGTACCCAGTGCGATTACATTCACTATGAAAATCCAAAAAATATTGTAGGTATTATAGCTTCGTTCAACAATAGGGTGTTGCTGTGCAAAAGAAATACAGAGCCACGAAAAAATTATTGGACGGTTCCTGCAGGATTTATGGAAAATGAAGAAACTCTGCTAGAAGGGGCCCAACGTGAAGCGTTTGAAGAGGTTGGTATAAAACCTCAAACTTCAAATCTTTTCATGGCTTATAGTGTACCTCATATAAGCCAAGTACACTTTTATTTTCATACAAAATTAAAAGATGATAAAACCAAAATTGGCGAAGAGATTAATGATGTGATGTTCGCCGATCACGATGAAATACCTTGGAACGATTTGGCTTTCAATAGCATACGTGTTTTGTTAAAAAAGTTTTTTGAAGTAGGTAGCGATAAAGCCAGTAGTTCATTTTTCAATTATTCATCGCATGATTAAAAAAGTATACTTAATGAATTTTAGACTTGAGATATATTTTTTTTCTTATTTAATTTTGGTTGAACAATTTAGGAAGGAGGTGATCAGGTGTCTATAAATAGTAGACCGCTGGCCTCCAATAATAAGCCAGCAAATTAACTGACTAGATGTCAGCCTTTTGGAGGTCGGCAACTACTAAGTATCTAAATTAAGGCCCCTTTTTCTAGGGGCCTTAATGTTTTTATAATGACATACCTTTTTGGCTTAGTATATTCCTTTACAGCTAGTATATCATAACAACCTAAACGGGAGTTCGCATGAGATTTATAGTCAATTTTCTTTTTTTATCTGCAGTCATTTCCCAGCAAAAGATTGAATTACCTATGCAGTTTAACAATGTCAATTATGACCTATCTGTACCAAGACCAGAGGAGGTTATGGGGCACAAGATTGGAGAAAGACACACTCGAACCAGTCAAGTTGTCGATTATTTTGAAGCTATAGCAGAAATAAGCGATCGCGTTATTATGGATGACCATGCTAAATCTCATGAGGGTCGACGTCTTATTCATGCGATAGTTACCCATCCAGATAACCATAAAAATCTTGAAAACTTACGATTAGAGAATATCAAAATATCTGATACTCCAAGTCAGATGACTAACAGAAAATTGAACACAATGCCTATGGTTGCTTACTTAGGTTTTTCTGTACACGGAGATGAAGCGAGTGGTACTGAAGCTGCGATTCTTCTCCTTCATCATTTGGCAGCTGGACAGGGAAATGAAATCGAAGCAATCCTAAAAAATACCATCTTAATTATCGACCCTATGTTTAATCCAGATGGCAGGGATAGATTCGTTAACTGGGTAAATGGCAACAGAGGCTTAGTGCCCAC
>CEPW01106718.1_pt1 | contig 14195 bp, 15 predicted proteins | sample 356211 | NCBI WGS metagenome assembly CEPW01 (sample SAMEA2620021, study PRJEB7988) | marine metagenome | biome: marine biome (ENVO:00000447); feature: deep chlorophyll maximum layer (ENVO:xxxxxxxx); material: "saline water (ENVO:00002010), including plankton (ENVO:xxxxxxxx)" | depth 25 m
GGACATCATCATGCCCTCGACCATGGGCCCGCTCCCCAAAGGCACCCGTGTCGCGCTGGCATCAGGAACCGCTCGGGTGTTGAAACTGTCATCCAGCGACCGCAGCATCAGTCTGATGGGGCCGCTCGGGGGGATCCACAACCTCGATGTCATCGCCAATCGAAGCAATGACCTCTTCCCCAATCTCAAACCAGGAGATCTGGTTGATTTCCGCCTGATTCAGCCGGTGGCTGTTGCGCTCGACCGCGTGAAAACGACGAAAGCGGTTCGCAGCGTTGCTGGAGAGCAGCCCATGACTGCCGCACTGCGCGAGGACGCCACAACGATCCAGGCCGATCTGCTGCAATCGTTTGAGATCACCAAATTGCAGGGCACAATTACTCGCCTGCAAAGCAGTGATCAAGTTCTTGAGCTGCGTTCTCCCTATGGTCACGAGATGTTGATCACAAGTGGCGTCGATCTCAAGCGATCTGGAATCAAAGTGGGTGACAAGGTCCAGGTTGATCTTCTTGATGGTCTGATTGTCGATCTCAAGCGCAGTCCCCGTCTCAGACTGAGCTTTCAACGCCAGGACGTGATTCTTTCCCAGGACTTCGGTCCTGTTCGAGAGGGGGCTCGAGTGGCCATGGGAACAGGCACAGCCGAGGTGGTCAAGATCTCGGAAAAAGATCAGGACCTAAGCCTGAGAGGCCCTTTCGGCGGAATCCATAATCTCGATATTCGTGACGGCATTAAGGGCAACCCCCTTCAAACGCTGCACGTCGGCGATTACGTGGAGTTCAGAGCCATTCAGCCCGTTGCCATCGCCGTACGCAAGCTGAATTAATCAGATCGCTTGTTGGGAGGCGAGGGCACGAACCACGTCTCCCCGCGTGAGCACTCCGATCGGATGATTTTGCTTATCGACAACGAACAATCGCTGCGTGCCGCGATCATGCAACTGAGATGCAGCCTTCGGCAACGGCAGTGAATCGCGGCAGCTATGGCTGTCTTTACGCATCAGCTCGGCCACCGTCGTTCCGAGGACTTGATGCACTTGCTTGTCCCAATTCAATGGGTTTTTCAGATAAATAATGCTGTCCAGCAACATCACATAGGGCCCGGCATCCACGCCGCTCTCACGCACCATCAGATCCTGTTCCGTCAGCTCCCCGATCAAGGCTCCGGATGCATCCACAACCGGCAATCCACTGATGTGATGGTCGCTAATTAACTTGACCGCGTCCTGCAAGGGAGTCTCAGCACTGACACTGAGCACCGGCTGAGTCATCACATCAGCGACCGTCAGCTTCAGAACCATGAGATGTCGTCATCTGGTTGCATTCTGCTGGCCCGCATCCGACCTGGGTGCTGCTGTAGTGGGATCAACTGATCCACAGCTCTGAACTCCCGCATCCTTCGCCGTAGCGCAGACGCGCTCACCATCGGCCGGGCCATTGCAGGTCTCCCTCTGATCGTGGCTTTGCAGGCCGGTTGGCAACCTTTGGCTTGGTGGTTGCTTCTGATCGCAGGGTTGAGTGACGCCGCCGACGGTTGGCTGGCACGCCGTGCCGGTGGGGGGACAAGCTGGGGAGCTCGGCTCGACCCTCTCACCGACAAGGTCCTGATCGTCGCGCCGCTGCTATGGCTGGCGTCCAACCAACAACTGCCCCTCTGGGCCGTGTGGTTGCTGCTAGCCAGAGAACTGTTGATTTCTGGCTGGCGGGCTGCGGCCGACGACGGCGCTCCTGCCTCCAGTGGAGGCAAGGCCAAAACGATCCTCCAATTTGTCAGCCTGCTGATGTTGCTGTGGCCGATGAACTGGAGCGGCCATCAGCAGCTGACCCAACTTGGATGGTGCTTGTTTTGGCCCTCCTTGTTACTGGCACTGAGCTCGGCAGCGAACTATCTCAGGCCCCAATCAGGGACGCATCAGCACTGAAGTCAGGATCCTGCGTGGGGTGCAACGCATAGTCATTGACGTAACTGTCCTTCAGGCCTGCAGCCAAATCAAACCGTGGTTGCCAGGCCAGCTCGCGTTCAACCCGCGTGATGTCCGTTAGGAAATGGTTGAGGCGCAGCGGGAATGCTTTACGCGCCTTGGGATCCAACCGTGAAGGATCGAACCGTCGCAGATCAACAGCATTCGGGTCCTTACCGCACGCCGTTGCTGCGCTAAGGATCAAGCCCTTGAAGGTGACTCCTTGCCGACCGGAGCAGTTGTAGATCCGATTGGCAGCAGCCTCCACATCGATACAACGAGCCATCGCCTCCGCAAGATCATCAACATGCCCCAGCTGAGTGATCGTGCTTCCCTCTCCCGGCAAAGGAACAGGCTGATCATTCACGATGCGGTCGAAAAACCAGCGCTCGATCGGGTTGTAGTTGCCCGGACCATAGATATAGGTGGGTCGAAAACTGGTGAAGGGGATTCCTTCGGCCCGCAGCCAGGCTTCGGTATCCGCCTTACCCGAATGTCGACTGTTCGGATCTGTTGCCGCCTCTTCGGAGAGGGGCCACTGCTCCGATGCGGCATACACGCCAGCAGAACTGACATACACGAAGCGATGGGATGGCGCACCAGTCATCGCCACCACCCGTTGACTGTCCTCGAGCTTGCGACCTGAACTATCGACGATGACGTCGAATGATCGTTCTTTCAGGCACGCCAGCCCTTCATCAGTACTCCGATCACCCTTGAGATGCTCAACCCCGTCTGGAATGCTGTTTTTACCGCGGGTGAGCAAGGTCAATGCATGGCCTTGGGCCTTCAGCCGCGCCACCAGGGGTTTGCCAACAAAACGGGTTCCCCCCATCACCAGGATTTTCACGGGCGAGGTGCACTGAACGCGGGGGTATTGAAGCGCGGAGCAGCAGGATGGTGATTACCCCCTTTGTCCACCATGGAGATCATCCCAGCCATCGATCTGCTCGACGGTGCCTGTGTGCGGTTGCATCAAGGGGATTACGAGCAGGTGACGCGATTTAGCGACGATCCTGTCGCCCAGGCATTGAGCTGGCAAAACCAAGGAGCCACACGACTGCATCTGGTGGATCTCGATGGAGCAAAGCGTGGGGAACCCGTGAACGACGCTGCCATCCGCGCGATCACAGCAGCCCTCGACATCCCCGTCCAGCTCGGTGGTGGCGTGCGTTCCGTTGAACGGGCGCATGACTTGCTCAGCTGCGGTTTGGATCGCGTGATTCTTGGAACCGTGGCCATCGAGCAACCCGAACTGGTTAGCCAATTGGCGCAGCGCTACCCCAATCAGATTGTGGTGGGCATCGATGCAAAGGAGGGCAAGGTGGCAACCCGCGGCTGGATTGAACAGAGTGATGTCTTGGCGACGGATCTCGCACGGCGGTTCAGCGATGCGGGAATCGCTGCGATTATCACCACCGATATCGCGACCGATGGAACGCTGGCTGGCCCCAATCTCACAGCATTACGCGAGATGGCTGAGGCGAGCAGCGTGCCTGTGATCGCCTCAGGTGGGATTGGCTGCATGGGAGATCTACTCAGCCTTCTCCCCCTGGAAGCGCTCGGAGTGACTGGCGTCATCGTTGGACGTGCGTTGTACGACGGACGCGTGGAGCTCGCAGAAGCGATCCAAGCCATCGGTGCTGAGCGGCTTCAAGATCCAACGATGATCAATTCCAACCTGGCCTGAAACTGGATTGGGAACGTCATTAAAATGAATCGATCGCTTTACTTTTCGTGCTAGGGCGTCCGGACAGCAAGACCGATTCGTCTTCCACAGTGCGTGGCTTGCAGGACGTGTTTGAGCGTTGTCGACATCTGGGGATGCGACTGAGTCGTCAACGACGCATGGTGCTTGAACTGCTTTGGACCGATCAAACCCACCTGAGTGCTCGCGACATTTTTGAAAAGTTGAATGCGCGAGGGCGGAGCATTGGCCACACCTCCGTTTACCAAAACCTAGAGGCGTTGCAATCGGCCGGTGTTATCGAATGCCTAGATCGCGCCAATGGTCGCCTCTACGGCTACCGCAGTGCGCCCCACAGTCATCTGACCTGTCTGGACACAGGGGATATCCAAGACATTGATATTGAACTTCCAACCCAACTTCTCAACGAAATTGAAGCTCAGACAGGATTCAAGATTGAGTCCTACACACTTCAACTCAACGGACGCTCCACCCTGGAGAAATGAGCTCAGGCTCGTTACCTTGACGCTACTTGAGTTCTGATTCGCACCTTGGCCTCAACAAAACCGGTGCGAATCCTGTTGCAGGCCTCCCCTCTCCTGGCTGAAACTCTGGCCCTGCAGTTAACGAGGGATCAGCCCGGATGGGCTGTCGCATTCAAACCGGATCAGCTCGATGGCAAACCGTCATTGGTGATCTGGTCGATTGAGGCCATCACCAGCCTTGCCGCGATTGATCGAGAGACGCGTGCCACCGCCGAACGCTGGCCATCAACGCCGCTACTCCTACTGCTGCCCGACGAACTCGCCATTGAGAAAGACGCGTTGTTGTCGCTCCCAGCAGCTGGGCTTCTACAAAACAGTGATCTAAGCGATCTCACCAACGCCGTCACCACTCTGCTGAATGGCGGACGGGTCGTCCGGTTAACCGCTGGAGGTCAAACGAAGAGCGAGCGCGTGGAGACCATGGGCTTCGGTCAGTGGCTTTTGGTCAGTGGCCTGCAACAGATCAGCAGTGATCTGCAGGTGGTGGAAACCCTGCTCAATCCTCCTCCAAGGAATGCATTGCTGCGCTTCGTTCTGGAAGGCCGACGCCGGGAACTTCGCAGTGCCCATGGGTTGTTGCTTTGGTTGTGGGGGCCTCTGCACCTTGGGCTGAGCGACAGCGTGCCCCTTCATCCCTCCACAGCGATGGTTGCAGCGCCACAGGGTCTCCCTACTCAGAGGAGCACGACCGCAATCACCTTGAGGGATCGCAATGCCCTGGCTGTTTGGGAGGCCATTGAGGAACGGATCACCGCCTCCTTACAAACGGAGTTGAACAATGCCACCGGTCGGCTGCTTGCTCTTGATGGCCTTCATCCCGAACGACGCAGGGATCTCTTGCTGGCTCTCATGCAGCAACTGAAAGCAGTGCTGCAACGCTTACGTGACCCGTCATCTGGACCTTGCTCCGACGAGCGCTGGGCACAGCTCCAGGAAGAGTTGCGTCGGCAAGCCCTCACAACCATGGCGGGCAGTTACGTGCAAATCCCTCGCTCAGGACAACTCCTTCCGGTCGTCACGCAGCTACTGGAGCACACGGACTTCTCCAGCACAGATGTTGACTTACCAGACCCTGAGGCGATGTTGTCGCCATTGCTTGCAGGACAACCTGTACTGGTGAACGGACAACTCCTGCCTCCGGATGATCCACGCGCTCTGCTTCAACTCGAAGCACTGGTGAGCAATTGGTTGATTCGCACAGCGGAGCTCATCGGCGCCGACCTCCTCGATCTCTGTGGGGAATGGCCGGAGCTTCGTCGCTATCTCCTCAACGAAGCGTTGATTTCAACACGGGAACTCGAGCGATTACGCAACCAATTGAACAGTCAACTGCGTTGGGACGACTGGATTCAACGCCCAATCGAGCTCTACGAAAGCAAGCGAACCCTCTATCAACTGGACGCAGGGCGCATCATTCCAGTGAAGCGACTCGAACCGCGTGACCAGGAACTCAGTCAACTGGGCTGGTGGCAACGCCAAGTCGCCCTGCTGCTGGAAACCAGAGACGCTCTCGCTCCTCAGTTGCATGCCTTGATTCAACGGGTTGGCGATCTCATGGTTGTGGTGCTGACGCAAGTGATCGGTCGAGGCATCGGCCTCATCGGCCGCGGCATCGCCCAAGGCATGGGTCGTCATCTCGGACGCGGATAATGAGCGCCGACGGCACCCGCCCGATGGCTTCCCTGCTCAAGTTCCTATTCGCATTCAGCCTCGCCATGGTGCTGTGGGCAAACCCTGCTGGAGCCATCCGTGACAACGACAGTTACGACGGCAATATCTATGCCCTCTACGCCGGAAATGGCTCGCTTGTGCCCCCAGCTACCACCCTCGAAGACAGCCTGAAGTCGGGTCGAACCGCTGTGATCGTCTACTACCTCGACGACAGCGCAGTGAGCAAACGCTTTGCGCCTGTGGTCTCGGAACTTCAGAGAATCTGGATGCGCAGCATCGACCTGATGCCGCTCTCCACAGACCCTATGCAGAATCGCAACAGCACGTTGTCAACAGATCCGGCGACCTACTGGCGCGGAACGATCCCGCAAGTTGTGGTGATCGGTCCGGACGGAAGGGTTGTATTTGATCAAGACGGGCAGGTGCCACTTCAACAGATCAATGAAGCCATCAGCGCAGCCACAGGGCTCGACGCTCCAGACCTAAGCGCCATCGATCCCGGCGGCAGTTTCAACGAGGTGAACATCGAAGTCACCCCAGGCTGAGTCGTATCACGACAAGCCGCCTACGCTGCCGCGAGTTTGTCCACCGACCACGTGTTTCTGCCCCTCGCTTCGCTTGCCCTCGGCCTCGGCGTGAGCTGGCTGGAACTCCGTCATCGACTTCGACCGTCATCCCCTCTGGAACTGAGGGGAGCCAACTGGATGGTGGAACAACAGGGATCAACCCTCCGGGTGGAGGGTGTCCTAGAGATTGCCAATCCGCACCGTCGGATGGAAATTTTTGTTCCTGAGCTCACAGTGAAGCCCGTGCTTTTGGGGTCGGCCGATCCGTCTCACCTAACGGTGACGACGCAAGTCCGCAGTGCTCACCCCGATGAGCCAGCAAGGAACGATGGCTACTGGGCCGCGTACATCGTGAAAGGTCACAAGAGCACCCAGGCCAACGTCACCATCACGATCGAAGCGAAGGCTGGTCAAAATCCAGCTCAGGTGGTCGATACCCTCTGGGTGGATGTTGATTGGATCAATTACGGACCTTTCGGACGTCTCCAACGTCGACAAGGCGTCCTGGTTCCCCTCACGAAACCAACTCCCTTACCAAGCAATCAAGCCAACTTCCGCACGGGTGATGGCTGTGCGGTTCTACCGCTGAAAACCCACCTGCTCGGCACCCTGGATGATCCGATCGAGGTCATGCGCACCTACGCCGGTCATCTGGTTCAACCCGGAGATGTGTTGACGATCGGTGAGACACCAATTGCCGTCATCCAAAACCGGTACCGCCATCCCAGCGAAGTGAAACCGGGATTCGTTGCACGCCTGGCCTGCCGTGTCTTCCATCCCACCAGCAGCCTGGCCACTGCTTGTGGCATGCAAACCCTGATCGACCTCGTGGGTCCAACACGCGTGCTTTGCGCCTGGCTGGGGGGGCTAATACTCAAACTGATCGGGATTCGTGGAGGGTTTTATCGCTTGGCGGGCGAGCAAGCTCGATTAATTGACGACATCACTGGAACCACACCTCCCTATGACCAGACCATTGTTCTGGGACCAGAACAGCCCGCCGCGCTCTGTCAACGCGCTGCTGAATCCCTTGGTGTGGCCGTCGCAATCGTGGATGTGAATGACCTTGGCCGCGTCAAGGTGCTCGCATCCAGCGTTGGCTGTGATGAAAACCTGCTTGAACGCGCCCTTCGACCCAACCCAGCCGGCAATGCCAACGAGCGCACGCCTTTGGTCTTGGTGCGCCCAACCCACTGAGAAGCGATAGAATTGAGGTTGTGTAGTGAGGATCAGCAGAGATGGCTGACGACCTCCTCAACCCACTCAGGATTGAGCCCCTTAACCCACAACATCTCACCAAGTTGGATAGTCGAGTGGCCTCCACTGAGCTACTCGGCCTACAGGCCTCGTTAATCGGGGATTGGCTGGCACAACTCGAACAGCGCTTTCCGGATCTACTGCCATCGAGATCCCCGCGATGTTTGGTTGCTCTCGATGATCAGCAACCGGTTTCCGCGCTGGTGGTTCGTCCCTACAACCGACGGGGCAGTTGCTGGAGTTTGGAACGCCCTCAACCCCTGAACGCCCAATCAACCCATAGCGCTGGCCGCATCGAACGCGCCCTACTGCAACAGGGTCTTCAGTTGGGGAGTCCCCACGTGTGCAGCTGGGTTGCTCGCTGTCCTGCAGCCGATACCCATGCCGTGTCCCAGCTCAGAGAGCTTGGTTTTCAGCCTTTAAGGCCCTATCAACTGTGGACTCCTCCAGCATCGACGACTCCCGATTTAGCCGGACAGACCTTCGCTGGAGGACTGCACTGGGAATCGATCAACCGCCGGACTGCCCAGCTGCTTTGGCCAATTGAACAAGGTGGCAGTTTCAGTCACCTTCGTCAGATCACTGACCGCCATTGGCTCGATCTGCTGGACCGCCGAGGACCAGGATGCGGCGTACTGATGGCAAAAGATGCTGTTCTGGCCGGGTTAGTTCGCAGCCAAAGCAGCTCACATCAGCGTCTGCTCGAGATTCTGCGGGACGTCGCTTGGGATGACCGTTTGAATCACGGGTTGCCAGTTGTTCTGAACAACGTGCTTCAGAACGCCAAACCCGACGGACTCATCACTGCGCTGGATGATCCGCCGCTGCACGCGATTCTTCAACAACAGGGTTGGAGCCAAGGCGAAGAGCAGCTTCTAATGGGCAGGAACATGTGGCGCCGCCAGCCCACACCACGCCAAATCGGCTTGAGTCGCCCAATCGACGACATGCTCGGCAGGCTGCGCCCTCAACAAACGCCGGTGCCAACACCAAGCCTCGGTCGGCGCTGACGTGGGCCAAGCGCCCACACCCTGTTCAGTCCTCAGCCTTGATGTGGGACGACGACGGATCGGACTAGCTGGCTGCGATGCACTCGGCATCACCGTCCGTCCCCTAACAGCGCTTCAGAGGGGGAGATTCGATGCTGACCTCACCACCCTGCGCGAGCTCTGCAGAACTCGCTCCGTGGTCGGACTCGTCGTTGGTGTGCCTCTGGATGACCACGGTGAACCCACAGCGCAAGCCGTCCATTGCCAGCGCTACGGGCAGCGCTTAAGCCATGCACTCAACCTGCCTGTCGCCTGGGTGAATGAACACAGCAGCAGCTGGGCGGCAGCAGAGCGCCATGGCCTTGCCGGCGACCGCACCGGACGGCTGGACAGCGCCGCTGCCGCCCTGTTGCTTGAACAATGGCTGCGTGATGGACCGGATCTCAAACCGGTCCATCACAACAGCATGGAGACGAGCGCGTCCGACGGCCATGCATGATCCTTGGATCAGCATCCCCATGTCGACAAAAGCCGATGCGCGATCCAGGGCCGAGCGGAAGTGGTGACGTCCCCACAGTGTTGGTACGCGGAAGCGAAGGCCAGGATTTGCTGTGCTTCCTAGAACAACTCATCCCTCTGGATGGCCAGGATTACGCCCTGCTCACTCCAGTGGATACTCCGGTGTCGTTGTTTCGCCTCAAAGAGGAAGGCGACCCCGAACCGATCACGACAATTACAAGCAGCGAACCAATCCTCTCCGTGGCCGATGTTGTGCTCCAAGAGCACGACCTCACGTTGGTCCGCTCTGCGGTCACCCTCACCGTGAGCGGAGAACTGGAAGAACCCGACCCAGACGAGCTCGAGGATGACGATGAAGAGCTCGACGATGAATCGGAAACCTATGAACTCTTGGTGAGCTTCATGGTCGAGGGGGAGGAGTATGGGCTCTATATCCCTCTCGATCCCTTCTTCGTCGTGGCACGGATGGTGGATGGCCAAGCCGAACTCGTTGAAGGTGAGGATTTCGATCGAATTCAGCCCCGCATCGAAGCGGAACTTGATGAGCGTGAACCGGGGGAATGAGCGCCAAGCATCCTCTGCAGCCCGACTGGGCTCCTGGGCTGACGATCGCCCAGCTCCCTCTGCCGCATCTCACAGCGAGAAACATCCAAGCAGCGGTGCTTGATGTTGACCGCACCCTGCTTCCAGGACGTGATGTTCAGCTGCCCGACAGCGTGAGGGTCTGGCTGGAGGATGCCAAACGCAGGATGCATCTGCATCTCTTCAGCAACAACCCCTCCAGGGCACGGATCGCAGCGGTCGCTGAGCAGTTGGATCTGAGCTTCACCAGCGGAGCGGGAAAACCGCGGCGCGGCGCATTACGACGGGTGATTCAGGACTTCGATCTGCCGCCTGAGCAGATCGCCATGGTGGGTGATCGTTTGCTTACAGACGTGTTGGTCGGCAACAGACTCGGGCTTTACACCGTGTTGGTTCGGCCCGTTCGGGATGACGGCAATGCCTGTTCCAATGAGACAGTGCCGAGGCTCGAAAAGGCATTCGCCAGGCTCATGGGGGCACCGGGTGCATGACGCTGTGGGTGGTGAAGCTGGGGACGAGCCTGCTGCGCGGTGACAGCAAGCGGCCAACTGCCACCGTGATCGAGGGCTATGCCTCGAGCATCGCGCAGGCCTACTCACGCGGGGATCGGGTCGTTCTGGTGACCAGTGGCGCCGTTGGTCTGGGCTGCCAGAACTTGGGGCTCGGTCATCGCCCCGAATCAGTCGTGGCCCTTCAGGCCGCGGCCGCCATTGGTCAGGGCCATCTCATGGCGCTCTATCAGCGCGCTATGGGTCAGCACAACAGAGCCGTGGCCCAGGTCCTTCTCATTCGCTCTGATCTTGCAGACCGACGGCGCTATCGCAACGCCTCCAACACCCTGATTCAACTTCTCGACTGGGGTGTGCTCCCGATCGTCAATGAGAACGATGCTCTCTCGCCATCAGAACTTCGTTTCGGTGATAACGACACGCTCTCTGCCCTAGTGGCAGCTGCTGTCGGAGCCGACCAATTAATCCTGTTAACGGATGTGGATCGGCTCTATTCCGCTGATCCGCGAACCAACGCTGATGCCGAGCCCATCTCCGATGTGCGCAGTGCCCGTGAATTGCAATCCCTCGAAGCTGGTGCCGGAGACGGCGGACGCTGGGGAACTGGAGGGATGACGACCAAGCTCGCAGCCGCACGCATTGCCACAGCGAGCGGTATCACTGTTCATCTCGCCGACGGTCGCGATCCCAATCGGCTGAGCGCATTGCTTCAAGGAGGTCGGGGGGGAACCGTGTTCCACCCAAGTGACCAGCCCCTGGGCAATCGCCGAAGTTGGCTGGCCCATGTTCTCCAGCCGGAAGGGAGTTTGCATCTCGATGCTGGGGCCTGTCGCGCCCTTGAACACCGAGGTGCATCCCTGCTGATGGTCGGCGTCAATGGCGTTGACGGCGACTTTGATGCCAACCAGGCCGTGCGTCTGTTGGACCCCGATGGACGCGACATCGGCCGCGGGTTGTGCAGCCATGACAGCAGCAGCTTGCGTGAGGCCCTCAATGACCCAACCGAGCCGGGCGACTCTCCCGTCATCGTGCATCGCGATGTCTTGGTTCTGAGCGACCGCCATCTCCGCTGACTACGATCCGCCCGCAGCTTTGCTCCGCCATGCGCTTCAGCACCCTGATCAAGGTCCTGCAGAGCGGAGAAGCGTCTCTGCAACACAGCCAGCTGGGCACAGACCCCATTCTCACTGGTGCCGCTTCTCTCGAAAAGGCTTGCTCTGATCAACTCAGTTTTCTGGAGAAAGGCAATGCCCTGACCACTGCCTTGAGCAACAGCAACGTCGGCGCCCTGCTCTTACCGGATCAGGAGGATCTGATTGCGCTGGCGAGCGAACGGGGCATCGCGTTTGGGGTCTTCGCCAACCCACGTTTGGCCTTTGCTGAAGCGCTTGAGCAGCTGTATCCCCGCCGAAGACCCCAGGCGAACATTCACTCAACTGCCGTTCTCGACGATCAGGCGGTGGTGGGTCCAGGGACAGCCGTCGGTGCCAGAGTGTGCATCGGTGCCAACAGCCGAATTGGTGCCGACTGCATCCTCCATCCAGGTGTCGTGATCTACGACGACGTGATCGTTGGAGACCATTGTGAACTGCATGCCAATGCCGTTCTTCATCCACGAAGCAGGCTTGGCAACCGCTGTGTGGTGAATTCGAACGCCGTCATTGGATCGGAGGGTTTTGGCTTTGTGCCCACCCAAAAGGGCTGGAGAAAGATGCCCCAGACCGGTCTAGTCGTACTGGAAGACGGCGTCGAAATCGGCTCTGGGACGACCGTTGATCGCCCTTCCGTTGGAGAAACCAGGATCGGGGCCGGAACCAAAATCGACAACCTCGTCCAAATCGGGCATGGCGTCACAACGGGTCGTGGCTGTGCCCTTGCCTCACAGGTTGGGATTGCCGGTGGGGCGCAGCTGGGTCATGGCGTGATCTTGGCTGGTCAGGTCGGAGTGGCCAATCGTGTGGTGATCGGTGATCGCGTCATGGCTAGCTCAAAAAGCGGGATCCACAGCGATGTCGAAGCCGGTGCCGTCGTGAGTGGATTTCCAGCGATTCCCAACCGGCTCTGGCTGCGCTGCTCTGTTGCCTTCAACAAGTTGCCAGAGATGGCGAAAACCATTCGTGATCTCAAGAGGGCGCCCTCTCAGTAACCTCAGCTGCTGTCCTGTCGTGTCCGGTTGTCATGGCTCAGCACCGCGTTGTTCTTCTGCCCGGTGATGGCATCGGCCCCGAGATCACGGCTGTGGCCAGAGCGCTCCTGGATGCCGTAAGCCAACGGCATGGCTTCAGTCTGAGCTTCGACGAACAACCGATCGGTGGCAGCGCAATCGATGCCACCGACGAACCGCTCCCCGCAAGCACCCTCGAGGCGTGCAAAGCCGCGGATGCCGTGCTTCTTGCGGCGATCGGAAGTCCTCGCTTTGACGCTCTCCCTCGGGAAAAGCGACCGGAAACCGGATTGCTCGGCCTCAGGGCCGGCATGCAGCTCTTCGCCAATCTCAGACCGGTCAAAATCGTCCCCGCCCTCATGGGAGCGAGCAGTCTCAAACCCGAGGTAATCGAAGGAGTGGACCTGATGGTCGTCCGCGAGCTCACCGGCGGGATTTACTTCGGCCAACCCAAGGGGCGAGTCGAGGCAGATGGGGATGAACGCGGATTTAACACGATGACGTATTCGGGCTCAGAAGTTGACCGCATTGCGCGCGTGGCGTTTGAGCTGGCCCGCGAGCGGCGTGGGCAACTCTGCTCCGTTGACAAGGCCAACGTGCTCGATGTCAGCCAGCTGTGGCGTGACCGGGTCGATGTCATGGCTCCGGAGTACACCGATGTGTCAGTCAGTCACATGTATGTGGATAACGCCGCCATGCAATTGGTGCGTGATCCGAAGCAATTTGATGTTCTGCTCACCGGCAACCTCTTCGGCGACATCCTCAGTGACGAAGCTGCAATGCTGACCGGCTCCATCGGAATGCTGCCCTCCGCATCTCTGGGCAGCGATGGTCCTGGTTTGTTCGAGCCAGTCCATGGCTCGGCACCGGACATCGCTGGACAAGACAAAGCCAATCCGATGGCAATGGTGTTGTCGGCAGCCATGATGCTGAGGATTGGCTTGAAGCAGAACGCGGCGGCCGACGACCTTGAACAAGCCGTCGACAAGGTTCTTGCAGCCGGTTTCAGGACTGGTGATTTGATGTCAGAAGGCTGCATCCAACTGGGATGTAGGGGAATGGGAGACGAACTGCTCAAAGCTCTCTGAACTGAGAATTGGTACTTTCGGGCCCCGATCTGGCAAGATCGCCGGGCCTGTTGTCCCTGCGTCGATGTCGAAGCGTCACCCGGTAGTTGCTGTTACGGGTTCGTCCGGAGCCGGAACCAGCACCGTCAAGCGCGCCTTCGAGCACATCTTCGCGAGGGAAGGCATTACGCCTGCCGTGGTTGAAGGCGACAGCTACCACCGCTATGAGCGGATGCCGATGAAGCAAGCCATGGCTGATGCCCTGGCTGCTGGTCAGAACTTTTCTCACTTCGGTCCTGAAGCCAACCTCTTCGACAAGCTCGAAGAACTGTTCCGCACCTACGGCGAAACCGGCTCAGGTCAAAAGCGCTATTACCTTCACAGCCCCGAAGAAGCTGCTGAGCACAACGCTCGTCTCGGTGTCAGCCTGGAGCCTGGACAATTCACCCCTTGGGAAGACATCCCCTCTGGGACCGACGTCCTTTTCTACGAAGGTCTCCACGGAGGCGTGAAGGGTGAGGGCTACGACGTGGCCGCTCTTGCTGATCTTCTCGTCGGTGTTGTTCCGATCACCAACCTCGAGTGGATTCAGAAGATTCATCGAGACAATGCCGAACGGGGCTACTCCGCCGAGGCGATCGTTGACACGATCCTTCGCCGGATGCCTGATTACATCAAT
>CEPW01002894.1_pt1 | contig 14175 bp, 10 predicted proteins | sample 356211 | NCBI WGS metagenome assembly CEPW01 (sample SAMEA2620021, study PRJEB7988) | marine metagenome | biome: marine biome (ENVO:00000447); feature: deep chlorophyll maximum layer (ENVO:xxxxxxxx); material: "saline water (ENVO:00002010), including plankton (ENVO:xxxxxxxx)" | depth 25 m
TTTTTTTTTTCGGGTGGTAAAAAAAAAGCACACACCACCACCACCACTCTTTCGCTACTCCTACTCCTACTCCTACTCGATGATGATGATGATGATACCGTCGTCCGCGGGGTCGTAAAAATGACTGTGTTGTTGTTGACGAAAAACAACGCGATGATCGCTTCTTTCGGGTGGTGTCGTCGCCTTTCCTCTTCTTTGACCACCAACAGCACGACGACGACGACGACGACGACGCCCTTTTTTCGGAGAGGAGGAGGAGGACGACGGCGACCGCATCATGGTGTAGTAGTGCCGTCGAGACGCAGAAGCTTTACCATCTTCGTAAAGGCGTCAGAAGAAGAAGAAGAAGGAAGGAAGGAAAAGAGGACGCGGAGGACGCGAAAACGGTCGTCGTCGTCGTTTGGAAGCACCATCGTAAAAAGCGCGTACGTGCACCTGCCGTTCTGCGCGCAGAAATGTCACTACTGCGATTTCGCGACGCAAATCGTCGGTCCCAACACCACACAACAATGGAAGAAGAAAAGAGGAGGAGGTGCCATCGTCGAGGACGCGATGGAGGAATACGCGGACGCCGTCTGCCGCGAAATTGCACACCAAGGACGCCTTCGGGGGACGTACGAGAAAACGAGGTCGCGAACGAACGCGGATGGAGGGGCGCTGGAGACGATTTTCTTCGGTGGGGGAACACCATCTTTAATGCCAGTGAAACAGTTGGAGAAGGTGATGACGGCGTTAGAGAGAGCGTTTGGAATCGATTGGTCTCGAGCAGAGATATCCATGGAGTGCGACCCGGGAACGTTTACGAGAGAGACGCTGAGAGGGTTCGTCGGTTTAGGCGTCAATCGCGTATCGTTAGGCGTGCAGAGCTTCGACGAAAGAGTTCTGAAAGCGTGCGGGAGGACGCACGGAGTTTTGGAGATTTACGAGAGCGTAGAGCACGTGCACGCATTGTTAGGAAGCGGGAGGAGTAGCAGTAATAGTAAACATAGCGGTAGTAAAACAAACTCGATCGAAACGTGGTCGATGGATTTAATCAGCGGTTTGCCAGGGTCAACGTTGGAGATATGGGAGAAAGGTTTGCACGAAACGCTCGAGTGCGAGGCACCTCACGTGTCGACGTACGATTTGCAAGTGGAAGAGAAGACGGCGTTCGGGAAATGGTACGGCGACGACGACAAGTCGCATAAACTCGGTGACAGGCTACCTCTGCCGTCGGAATCTGTCGTGGCTGAGCAGTACAAGTTGGCGTCTGAAATTTTAACCACTCGCGGCGGCTTCCATCGGTACGAAATCTCCTCCTTCGCCAAAGGCGTCGAACACGAATGCAAACACAATAAAAACTATTGGGACGCCATCAACGGTTCTTGGTACGCGTTCGGTTTATCCGCCACCAGTCGCATCGACAACGAGCGTTTAGCGCGACCGAGAGGAATGAAACAATACTACGGTTTCGTCCAAGATTTTGAACAAAACTCCTTCGGCGTTGAAGAGGCGTTTTCACAGTTGCGAAAAGACTGCACGGACGAGGAAGTTTTGGACGAAATCGCGGACGCTATTTTAGAGCGAATCATGCTTGGATTTCGTACCGCTCGAGGCGTGGACGTCAAAGAACTCGAACGCTCGTTCGGGAAGAAAGTCGTGGAAGAGTTGTTCGACGCGTTGCGTTTCGTCGAAGTTTCAGCCGAGCAGGCGAGCGAGGAAAATACGAAGAAGAAAAGAGGCGAAGCGAAGAAACTGTACGAAATCATACCGGACGCCGACGACAAAGACAAAGGCAAAATTGAAGCCGTCCGATTGACGGACCCGGACGGATTCTTGGTCTCGACCGAGATCATCTCGTCCGTCATCTCTCGCATGCCTTCGCTGAAGAATATCTAGTCGTTCGTTCCGCCGTTTGTGTTGTACCAAAAGAAGCTCATATACTTAGTAGTTCTAAAATAAAACTCTCCAACGACTTTTACACGATACAAAAGAGATGGACTTTTTGTTTTTCGAAGACACTACCACCAGCTTCCTTTCGGTCTCGGCACTTTTTTCATCTCGTAAAACGCTTCGTCCTCGCATCTCAGCAGCATCTCCCCTTTTTTTTCGTCCTCTTTCCTCCGTCTCTCCCGTTTCTTTTGCACGTCCGCCGGCGCTCGAAAGTCGTTCACTTCTCGCTTGGCGTCGTCGATGTCCAATCGACCTCTGAGCATCGTCGACAGACCGAGCGACCCGAACACGGCGAAACCGAGGAACGGGACGCCGAAACGGACAAATTGCATTCCTCCTTTTCTCCTCAAAGACGTCATCTTCTCAAAAAAAACAAAGCTTTGATGAGCCGCCCTTTTCTCTCATCAAAAAGGTCTTCTTTAGTTAAAAAAAGCACAGAGACACGTAGTAGTACACGTGTAGTATTCATATGACTGTCCCATGATGATGGTCTCTTCTTCTTCTTCCCTTTGTTTTTTGTACCCCGAAAATGTATATGAGGGAAAAAAAAAGGGAGTTGGACAAAAAAATTTTCGAGATAAAATTTCTCTTCATAAAAATAATTTCTCGCAAAAAGAAGACGACGACTCTCTATAATAGAACATGTCTGCTGCTGCGGTGACGGCGATGGTTGTTCGCCGATTGGCGAGAAGAAGCACCACTACTACCGTCTCCTCCTCCTCCTCCTCCTCCTCCTCCTCCCGCGGGTTTCGAACGTCCGCGGCGGCGAGAGGCAATCCCGGCGATCCAGGTAAGTTGTGGTGTTGCTGTTGCTGTTGGTGTTGTGGTTTTGATCTCTTTTCTTTTCTTTTTTCCAATCGAAGAAAAAACCTCTCTCATCATCATCATTAACGTATGTTGTGTTGTCTTCTTTTCTCTCGCACCAAAAAAACGCAGAATACATCCACGCGAAAGAAATGTACGCGATCAGAGACATTTCGTCGCCGAAACTTATCTACGGGATGGGCATCGCGGGTGGCGTCGCGTTTGGGGTGAGCATTCCCATTTTTGCGGTGAACTTTCAACAAGCAAAAGGAGGATGATGTGTAGTAGAAATTTTTGTACCAACGACACTAGAGAGAGAGAGAGAGAGAAAGAGAAGGAATACGTCGTCGCGTAACTGGCGCCGCCGGCGAAAGATTTAAAACTACTACTACTAGTACTACTAGTACGTGTTGTAATGTATACCGTGACAGTGGTCACGTTTTCCTTTTTCAAGAAGCGCGATAGTAATGTTACAACGGCGCGAGGAAATTTATTTCCTCGCGCGTTTCGTTTTTTTATATGTACTCCGCGAAATTCTACCGGGTACTAGTGACGCGGAGTCTTTCTATTTCTCGTGTAGTAATCTTCTTGTGCGTGTTATCATTCGTTTCCATCTTTTCCACCTCCGTAACCTTCTTGTACCTCAACCTCCTCGGCTTCCATCTCCTCGTCTTCTCCGCTTCCGACGAACAAGCTTGGTTTCTTTACGCTCACGCCGTATTCGCTCAACACCTCTCCCAATGTTTCCGTCGTCAACACGACGCGTTGGTTAATCTTCCGTAACTTTTCATCTTTCGGCAGCGCAGCTAATTTGTTCGCTTGCACTTTAAAACAGTCGTCTGCGATTTGTTGCATGAACTTTTGCGCGGCTAACGAGATCAATCGCGTCACTCGAACGTCCGGCGTATTCACGCCGACCGTTTTCAACACCGAATTCGTGTACTGATCTGGAATCGTCGGTGCCATGTCGTCTAAATCCTCCAAGAACCGATACAAATCGGTCTCCGAGATGCCTTCGTGGCCTAAAATATCCTCCGGCGTGCACGACGGCGGAAGGTCCGTCTTGGCATTCTCTCCTGCTTTTTGATCGGTTTTGGTATTCGTCGTCGCAGTCGTAGTCGTCGTCGTCTCCGCCGTCGTCGTCGGTTTCGCGTACGTTTCCCCGAACAACGAGGACACGTTCGTTTTTTGTCTCACCGACGCGTCTTCCAAATCGCTCTTCTTCTCCCCGTCGTCGTCGTCGTTTTGTGGACCAGCACTCATTATCAAAGTCGTCGTCGTCGTCGTCGTCGTTTGATTCGCCACATTATTGGTGTTCTCGTTGTCGTGTTCTTTCTCCTCAAAACTCGTGATGATGTGTTCGCCGGGTGTTTCGGTGGTCGTTTTCGGTGCCACTTTTTCTCGTTGCTCTTCTTCTGGCACGCTTTGGTGTTTTTCTTCTTCCTCTTTGCCGGGGGTGGTGGTGGTCATCGTGACGACGACGACGACAACGCTCTCGACGCAGAGAAAGAAGACAAGAGAGACTTTAGACGCAGCACGCACAAGACGGAACTCTTCTTCTTCTAGAGAGAGAAGTCCCGCCTTTTCGCTTCAAAACATCCCAAAGACGCTTCCAAAAAAGAAAAAAAATACAAACTAAAACCCTAAACCTTTTTTTTCACACACGCGAAAAAAAAAGGGTGGGGAAAAAGCTGTTAAAAAATAAGAAAGGGAATTGGACTAAAAAAAAAGAGACGACACTTGTAGACACATGCGAGCGGTTTCGACGACCACCGTTGTTTCGACGAGCCACAACACTACGACGACGACCGGTGGTGGTGGTGGTGGTGGTCGTCGTCGTCGTCGCGCACCTTCCTTTTTCTGGGGGGAGAATTTTTTTATTCACCGGAAGACGAGTGTCGCTTTACAGGACGAGATGATGATGGGACGCTTTTGGAGGGTAACAACAACACCATCATCGGCGGCTGCGCGTTCGGCCACGCATCTTTTAATGATACCGAACGAGAGACCTGTTACGACGCGACAGAAACGACTCGCGACGACGACGACGGCGTGTTTACCAACAACAACAACGAGGCGAAGGGCATCGTCGTCATCGATGCGAACGACGACGACGACGACGAGGTCGCGAGTCGCGAGTCAGAGAGCGCTGTCTGTTGGGGCGAACGACGAAGACGTGGCGGCTTCGAGACACAACAACAGACTAAAATCAGAAGAAAACGAGCCGACGCCGAGAAAAAAAAATGCGCGCTCAAAAATGATCCAGGCGGAAATAACGAGCCAACTCTCGAGAATAAACGATGCGATGTCGATACTAGAGATCGTGGAAGAAAAATCCGACCAGTTTAGCCCGAACAATAGCATTCAAGCGTTACACAGAATAACGGTATCGTTGATGACGCGCGCCGGGAGGTTGCGGAGGAAAGAAGCAAAGTTTGTAGTAGCGGATTCCAGGTTTTCTGTTTTGTTGGACTGCGTGGAAGCGCACGCGAATAAACTGGATAAGGTAGGTTTGGAGAGACGGAAGTGGTCGTACGCGAAGTTGGCGCTACCGAGCGAGTATAGAATGCGAGCGGCGTTGAGCGTGAGGTTGTTGGATCGGGCGAAGGATTTACAAGGCGATTTGATGGATGCCACCGACGCGGGGTTTATTTTAAATCGAGTAGAGGAGCAGTACGACGTGTTTAATAAAGTCAACGCGAGCACGGCTTTGCACAGATTGGCGAGGGTAATCACGCAACCAAACTTTGGGAGCAATAATAGGGAGAGGAAGAGAAGCGCGAAGTCGCGGACAGTGAAATCGACGGTCATAAACAACGGGAGGAGCATTTTAGGAGAAAGCGCGACGTCATCAACAGGAGGAGAAAATAACACGGAACTAGGAAGGGAAGGGTACAGGCTAGTGTCAACGAAAAAAGAACTCTTAACCGATCCGAGATTTCAAGATTTACTGGAAATGTGCGAAACAAAAATCCCGGAAATGTCTCCGTTGGGCCTTTCCAACGTCTCCTGGGCTTTAGCCAGGTTGTTTTCCGACGACCCGCCGAGAGTGAAGTCATTGCTTTCTGCCATTTCTAAACGATCTGCGTTACAAATGAAATACGCCGACGCCAAGTGTTTATCGACGATTTTGTGGGCCTTGGCGGCTTTAGGATTTGAACCAAGATCGAGATTGCTCGCCGCGGCGCAACGAAGAGTGTGCGAGATTGAAGAAGAGTTTCGAGCACCGGATATCGCAAATGCGCTCTGGGCGTACGCGAAATGGGCGCGATTATTTAATGCCATTGGCGTTGGAGCGATGAGTAAATCTACCGATCATAGCGAAGATGAAAGCGCAGGTAAAGGTAATGCGAAAAGCAATGGCGGCGATCGGGCAGTGATCACCTCACTCTTACGCCAAAGTGAAGCAGTGATGGAGACATTTTCTTCGTATCAGTGCGCGAACATATGCTGGTCTTCGGCAACGTTAAATGCGAAATTACCGGAAACTTACTTGGAAAATTTGCTCGAACGCATCGCGAAGGAATCCGATTCCTTAGACGGTGTCGCTTTAACCCATGCGGCTTGGGCGGTTGGTGTCATTGGGTCTCCTGTGCATGGCGAATCGGATGCATTTCAAACATTGATTTCCGCTTGCGCCGATCGCGCGGCCATTGAGAAGACGATTGAGAACAAAGACGAAAATAGAAGAAGAAGAGTGTCCAAAGCTGGTTGCGCAGGCGCGTTGTGGGCATGTGGCAGAATATGTTTTGAACCATCGCCGGAAGACTGCGAAAAATTACTGGTGCGTTTGTTCGACGGCGAATCGAACAATCTTGACGCGCAGGCGTTAGCCTACGCCGTTTGGGGAATTTCAACAATCGAGGACGTTGAGTTGGACGAGCGACGACGCGAGCGCGTCATGGTGAGATTGAAACAGTTGGTGGAAAGAAAAAGCATTGGCCCTACGCACGCGGCGGCATTTAGGGCGGCAGCAGACGGCGCTGGCTTAGACGCTTCAGAGTTGACGGAGACTTTGAAAGGAGGTTATAGTACGAGATAATAATCTGCACCAAATACATGGCGAAATGGATAATGGACGTTGTTGTAAATTATATGCACTTCAAATTGTCTTACACTTGCCTTCGGAATATAGTTTTGGCCTTTACAGAGGTAGAAAGTAAGGCAGATGTCGCGTTTTTTCACACTACCTAACCTCACTTTTCAAATGCGAAAACCGTACTTTCAAACCAAGTGCTCGTGATCTAACGCGATTAAAACAAGTGCTAAGACTTCCTCTATCCCTATAGTCTCTTAATCAACGAAAGGCGCCTTCTGCAAAGCTAGTAAGAAAAGAAGTAGAAATCAATTTTAGGCTCGTGCTTTTTTTCAACAAAGTGTTTTTCCTAAAGTTGGCGGCTTTCCTGAATGTGCCCGGAAGTTGGGGTGCACATCTTATTTCATTTCTCCCTTTCTTCAGGCCCGCGAATTCCTTTACTTTGCCCGTGTGAAGATGAAAGTTATAAGCTTATTTTCCGGCATAGGTGGCCTCGACCTTGGTCTGGAACAGGCTGGTCACGAAGTGATTTTGCAAGTAGAGAATGATCCTCACTGCTTGCAAGTCTTGCAACGCCACTTTCCTGGAAGAGAGATTCGTCAGGACGTGGCTGAGCTGGCAGAACTTCCTGCAGAGGCTGAATTGCTTGCTGCGGGGTTTCCGTGCGAGGTGCGGCATATTCCCATCAATTTTGTTTTTCTATCTTACTCTTTCAAAGGATGTGAGCACAATGAACCCAAACCGACCAGGACTCCAGGGCAACCGCACTGCACTATGCTCTCATATATTTCGCTTACTTCGTAAAACTCGCGTGCCATGGGTACTTCTGGAAAACGTCCCAGGCTTGCAGATGTGGCATCTTGCCGTTGATCCGCCTCAAAAGCCTGTCATTGCACATATCGTGCACGAACTAGAAAGTTTAGGTTATAGCTGGGCCCATCGCACCATCAGCTTATCCGCTTTTGGTTTACCGCAGCGTCGCCATCGCGTATTTATCGTAGCCACTCTTCACGGTGACCCCCGAGATGTGCTTCTCTCGACAGAAAGCATTTGCAAAGGGCAATGTATTGATCTGAGTAAAGCAGATTGCAAAGAGAAATCGCCAGCTGAGTGTTATGAGTGCTTCAATACACCTCCACACGTCATACCTAAGATTTCAGTCAGCTGTGTCGACCTTGCTGAGAAACGGTACGGTCCAGTCGCACATGAAATTTGCACACTTACTGCCTCAAATGGCAGGCGTCTGTGTATGGTTGAAGATCTTGGTGATGGTAAAGGACATGCGTTCAGGTTAGAGATTGAAGATGCAGAACGTTTAAATGGCTTCCCAGTAGGATGGACGGAGTCTTGTTTCCCACTGAAGAGACCTGGTCGTCCATGGATGAGAGCAGTTGATAGCCATCCGAGCTACGTCAAACGAATGGAATTACTTGGTCGTGCAGTGTCAGTACCGCAGGCTCGGTGGATAGGGCAACGACTTATGAGCCCATATGAAATTAAATTCTCTCGAGAAAGTGAAGGAATCAATTTTTCTGAACCTGTTCCTGGTCTTTCAAACATTACGAGAGAAGATTCCGAGATTAAAGCTAAACTTCGGGCATGGCCTTTGGCTGCGTGGAATATTATTTCTAGTCCAGAAAACATTAATCTTTCTTCGAAACATGACGGAGTCGCTTCACTATGGCGCAGTAGACGAGGCCTTAACCGTATGTCAGATACACCAGAGATTTGTCCATTCATACCGTTGGGTGAGTTTTTGTTTTCTCCACGTAGAGAAATTGACTCGGACAAACTCTCAGGTTTTAAATTGCGCGCTGAAGAAAATAACATCGAACTAGCTCCGTTCATTTCCGCTGCGTTTGGGATGCAGTCGCATGGGAAGCGAAGGGGTAGACAAAGTAAGCAAGTAAAAACGAAATTAGATACCGAGCAAGCTGGAGGTGAGTGCGCTGGAGAGCTAGTTTGGATACCAACGAAAGTGAGCAAGATAGATTGCTTCTGGCCCGGAATCGCCCTACATCTCGATAGAGACAGAGACGTCATTCCAAGCTATGCAATAGAAAAGATCAAACCTGATCAGTCGTCTAGTTCGCACAGGATGGTTGTTTATTTCGCGGAGGAGTCTTACGAATGGATGAGGTCAGATCGAACACTTCCCTTCCGTGAGCACTTTGACGAGTTTGAAATGCAGCCCTTGCTTGTATCAAGAGCAAAATATCAAAGGGCAGTCGAAATGGCGCTGGAGTGGCAGAGGAGTCAAGACGGTGCTGTTGAAAAACTCAATGATATTCAGCTACACGAGGCGCGCGCCAAGGAGGTGGAAAAACTTCACCAAAAGATTGGAAACTTGAGCGATACTCCTAATGTAAGTTGCGGCACTTGCATCATCTGCCAGTCAAGAAAAAGTGATTCAGATGTGACTCCGTCGAGCAAGAGACACACGCTGAGAGCGAGTACACGACAACGGAGAGCATGCCCCTTGAAAGGGGTAAGAGCAGGTCAGAACTGTCCTCAACTACGGGTAAGTCTTTCTCTATACATACTCTGACATTTATAATATTGCTTCTCCTTACAGATACTAGCAGCGGCGAGGAAAGGGTCTGTCAGTGCCCAACTTGCCCTGCTGCGAGAGAAAGCAGTGGGTCAGCGCGTCGAAATATATTGGCACGCTGATAAGAAGTTTTATCCTGCAACGATTACTGCATTCGACGATCAACACTACATGCACCGAATAGAGCACGATGATGGGGATATAGAACCCGCAGCAAAGCTTTGGGAGCTGCGTGTCAATCTCCTCGTAGAGAATCACAATGTGTGATCGATTTTCCTATTTAGCTGCCACACTATGCCAATATGTGGGCGGAGTCACACAAAAAAATCGTGATGAACGCCAAACTCCACCACCTGCTTAATGGTGTTCTCCCAACTATTCAGCACTGCACACGCGAACGCAGGAGCCTTGTCCTTGAACTTCGAGTCGTAAAACGCATCTACCGCACTCACCATTTACGCTCGAATCACTACGCTCATGATGACAACCTTTTTTTATTGCCACTTCTGAAAACACTTCTTTTCCCTTCTCTTTCTCCTTCATGCATTTTGATAGTAATCTTTTCATACAATACTATCATGCATTTTATCAAATCGATAAAATTTGCGCCCATATCGTTTAACATCTCTCGAGTGACTGTTTTATTCGGTGAACATAAATCTACATACATGCGCTAAATGTTCTGCTCCTATCTATGGTTGTGCGTTGCATAGCTTCCTCCGTAAGAATGTATATTCAATCGTTTTTATTTTAGCTCGATTCCTGTTGTCTGCCGCACCGGCGTGTCCACCCTCCGTCATTTCGTGGTATAAGATGGTTTCTTTTGCTTTCCTTTCGTCTTTTGCAACTTTATGCGCCTTCTCCACGAACCGTCTCGCATGCGACGGGTGCACTCGATCATCCGCAGTGCTACACGTAAACAACGTTGGTGGCATTTTCGCGACGGAGTGTTCTGAAATTTGATGGTATGGCGACCAAGCGAGTATTTTCGGTTTCATGTTTTCAATTCTCGGATCACCGTATTCATCTATCCAGCTCGAGCCGCTGGTTAAATAGACGTACCGTTCCATGTCAAGCAACGGGCACTGACTGACAATTGCGCCAAAGGATTCCGGGAAGTGCGTCGCCATGGCGCCCGTCAATAAACCACCGTTCGATCCACCGATACATCCTAATTGTTTCGGCGTCGTCGCACCAATCTTAACTAAATCTTCCGCGACTGCGTTGAAATCTTCAAAGGATTTCCACCTGTTTTCTTTCTTGGCGCAATAACTCCAGTCTGGCCCAAACTCACCGCCGCCTCGGATACACGCCAACGCGAAATTTATGCCATGGTTCAGAAATGCTTTACCCGTGCTTCCAGAATACACCGGCAAACTTGTAATCTCAAACCCACCGTAACCATTCAAAACGGTCGGTTTAGGTCCACTGTTTTCGTCATTGCCTTTCGCTCGGACCAAAAAATACGGCACTTTCGTGCCATCTTTCGACGTCGCTTCGTTCAAAGTTACGGACATGCCTTTAGTATCGAACCACGAAGTGTTCGACTTTAACGATTTCGCGTTTTGTAGGCCTTTCAACCCACCTTCTTCGCTGTACAAATACGTCGACGGGTTCAAAAATCCACTCGAGGAGACAAACAAAGCGTTGCTCAAGTTTGGTTCAGCACCACTGACGGAAAACGTTTGACAATTTTCCGCCTTTTTTACCCCTTCCAAAATAAATGCGTTCGTCACGCCATCGAACCGATAGACCGTGATTTTCGATTGTAAGTTCTCTAAACTAGAAACGTACAAGTAATCCATCGAGTCACTGGCTCCTTCGTACGTGCATCGTTCATTCGCTGGTTCGTATAATATTTGAATGTCACATTTCGGTTTCCCGCCAACTTCGCGCGAACCGGCGCCGAAGAATGCCGCATCCAAATGCCCCTCCTTACAAAACGTTTCGAAATCGCACGAGAGCAAACTACCGCCTTTATACACATTACCACCAAACGACCAATCTTGTTTCGGCATTATCAACACTTTCTTACTAAACGTCTGGAGTCGACAATCTGGGGCAATCCACTTGATTTTCGTCAAATTCTTATCACCATCGAACCAGTACGAATACTCGCTATCATTGAATGTAATCATGCGATAAAACATGGCATACTTTTCGTCTTTATCGTAATAAAACGCACCGCCAGCAGCCACATCAGTTGCTTCGCCTCTAAAAATTTCCGTCGCATCTTCCAATTTCGTACCTCTCGACCATTTTCTCGTCGTCAATGGATAGCCGCAACTACTCATCGTGCCTTCGCCGTGTTCGTAACCGACCCACAAGGTATCTCTATCGACCCAACACACGCTATGTTTCGAATTTGGAATATAAAACGGATTTTCCGTCACAAACTTCTTCTCCACCGCGTCAAACTCTCTCACCTCGCATGCGTCTGTTCCCCCATCGCTCAACGAAATCAAACACCTATCCGCTCTGTGATATTCCCCCGGGCCGTAACACAAAAAATTTGCACCTTTATACACCCACGATTTTCCTTCCTCTTTCGCCAGCGCGTCAACGTCCAACACCGTTTCCCATTCCGGTTCCGACTTCTTGTACTCCTCCCACGTCGTTCTTCGCCAGATCCCTTTCACGTGCTCTGCGTCTTGCCAAAAATTGTACAGAAAATTGCCTCGGACGCGCACGTGCGGCACTCGATTTTTATCGTCGAATATTTGGAGCAACTCGTCGTGTAAGATTTCGTGTTCGACTGCTTTCCCAGAAAAGAGCTGATTGATGGTCCGTTTGTTTTGCACCGAAACCCACTCTAACGATTTCTTCGATCGCAAGTCTTCCAAATACTGATTGTTATCCACGTCTGGGGTCGTTTCATTTGTCGACGCGTGCGCAGTCATGACGCTCCTCCGTCTCGTTTTCGTCGTTCGATGATTCTCTTCAAGACGAAGAAATCCCGTCGAAAAAGATGCAATTTTTCTCGCGCGAGATGCGCTTCTCGAGACCTCCGTCGAGCAGAGACGAGAATCGGGGAGCAAAAATAACGAACGAATGTTTGCAACTAGTAACTGTCTCTCTTCTTTCACCACCGCACGAGAGAAAAGTGTGTATAAGAACGGAGATGCAAAGAAAAGATGGACGGGGAGAAAAATGAAGGGGGCGCTTTTTGTAAAGTGTAAATTCGTACTAACGAACCGATTGGTCAAAAAGACGTTTGGCGAACGCTTTGATTAAGCGTTGGTATTAAAACTTACTCACGTCTTTCGGGTAACTCCCCAACACTCTCATAAAGTTCGTCTGCTCTCGCAAATGTCTCAACGCGTTCTTCGCTCGTTCTTCGGCCATGCTTGCTTCGAAGTCGACGTAAAACAAATACTGAAACTGCATGGAGTCTTGCAAACCTTCCGCCAACGGCGCCGTTTTCAAAGGTCTAGACTCGATTTTAGTCAAGTTGATGTCGCGCAACGCGAAGCAGGCTAATGCTTTGAAAAGAGATCCCGGACCGTCTTTGTTGGCGAAGACTATGGATGTTTTATACGGAACGTCTTCTTTTGGCGGTAACGGTTCTCGAGCCAGGGCAAGGAAACGCGTCACGTTGCTCTTATCGTCTTGGATTTTCGAATCTAAAATGTCCATTCCGTACAACGTAGCCGCGCGTTCCGAGGCTACCGCTGCGACGTTTTCTAACTTTTCATCTTGAATCTTCTTCGCAGAACCCGCGGTGTCTTCCGCGGATTCTTTGATGACGCCTAATCTCGTTAAATAATCGTCGCATTGCGCCAACGCTTGCGGATGCGACATTGCTCTCGTCAAATTTTCCTTCTTCGTTCCCGGCAACGCCATTAAACAATGGTTAACTTTAAAGTTCACCTCACCGACGACGTGTAAATTGTGCGTGAGAATCAAATCGTAATTTTTATGTATGCTTCCGCCTAAAGAATTTTCAAACGGTAACACCGATCGATCGGATTTATTCGACTCGGTCGCCTCGTAGGCTTCTTCGAACACCGCGCAAGGGAACGGTTGGGCGTCCGGGTAGGCGGTTAACGCTGCAGCTTCCGAATACGCGCCAGGTTCACCTTGATACGCGACTTTCAAGTTCCTCGGACAATCTTTAAACCCAGGGAGGTAGTCGGAAATCTCGTCGTCGGTGGAGGATGCCGTCGCGTTCAGTCTCCCGCCAGTAGTAGTACTGCTATTTTTTATCGCGCTGCTGCGGCTATTGCCATAAAGTTCCCAAGACGTCCAAGACGTCGCGTTCGACATTCTTCGTCTTCTTCTTCTTCCTCCTCCTCCGCTATTGCTGTTGCTATTCAACGCGCCTCCTCGCGCTCCAGAGGTGGACGTGACTATGTTCTCGCCACCTCTCGCGGTCGTTGCTCTTCTTTCTCCTCCTCCTCTCCCGCTCGCGCGCGTCGTCGCACAATTATCCAAAACGAATCGATGCGGTCTTCCTCCTCCCGATGTAAAGGTCGGCGCACTCCTCTTCTCGAAAAAAAAGGACGGCGGCGGCGACGACGACGAAGGCGACGACGACGACGCGCTTCTTCTTCTCCCCGCGAACCGACAAACGCAAAAGTGATGATTCGTCGTCGCGGCAAACGCGGCGGACATGTTTTTGTCTCTGGAGAATAATGTGTTGGACGACCCCCAAAATCACCCTTGCCAAAACTTGCCAAAAGGACCCTTTATTTAAAAAAAAGTAACAAAAAATAAGTGCATAAAATACACCACACCCAACGCACAAAAAAAGACACACATCGAACGACTTTGTTCGGCTTGCGTATCGGGTTTCGTGCGAATCGAGTGAACAACAACAACAACAACAACAACAACAACAACAACAACAACA
>CEPW01067188.1_pt1 | contig 14147 bp, 18 predicted proteins | sample 356211 | NCBI WGS metagenome assembly CEPW01 (sample SAMEA2620021, study PRJEB7988) | marine metagenome | biome: marine biome (ENVO:00000447); feature: deep chlorophyll maximum layer (ENVO:xxxxxxxx); material: "saline water (ENVO:00002010), including plankton (ENVO:xxxxxxxx)" | depth 25 m
CCATCTTGCATTCCAGCCAAAGCGGTTAACGGCGAATAGTTCATAATTTAACAACAACTAAACCGAAAAAATATCATCTTAATCCCAGGATCTGTACGAACTCGAGTGCCTACTCAACAGCACAGAAACCCGAGGGAGCAGAGTGACGAGGCAGAAAAAATGAATTGATCAGCAGCACCCAAGAAAAGACTAAAAAAATATATTTACATACAGCATCACCATAAACAAAGAGGAGTTATCTCAGTGCATATCAATTAATCTGTTATTTGAACTCACGGAATCACCTACAACGATTGTCCTAACAAGCATTTAACAGTTCAAGCAACACATGCGAGCATTCCGCAGCCATGATTCAGTAAGAACAGAATTCAGAAATTGGCCGACCTTTCAACCATCTTCACATCGGTCTACATACCAATTGTGACTGCTGTCGGCAGTGGAATACTGATCAGCAAACTACTCGTTTCCTACGGGGGAGCCTGGGGTGAAAGCAACAGCAGGGAAATACCCGCGGTCCTCGCACAATTTCTATTGAGGATCGGAATCCCTATCGGGATTGCCAACTTTGTACGCGGCGCTGATCTCTCAGCCAGCGCATGGATTGCCCCAATCACAGCAGGTCTAGCGATCACACTTGGCCTGCTTTTTTCGTCCTACATCCTTGGACCTAGAGGCTCAATCCTGTCTCATACACGTCGAAGCTTTCAACTCAGTAGCTATGTGGGAAATACAAGTTTCATTGGATTTCCAGTAGTTTTATTGTTACCACAACTTGGGCCTAGTTACTTTGGCATTGCCGTTCTGTACGACATTTGCGGAACTGTCTTAGGTGGATATGGATTAGGGGCCTGGATTGCAACACGGGGAGAGAAAAAGGACAGAGAAAATTCTTTACGCAGCACCCTCATCAAGACAGGAAAACTTCTCTACAAGAACCCTTCACTCATAGCATTTGGCGTAGGAATTTTACTCAAGTCTGTTGAGATTCCAGAGACAATTAGTGCCATCCTCAATATTATTGCTTGGGGATCAATCATGCTGGCCCTACTTACCATGGGGATGAGAATTGAGCAGTTAAGCGGTTCAGATTCATTTCAACTACCTCTGAAGGCTGTTCTAATCAAAATGGTGGCCGTTCCTGTGATGATCGGCGCCTTGCTAACAGCCACAGGATTTGCCGGACCCGAACGATTGGTACTCGTCCTCCAAGCAGGAATGCCCTGCGCATTCGCGACACTAGTACTTGCCGAGAACTTCAATCTTGATCGAGAATTTACTGTGCAGACCTTAATTCTAAGCAATCTCATTTTACTTTTTAGTCTACCGATCTGGGTGATTGCTTTAACGTCTTGGTAACCCTTACGGGCCCTACTTACTCATGAGAATGCATGAGCAGGATCACTAGAAATTGCTAGATTTAATTTTATGCACTGGAGCGTAGCTTGAAACCTCAACTAGCCCTCGCTTCAATCCTTTTGAGCCTTTCCGTCGGGGGATGCAGCTTCACAGGAGCAAACCCAGCAACCTCGCAGACATCAAACGACCGTGAACTCCTGATTTGGTGGTCTGAGGGGTACTACCCAGAAGAAACAGATGCAATCGAATCAATTACTCGCAAATGGGAAAAAGCGAGTGGGAACAAAGTCAAGCTTGTTTTTTTTAATGATGGGGAAATCTCCCAACGAGCGACAGAAATTTTAAATGGAGGCCCCAAACCAGATTTATTGTATGGCTACAGCGTAGGAGATAGTCATGGGCCAACCTTTGCATACAAGGACTTCCTAGTAAAAACTGATGACATCATTGAGGACTTTAAAAGTGACTATTCACCAGGAATTATTGAAAACATCACTTTTCTAAACAAGGATGCAGGAGGGAGATTTCCTTACTCAGTGCCGCTGTCTGTTAGCTCTGCCTACATCCATTACTGGAAGGATTTACTTCAAGAAGCGAACGAAACAGATTTAACAATTAATATTCCCGACACATGGAACGAGTTTTGGGAATTTTGGGGAATCAATCAACAGAAAGCTATTCAAGCTGGCTTCGTCGATATCAAGGGTATTGGCCTACCGATGGCAAGCTCGACATCTGATACCCATATCTTGTTTGACTTTTTTCTGGAGGCTCATGAAGCCAACATTATCAGTCAATCAGGAGAGCTTTTGTTGAGGAAGCCAGAAGAACGCGAAAAAGTGATTCAGGCCATGAAAAACTACACCAGCTTTTATAAAAAAGGTTGGGTGCCTACCAAAGCAACCGAATGGGGAGATGTCGACAACAATATTAATTTTCTAAGCAGCTTATCGTTAATGACGGCCAATCCAACATTATCGATTCCCGGCTCTCAAACCGCGGATGAAGTCGCCTACTACGAAAGAATTGCATCAGTGGGTTGGCCCAAAGGGATAAATGGCCAAACGGTACGCACCGATATTTCCGTTAAGCAGATGTTTATCTTTGACGGAAAAAAGATGGAAGAGGCAAAATCTTTTGCACGCAATCTTATAAAGCCAGAAAATCTATCAACCTATGTCGAAGGGGCTCAAGGACGTTTTTTACCAGTTTCAAAGAATATCCTAACGAATCCATTTTGGAACGAACTCCGGAATACACACATACAAGCATCTCGCGAGACAGTTGAAAATTATAAACTAGCCTATCAAATATATAACCCCGCCTACACCGAGGTAAGACGGCAAAATATTTGGGCACAAGCCATCGAACAAGTCTGCGTTAACAACACTCCTGTTGATACTGCCGTCGATAACGCCATAGAATCGATTGAATCAATCTTCCAAAAGTGGGAAAGATCATGAACATATCACACATTTCCTGCAGCGAGATTCTAATTGTCTCACTAACAGTTACTGGATCGATCGGTCTCATTACTTACTATAGCGACTCAAATGCATTGGGCCAACAAGCATATAGAGAACAAAAACAAATTCTCACTGAAAGGGGACAAGCATTTACAGACGCAAAAAACACATTATTATCGTCTTTAATAGAACATCTAAATAGCCCTAATTTCAAAGAGAAAAGTATCCAAATATTATCTTCTAAAAAACGTTTTCGCCCAGACAGATCAAACATCATCTCAAGAACTGATGGGAACCTGGAGACAAGTCGTCTTTTTCAAACAGATCTAGAAGCAGAGAGCATGTCAATCTTGACAGCGGGAGCAATTATTGCTTTATCAACAGAAACTAAAAAAATAGGCCGTTACCAACCTGTTCAGAACACAACCACATATGTTGACCCACAAAAGTCAAATAACGTCGGTCTCCGCTTTTTTAAGGATCCTCGAGTCGGCCGTCCGACCACAACCATTGCCCTACCAATTCGGGACAATTCAAACAAACGACGAGGATATTATGCGGTTGATATCAATCCCAAAACATTGCATGCCTCAATGTTTAAAGAAAATCAATCTAGCGTACTCTCACCTCCAGAGAATACATATGCCGTTGCTTATACATCATTAAGTCGCATCACTGAAATTTACAACCACACTCAACCTAACCAATACCCATCCCTTAAAAGTGAGGGTATCAACAATGCCCTGAACAACAGACAAGGAGGATTCCTCTATCTTAATCATGAACGCAAGCCGGTTGTTGGCGCCTATCAATATATCCCCGCGGCCAACATGGGGCTTCTTGTCGAAAGAGATCAATCTATTTTATTCAAGCAAGCACGAAAAAGATTGAGGAAAATTCTAGTCATAGGGACCTTGCTATCAACCTTTACCTTTATCGCATTAAGACGATTAAAGTCTCAGGGCTTGAAGAAATCGCTTTAAAACTATCATGATATTCCTATCTCACAAATTGCATCGGCTGAAATTACGCTTGGGAGGCAAACTTAGAATAATCAAAACTCTTCAGTTCACATTTACGGCTCAGATTACTTTTGTAATCATACTGTTATTTTCGATCGGAAATGTTATTATCTTTCGAACAACATCAGAGCGTCTAATTAGGAACACACACCTTAGGAATAGAGACCAAATTACTGGATTAGTAAGCAATATCGATCAATGGAAAGAATCAACTGTGCTTCTAATGGCAACACTAAGCAAGCAGCCTGGAATCATAAAACTTGACAACACACTAATCAGCGCATCACTGGGGCAAATCACACAATTAACTCCAGATAGAGTCTGGCGCGTCTTTGATAATCAGGGGAACTTAGTTTTTACAAGCCTTGAATCAGAACGCAGCCCACATCAAAAAAAAATTCTGGAACTAAGGCATAAAGATTATGAAGGTTTCAAAAAAGCACGCAATGGAAAATTTAGCTGGAGCGTTGCATTTTCTGGGGCATTGAGTGGTATTAAAAAAGAAGGATGCTTGAGTGCTGATCAACCTATCTTTAAATCACCCAATCTTGGCAATAAGTCTGAGGTGATCGGCACTCTTAGTTTCTGCCTGCCTCTGGAAAAACTTGGAGCCGCAATTGGTGTTGCGAGATCTGATCAATTTAGAAGCGATCAAACGCTGAGTAATCAAACTATTGAACATGTACAGAGTCTGGCGATCGAAAAACCAGACTATCTTGAATTCCACAGAGGTGATTACACGGGTCGTGTGACCTATCTCATTTTTGAAAGCGGCAATATCGTCTTTCCAACTGCAACCGATTCTCGTTTTGTACGGATCTCTATTCAGTCCCCGCGCCGTCTAGCGACAACATCATGGGGAGAGTTGAACAAGCTGGTGACGCGTCGCGGCAACTTCAACACTTTTCAGGAAATCAACCTGGATGGGAATGCACTCATGACGTTTGCAATGACATCGTCATCCGGTAATTCTAACTGGATTGCCGTCAATGTTATCGATAAGAAAACCATCTTTGATCCACTAAATAAGGCTCTTTTATCGTTGCTTATTCTTCAGCTCTCAACATTATTAATTACAAGTGTAGCGATTTACTATGTATGTCGACAACTCACTAGACCGTTGAATCAAATCATCGCACGAATACAAGCTTTAAGCAATCTTGACCTCGATTTAAGCAAGAAATTCATTATCAAAAAAGCATGGATTAGCGAAATCAACAATGTTTCACTAGCAACCAATCGACTCACGCAGGCAATCGAATCATTTTCTCGATATTTACCAAATGAAGTTGTGCGATCACTCCTACTGAATGAACGACGAGCCGAATTGGGTGGAACCTCGGAAAATGTTGCAGTTATGTTTACGGACATTGAGGACTTCACTTCCTACACAGAGTCAGTAGAAACTCAAGACTTATTCCGATACCTAAATGAATATTTTACAGAATTAACTAATCATGTTGTCGCTAATAATGGCACGATTGATAAGTATATCGGCGATTCATTAATGGTGATGTGGGGTATGCCTACACCTCTGACCAATCCTTGCGAACTAGCCTGCGAAACAGCCATTGCAGTCCGTAATGCGAGCAATCGCTTAAGGGATGAGTGGGCCCAACAAAAGGAACCACTTAAATTCAACACTCGAATCGGCCTGCACTATGGGGAAGCCATTGTTGGAAACGTTGGCGCAGCTGATCGGTTCAACTACACCATGGTTGGAGATACTGTGAACGTGGCGAGCCGACTTGAGGGTGCAAACAAGACTTACAAAACCAACATCATTGTCAGTGATGCCCTGCTGAAACAACTTGATCACGAGCATGCAGCACACCGATTTGCATTTCGCATGATTGGGAAAGTCACTATGAAAGGCAAACGAAAGAGTACGCTTATTTACGAGCTTTATGATCAGCGCTGCTCCCTACGTCAACCTCAGATCGAAGCATTGGATGCTTGGAACCGAGTGATGAAGCAAGCGATCGATCAAGGGCATCATGCAGCATTTGAGCAACTCGCAGCTGAAAGCGAGGATCTCAGGGCACATCCGCTTTTAATCCAACTCAGACAAGAGCTCGATACATCAGCGCACTAGATCCATCGCACCACAAAATAACTAAGAGGCTTATTATCAAAAATTCATAAGAGTTGAAATACACAATCAATAGCCTCACAATCTCTACAGGATGCATCAAGACATATCAATAAAATTTCCGCAAAACCACCTCAAAAAAGCTCTTTACAACAACCTTAACACCGAGGCAATACATACACAACAATCTATAGCAAAATGATGCGCTATAGACGATTGACTACGAATTGGCCCAACGCACCAGGGCTTTCTTCGGATCGCTAATCTCTCTGAGATCAGTGTAGAAATAATCCTCCCAATCCTTTTGCGGTAAGCCAGAAAATAACATCAGATTGAGCGGATAATGCTCGGAATCAGTGCAACGACGGAAATCATCCCGAAATAAAAACGTCGGCTTACCGAGCGCGATTGCGGCTCCAAGCTCAACCATCACACCCTCATCAGGCGGAGTTCCATTCACAATGGCAAACAGAGCATCGGCATCACGCACATCCTGAAGATCGCGCTGAGCCACCTTATAAGCCCATCCGGGCTCAGCGAGATCCACCTGGCCATTTCTGGCAAATGGTTCCCAAACATCAAGACCTAATAGCTCAAGCTCTCTAATGAATTCGGGGAGCAAAAGTCTTTTCCATTGAAGAGAAAAACCATAGGGAGATGCAAGGTAAATCGAGTGCAACTGGGTCATGAATCACCTCGAGAGATGCGATATTCCTGCTCATCAGTGCAAGCCTGTTCGCCATTTTCCCAAGGAAACAGCAACCACTCAGATGTCAAGCTGAGTTCAGCTGCTGACCACCACACAGGCGTTACCTTGCTGACCCAAACTGCAAACGTTGCTTCGGGCCAATCGGAACGCAACGCTTGCAATGTTCGCCCCGATTCATACACATCATCCACAATCAAAGAATCAGCATCAGGCTGAAGCTGCAGAGGAAGTTGCAGCGCATGGCTCAAAGCCACACCCAAGCACAATCCTCCTCGAGGGACCCCATGGATCCCGCTAAAGGATTGATCGTGAAACTGCTGGACCAAGGTCTCCACACAGCGATCGAACTGATGCCAGCTGAGTTCCTTCATAGCGAGAGAATGGCCTCGAACGACACGAGGGGCTAATGCATCCAGATATTCCAGCCCAAGAGCAAATGCGCAAATGGTTTCGTAGCCATTTGCTAGCGCGAGAGCTTGAGTTGCAAGAGCTCTATGAGCTTCCTCAAGGAGAGCTAGACCTATTGATGGCAGAAACAGCCGAAATCCGCTCAGACCCGGAAAATCGTTCTCGAAGTCACGGTCGTTGGTGCACAGCCGGCTACGTCCTGGAGTTGGCCAGAATCATTGACCGGCGCCGAGCCGATCAAGAGAACCTGCCATGACTGCGCACACGCACGTCATCAGGATCGCGTGTCCATGTCCCCTCACCAGCTCCAACGCTTCCACCAGGGAGAACGAGCTCGATAAGCAGCATCTCGACGGAGCACCTTCAGAACCCGTTTCTGATAGCTGATCTTTTCGGGTGTTTCGGACAGACACGAACGGATTTCACGCATTTGAGCCTTGATCGAGCGATCACGAAAGACCGACTGGATTGAAACCACGCTGTCACGCAATTCCGCCTTGGCCTGGTCAGGATCTCCCTGCATGCCTTCCCGCAAACGTTGCAGCATGGATGTCTCAATCGAAACGGAATAAGGATCGTCCTGGTCTGGTTGATGCCGAAGCACGTTGAGCAGAAAGGCAACGCGTGCATGGCGACTGGGAAACGCCGCCGGAGACACAGACTCTTCAGTGCGTCCTGATAATGCGACCAATTTGCGTCCCGTACTGCGAGCGAGCGTGCGCGTCACAACACCGCCCTCTTTCAGCAAAAGATCATCAAGCCCACGGAGGTAATAGTGCTGTACAGGGAAGCTCAGTCCCTCACGGATCCCCAAGCGCCGTCCATCCCCGGATGTCCCAGAGCGATGCAAACCCAGCCCTGTCAAGCAACGGGTTTGCATCACAGATTTGATCTGAGGAAAAACGAAGAAACGTTTGCGATGCGCTTCAAATCCATCATCTGAGAGGGTGGCTGTCATCCGCCAGGGCATCGCGAGTGACTGAAAATCCTCTTCTTGAATAAAGCGAATTAGATCAGGGTGAAGATATTCATCCGCATCAATTACAGCCACATAGTCTTCTCGGATCAACTCTCGAACAGCACCAACTCTCTGACCTTCGACTTCAGTAAATCCCAGACCATTCCGACCGAGAATCTCACGACAAAGCGGAGCAGCATCTGGGGCAATCACAAAGTAAAACTGATCAACGCCTATTCGTATATGATGATCAATAAATGATTGAAGATAGGGAGATTCCCCATCAAAAATACGAACAACAACAGCGCTACTTTTTGCCAAAGCAAAAAATTCTGATAATTTAAGTTAGCACAGCAATTGCGTACCCTTAGGTGCTCGACAAAACATCTTGCCTGGAATCGGTCACAGAAACCAAGTAGATCCCACAGAGCACCAGGCAAGCTCAAAGAATTAGAGAATAGTCACAAGGAGAGTCCTAGCGATAATTCTCAAATTGAAGCGGAACATCAAGATCATCCTCCTTAGATTTCAGCAACTGAATAGCTTGTTGCAGATCATCTTTACTTTTGCCAGTAATACGCAAGCTCTCTCCCTGAATGGCAACTGTGACTTTTTTAAGGTCATCGCGGACACTCTTGCTGAGCTTCTTCGCCAACTCTTGAGTCAATCCCTTTCGCAGCTTGACGACTTGCTTGATGCGATTGCCACCAACGGTCTCGGGCGTCTGGAAGTCAAAGATTTTCAGTGAGAGATTGCGCTTGGTGGCTTTAGAGCGCAGCACATCTTCCACCGCCTGAAGGGTCATATCACTAGCAGTCGTGATCACAACCTCTGTTTCCTCCAATTCGATCTCCGTGTTGGAGTCTTTGAGGTCATAGCGATTGCCCACATCTCTGCGAACCTGATCGAGTGTGTTCACCAGCTCCTGCCGATCAAAATCGGAGACCACATCAAAGGAAAAGGTGCTGGCCATCACTCACAGTCGCAGGCTTCCTCAGTTTAGAAACCAACCGTCCGTTTGTTCCACAAAGCCTGGCTGAAGAGGACTCTCGCTAAGGTCTTGCATTCGGTATTCATCCTCATGGCCGCATTCGCCTGGGCACTGTGTCTGATGGGAGCCGTCGTCATCGCAAGCATCGTGCTGACAGGTGCCGGCCGTGCCAAAGCCGATTTCACCATCGACGATCTCAAGGCGCCACGCGCCATGTTTGACCGCTTACCACCTTTTGGCCAACGAGCTGTATGGGCTCAGGACAACAGCTGGGAAGCTCTCACTCTTGGAGCACCAGCGATGCTGCTTTGCTTAATTGCAGGTGTCGACAGCACAACGGCAACAACCGCAGCCTGGGCATGGCCAGCCATACGCTTTGTTTACCTCTTTGCCTACGTCGGAAATATTCCACCCCTCCGCGGACTCTGCTGGGCAACCGGCGTCACAGCGGTTGGCATCTGCTACGTGGAAGGACTGCGTGCAGTTCTCGCGGCCAGCTGACGGCTCTTATCAAAAGAAGAACGCTACCTTCACAGACTTTTTTATATTCATGCCTCTCAACTCAACCACTGATCAAGCTAAATCGGCGGTTGAGTTGAAGATCCAACGACTTTATTAGTCGAAGTAAAGAAGACTGACAACCTTCCCCATATCTTCAGCTGTTCGGCTGCTAGCCAGAAGCGTTTCGCTGTCATGAAAGGCTAAGCAAATCAACTGGTCGCAGCGATTGATGATTTCTTGATTGCAAAGACTGCTTGCCATTGGCAAAGGCAAATCATCTTGTTCTGGCTTTTCAACCAGATGAAGAACACGATCAAGAAGATCGCAAATTTCAGATGGCTGGCGGTCCAGACTTTGTGGCAATAACACAGTCAATTTGGCCGGATCGACTGCCAAAGCGCCCCGAATGACTGCAGCATTCACACCCTGGGATCCTGAGGTCAGCAATGAATGACCTTCCTGGAGCAACGAGCGCGCGACCAATTCGATTAAATGAATCGCCACCACAGGGACGTGGCGGCTCCCAAGGATGGCAATCCGTCGCTTCCCTTGGTCCTGAAGTAAGGCCAGCTCCTGCGCCAGAGTGTCGACACTGTCAAGGGCGGGCAGATCAAGGGACTGACCCAAGGAGACACCTGGTTCTTTCATCACAAATTAGCAACGGTCATCGAGTCGGAACCGGTAGATCCAAAACATCAAACAGTCGGTCCAAGCGGCAATGCTCCTCAACCAAACGGAAGGCATAGGTCGCCTTCACCGTTTCATGAAGACGCACATGTCCAAAGGCCTGCTCGATCACCTCAACCGTGGACAGAGTGTCATGGTCAACCTTGAGCAATGGAACATCCAGTTCTTCGGCACGACTAATCAGCTGAGGCAAAGGTTCACCAGCTCCGGTAAGGATCAAGCACTGCGTTGATGCTTCCAAAGCAGCCAACTGAATATCGGTTCGGTCTGCTCCAGTTACCACAGCCATATTGCGTCGACGACGGAAAAACTCCATCGCGGAATTGACATTCATGGCACCAATACTGAGGGTTTCAACCAACAACTCCTGCCGTTCTGGACAGCAGATCACTCGGGCATCGAGACGACGCACCAACTCCCCAACCGTGACACTGCGAAGCAACGGAGAACGAGGCATCACCCCGTAAACAGACAGACCAAGATTTTCGAGAGCTGGCACCACCTGACGTTCCAGACTTTCGACTTCATCGGGTGTCACAGCATTCAGCACAACCCCTGCCAAATGATCGCCAAGGGTTTGTTTTGCAGCTAAGAGGGCATCCACACTGCAACTGTCTCGCCAGAGATGCACCAAAACCACCTTGGCATCAAGTCCCTCCGCCAATTGGGGCAGGCTGAGGCCATACAACAATCCTTCCTGAAGACTGCCGGCACATTCCAGCAATGTGAATCCGTCCAGGGAGGCAATCTGCTGCTTCAACTGGTCGAACCCATCACCTGCCGAGAGCTCTCCCTGGCCGAGGCGAAGGGTTGCCGTCGTAGGTGAAAGCAGGTGGAGGGACGGAATCAGGTTGGTTTCCGGCAGACCGAGTGTGTCCCCAACAAAGCGAACGTCGTCATCGATCAAAGGCTGCGGGAGGGGACCCTTCGCTGGATCCCACTCCAGGCTTGTGGCTAAGGGCTTGCCAAAACGGATGGGCAAGCCGGATCGGATTAATTGCTGTGCAATCCCGAGCACAAGAGCCGATTTTCCACTGAACGGCTCACAGGATCCGATCAACAGCGTCGTTCCCATGAACTTCAGCCAAGCGCTCTTGGCGACTGAATCTAGGCGTGATCGGACGTTGGGTCAGCACCGGTCAGCAACCAACGCCAAAACGAATCGGGAAGATCAACCTTGCCGTCGTCGTCTCGCTGCATCAGCCACACCACGAGCTGTTGGCTCACGACCTCGAACTCGTAACGGAGATCGGGATGGTGCGGGAACGTGAGGCAACAAGCCAAGGGTTCCAAGGGGGCCTTGGCTTCAGACCAGCTGAGGGAAAACTGATGGGCGGCCCGTCCTTTGACGGCCCTGGATCCTCTCAGTGTTCCAAGCCTTAAAACCCCCAGAGCACCCCTCAGAGCAGGCTCTTGCTCAAGCCCCCCGCAATAGGGCGCATAGAAGGCCACGAGGGCTGCATCACTGAGAGCTGGCAAACCGAGCACACAGCTGTTTTTAAGCATGCCCCAAGCTGGAGCGATGGCCCACCCCGATTTCAAATCCAACCCATGGCACAACAAGCGCATCGGCATCACTGGTGCCCGCGGTGCCTTGGGGACAGCACTAACGGACCGCTTTCGGTTGGGAGGGGCACACATCACAGGATTCACCCACAGCACACCTGCTGAACCACAGAACGGCGTAGGCCCCCAGCGATGGCTGCAGTGGCAGTGCGGCAATGAAGAAGACCTCCGAGAGGAGCTGCGTTCACTCGACGTTTTGGTGCTGAACCATGGCATCAACAGTCAGGGCGTCCAGACCCCTGAAGAGTTGACACGCAGCCTGGAGGTCAATGCCCTGAGCACCTGGCGGCTGATCCAACTGTTCGAAAGCTGCGCATCCGACACACCGGAGGAATCCCAGCGGGAAATTTGGATCAATACCTCGGAAGCCGAAATCCAACCGGCGATCAGTCCGGGCTACGAAATCAGTAAACGGTTGATAGGTCAGCTCGTCAGCATTCACGGTGCCGTTCGAACCGACGATGAGCGACGACGGGTGAAGCTGCGCAAATTGGTTCTTGGGCCATTCCAGTCCGATCTCAATCCGATTGGAGTCATGACCGCTGGGTTCGTCGCGAAACAAATCCTTTGGCAAGCACGAATCGGACTCAACCTGATCATCGTGAGCCCGAATCCACTGACCTACGTGCTGATGCCAATCAGTGAACTCGGGCGGCGGCTGTACAGCTCAGCCCTTAATCGCCCCGGTCCGTGAGGATTTCGCATCCATCAGACGTAACTAAAACAGTGTGTTCCCACTGGGCTGACAAGGATCCATCCCTCGTCACCACTGTCCAACGATCTTTCAGTGTGCGGCAGGCTTTACTCCCAGCATTGAGGATTGGTTCGATCGCCAACGTCATCCCAGGGCGGAGGGTCACATTGGGCAGATCATCGGTGCGGAAGTTGAACACAGAAGGCTCCTCGTGGAGATTCCGTCCCACGCCATGTCCGGTGTAGTCCTCCACCACGCTGAAACCATTGGCTTTGACGTGATCTTCGACCGCACCAGCAATATCCAAAAGCGTGTTGCCAGCTTTGACCTGGCCGAGACCAGCCATTAAGGATTCCCTCGCCACTCGGCTCAAGGTCTGTGCTTCTTCAGTGGCATCGCCAACGCAGATGGTGATGCAACTATCGCCGTGATACCCCTCGAAATAGGCGCCGGTGTCGACCTTGAGAAGATCACCCTTGCGAATCACCCTCTTGGGACTTGGTATGCCATGAACGACTTCGTTATTGATGCTGGCGCAAATGCTTGCAGGGAAGCCGTGGTAGCCCTTGAAACTCGGTGTTGCTCCCATTTCACGAATCCGCCGCTCGGCTAAAGCATCGAGATCGCCTGTGGTTTGACCAGGCTCAACGCTTTGCATCACTTCGCGCAGCACAGTGGCCACGATGGAGCTGGCTTGCCGCATGATTTTGATTTCACGGGCGGATTTAATTTCCACACCTCGTCTTTTTTGGATGCGAGGACCCGTGGATGTGGCACGAGCATCCTGAGTGGATGCCAAGAGATCAGCAAAAAGATTCATTCAGCTTCTGACGGACGACGGCACAAAGCCAAAGGTCTGCGCGGCCGGATTGATCTCCCGTCAAGCTATCAAGGCTTTCCATACTTATGCCGGACGATGTCGCTGGCGACCCAAGTTCGAGCACTACATAGACGCATCGCACCGCTGATGGTCTTGCCATTGCTGGTCACAGTGACCACGGGAGTGGGGTATCGCCTGGCCCGTGATTGGTTTGATGTTGACAAAGACAACGTCCACTGGCTGATGACCCTGCACGAAGGGGAGTGGCTGGGCCCCACCTTGGAGCCGGTCTTTGTTCTGCTGAATGCTCTTGGGCTGCTGTGGATGCTGGTGACCGGAGCGACCTTGTTAATCCAGCGCTGGCGTCGCCAGGTAAAGTAATTGTTTGGCGATTTAACGCGGAGCTGGGATGGCAGCCGATCCGAAGGACACCACGGTGACCGAAGAAAGCACTGAGCAGGAAACCGTGGCCGTGGCAACCAAGCCTGCGTCTGCAACCCCTGGCAAGAAATTGAGCGCCGAAGAGCAGATCCGTGCCTTCGAAGTTGCCCAACAGAAAACAGAACTTCCTGACATTTATGTGGGAGACACTGTTCGTGTTGGTGTCCGCATCAGTGAGGGCAACAAGGACCGAGTGCAGCCCTACGAAGGTGTCGTAATTGCTAAGCGTCACGGTGGTTTGAGCGAAACCATCACCGTTCGCCGCATCTTTCAAGGCATTGGAGTGGAGCGAGTTTTCATGCTTCACAGCCCTCAAGTGGCTTCCATCAAGGTGGAGCGGCGAGGTAAAGTTCGCAGGGCGAAGCTTTTCTATCTGCGGGAACGGGTGGGTAAGGCCACCCGCGTGAAGCAGCGCTTCGATCGCTGAGGTTTCGGC
>CEPW01075593.1_pt1 | contig 14127 bp, 9 predicted proteins | sample 356211 | NCBI WGS metagenome assembly CEPW01 (sample SAMEA2620021, study PRJEB7988) | marine metagenome | biome: marine biome (ENVO:00000447); feature: deep chlorophyll maximum layer (ENVO:xxxxxxxx); material: "saline water (ENVO:00002010), including plankton (ENVO:xxxxxxxx)" | depth 25 m
GCGTTTATTTTAGTATCGTTCGGAGAAAAAACTGACTTTCCCCTGTTTCTTTGCTGCCACGAATATACGTAATGCCAACAGGACTACTTCAAAGAGCAAGACGACTCGAAACGAACCGGGAATTACACGGACGTCGTGAACAAGTACTACGATTTAGCCACCTCGTTTTACGAGTACGGATGGGGCGAATCCTTCCACTTCGCGCACCGGTACAGATGGGAAACGTTGAGAGAATCAATCATCAGACACGAACACTTTTTGGCATCAAAATTGAACGTGAAAAAAGGCGATAAGGTTTTAGACGTTGGATGCGGGATTGGCGGTCCGTTGAGAGAAATTGCCGCGTTTACCGGAGCGGACGTGACGGGATTGAATAACAACGCGTTTCAGATTTCGAGAGGCGAACAGATTAACAAATCGACCGGGAGACACGATAACTGCGGCTTTATCAAGGCGGATTTTATGAACATTCCAGTCCCAGATAACACGTTCGATGCGGTGTACCAAATCGAAGCGACGTGTCACGCGCCAGACGCGGAAAAGTGTTACGCCGAAATCTTTCGCGTGTTGAAACCGGGAGGCGTGTTCGCGTCGTACGAATGGTGTTTGACCGAAGAGTATGACCCGAAAAACGAAAAGCACAAACAAATCAGACAGGATATTTTGTTAGGAAACGGATTACCGACCGCACGAAGTTGCAAGGACGTCTCGAAGGCAATGAAAGCGGCTGGATTCAAGCTGGAGGAAGAGGAAGATTTGGTGAAAACCAGCGACGTGAATTGGTACGAACCCATCGACCCATACCGTCGATGGTCGCCATTTAGAGATTTCTGGAGCTTTAAGACGACAATCTGGGGTCGCGCGATTACGCACTATTTGGTCTTGTTTTTGGAAACTCTGAGAATTGCTCCGAAAGGAAGCGTAGGTGTCAGTGGGTTTTTGAAGAAAGGCGCGGACGCGTTGGTCGAAGGCGGTAAAACCGGCATCTACACCGTCATGTACTTCACCAAAGCGGTCAAGCCGAAGAAATAGAAAGACGATAATACGACGCGTCCGTTTTTGTTCCACACACGCACATCACACATTTCATCTCATCACACGCGCGTCGCATCTTCTTCTTCGTCGTCGTCGTCGTCTTCTTCGTCTTCGTCGAGTAGTACGAGTAGTTTTTTTCATCGAGACAAAAGACTGGGAGACGCTCCTTTATTTGTTCCACAAAGAAATGCGCGTTTCTCTCTCTCGCGCGCGCGTGGAGTCTCCGTGTGGTTGCTGAACGACGAACGCACATGGGCGGTTGGGACGAGGACAAAAATCTACGTCTTCCTCCGTTCTTCGTCCCTCCGCGCGTGCCAATCGCACTGTCCAAACAAAATGCATTTTGCGTTCGCATTCCCAAACGAACGTGTTCGCGCGCGGTGAAAGAGGTCTCGAGCTTCGAGCGCGACGCGATGGCGTCCGCGGACGAAGAGACTCGAGAAGCTTTTGGTCCACCACCCAAACACGTTCGAAGGGTAAAACCCATCCCAGAGGATACCGAAAGCGTTCTCTTATTCGTGGGCATGCGCGGAGACGAAGAGAAAGGATACGCGAGGCGGGTTTTAGAGGTGACAAAGACGTCGAAGGAAGACTTGTTGGAATGTTTCGTGTCGAACAGACAAGTGCTCTCGAAGAAAGAACTGGAACGCGCGAACGAGTGGTGGCCGTCGGTTTTATTAACCACCGGGAAAGGCGAGTTGAATTCGAACGAGGCGAATATGGACGAGGAGGAGAGGAAGAAGGCGACGGAGAGAGCGAGAACGTTGTTAGCGAAAGCAGAAGGAAAAGACGGGGAGAGATATTGCGAGATTGTGAATCCAAAGACAAACGATGTGGTCGCGTGCGCGAGAAACGGCGAAGGGGAATGCGAGAGGGGTGGGGTTATGAGGTATCTACCTACGCGACACTGCGCGATGATGGCAATCGAGAAAGTCGCGAAGTTGGATTTAGAACTGTTTCCGGATGCATACGATAGTAAAGGTTATAGTAATAATACAAATGCGAGCTCAGAAACAACTGCTGCTGCTGCTGAAGAGGAAGACGAAGAAGATTTAAATTCTCCAGAGGCTAAGAAACGCCGTAAATCTGTCGCGGCAAAAGTGATGGCTGAATCCATCGGCATCCCAGACAAGCCGTATTTATGCACGGGGTATGACATTTACATGACGCACGAACCGTGTTTGATGTGTGCGATGGCACTGACGCACTCGCGCATAAAACGCATATTCTATGTAAATAAAGATAAGAATGGGAAGGGTGCTTTGAGTAGCAAAACTAGAAAGCGTTTACACGGCGTGCGAACGCTGAACCATCATTTTGCCGTGTGGTCATTCGACGATGACGATAGACCGGTATTGGATGACTAGTAATAGATGTAGATAGAAGATACACCCAAAAGATGACAAGTGAAGACGAAGAACTGCACGACGAGAAAAGAGCGGAAGATGAGTCAATAATTTCGATAGACATATTAGTGCTATAGGTATTAAAATAGGTACCACTGGTAGTTAAAGATCGGTAATGCAACCTTTAGATGCGCTCGCCACCAATTTGGTATATTTATACAATGTCCCACTGGTCGCCTCCAAAGGTGGCGGTTTCCACTTGGATCTTCTTTCAGCAAACATCGCTTCGGTGACGTTCAATGCGTTCATCGTTCTCTTTTCCGCGTCGATTTCAATCTCGTCCCCGTTTTCAATTAAACCAATCGGACCACCTTCTTGCGCTTCTGGCGTGACGTGACCAATGACAAAACCGTGTGACCCGCCTGAAAATCTCCCGTCCGTAATCAACGCGCAATCGTTCCCTAAACCAGCACCCATAATTGCAGACGTTGGGGTTAGCATTTCCGGCATACCCGGACCACCCTTCGGACCTTCGTAACGAATGACAATGACTGTACCAACAAACTGTTTAGAATCCTCGGCCAACGCTTGGAGCATCTCCTCCTCGGAGTCGAAGCAAATCGCGGTACCTTTAAAGTATAAACCTTCCTTCCCGGTAATTTTCGCCACCGAACCTTCTGGGGCGATGTTCCCGTACAAAGTTTGTAAATGTCCCGTTTTCTTAATCGGTTCCTCCAAAGGCACTATCACATCCTGTCCTTCCTTCAAATCTGGACAGGCTTCTAAATTTTCCGCCAACGTCTTACCAGTTACCGTCATGCAGGACCCATCAATCAAACCATTCGCCATGAGATACTTCAACACTGCCGGCGTGCCACCAACCTTATGCACATCTTCCATGACGTACTTACCACTCGGTTTTAAATCCGCAATGAACGGCGTCTTGTCGCTCACTGCTTGGAAATCGTCCAAGGTTAAATTAATACCACACGCGTGCGCCATAGCAATCAAATGCAACACCGCATTCGTACTACCACCGAGAGCAATAACAATAGTCATCGCGTTCTCGAAAGCCGCTCGTGTCATGATGTCTCTCGGTTTCAAATCAATCTCCAACATGTGTCTAATCGCGTTCCCAGCTAAGAAACACTCGTCCGTCTTCAACGGATCTTCCGCCGGAATTGAACTCGAATAAGGCAACGACATCCCCAAAGCCTCGATCGCAGATGCCATAGTATTTGCGGTATACATGCCCCCACACGCACCAGCGCCTGGGCACGAGTTTCTCACGATATCTTTCCTCTCATCCTCGGTAATCGCATCCGTCACAAACTGGCCGTAACTCTGAAACGCCGACACGATGTCCAACGACTTACTCGCATCCAACTGCGAAACGCCTGGTCGAATCGTACCACCATAAATCATCAACGACGGTCGGTTAATCCTCCCCATCGCCATAATTGTACCTGGCATGTTCTTATCGCATCCTGGCAAACTCACGTTTGCGTCGTACCACTGACCGGCCATAACTGTCTCGATGGAATCCGCAATCAAGTCTCTCGATTGTAACGACATAGACATCCCCGGAGTACCCATACTAATCCCGTCCGACACGCCAATCGTGTTAAACTGATATCCGACCATCGAAGCCGCCTCGACGCCTCTCTTCACCTCGTTCCCTAACAAAAGCAAGTGTTTGTTACACGGATTCCCTTGCCACCACACCGAAGAAATCCCAACTTGCGGTTTGTTCATGTCCGCTTCGCTTAAGCCAGTCGCGTGGAGCATGGCTTGAGAGGCGCCCTGCGATTTCGGTTGCGTGATTTTCCTCGACCACTTATTCAAGTCCGAGTCTGGGCCTTCCGGCATGTTGATGCCCGGGCGATACTGTTCTGCGCGAGTGATGACGGACGGATTGCGTTTTTGAGACATCGTCCTTCTCTTCGAACCAATGCTCGCGCAAAAAGCGCAGCGGCAACTCTCTCCGTCGCACGAAGCACATGTTCGCGCTCGCGCGGCGATCGAGGACGGGTTAAGGGTTTGAGCGACAAACATGGTACGATTTCTTTTATCTTCTCGCGTTTGCGTTTCGACTTTGAGGTTTTTTTTGCTTGGCGGCTGAGGGAAAAATATAACCCTCCTCAACCGTTACGTTATGGCCATGTTGAATACCACTTGATAAATAAAATGAATATTCGCGAGAGACGAACGATCTCAAGTAAACGCGGAGAGCCTGGGAGATACCACGGTGACAATACGAAACTACACTACTTCTAATGCTACTACTTCTTCTACTACCTCCTCTCTTTCTCTCTCTCTTTCTCTCTCACTTTTTCTCTCTCTTTCTCTGTATGACTCTACAGCTTCGAGTTGAATTCATTCACGAGCTCTTCGAGCTCCAGCATGATCTTCTCTTTATCCTCCTCTTCGTCCTCGTCGATATCCTCGTATTCGGTAAACGGAAACACTCGCGGGCTATTTTTGTTCCGTTTCGTCAACACGTCCACGCCATCCGTGGTGCATACCATCGTGTGTTCATACTGCGCGCTCAAGCTGCCATCTTTAGTGACTGCGGTCCATCCATCTGGCCATAATTCGTCGCGCCATTCTTTGCCGAGGTTGATCATCGGTTCTATGGTGAACGCGTGGCCCGGCTTCATGGCACCCGAGGCTTTGTTGCCTTTGTAGTGCGGGACGTTCGGGAAGCAGTGAAAGTGCTTGCCGATGCCGTGACCGCAGTAGGTTTTGACGACGGAACAGTTGTATTTGGAGGCGACCGTAGAGACTTTTTCTCCAATGTCTCTGTAACGTGTGTCTGGTTTGACTATGGACATGCCAGCAGCGAGGCACTCGTAAGCGCACTTGAGCAGCTTAAACGTTTCTTTTTTGTCGCTATCCGATTCTTTTACTTCTACTTCTTCTCCTCCTCTTTCGCTATCTGTTTTAGTACTATTGCCTTTATCACCACCACTACCGACAAAAACGGTTTCGTTCAAGTCACCGTGGTATCCACCAAAAAAAGCCGTAACATCGATATTCACGATATCCCCTTCCTCCAATGGCCGACAATCGGGAATACCGTGACAAATAACTTCGTTTACGCTTATGCAGCACGATTTCGGGAAGCAATAATAATTCAACGGCGATGGGTACGCATTCTTATCGCAAATGTAATCGTGGCACAACGCGTCCAATGCCTCCGGCGTGACCCCCGGGCGAATCGCTCGCACCACGCAATCAATCGCTCCTCTTCCAATAGCGCATGCCTTTCGTAACTTTTCGATCTCTTTTTGCGACAATTCGTCCGCCACTCTCTGTTGCCTCGCCCGCTCCTCACCTAATGGTCTGCTCGTTTCCCACCACTCAGCTTTCACGACCGAATCCGGCACTTTTCGCATCCCTCGAAACAACTTTTCCTGGTGTGAGATTTTGTACGGCCGCAACTTGCCTTTCCATTTAAAGTATGGCATATCTTCCGTCCTCGAGTTTCCTTTATCGTCGCAATACAGCCATTTGACTTCATCCGTCTCTTTCTCCGGCGTCGATTGGAGCTCGAGAAACGTCGTCGACGGCGCCAACGGGTATGCCCAGAAAGAAGAAGAAGAAAGCCTCGAATCGTCGCTCAAAGAAGCCTTTCCAAACCCATTTTCGCCATCTTCAAACAATCCACACACCGCCACGCTTTCCCCGCACTTCAATCGAACGCTAATCACCGCTCCGTATCTCTTTTCCTTCGCACTCTCCTCAAACAGGGTTCGTAATCTCGTTTCGTTTTTCTTCGAGATGCCATATCCGAACAGAGTGTTAAACGACGCTTGCGTTTCCGTCAATTCCACCTGTTTCGCTTTCTTCGCGATAGATTTCAGCGCAGAGACTTTCAACGCACCCGGAGTGGACGGTAAAAACATCTTCGACAACGCTTGCAACGCCGTCGAAGAGCACTCGAATAAAAAGCATTTCTGTTTCGTTGTCGTTGATGTATCGTCGAGAGTCGGGAGGAAGAACGTCTCCTTGCCTGAATCCGAGGCGAGAAGCGTCAATAAATTCACGGCGGCGGCGAGAGATTCATCTTTGTCAGCCATTGGTGTATGTGCTCGTTTACAAAGTGTGGATAAATGCGAACGGGATTTTGTTTGTGGAAAAGAAAAAAGAACAAAACGTTTTGTGCTTCTTCTTCTTCTTCGTCCTTCGTCCTTCGTCCTTCGAAAAAATAAGAGCGAGCGCGAGATGTGGTGGTGGTGGTGGTGGTGGTGTTTTCTACTTTTCAATGCCATTTTCTCTCCACTGTTATACAAGCTATGCAACATATGAATCGCTCTATCTATAGTTAGTGCTAGTTCTGTTCATCGTTTCTGTCTCGCTCTTTCTGTCTTCTTACGATGCAGGGCTCTCGCTCGCGGCTTCTAGATTTTTGCCAGTCTTGTTATTGGCGGCGGCGGCGGCGGCCATTGTTTCCACCGTACTACTCTTTTCCTCCCCATTCGTGTGCAATTTTTTGTTGACAACGACGCGAACGACGTCTCGTTTCTGCACAGTTCTTGCCCCGCATGCTGGACAGGACATTGTGCTCTGATATGGCAGCGGCCACCCGCACTTTGCGCAACACTCAATCTCTCTTTCCATCGTTCGCATTTGTTCCATTGCTTTCTCGATTTCCTCCTCGGATAAATTTTTCTGTGCCAGCGCGTTCGCTTTCGTTCGTTCCGCATGTTTCGAGACAAACGGTTTGACGCGCTTAAACTTTACGCCCGTTTGTCCATTTTTCGTCGTCTGCTCGTAGTACCCATTGCGATCGAATCTTTCTTCATCTTCTTTTTCGTCTTCCACGAATAAAACGCCTCCTTCGTCTACCGTCGCCACGCGTCGACTGTTTCCCATCATCGACATCATCTCCGGCACGACTTTCTTTTTCTTCTTTTTAGACGAACTACTCCCACCACGAACACTCCCTCGTTCCATCCGTCCAATCTCTCTCGCTTTCTCTCGTCTCACGAACTCTTCTTTCCTTCGCTTCTCTCTTCGCTTCTCCGTTTCCGGTCCGACTTTATGTTCTGCTCGAGAAATCTCGTACAAAAAACTCCCGAACGTCACTAAACTTAAACTCCAGAGTAACAAAACACCGCCACCGTATTGTCGGCTGCCGTGCACGGGGTGTCTCCTCCGTTCGTACGCGTGGTGGTCGTATTTCTGATGCAACGGTGTTTCTCCCTCTCTTCTTCCTCCTCTTCTAAAATTACCGTATCGAGTCGCATCTCGCCGTTGGGTGTACCCACCGCTCCCGACTCGTCGCAGCGCTCGTTCTCTCGCGTCCGTGAGTCTCTCGAACGTCCGATTCTCGTCTTCGCGACTTCTCCTCCCGGTGGTGTTGTTGGTGGTGGTGGTGGTGTTCGCGACACAAACGTCCGGGTGGTATCGCAAGGCTAATTTTCGGTACGCGTCGTTGATGGCTTTCGCGTCCGCCGACCGGGGAACGCCAAGGATGACGTACGGGTCCTCCTCCTCCTCTCTCCACATTTTTTTAGTCGTCGTCGTAGCGTCGTTCGCGAAAAAGCATCGTTTACGTTTACGTCGTTTACGTCGTTTACGTCGCTCCTCCTCCCCGATCGGTCGTTGAAGAAGACGATGATGGTCTTCTTCTTCTTCTTCTTCTCTCCGCGTTATCCATTACATTACAAGTGGGGGAAAAGAAAAGTCGTTACAAAAACAGAAGAAGAGAGAGAGAGAGAGAGAGAGAGAGAGGACTTTCGATGCGCGCGGTGTTCTCTCTCAATCACCATCGCCATGACCACCGTCGTGGTCGTTTACGTCGTCGTCGTCGTCGTCCAACAGCCTCGTTGCGACGACGACGCGCAATATCAGCGAAGAAGTCCATCCAAGAAGAAGACAAAGAAGAAGAAGACGAAGAAGAAGAAGAAGAAGTCACTCCTCGTTCGCTCAAAGTCTTTCTCGCGACGAGACCTTTGGACGGCTTCGAACGCGTTCACGAGATCTTGGGCGGTGGCAAGCTGTATCCGAAACAGCTCTTACACCACGCGACGGTCGTAGAGATGACGACGGAAAGGTCGCGATGGATGACGAGCGCGGGGTCAGAACCGTCCGAGGGCACGAAGGAGGAGACGAGTTTACACTATCTGGTCGATTTTGCACCGAAGAATGCACTGGCGGTAGATACGGCGTTCAAACTTGTAGTGTTGAGAACATCTGTACGAGGGGTCATCAGACACGAGATCGTGGAGAAAACGTTCACGAACAGATACGCGCTGAGCGGAATAGAACAGATCGGAGAAGTAAAACGGAAGTCTATTTTAGAAGCCGCGTTCGACGCCGCGAACGCGAGCGCCGCCGACGCGGAGGCGTCGAAAACGCGCGGCGCGTACGAAGCCATCGACCGCGTTTCGGAGGAAGAGTTTTACGCGTTTTACGATTGGCAAAACTTAAAACTGTGCGAAAACGATTGCAGAGATTTCGCCAGAGCGTATTTGGAGTACTTGTTAGACGACAGTCGGTAGAGAATTACGCGCCGCGCCTATAGAACTCACTCGTAGAGAACGACACATGAATGCATTAAATAGGAGATAAAAAATAAAGGCATTTTCATCCCCACGATTCGTCAGTTATTTATCTCTCTGTCTCTTTCTCAGGCGCTGTCCAATTCTATCGTCGATCATGACGTCCACTTTACCGTACGAGGTCAAGCCTCTCGGCATGCTCTTCTTTCTCTCCGACGCAGAGAAACGCGCGATGCGCATTGGAAGAGAAAGGTCGTTAGGGGATTTGGGGAAGACATTTCCAGACCGCGTTTTGGCGACTCTTTTGGAACACGTGGACGATGCAAAAACCCTGATGAACTTCTCCCTCGCGTCGAAGATGTGCTTTCAATTCGCTTCGTTCGATTCTCTGTGGAAGAAATTGTACCTGACAAAGTTTGGCTTGGAGAAAGCGGATTTTAGTGAGAAGACGAGCTGGAAAGAGCTGTATTTAGGAGAAGTGAAAGGTGCGGAGACAAAAATGAACACCGTCGGATGTTTATATTCCGACGCGTTGTATCTCCCAAACCAAATTAACGGGATAGAAATTAATGAAAGATGGATCGAGAGGTTTACGGTGCCTGAGATTGATTGTAGTGGAATGGCTGAGACGTCGACGTCGGATTCAATCGCGCGCGTGTTTTGCGAGGAGTTCGAGAAGAACAATCTACCCGTTGTTCTGAGAGGATTAGCGAAAGAATGGAAAGCAATCAAAAAGTGGGAGACGAACGAAACGTTGTTGAAAGAGTACGGCGAAGAGACGTTTTTAGTCGGAGGGTACCGGACGAGTTTGAAAAATTATATCTCGTATTGTTTACGCGAAAACAATATGGACGATAACAAACTGTTACTGTTCGACCCGAAAGCGAAAATGGAAATGTGGACGGAAAATACGGGGGTATCTGAGGGACTTTTTCACGAGTTGTTCTCAAAAAATGGCGATTATTTCAAAGTCTTAGGCGAGCAAAAGAGACCGCATTATAAATGGGTCATATTTGGTCCATCGAGATCGGGTTCGACGTTCCACGTGGATCCAAACGGTACTTCCGCGTGGAACGCAGTCATTCGAGGTCGGAAGAAATGGATTATGTTCCCACCGGATGAAGTTCCTCCCGGCGTGTTCCCATCCGAAGATAACGCAAACGTCGTGTGTCCGTTAACACCTTTAGAATGGTACGAAAACTTTTACGACACGTGTTACGGCAATAAATTCGACGAGGATGATAATGACGACGGAGAAACGAACGCGTACCATTTTCAAGAGACGATATGTGAAGCCGGAGACGTCTTGTTTGTGCCTTCCCAGTGGTGGCACTGCGTCGTAAACTTACCTTCGGCACCACCAACTGACGAAGGCGCAGAAGGAGAAGACCAAGACAAGAACGTCCACTTAGCGCTCACGGCTAATTTTGTCTCTCGATCCAATTTGCCAACCGTTCTCAAAATTTTAGACACAAAAAATAGCAACTTAGTGAGCGGATATGACGATAAAACTCAACGACACTCGCTCGGCGAAGCCTTCGAAGAGCGAATGCGCGAGTTATACCCAGAAATACTACGGGAGGCTCGCGAGAAAACTGGGGCGAACACTTCCCCCATCCGCCCCGATCGCGCGTCACAAACATCCGTCGAAAAAGACAAAGACGTCGCGCGACCGACGCCGCCGAGACCACGAAGGCGACCGACGAAGAAGCCGCGAGTCGCGTCCGCACTCCACGGAGACGCCTCTTCGTCTAAAGTCCACGTGTCTCCGTTTTCTCCGTCGTCGTCATTTTCTTTCGGTTTTGGAGACGGACGGTTTTAAAAGAATGATACGACGAGTCCGTAGTATTTTTGTGTTTGAAGAGGAGTAATAATAAGTAACAAAATTCGTGGTTCTCTTTTGTTCACCAAAAAAAAAGATATCCAATTCATTCGACATTATTTAAGTAGTATCATCTCTCCTGAAGACCCTTCATCGTCGTTTACGTCAAAGTCGTCGTCATGCGGTCATCTTCTGGACGCGCTTTCTCCTCGCGCGCAAAATCCGGCGCGGTATTCGGCGTCGCGGGGGCGGCCTCGCGGTCTCGAAAGGCTTTGAAACCGTCGCGTTCGTCTGTCTTTGTGCGAAACGTCGTCACTAAAGACACCGGTGACGTCGTCGTCGAGGGAAAATCATCGGTTTCATCGACCGAATCGGAAACGTCTTCCGAACGCGCGCGCGTGTCGATTCCATGGACGCTGTCTCGGGAACCTATAGGAGAAGGTCCGGGTGGTCCGGAGAACTTGTCGTGGAACCCGACGAATCAAACCATTAAAGATTGGAGATCGATTTATAGAAACACGAGCCTGAGCAACCAAACCCAAAAAAGCGGCGACGCGAGGTGGATACCGAAAGCGTGCGTCGTGGACGGCGAAATACCGAGTGATTTGCAAGGAGGGACGTTGTTGAGAAACGGACCCGGCATGCTGGACATTTATGGGAAAGAGATTAACCAGTTCTTTGATGGAGATGGATTAGTGCACTCGTACGAGTTTACCGACGCGCCTTCGTCGGAAAAGGACGCAACGAAAATTCGATTCAAGCATAATTTTGTGGAAACGAAAGGATTTTGCGACGAACGCGAAGCGCAGCAAATGTTATACAAAGGCGCGTTTGCAGTTGGGAATCCCAAAGGCGATTCGTTTTATAACCCGTTCGATTTTGACGTCAAGAATGTGGCGAACACCGGGGTCGTGGAATGGAACGATAAAGTGTACGCGTTGTGGGAAGGCGGGAAACCGCACGAGTTAAGGAAGAACGATTTGAATACGATTGGTAAGGAAGTGGACGAAGTCTTAGGACAAGAGTTGAGAGTACCACAGATGGCGGCGCATTACCGAGTGGAAGAAAACAAAGAGACGAAAGAGAGGACTTTGATTACGTTTTCGATCGAGTCGCAATCGAGTACGTTTCCATTTACATCAAACAAAGCCGCGTTTTACGAATGGAACGAAGACGGAACGGAAAAGAAACGGTCGGATTTTGACGTGCCGAACGCGATGTTTGGGTTTTTCCACGACATTTTAGTCACCGAGAATTGGTATTGTTTGTTCCAAAACCCGACGAGTTTAGATTTTCAAAAGTTGATGACCGAATACATGTTCGCCAAGTGCGCGTTGGCAGAAACGATCGCCATGCAAGAAGGTAAAAGGCCAATCTTGTGGATGTTCCCGAGAACCGAGAAAGCGAAGAAAATGTTGAGCGGGGACGAATTCGCGAAGTCGTACGAGCTGAAAAACCAGTTTTTCTTCCATCACGTGAATGCTTTCGAAAGAGAAACCGGCGAGGTGTGTTTGGACTCTATCCCTTGGAAATTTATGGATTTTTCGATGAATTTAGATATGGTCACACCGGCGTTCTGGCAAGACGGTTCAAGAACGGAGTACACGAGATTTACGGTGAACCCATCGAAAAAAGACTCGAAGTCAGTGAAACAAGAATGCTTGTCGGAGAGATGCTGCGAGTTTCCGTGTGTGAATCCAACCATTGTTGGTAAGGAACACAAATACGTTTACTGCGGTGGTACGGTCGTCAAAGACAGTCGAAAATGGGGGCCGAATCAATGCTTGGTAAAGTACGACGTCTCCCCGTGCGCGAACGATAGCGGCGAAAAAGCCATCGACCAAGTGTATTACTATGGCGAAAGATGTTTCGTGCAAGAACCAATATTCGCGGCGAAATCGAACGCCGTCGATGAAGACGACGGGTACATCTTACAACTCGTCAACGATGCCGGTTTAGATAAAACGTTTTTGTACATCTTCGACGCGAAGAACATTGGAACAGGTAAAGGATACGAGTGTAAAATTGAATTGATGGATGAACACGTCCCGCCTGGATTGCACGGCTACTGGTCACCGCCGAAGAAGAATTAGATGTATAAAAAGTTCTCTGTTCTATGTATTAATTGGGTACTTTCCAGTACCACCTTACCGCGTTAGTTATTCTCATTGCCTCGGCTTCCAAGATACCGCGCCGCCGTTGATGGAACACTCCGTCGCGTCAGCAACACCTAGATTTAACGCCCGCTCCCAGCATTCTTCAGGTAAAATCATCGTACACATATCATCTGTGCACCCTTCCAACGCTGACATGCTCTTCTCGTTCAACTCGTAACACTCCTTCGTGTGCACCGCATGGTGCGCGCACAAATTGATGTCCTCGTCGCTGCCGACGCCATCGTCGCCGTCGCCATCGTCACCGCCCATATTGTCCCAATCCGGTTCGCAATTCACCACGGTCCAATCCTCCTCTTTTCTCTCTAATATAATTGGCACTGAATTCGGGGGATTTGTAATTCTCTCATATTCGGCAACCGTCCAATGGAACCACCGCATCAAAAATATCCTCAACGTTAACCCGTGCGTACACAAAACCATATTCGTGCTTCCGCTAAACCTCCCGTTGTCTATATCTCTCACCATATGATCCTCAAAAATCGTCATTCTATCGTACACGTCCGCGCCGCTCTCTCCGTCGGGAAACCTATAGAAGAACCTCCCGAACGCCTGCCTCTCGTTTTTCGTCTTGCTCATCCGACCGTCTTGAAAGTTCCCGAAATCCTGCTCTCGTAACTGCGGCTCTTCTCTCACGCCGATGATCATCTCCGGATCTAAACTTCGCGCGATCCCAGCCGCGGTTTCCTTCGATCGTCTGTACGGACTGATGTAAAAAAACACGCGCGGTTCCTTTTCCGGTTCTTCTCTCTTATCTTGCTCTAACATTTCTCGCAACGTCTTCCCCGTTTGCTCCGCTTGCATTCTGCCTTTCTCGGTTAACCGAATCTGCCAATCTGGCGTGTTTTGATACGCGGTTTCGTCCACGTTCCCTTGCGATTCCCCGTGTCGGATTAAAATAATTCGTTTCGGTAGCACTCTCGTGCTCGTGGACACGTTTTCGCCAACCGTAAACCCCGGCGCGCGGTAATCCAACGCGTGGCGGTCGTCCGACGACACTTTGTGGGGTCGAGTAACATTATTCATTCGTTCGACGTCGTCGAATTTGTCAACGGACGAAGCGTTTCTTACTATGAAGCCAACGCCCCTTTTTCGACGTCCCCTCCTCGGGGATGATGATGCGGACGAAAACGAAGAAAAGAGAACGCTGGACAACGCGGACGCGGCAGTCGTCACCATGGTCCGATGTGGTACATGTAATACGACTACAAAAAGGTGTTAAATATGTATGTACGTATGTA
>CEPW01102277.1_pt1 | contig 14102 bp, 6 predicted proteins | sample 356211 | NCBI WGS metagenome assembly CEPW01 (sample SAMEA2620021, study PRJEB7988) | marine metagenome | biome: marine biome (ENVO:00000447); feature: deep chlorophyll maximum layer (ENVO:xxxxxxxx); material: "saline water (ENVO:00002010), including plankton (ENVO:xxxxxxxx)" | depth 25 m
ACGTCGTCGTCGCGGGAGAGACGAACGGACGCGTGAGCTGTTGGCGCGTCGACGACGGCGCGCTCGTGGGGTCGTGTGCGTCTTCGTCGTCGACGGACGCGAACGATGCGGTGTCGATCGTGCGATTGACCGACGACGGACGTCTCGCGGCGACGTACGTGACGAGTAAACCGAGATTTTGGACGGTAAACGCGAGGGCGATGTCGGCGCCTCGCGAGACGACGGACGCGCACGGAGGTCGAATCACCGCCGCGAATTGGTTCGAACCCGCGAGTTCGAAGGCGTCCGCGTTCGCGAGCGATGGAGGCATACGCGAGGTTTTTGTCACCGCCGCCTTGGACGGATCGGTGTTCGTTCGCGCGCGCGATGGATCGTCGTCGGCGACGCGCGCGCCGACGGGGGACGCGTTCGGGGCTGTCAAGGCGTTGGAAGCGCTCGCGACGGATGCGCGCGAGGGCACGTTCGTCGTCTCCGACGTCGCTGGACGGTTTCAACTCTGGACGGTGCGACGCGATCGTTTCGATGACGACGCTCTCGCGATCGAACCGCGCACGAACGTCGTGCACTGGTCCGGATTCGGCGGCGTCTCGGCGGCGTCGCTCGCCGTCGCGGACGCCGGCGCGTCTTTTCGATTACTCACCGTCTTCGTGGATGCGAGCGTGCGACAATCGCGCGTGTTGGAGTGGAAGATTCCGATTCTCGACACCGGCGTGTTCGACGTGCGCGGATTCGTCGGCGCCGTGCCGAACGCGAACGAAACCATTCGAGGCGCCGTGGCCGATTTCCTCCCCGTCGTCGCGGCGTCTCGAGACGACGACGACGACGATGACGACGAGTCATCCGAAGAACTCTATCTCATCGCCGTCGACGACGCCGTGCTCGCCGTCGACGCCTCGTCTCGTCGCGTCCTGTACACCATCGACCGCGACGCCTGTCGCGCGCTCTCCTTCTCCTCCTCCGCCGGCGTCCTCCGCGCGTGTCGCGTGGCCTCCGACCGCCGCGCCGTCGCCCTCGACGCGCACGCCGCGGACGACGGCGCGCTCGTGCGCGCGCATCGATCGTCCATCGACGATATCTTCCTATTCGACACCCAAACGTCGTCCATCGCGCGTCCTCCGCCCGTCCTCGTCGCCTTCGCGCGCGCCTCCCCAGCCCTCCTCCTCCTCGCCCATCGCCATCGCGTCGTCGCGATCGCGTGCGATGGGAAAGAGGGAATTATTTGACTGGTGTAAATGTAATAGACTATGGGAAGATTGCCTTCGATCGAGACGTGCCGGGTGATTTGATACAGAGGAAAGAGTGTACAATGACGAATCACGACCGGTCAATGTGTCCCTCCATGATCGGACGTATGATGATGGATCGATCCTCGCGATGGATTGCCCAGTCGCGGCGAGGTGTCTTCGTCGAGGGTCACGACTCGTCGTGTGTCCCCCACGACGGACGAGATCGATCTATCCATCGCGGCCTTGTGGATAGACGAGGGACGAGGATGGTGAGGACGATGGGAGGCGATGCGCGAGGGAGGACGACGACACTGCGCGACGCGATTGTCGCGAACGACAGGTCGTTCGTTCGTGCGCGTATCGAACGCTCTCGCGCGCATCGAGAGACATGTACGCGGCGTGCGCGGGAAGAGGATACCGCGCCTCCCTCGGGGAGGTCGCGATGGGGAAGACGACGACGAAGACGACGCGGGGACGCGCGCGCGGGGCGATGCCGCGCGTGGTGCGACGACGAGCGGTGGCGGACGAAGCGAACGATTCCGAACTCGAGGCGCGCATGCGAGAGGTGATGCAGATGGAGGCTGATTCAAAGATTGAGAAGGAAGAGTCCACCATGCGTCAAACGTTTCCGCTCGCCGCAGTCATTGGGCAAGAAAAGATCAAGAGCGCGCTCTTGTTGGGAGGGATCGATCCGACTTTGGGAGGAATCGCAATCTCGGGGAGAAGAGGCACGGCGAAATCCATCATGGCGCGCGGTTTGCACGCGTTGCTTCCGCCGATCGAGTGCGTTAAGGACTCGTACTGTAACGCCGATCCGACCAACCCGGAGGAGTGGGAGGAGGGACTCGAAGATAAAGTCACTCGCGACGAAGAGGGTAACGTTCAGACCATCATCCGCGACGCACCGTTCGTGCAGCTTCCTTTGGGCGTCACCGAAGATCGTCTCATCGGTACGGTGGACATCGAGGAATCGATGAAGCAAGGGAAGACGGTTTTCCAACCCGGTCTCTTGGCGCAGGCGCACCGAGGGATTTTGTACGTCGACGAAATCAACCTTTTGGACGATGGCGTCGCCAACTTGTTGCTCTCCGTGCTCGCGGAGGGTGAAAACGTCGTCGAGCGCGAGGGTATCACGCTCAGACACCCGTGCAAGCCGCTGTTGATCGCCACCTTTAACCCAGAGGAGGGGACGCTTCGCGAGCACCTCTTGGATCGCATCGCCGTGACGCTCTCGGCGGATCAGATGTTGACTTTCGAGGACCGAGTCGAGGCGGTGAACCAGGCGATGAACTTCCAAAACGCCGCGGAAATGTCCGTGAAGAACGTGGAAGAGGCCACGGAGGCCATCAAGACGAACATCGTCTTGGCGCGCGAGTGGCTCAAGGATTGCGTGATCTCGCAAGAGCAGGTGGAGTACTTGGTGAGAGAGTCGATTCGCGGTCAAATTCAAGGTCACCGCGCCGAACTGTTTGCGGTCAAGGCGGCCAAGGCTCTCGCCGCCTTGGATGGTAGATCAAAGGTGAACGCGGATGATTTGAAGGAGGCTGTGCGACTGGTCATCGTGCCCCGCAGCGATATCTTGCAAGATGCTCCACCTCCTGAGGATGACGACGATGAGCAACCGCCGCCGCCGCCGCCGCCGCCGGAAGACAATATGGAAGATGACGATCAAGACGAAGAACAGGAAGAGGAGAACGAGAAAGAAGAAGAGGAAGAGGATGACATTCCAGACGTTCCGGAGGAGTTCATCTTTGACGCGGAGACCGTCGACCTCGACAAGGACGTCACTCAGTTCGCGTCCCAGAGCAACAAACAGGGCGGTCGATCCGGTCGTTCGAAGAACGTCATCTTCTCCACCGATCGTGGTCGTTACATCAAGCCGATCCTTCCGAAGGGTAACACTATTCGATTGGCGGTGGACGCCACGTTGCGCGCCGCAGCTCCGTATCAGCGAGCGCGTCGTGAACGCGATCCGAACCCGGAGAAGAAGAAGGTGTACGTCGAGAAGGGTGACATGCGCGCGAAGAAATTGGCGCGCAAGGCTGGCGCTTTGGTCGTTTTCCTCGTCGATGCCTCCGGCTCGATGGCTTTGAACAGAATGCAAGGCGCCAAGGGCGCGGCTCTCTCCATCTTGGAGAGCTCTTACCAAAGCCGTGACATGGTGTCCATCGTGCCGTTCCGCGGTGATGAGGCTGAGGTGCTCCTCCCGCCGTCGCGCTCGATCGCCATGGCCAGAAACCGTCTGGATACCATGGCGTGCGGTGGGGGTTCTCCTTTAGCTCACGGTTTGTCCGTCGCGGCGCGCGTCGGGCTCAACGCGATGTCGACGGGCGATGTCGGTCGCGTCATGATTGTCTGCCTCACCGATGGTCGCGCGAATGTGTCCATCAACAAGTCTCAAGGCGATCCGGAATACATCGGCCCGGATGCGAAGAAGCTTACGAACGAGGAGCTCGAAGAAGAAGTCGCCGAAATGGCGGGTCGCATCGGGGCAGCAGGTATGTCGGTGCTCGTCATCGACACCGAGAACAAATTCCTCTCGTCTGGTACGGCTGAAAAGCTCGCGCAAAATGCTGGTGGCAAGTACTACTACTTGCCGAACGGTACGGAAAGAGAGATTGCGGCCGCTACCGCCTCGGCGATGGAGGACGCGAAGGCGCCTTAGATTTTTTGCACACGCGACGGAAAAAACTACGTTATTACTTTAGCTACCACCCACTTGATATATTGAAATTTCGGCGTTCCGCCATCGTTCTAATCGTCTACGCTTTCGCGGCGATCGCATCCATTTATTTGCGTCGTTTCGCCCCATCCTTTCGGCGAACCGCACCCTTGAACCGAGGTTTGCCCACGGCGTTCGTCCTCGAAGTTGACGTTTTCCTCTGCGTCGCGTAGGTCACTTTCATTGCCCGCCCCCCGATGAGCTCCTCCCCGTTTTTTTCAATCGCGCGCTCTAAATCCGCATCACTCGCAAATTCTATGTGTGCGTAGCCGCGGAAGTCACCTGTCTCCTTGTCTACACCCATTCGAACGTCTTTGACGTCGCACCTGTCGAAAGTTTCGCGAAGAATTTCTTCGCTGACGCTATAATCTAAATTTGCCACGAAAGCGACGAACTGACCCTCGACCTTGCGCACATCACCCTTTGGTTTCGTCGACCCATCGCCAGGCGCGGACGACTTGGGCTTGTAAGGTTTCACGACGATCGTCATGCCGTCCCATTCCGTATCGTTCCATCTGAGCGCTTCCTTGGCGATGTTTGCCGACGCGAAAGTTACGATGGCTATCCCCCTGAATCGACCGCTGTCGGGAAACGTCATGCAATCCACACCATCGACAGTCAAGGTATCATCTTCAAACGCTTCTTTGATCTCTTCCTCCGTCTTATGAAACGGGATTCCCCCGACGAAAACTTGTCGCGATCGAAGCGCGAGCTCCTCCTCCGTCAAGCCGTCGGCGTCGCCGCCAGTCTCCGCCGAGGCCTTTTGTGAAGATGAAGATGAGGATGAAGATGCCGAGGAGGATGCCGAGGACGAGGACGAGGAGGACGAGGATGAGGATGAGGAGGAATCACCATCTTCGTCCTCCTCTCGCGGCTTTTGCTCGGGCTTCTTCGTCTCCTCTCGCGTGTCGGTGTTTTTCTCTGCATCTTCCTCCTTGGCGTTTTCGGCCCGTTTCTTTTTCCGCGCCTCGATAGCCTCCATCAATTTCTCCCTCTTCGTCATCTTACGCTTTCGCTCCGGCGCCGGCGCGTCCTTGGCGGCTTGACTCTCGCAACACGCGGAGCACGCGCTTCGGGCTTTGCGCAACTGCCTCGGCGGAAACTCGTTCACGGGTTTCGTCTCGTCGCACAGCTTACACGTCCGGTGCCCCGTCGCCGCGTTCGCATCGGTGACCCCATCTCCCGTCGCCTCGTCTCTCGCCAGTTTCGCCGCCCGTTTCCTCGCGGCGCGCGCGGCGTCGTCCTCTCCCCTCGTCGCCACGCCGCCCTGCTCCTCACCCGAGCGCGCGAATGGCGCGACGTCGTCCTCCTCCGAGTCTGACGTCGGCTTAGGCGTCGCCGCGTCGCCGGGCGTCTTCGCGCGCGTTCGCGTCGCGCCCATTCGCCCCCGTTCGCGCGTCGCCGACCGCGGTCTGCCGACGAAGGACGCACCGAGCCGGCGGCTGCCGGCAGACGCGGACGCGCGAGTCGAATAGAATGACGGTGAGTTTCAGCGTCGACGCGGCTTCGCGAGGCGGTGGACGAGAGTTTAAGCGCGCGAAAAACGCGCTCGAACATGCCCCGGTCCCGAACGCTGCGCGCGCGGTCGCCTTCGTGAGCCCGGGCGAGGACATCCCCGGCGTCGACGCGAGCGAAGGCTTTCTGCGGGGACACGGGACGCGCGCGCGCGCGACGGGCGTGGACGACGAGGAGACGCTGGTGGCGACGACGGCGGGCGTCGTCGAGCGCGTGAATAAGCTCGTGTCGGTGCGAGCGCTCAAATCGAGGTACGTGCCGGAGACGGGAGACGTCGTCATAGGAAGAGTCGCATCCATCTCGGGGAAAAGGTGGCTGGTCGACCTCAACGCGAGACAATCGGGCGTGTTGCAACTCAGCGCCGTGCACCTTCCGGGAAACGTGCAGAGGAGACGAAATGACGTCGATGAGCTCAACATGCGAGGACTGTACGCGGAAGACGACGTCGTGAGCGCCGAGGTACAGAGCGTCTATCAAGACGGCGCGGCGGCCTTGCACACCCGCAGCTTAAAGTACGGGTGTCTGAAACGCGGTCAGCTCGTGCGCGTGACGGCCAATCTCGTGCGGCGTCTGCCCCAACACTTTCACCGACTCGCGATCGATGATAAGGGCGAGACGGTCGCGAGCGGCATCAACGACGTCGAGGTGTTGCTCGGGTGTAACGGTTTCATCTGGGTCGGCGCGCCGAGTGGCGCGACGGCGGTGAGAGGAGAGACGGATATTCGTCGAGAGCCGAACGATCCCGTGGATGATTTGATCGATCAGAGCGGAGATGAAGTGCATCCGCAGCTTCGAGAAAACATATCGCGCGTGGCAAACGCCATTCGCGCGCTCGCTGAGTTGTATTTGCCCATCAGTCCTCAGGCGCTCGTCGACGTAGCAAAGGCGTCGAAGGAATGTGGCGTCGCCGTCAAGGACATGCTCGGCAAAGGTTTCTTGACGCGTCTGTTGGAGAGAGAGGTTGAAAAACGAGTCGCCTCGGATGCGTGAGAATTCATCCGTATAAAGTCTTTGGTTTGATTACAAAGCCTAAAGCCTAAAGCTGCGTGTGTACATTTTAGTGTAAAGTTAAAGAAAAACAGTAAACAGAGTTGAACCGAACCGAACCGTCACGATAGCGCGCAGGGCATCCGCAACTAAGGCGGTGAAAATTGTCTTTTTCTATCGTGACGTGCTGTGGTCGTTCGTGCGTTCCATATCGATCGCGGCTTGAGCGGCCGCGAGACGTGCGATCGGTACTCGAAACGGCGAGCACGATACGTAATCGAGGCCGCTCTGCACGAAAAATTCAACGGACGTCGGATCGCCTCCGTGTTCGCCGCAAACGCCAACCTTGAGTTCAGGTCGCGTGGAGCGTCCGCGTTCCACGGACATGCGCACGAGTTGGCCGACACCGTCACGATCGATGACTTGGAATGGATCATTTTTTAGCACGCCTTTTTCGAGGTACACCGGCAAAAATTTACCGACGTCGTCTCTCGAATAACCAAACGTCATTTGCGTCAAATCGTTCGTTCCAAAACTGAAAAATTCAGCGTGTTGAGCGATCTCATCGGAAAGCAGAGCCGCGCGAGGGATTTCAATCATCGTGCCAACGCGATAGTCCACCGACGTTTTCATCTCTTCGAAGACGTCTTTCGCCGTCTCTCGAATGAGAAGGACTTGGTCCTCGAGTTCGGCAACCGTGCCGACGAGAGGGACCATGATGTCCGGCTTTGGATCCGAACCTTCCTCTTTCGCTCGGCACGCCGCTTCAAAAATCGCGCGAGCTTGCATACGAGCGATCTCCGGGTAAGAGATTCCTAAACGGCACCCTCGGAATCCGAGCATGGGGTTGACCTCCGAGAGCTTTTCAACTTGACGGATGATTTCGTCCTCGCTCTCCCCAGTGTCTTCGCTCAGCACTTCGCACACGTCGTCCAGCTCACCGCACGGAAGAAACTCGTGAAGAGGCGGGTCGAGGAGACGAATGGAAACGGGCAATCCGCTCATGGCGTGAAATATGCCTTTGAAATCATCGCGTTGAAAAGGCAAAATGTCTTTGAGCGCGGCTTCGCGCGTCGGCGTGTCCTTCGCGACGATCATGCGACGCACGGCTCGAATGCGATCACCACTTCCGAAAAACATGTGCTCGGTGCGCACAAGGCCGATGCCCTCGGCGCCGTTCGTTCGAGCCAACGTCGCGTCTTCGGGCGTGTCGCAGTTGGTCAACACTCTCGTCGTGCGAAACGCGTCGACCCACGACATAAACTTGCCCAAATCTTCGCTCGTGGACGGCGGTGCGAGTTCAGCCTGGCCTTCAATGATCTCGCCCGTCGTGCCGTTCAAGCTCAACCAATCGTTCTCGAACAACGTCACACCACCGAGCGAAAGCGTTTTCGATTCTTCGTCAATCTGCAACTCGCCGCAACCGGAGACGCACGTTTTCCCCCATCCGCGAGCGACCACGGCCGCGTGCGACGTCATGCCACCGCGCGCCGTGAGAATGCCTTCAGCAGCGTCCATACCGCCGACGTCCTCGGGTGACGTCTCCGTGCGGACGAGAATCACCTTTCGACCTTCGCACTTGGCGGCCTCCGCATCGGCCGTCGTGAAAACAATCTGACCGACGGCGGCGCCGGGAGACGCGGGCAATCCACATCCGATGACGTCGTCCTTGTACGCCGACTCATCCCTAAACTGTGGATGTAAGAGTTGATCGATGTGTCTCGGTTCCACCATGCGAATGGCCTCCTTCTCGGTTACGGTTCCGTCCTCCACAAAGTCGACGGCGATTTTCACGGCGGCGGTGCCCGTTCGTTTTCCCGAGCGCGTTTGGAGCATGAACAATTTACCGTCTTGGACCGTGAATTCAATGTCTTGCATGTCCTTGTAGTGGGATTCGAGTATTTGCGTGTTTTTCAACAACTCCTCGTACGCATCCGGGAGAGCGTCAGCCATGGTGGAGATGTCGCTCGGTGTGCGGATGCCGGCGACGACGTCTTCCCCTTGCGCGTCGACCAAGTACTCGCCGTACAACTTCTTTTCTCCGGTGTTTGGATTACGAGTAAACAAAACACCGGTTCCTGACGTATCTCCCAAGTTTCCGAAAACCATCGCTTGAACGTTGACCGCGGTGCCTCGCAAACCGGTGATTTTATTGATCGCCATGTACTTTTTCGCGCGTTCGCTCTGCCACGAGTCAAAGACGGCGCAAGACGCGTACCGAAGTTGGACAAACACATCTTGAGGGAACGATACGTCGCTCGAGGCGTAAACTCCTTTGTAAATTTCGACGAGATCACGCAAGTTTTTTTCCGTCAGATCGGAGTCGGACTGCGCACCGACGTCTTGCTTCAATGTTTCCAACGCGTCGCTGAATTTTTCATGAGGAATGTCCAAACACACTACGCCAAACATGTCGAGGAAACGCCTGTACGAGTCGTACGCGAATCTCCCTCCGGCGCGTTTCGCCAAGCCTTGCACGACGTCGTCGTTTAAACCGAGGTTGAGAATCGTATCCATCATGCCTGGCATGCTGATCGCGGCGCCGCTTCGCACGCTGACGAGGAGCGGATCGGCGGCGTCGCCAAACTTTTTCCCGAGCGCCGTCTCGACGAATTGCAAACCTTCCATCATGTCGTTCCAAGCGTCTTCAGGCAACTCACCGCCGTTTTCGTGATACTCGGCGCACGTCTCCGTGCTCACCGTGAATCCAGGGGGAACGGCGAGTCCGATTCGAGCCATCTCTGCGAGGTTACATCCTTTTCCCCCAAGGGACGCCTTCAGGCTCAAGGCTCCGTCGGAGACGCCATCGCCGAAACGAAACACCCGCTGTCGCGCGGCGCTCGCGTCGGGCGCGCCGGCCGATGCGCTCAAAACATTCGTCTCCTCGCTCAACGACCGAACGATGAAGCGACCACGACGCTCGCGCGCGACGACGGCTCGCCGAAACGATGACGATGGGTGTGCCCGTGCGCGACGATTCGTCGTCGTCATCGCGTCCGCGCGATGCGTCTCGTGCGCTCGAATGCCGCGCATGACGACGCCGAGAGTTGAAGCGGTGAAGAGAAGAAGTTGTTCGCGCGCGTTGGACGCGGGACGTAACCTCGACGGCTCGCGCGCGCGTCGAGGGGTGTCGCGCGCACCGTCAACCGTTTTTCAACCACCCTCGAGGGTGCCCAATTCGCACCACAAGGGAGCCTGTGCGCGACCGTTCGCGCGAAATGATTGAATGAAACCGGACGGGTGGGTGGGTGCCCATGGGAGGCTCGAATCGAATCGAATCGACGATCGACGCGCGACGATCGACGCGCGAGCGACGGCGGCTTCTCGTCACCTCGCGCGCGTTATATCGAACCGTTCGTGCTCAAAAGATGATGACTACAACGCGTAAAAGTACGCGAATCGCTCGCGCATCAGCGCGTCGACGCGAGCGAGATTACATCTCCAAAGACACCAGCCGCGGTGACTTGCGCGCCCGCGCCGGGACCACGAATGATGAGCGGCGTCGACGCGCCCGTCGGTCCGTAACGCGCGCTCGTAATTTCGAATATGTTATCGGCGCCGGAGAGCGTGGCGAAAGGGTGCGTCTTCGGAAACTTGGACAATTCCACCGTCGCCGTCTTCCGTCCCACGTCGACTTTTCCGACAAATCGTAACACGCAGCCCTCTTGCGCGGCGTCTCTCGCCCGCGCGGCGATGACTGCATCATTTTCTGAAAATCGTGTCATGAAATCCTCCGCAGAACACGATTCGAGCTCCGATGGAACGAGGGATTCGACTCGGACGTCGTCCAACGAGATGCTCAAGCCACATTCGCGCGCGGCGATGACCACCTTTCTCGCGACGTCCAGACCGTTGAGATCTTCGCGGGGGTCAGGTTCGGTGTAACCCGCCGCTTTCGCCATCGCCACCGTCTCAGAAAACGCGCTCTCACCGTCCCACGTGTTGAAAAGAAAGCTCATCGTGCCGGAGAAGATGCCTTGCACCGATTCAACTTCGTCGCCCGTCGCGACGAGCGTTCGCAACGTTGAAACCGTCGGTAAACCAGCCCCGATCGTCGCTTCGACGAACCATTTACCTCCGTCGGGAGATTTCGTCGCCTCGACGCATCGCTTGTAATATGAAAAATCACCGCTGTTGCCCTTCTTGTTTGCGGTGGCCACGTTCCATCCGCGCTCGAGCCATGAGGCGTACTTGTCCGTGACGATTTGGCTCGACGTACAATCGACGACGCAGACGCGCGCGTCGGTCGACGAGCAACACGCGAGGATCTCATCGTCAGACACCGAGTCTCCCGCGATGCCGGTCGTCGCCCCGTCCCTCTCTCGCGTCACCTCACGGCTCGAACAAAAGCCTCTGAGCTGCACGATCGCGCCCGCGGGCGTCGACGTCGCGGCGCGCAACTGCGCGACGAGCGCGGAACCGACGAGTCCCGTGCCTCCGCACACGAAAACCTCCACCGGTGCGGCGTCTCGGGTCGTCATGACGACGGGCGACGAGTGCGGCGCACAGCGTCATCTTCATCGTCATCATCATCATCATCAGCATCATGTGATGCAAATCAAATGTCGGACCGACAGACGGAGACAGACGGAGGCGTCCGTCGTCTTGGACGATGGGGGGCGACGCGCTCATCGCGTCGCTGGACGACGACGAGGATTTTGATTTCGATTACTCGGTCGCCGTCGCCAAGGTGCGCGCGCTCGAGGCGAACGCGCGGAGCGCGCGGGAGGTGAAATCGGTGCTCGAGGTCGAGGCGAGCGCGCGAAGCGCGCGAGAGGTGAAATCGATGCTCGAGCGCGAGGACGGAGACGCTCGCGCGGTGCCGAGCTCGTCGGGTCGAACGACGAAGACGCGCTCGCGGTTGCGCACCCTGTTGTCGCGAGCGGGAGGCCGAGACGGGGACGACGCCGGAACGAGCGTCCAAGCGTTCGTCGACGCGATGAAGTGCGATTCGCGATGCGTCGGCGCGCGTTGGCTCGAGGCGAGGGCGGAAAACTACGCGTCTCCTCCCGGATTCTCAATGGATCCCACGCTCGGCGCCGTGATGGCGCGATGCGGCGCTTCAAAGCTGTATTCTCATCAAAGCGCCGCCATCGACGCCGCCCGCTCCGGGAGGTCCGTCGTCGTCTCGACGCCGACGGCGAGTGGAAAATCGCTCTGCTACGTCGTGCCCATTTTTGAAGCCATCATGGACGACGTCAAGGGAAACAAATCCAAGGCGCTCTGCATGTTTCCGCTCAAAGCGCTCGCGAATGATCAACTGGTCAAAATGACGAGAATCGTGCAAAGCGCGCAAGAGTTGCTGTACGAAATCACGGAAGAGATGAAGACTACGGATCCCGATAAAACGACGTTTACGTCGAAAGAGAAGGCGGCGTTCGTGTCGACGTCGCATCCAGACGTCGATGTGGTTCGTTTAGAGCGTCTGGCGGATGTGAAGATGGCGGTGTGCGACGGCGATACCGACGCCGAGGTCAAGGCGAAAATAAAGAAACAGCGAACGCAAATTCTTTTGACAAATCCTGATTCTTTGCATCACGCCATGCTTCCCGCGCACAAGTCTTGGGGAAAAAACTTTTGGGGATCGCTCAGATACGTCGTTCTAGACGAGGCGCACACGCACACGGGCGTCAGCGGCGCGCATGTCGCAAACGTCTTGCGACGCTTGCTCAGAGTGTGCGCGTCTTGGAATTCGCAGGTGCGTCCCGAGTTTATCTGTACGTCGGCGACAATTTCAAACCCAATCGAACACGTCAGACGACTCACGACTCGAACGCCGGTGTGCGTGCATGACTCCGGGGCGCCGAGCGGTAGAAAGGCGATCCTGTTGTGGCAACCGCCCGAGATTGCCAACGGCGGAAAGAGCGGAGGAGGAGGAAGAAACGTAGCCCTTTCGAACGAAGACGATGATTCTGCCGGAAGCGGAACGCTTCGACAACGACGCAGTCCGTATTCCGAAGCGGCGGACGTAGTCGCGGACCTCGTCCAGCTCGGCATTCGATGTTTGGTTTTTGTGGCCGCGCGCACGTTGGCGGAAACGGTGTCTCGCGACGCGAAGACGGTTTTGAGCAAAATCCGACCCGAGTTGGCGACGAAAGTGGATAGTTATCGCGCCGGTTACGACCAAGCGGAACGCCGTAAGTTGGAGCGGAGATTACAACGGGGAGAAATCAGCGCCTTGGTGTGTACGTCCGCGTTAGAGATGGGGATCGACGTCGGCGCGCTCGACGCCACCGTGCACGTCGGCGTACCGGAGACGGCGTCCGCGATGTGGCAACAAGCCGGACGCGCGGGTCGACGTCGAGGCGACTCTGTCGCCGTGATCATCTCGAGCGAGCGGCCGCTGGATTACTACTACGTCACCAGACCCGGTGAATTGTTCGAACGCCAGTCGGAGGAGGCGTTGGTGGATCCGTACAATGTGAACATTCTCGAAAAACACGTGCCGTGCGCCGCGAAGGAAGCCGCCATCGACTTGAAAGGAGAAGACGCGGTGCTCTTCACGGCGAACGATGAGGGGACCGCGGACTGTAAAGCGCCACTCTATCTCGCGGTGAAGCGCTCGTTGAGCGCGTCCAAAGGACCGCGCACGTGCGTATTCAATCCAACGACGAAAACGATCGAGTGCGCTGCCGGCCATTACCCGCACCGATCCGTGTTGCTTCGCGGCGCGCAAGGGGGTGACGATTGGCGGTTGGTTGACGTTGCCAGCGGCGCCGTCTTGGAGACGATCGAAGGTCACCGCGCGCTCGCGCGCGTGTACGCGGGGTGTGTCTACCTCTCGAGAAAAGGTCAATTTATGATACAGAGACTCGATCACGAGACGCGCATCGCGTACGCCGCGAGTTACGAAAGGTACGAGACGACGTCGACGCGAGAGCGCATCGAAGTGTCCGTCGTCGCCCCGGATCCGCTTCAGGGAGTCTCGCCCGCGTCGTCGAAGAACGTGGGCTGTTCGCGCGTGTTTCTCGGCGACGTCGACGTGTTCGAGCGCGTGCTCGGATTCACGCGCAGCGATCATTTAACGGCAAAGGTGCTTCACGAGGAGTTGTGGAAGACGCCCGTCGTCGCCGCTGCGTTTCGAACGCGCGCCGTATGGTTTGACTTGCCCGACGAAGTGGTGAATAGGCGTCTCGCCGTCGACGCGCTGAAAGAGTCGACGGTGGGCGTAGCGAACGTGTGCGGAGCCTTGGTGGCGAGCATCGCGATGTGCGACGTTCGGGACGTCGGAAGCGCCACGGTACTGCCGAGCATCGACGGCGGTTCGACGGCGAGAGTCTATCTGTACGACAACACGGCGGGGGGCGTCGGCATCGCGGAAAAAGTATTCGAGAAGATTGAATCGTTGTGGCAAAACGGCTTGAACATCGTCGAGTCGTGTCGGTGTCAATCCGGGTGTCCGTCGTGCGTGCAAACGGGGAGGCGCGCGCGAGAGGCGGGGTTCTCGCGGCGAGGGGCAAAGACAGTGCTCGAAGGTTTGCTCGGATCCTGGTTACGGGACGAAGGGAAACGGCAACGTTTCGCGTAGACGAAGATATAGAATGAGTGTACATATTGCCTGCTTTTCCAATCGAACGTGTTGATAACGAGCCCATCCGCGACCGCGGCGGCATACTCGAATTGAACAGATTGGCCCCCCTCTCGATGCCGTG
>CEPW01020820.1_pt1 | contig 14088 bp, 9 predicted proteins | sample 356211 | NCBI WGS metagenome assembly CEPW01 (sample SAMEA2620021, study PRJEB7988) | marine metagenome | biome: marine biome (ENVO:00000447); feature: deep chlorophyll maximum layer (ENVO:xxxxxxxx); material: "saline water (ENVO:00002010), including plankton (ENVO:xxxxxxxx)" | depth 25 m
CTCGAGCTCAGAGAGACCTTCGTCGCCCCGGCGCTCGCGACGCTCGAAACGTTTCAAACGCAGGGTATATTCACCGACGCCGTGCTCCTCACCGGGACGGAGACTTCGTGACTCGGCGCGCCGCCTCGGCGCGCGCCGCCGCGGAGACGTTCCCGCCGCCGCGTCTCCTCGCGCGTCCCGAACCCAAACGCGCGCGCGTCGCCCCTCGCGAACGCACCCAAAACATAGATACCTCATCCAATTTTTAGCATCCACGCGCGAGCCCTCTCGAGGAAGTCCCCATACCGTCGTCCCCACCCTCGCGCGCCCATCCCCAGAGACGATCGCGCGGGCGCGACCCTCGCGCCGGGGGACGCGCCCCGTCGCTGCACGACCGGTCGTGACCCTCCACGACCCCCTACGACTCCGGCGACTCCGGCGGACCCCTCGCGGGTTCGTTTCCAGTGTTTCTCGGTTTCTCGGGTGCGGTCGACACGGGTGTCTATTCGAGGGTCACGACTCCTCATCCACCCCCCCCCAGGGTGCGGTCGACACGGGTGTCTATTCGAGGGTCACGACTCCACATCCACCCCACACACCACGTCCAGAGACGCCCGTCGTCGATGCGAGACGATCGTGGCTTTTGGCTCGACGTACACCGCGCTTCACTGTGTTCCAATACGGTGGGGACGGTCCCCCACGGCGTCTTTCCTTAGTCTCGCGGTCGTGTACGACGCGCCTTTCCATAGAATCGTCAGTCCATCGTCGATGAAACACACACACGACCGCGGGTGGTCCTCGACGCCGACGTCGACCGGCGCGCGGGATGGATGCGCGACGTCGCGAGTTCGCGACGATCGGTCGCGCGCGATGAGTCTCGCGTTCGATGAGTTCGGGCGACCGTTCATCATCATCAAGGTGCGCGCGAGACCGCGACGCGCGCGAGGAGGAGGACGCGCGCGCGCGCGCGCGAGCGAGCGACGACGACGACGACGACGACGGATCCATCCATCATCCATCCGCGCGCGCGCGTTCGACGACGACGCGCGAAGGGGTCGTGGACTGACGGGAACGACGCGCGCAGGAACAAGGGAAAAAGTCTCGCGTTCGTGGAATCGAGGCGCAGCGCGCGAACATCGCGGCGGCGAAGAGCGTGGCGAGGACGTTGAGGTCGTCTCTGGGACCAAAGGTGCGCGCGCGGGTTGACTTTTTTCGCGGCGCGGACGCGCGTTGACTCGCGACGGAGAGGGAAGGAACTGACGGGTGACCGGTCGCGATGCGTTTCGTGTGTAGGGTATGGATAAGATTTTACAATCCGGGGACGGTGATATCACGATAAGTGCGTGTTCGACGACGGCGAGGACGCGCGCGGGAGAGAGACGGCGAGAGAGAGACGGCGAGAGAGACGACGACGACGACGACGACGACGACGACTGGTTCGCGCGAGAGACTGACGATGATTTTGGTGCGCAGCGAACGATGGGGCGACTATTTTGGATCAAATGGAAGTCGAGCACGAGATCGGTAAACTCATGGTCGAGCTGTCCAAGTCGCAGGATTTTGAAATCGGCGACGGTACCACGGGGGTCGTCGTCCTGGCCGGATCGCTCTTGGAGCAGGCGGAATCTCTTCTCGATCGAGGTATCCATCCACTGCGTATTGCCGAAGGTTACGAGATGGCGGCCAAGGTGGCGACCAAGGAGCTCGCGAGAATTAGCGAAAAGTTTGAGTTTGACGCGCAAAACATCGAGCCTTTGATCCAAACGTGCATGACGACGTTGAGTAGTAAAATTGTGAACCGATGCAAGCGGGAGATGGCTGAGATTTGCGTCAAGGCTGTGATGGCTGTGGCCGACTTAGAACGTAAGGATGTGAACTTAGACTTGATTAAGGTTGAGGGTAAGGTGGGTGGTAAATTAGAGGACACGATCCTGGTCAACGGCATCGTCTTGGACAAAGACATCAGTCACCCGCAGATGAGCAAGGAAATTAAGGATGCGAAGATTGCCATCCTCACCTGCCCGTTTGAGCCGCCCAAACCGAAGACGAAGCACAAGATTGAGATTGACACTGCAGAAAAGTATGAGGAACTTCGTCAGCAGGAGGAAAAGTATTTCAACGACATGGTGAAGCAGTGCAAGGATAGTGGCGCGACGCTTGTCATTTGTCAGTGGGGTTTCGACGACGAAGCAAATTCCATGCTCATGCAACAAAAGCTTCCCGCCATTCGTTGGGTCGGCGGCGTTGAGCTCGAGCTTTTAGCCATCGCGACTGGTGGACGAATCGTCCCTCGTTTCACGGAATTGACCCCGGAGAAGCTCGGATCCGCCGGGATGGTGAAGGAGGTGGCGTTCGGCACGACCAAGGAACGCATGGTCATCATTGAAGACTGTGCCGCGAGCAAGGCGGTCACGGTTTTCATTCGTGGAGGCAACAAGATGATGATTGATGAAACCAAGCGCTCTTTGCACGATGCTATTTGCGTCGCTCGCAACTTGGTTCGATCGAACAACATCGTGTACGGCGGCGGTTCCGCGGAAATCGCGTGCGCCATCGCCGTCGAAGAGGAAGCTGACAAGATTGCGAGCGTCGAGCAATATGCCATGCGAGCGTTCGCTGATGCTTTAGACGCCGTGCCCACCGCTTTAGCCGAGAACAGCGGTCTTCCGCCGATTGAAACGGTGGCGGACATCAAGGCGCAGCAGCTCAAGGAGAAGAACCCGGTGCTCGGCGTCGACTGCAAGGAAGTCGGCACGAACGACATGAAGTCTCAGGGCGTCTTCGAGACTTTGATCGGTAAGCAACAGCAAATCTTACTGGCCACGCAGGTCGTCAAGCTCATCCTCAAGATTGACGACGTGATTCTTAGCGGAGAAGCGATGTAATGAGCCACACAACCAACTCACGACACTCGCCGGCGCGCGCGCGGTACTCTTCGTCGCGCTCTCGCGCGTCGCGTCGTCCTCGCGGCGCGCTCGCGAACGAGAGAGTCGGGTCGTGAACGCGCCCGAGAGCCATGTCGCGCGCGCTCGTCCTCGAAATCGTCGATCACGCCGGCGCGCGACGACTCTTTGCCGAGCTCTCGCGAGCGCATCGTTCGTGTTTCCCAGAGGATGCCCTCGAGAGCGACGACGCCACCGCGGATGCGTTCTTCGATCGCGTCACGTGGTTACACGAAGAGACGCAGGCGACGTGGTTCTTGCTTCGCGTCGCGGATTCGGAGGGCGTCCTCGGAGAAATCGTCGGTTTCGCGTGCGGGTACGCGTACTCGGACAGTTGGTACGGAGCGCACTTGGGCGTCGTGCCCTCTCATCGACGACGCGGACTCGGTTCGTACCTCATGAGGCTCGTGCAATCGCGCGCGGCTCGCGCGGGTGTGTTGAGGATACAGGCGAGCGTGGACATCGATCCTAAAGTTGGACGGGGACGACTGTTGCGGTATTACGAGCGACACGGCGCCTCCGTCGTGAGAGCAGGAATGGGGAGCGCAGGATCCGTTCCCGGAAGCGTCATTAGAATAGAGAGAGTATTCACACCGGCGATCGCCGCCGAGGAGCTAGAGGAGTCCGAGCGCCACGTTTTTGTCGGAAATACTCGTAGAAACTTTCGCGTCTCGGTAGCGCTCGGCTTGGGCGCGGTGTGGGTACTCGTTCAAAATGTTAGACGGAGATAGATTACATGTATAGAATTACGTTGCAGTGTACATTGTGCTAGTAGATATTGGTTCGCTACAGTTCCGTTATTTTCCAATTCTCCGGAATCGCGAATTCCGACTGTTCACCCTGTTCCTCTGGTTGAACTGCGTCAACCGCTGCGTTCGGTGCCTCTCGCTTCACGACTCTCGGTTTGCCGGTTTCTCTGTTTAGCTCGACTCCGAGCCCTCTTGACAAAAGGTCTTCGCTCTCTTCTATTGCTTGAGGTTGCAGTTCAGAAATTTTATTTCGCGCCATATCGCTCGCCTGCGTCATGTTACGCACCGCCCAGAGTGCCCACTCTCTGAGATACGGCTCGTCGTCTTCGCCTCGTGTGTGATTCAAAACAATCGGAAGGCCGCCCAAGTTTGCCACGTCGTCACACACTCTCGCGCGATTGAAGGCCGCGTTACCGATGATCGCGATGAGATCGACCCGATAGCCAGACCAAGGAACTTTGCTAGGATACACAAGTTCACTTTTCAACTCTTCCGGTACGTACGCTTCCAGTCGAGGCGCCGAGGCGGGTCCCGTCGCCTTGCTTGTCTGACCAATACCTTCCGGTGGCGGTAACGCGGCGAGAAGAGACAAAACTAAACGCACGAGACCCATCGCAGCTAAGCACGCGATCGTGTCGCCGATGTGGGGCTTGACTTCTCGCTCGCTCATCTGCCGCAAAATGCTCACGCACTCCATCAAGAGCGACAACGCGACGTCCCTTTCGTCTTCATCTTCGGTCAGCGCAAAACGTGTAGCGACCACAGAGGTGGTATCTAAGACGAACGCTAGCACACCCTCAGGTAAAAGAAGAGGCGGTTGCTCTCCCTCACGAACCTCTGAGTGATGAAAGTCGACGTACGAAGTCGCCTCCTTGTCGCCCATCAGAGTTGCGACAAAGTGTAACAAAGTCGCTTGCTCGGAAACGTATTCAAGTTTTGGTGTCTTGCGCGCGTGAAAGTCAGACTCTAATTCATTGATGCGGGAGTCGTCTTCTGCGAGTGCCACAAGGCGGGCGCGAAGCATGGCTTCGTTGAGCGCGGAAATCTCCGCTCCGTTTGGAGACAAACCTCTAAACAACTTTGGTAAACCATCACTCTTGCAACACAAGGTACAAATCAAATTCATCAGGTGGGAACCTCCACCGACACCGTCTGGTTCATCCATTTCTGACGACGCGCGCAGAAGAGAGAGCCAAAACGTTTGCGCAGAGTCGAGGACTCGAGGCGCGCGAGACTCGTCATCCTTCACGCACGTGTCTACAAAAATACACAATAACCCATGCGTCTTCGCGGCGCTCTTACCTCGCAACCGCGACACCGCATCCAACGCTTCCACGATGACCGGTGCTTCCCACGCCGCGCGCAGGCATTCTGCGTCATCCATCCCGGCGTTGACGAGGGTCTGAAGAGAAAACATGACGCTTTTCATCCTTCCCTCCTCCTCCTCCTCCGACGTTTTACCTCCCGACGTGGCCGCGTCTCGCATCAGACGCAGCAAAGTTCCGCACCCATCGCTTTCCCTCAACGCTCGCGTCGCCTCGACGTTTCCAGCGCACGCGTTTCTCACCTCTCGCGCGTCCGCCGCCGCATTCGCGAACGCCCCGACCCCCGTCCCTCTCTCCTCGAGCCTTCGCAGCGCGTCAACAACGATCCCCATTCTTCGTTCGACTCAGACCCTGACAACAACACAACAACGACCACCCTTTCACCAACGCACCGAAGCCCCCACCGCAGTAGTTTCCCTTACCGTCCGACTGCGAGCCCAAATTCCTCGGCTTCGGTGCCGTGAACTCCAACTCTTCGTCGACGCTCGCAAACTCGCTCGCGCTCGCGCTCGCGCTCAGATCGGACGTATCCCTCGGTGACGCCTCTTCCGTCGTCCCCTCTCGCGCGTTCTCCCTCTGAGTCCCGCTCATGCGGCGGTCGAGGCTCACTGTGACGAATCGAGGAGTCAGTGGGAGACGCGCGGATCCTCGAGATGAGCGGCGCCTTCAAGGTTGGGAAATGTCCCAATCAGGTGCGTGCGAGGGGACGCGGACGTCGATGCGATCGCGCCGGACCGTCTCGCGTCGATGCAACGCGCGCGCGTCGCTCGTGCGCGGCGTGCGTCGGCTCGACGCGTGGACCCGAGAATTGTGATGACACCGTGAATCTCAGACTGACGATGAATGAATGGGACCGGACGACGATAGGATCTCGCGCTGACGAACTTTGCGTTCGTGAGCGACGCCGATGCGAACGGGTGTTTGCCGTACGTTGAGATCGGAGAGTTCGTGTTCGCGGTGCAACCGCGCGGGGACGTCGCCCCGGGCTCGGTGGGTCTGAACACTGTGCAACGAAAGATTCTGCGAGTGAGCGTGGGAGATGTCGTGAAATGGAGCCGTTACGAACCTCCGAGTCGTGAATTCGATTGTGCCGGGATGACTATAGAGTTGGAGTGTAACAAACCGGCGACGGCGGCGGCGCTGGTGCAGACGAATCAACACAGGCAAGTGCACGCGGATGAGTTCACGACTGTTCTGCGGAGGACTTTTAGCTCGCAAGTGTTTTCAATCGGGCAAAAAGCACCCGTTGACTACGCCGGAGAGACGTATTTAATCACCATCAATCACATCGTCGTCGAAGGCGCCAGGGAAGGCGTGCAGAGTTTGAGAGGCATGTTTACCCCGGCGACGACGGTGGTGTACGAGGCGACGTCGAATAGCGGCATCAAAGTTCAAGGACAAAAGGCTGCGGTGATGAACACGGGGTTGTTCAAGAATAAGGATTTCAGTTTCTCCAAGCTCGGAATCGGTGGCTTGGATAGGCAGTTCGAGGATATTTTTAGACGGGCGTTTTCTTCGCGAGTTTTCCCGCAAAGTGTTGTGGAGCGACTCGGGATCAAACACGTCAAGGGTATGTTGCTTCACGGTCCGCCTGGTACGGGTAAGACTTTGATCGCGAGGCAGATCGGTAAGATGTTGAATGGCAAGGAACCCGTGATTGTGAACGGTCCGGAAGTCATGTCCAAGTATGTGGGCCAATCCGAAGAGAACATCCGCAACTTGTTCATAGACGCGGAGAATGAGTACAAGGCTCGCGGAGACGATAGCGATTTGCACATCTTCATCTTCGATGAGATAGATGCGTTGTGTAAATCCAGAGGGAGTGTTACTAGTGGTACAGGCGTGCACGACTCCATCGTGAATCAGCTTCTCACGAAAATCGATGGCGTCGACGCGTTGAACAATATTCTGCTCATTGGTATGACAAATAGAAAGGACATGTTGGACGAGGCCATGTTGCGTCCAGGACGTTTAGAGGTTCACATAGAAATCGGTTTGCCGGACGAGAAGGGTCGCATACAAATCTTGAACATTCACTCGAATCGCATGAGCGAGAATGAGTTTCTTGGTGCAGATGTAGACTTGGCAGAGCTCGCGAGACGCACCGGCAACTTTAGCGGAGCGGAAATCGAAGGTCTCGTAAAGTCCGCCGTATCCTTTGCGTTGATGCGACAGGTGGATATGAACGATATCGGCGCGCCCATCGATGAAGAGAATATCAAAGTGACCATGGCAGATTTTGAAAAGGCGTTACTCGAGGTGAAGCCGGCGTTCGGCGCGTCGACGACGTTATTTGAACGATGCATGTTGAACGGTATGATTTCTCACGGCGAAACACACGAGAAACTCGTGTCAACGATGGAATCGCTCATTGAGCAAGTTCGCGTGTCCGAGAAGACACCGATGCTCACATGCTTACTCGAAGGCAGCGCGGGAACTGGAAAGACGGCGCTCTCGGCTGCGCTCGCGATCAAGTCTCAGTTTCCGTTTACGAAACTCTTCTCGCCGGATACGTTTGTGGGCGCGCCCGAGGCGAAAAAATGCGCGGATTTGGCCAAGTTATTCGACGACGCTTACAAATCTCCGGTCTCTTTGATCGTGTTAGACGATATCGAACGTCTTCTCGAGTACGTCGACGTGGGACCGCGTTTCAGCAACGTCATCCTCCAGGCGCTTCTCGTGTTGCTCAAGCGACAGCCTCCGCCCGGACGCAAACTCTTCGTCATCGGGACCACGTCGTTTTCGCAGGACATCTTGAAGCGAATGGGACTCGACAGCGCGTTCAACGTGTGTTTACACGTTCCGGCGTTAAATCCGGGCGAGACCACCTCCGTGCTCACCCAGCTCGGCGCCTTCGCGCCGGACGTCCTCCCTCGCGCCTACCAGGCGCTCGAGGCGTTTGCGGGTTCGCAGATCCCCATCAAACGATTATTCATGCTCTTAGAGATGGCGCGTCACGGTCAGGCCGACCACGACGATTCCATGGACGTCGGATCCTCCGGTCCCGTGAGCCTCGATCGATGGGTCGAATGTCTCAGAGATCTCAGCGCGTGAATCCGTCGACGGACGCGGTCGGGCGCGGTCGGGCGCGACGACGAAAACGAAAACGATGACGAAAACGACGACGACCTCCCCGCGCGATGGAAATCACCCTACAATTCACGGTATACCATCACAAAACAAACGCTACAGAATCACCCCGTCCCCGAGTCCCGCGCGTCCCTCGCGCGCGCGCTCTTCCCGCTCACTTCCCGAAGATGCCCGTGAATCCGTTGACGACGACGCCGTAACACACGCCACCGACCACCGCGCCCACGCGCACGAACGCCGCGAGCGAGCTCTTCCCCGCGTACGGTCCCGCGCCCATCATCGCTCGGCGTCGAGTCGCGTCGCGTCGACCACCGCGGGGACGATCGCGGGCGACCGCGCACGCGCGCGGGGGGGACTCTCGGAGGGTCACGACTCATAAAGGGAAGCCACGACATGCGTAAACCCTAGGTAGGGTTTTCCTTCTCGCGAGACAGACCTGTGGGTTGGTTCGTTTTCTGGGTCGTGACTCGTCGAAAGTCCCTCCCCTCCTGGTGTCGGTCGTCCCGCGGGACGATTTGAAATTGAATGTCAAGTTGACGCGCGCGCCGAGACGCCATTCGACGCCGTTCGACGACGACGGACGAGCGATGACGGTGATGGTGACGCGCGCGGTGGTGGTGCGAGGTGGGGCGACGTTGGCGCGCGTCGAGGGTGGGGCGAGGCCCGGGATGGGATGGATGGCGACGTCGTGCTCGAGGAGGAGGATGACGACGACGACGAGGACGACGACGACGAGGACGATGGGCGGTGATCCCGGTCGCGGGACGACGCGGGCGATGACGACGATGACGCGCGCGCGCGCGTACGCAAGCGGACGCGACGTCGACGGTGGATCGAGCGTCGTCGGGCGATCGGTCGGTTTCGGCGGCGCGCGGCGGATGACGGCGGGCGCGGGGAGGCGCGGGGCCACGACGACGACGCGCGGAGGCGGTGGAGGCGGTGGTGGAGGCGGCGATGGTGCGGGTGGTGGTGGTGGTGGTGGTGACGGTGGTGGTGGTGGTCAGTCTTCGGGCGGGAACGGGGGCGTTCGCGCGCTCTGGGCGGCGTACCTGAACGCGCTCGAGAAGAATCCGTTGGCGACAAAATGCGCGACGTCCGGCGTGCTCAACGCGCTCGGTGACTTGTTCGCGCAGTTTGCGTTCGATGATGCCGCCAAGAATGGCATCGACTGGAGACGCGCCGGTATTTTCACCTTTCTCGGTGGATTTTTGGTCGGTCCGACGTTGCACTTTTGGTACAGCACGCTCGGGAGAATCGTCACCGCGCAGGGGAGCGCCAAGGCGTTCATCAGTCTCGTTCTCGACCAAGGCGTGTTCGCGCCGGCGTTCCTATGCGTTTTCTTATCTTCGCTCTTCACCATCGAGGGTAAAGCGCACGAGATCGTTCCCAAGTTGAAGCAAGACTTTGCAAGCACCGTGACGGCCAACTGGAACATTTGGATTCCGTTTCAATACTTGAACTTTCGTTTCGTTCCTTTGAACTTGCAAGTAGCCGCGGCGAACGTCGTGGCGCTCTTGTGGAACACGTACCTTTCGTGGGCGTCTCACAAGGAAGTGGTCGCGGTCCAAGAGTCTGGTGGCAAAAAGAAGCGTTAGCAAGAAATCGTCGTAATGGATATGAATTTACAACAACAGCGCGTCGTTTAAATCGTCGCCCCCGAACACGACGAACCAGAGCCCGCCGTACATCCGAAGCAATGGTTATCCGCGACGATGTGTTCACCGACTAAATCATCGCACGATTCTAAATCGAATATCGTCTTCTTCGTCCCGCGCACGGGCATGTCGAGCTGTTGATTGAAATCGCAGTCGTAGAGTTTTCCATCCCACGAGACGCTGATAAGGTCGCGGCACATCACCCCAACGGAAGCTGCGACGTTGAAGCTTTCGACAAGCAAGCTCATGTACTCGCTCATCTTTCCCTCTCGATGTAAATAGTCTGCGAATCGTTTGATCGGCATGTTGGTGAGCGTGAATAAGCGCGAAAATTCCACGCCCCACGTGTCTCTGAGTTCGCTTCGGTACGCCACCTCGAGAGTTTCCTGTGACGGCGGAAGGAAGGCTCCACCCGGATTGTACATCAAATCGAGCTCTAAACCAGTGCCCTCGACGCCGTATCCGACCGCGTTGAGGTCTTTCAAGGCGGCGATGGATCTTTCAAACACCCCCTTGCCTCGCTGCGCATCCGTGTTCGCTTCGCTGTAGCACGGAAGAGACGCCACCACCTTGACTTGATTATCCGCGAGAAACTTTGGCAAGTCCTCCTGCCCTTCCTCGTAGAGAACCGTCAAGTTACACCTATCGATCACGTCCACTCCTAATTTTCTAGCCTCGATAACCAGGTATCTAAACTGCGCGTGCAACTCGGGCGCGCCTCCGGTGAGGTCCAACGTCTTCACGCCCGGTGAATTTTTCAGCACACGAACGATCGCCTCCGCGGTTTTCGCGTCCATGACTTCCTTCGTTCTCAGCGGCGACGATTCGACGTGACAGTGAGAGCACGCTTGGTTACAGAACAGACCGATGTTCACCTGTAAAATGGTCGTCGGCGCCCTGTGTAACGCCTCGCCACCCTTCGAGTCCAAGTACGCCTCGAACGACGGAACGCCGAGGTTATCCAGCGCGCGTCGGCGGCGCGTGCGCTCTTCCTTCGTCAACGCTCGCTGTCCGAGCTCGTCTAAACGACGCCGCGCCGTCTGGAACTCCTCGTCCGTCTCCATCAGTTCGAGGGTCTCAGAAATCAAGCTTCCGTAACGCGCGTCCGCATCGCGCGCCACCGTCGCGCGACGCACCGAACGAACGCGATCGAAACGTAAAGCGCGTTGCGACGCGCACTCGAGCGCGTTGGACGCGATGCCTCGCATCGTCGCGGCGGGGTGTGGCGCGATCATTCGACGACTCTTCACAAACTCCTACGCGCGGGCTATTCGCCGTCGGGAACGCTCACTCGGGCGGAGAACACGTCGTTCGGCGCGGTCGTCACGCGAGGACCGTCCTGAAGATCAAATTTTGTCTCTAATGATTTCTTGACCGGCGTCTGTCGCTGTTTGATGATGGCGATTTCTGATTTGATTTCGTCGAGACGCTGCGCGGAGGACGGAGGCGGTCTCTTGGAGACGAACGCCGCGCCGGATCCGAAATCGGTGACGCGAGACCAGCCTGCGCGAGTCTCGGATGGGGGTGGTGATGCTGGACTTCCACGGATGACTCTGTGCAAATCTAGAGTCGCGCCGAGTTGCGCGCGCCAGGCTTCTTTACCATCCGACGGGGAGCTCGAGGACGGCGTGGTCGGAAATTTGCCTCTCAAGTCGTGCTTCTCGATGCGAAGGCGCTGCACCTCGAGATTCGCTTCGCGCTGCGCTTGTATGGAACGGATCACCGTCGCTTCGGCGTCGGCCGTGAAATCTTTGATAGTTTGCTTCGCCGCCTCCATGTGCTCGATCTGTCTCTCGAGAGCCATGCGTCGTCGCCGCTCCTCGTGAAGCTCATACTCGAGTTCTTGCTTCGCCATCTGTGTGTTGTGCGCGAGAGTCGCTTGTTTTTGTGCCTCGATGGAGGCGTCTCGAGCCAAAGCGGTTTGTTTTGATACTCTAGCCGCGTGCTCTTGGACTTGTTCGGCGCATTCGAAGCGAATCTCCTCTTTCTCGCGCAGAGCCGATCGCTCGGCGTCGCCGAGTCGACCGACCAAGCGCTCGACCTCGCCGCTGAGTCGCTTGGTGTCTTTTTCGAAAACTTTAATGCGATTCACCGCGTCGTTGCGCTCTTGCACCGCGATCGCGAGCTCTTTTGAATTCGTGCTCTCGCGCAAGGTTGCACCGTCCATCATCTGTTCGAGCTCGGCCAGACGCGACTCGTTGTCCAAATGCTCCTCCGTCTTCTTGAGCAGTTCCTCCGTGATTCGAACGTTTTCTTCCCTCGCTGCGCGTAAATGCGCGAGCGTCACCTTTAAGTGTTCATCCGTGGTCGCTCTTGCGGAATTAGCGATCGCAATCTCACGCTTGAGCTCGATGTTTTCATCGTAAATCTCCGGCTCGGAAACTTGTCCGCTCTCCAGCGCCGCGACCTCGTTCTTCGCGTGAGCCGCCATGATCTCCGAAGCTTCGGCCCTTCGAAGGGATCGATCGCGCTCTTCGCGAGTCTCCTTCAAATCTTTTCTCAGCGCCTCGTTTTCTTTCCCTAAAACCTCTTCTAGAGCCCGATAACGCTCGATCTTTCCTTGCTGTTCCGCCACATCCGCTCGCAACTGCGCCACGCGCGCCTCTTGAAATTCTAAATTCTTCGTCAGGTTTCGCACCTTTATCTCGTACGACACCGTGCTGTTATCAAAGTAGTCCTCTCCCTCGGACGCTTTCGACCTCGCGGCCGCCAGAGCCTCCTCCGCCGCCCTCAGGGCGTCCGAAAGGAGAAGATTTTCCTCCCTCAAGTCGCGCGCGAGCGCCGTCGCCGTCGACGCCGATCCCGCCCCCATCGCCGACGACGCCGCCACCGCCGATCTCTGACGCAATCCATCGTCTCCGAAATCCAGCACCGCTCGCACCAGCGCCCGCGCGTCGTCCGCGTTCGCGCACGCCAATCGAATCACCCTCGACCGCCCATCCATCGCCACCGTCACCACCGCCTCGCGCGCGTCCTCTCCCTCGCGCGCGCTCACGACGCTCGACGACGGGAATTTCCCCAACATCGCGCGCCTCTCTTCTCCTCCGCCGTCGTCCCCATCGCGACCGCGTCGCACGATTCGGTCCACGCGGACGCCTCGCGCGGAGACCTCCACCTCCGTCTCCACCCCCGCGATGCCGTCGCTCCCGACGACGCGCGCGCGAAACGCGCGCGGTGACGTCATCGCCGCCCCGCCCGCGCGCTCGTTCTCCGCCGAGGCGTCTCCCTCGACGTTGGCGCGCGTCGCGATGGCGGTCATCCGGTGAATTCGTCCCGCACTCGTCGTCGCGTCGAACGAGCGTCGCGCGCGGGAGAGCGAAGCGGTGGGAACGATGGAGACGGCGCGCGTCGCGCGTGGGGCGCCGGTGCGCGCGCGCGCGTCGACGTCGAGGGAGACGCGCGAGCGATTCGCGCGCGACCGCGTTCGATCCGTTCATCCGCCGAGGGCGACGTCGAGGGCGACGACGTCGGGTGGGGGGCGCGGAAGGGCGCGGGCGACGGTGGAGACGCCGACGACGTCGGCGATGCGTCGATGGAGGCGGCGCGCGGGAGAGGGGGGACCGCGATCGAGGGTGAAGATGCGCGCGAAGATGGACGACGACGACGCGACGGACCGAGACCGCGCGACGGGACGAGCGAAGAGAAGGCAGAGAGCGCGAGACGCGGTGGACGACGAGGACGAGGCGGCGATGAGGGAGGCGTTTCTGGACGGGGCCGAGCTTTTCGCGCTGGGGACGGCGGTGGCGGTGAAGGCGCGCGCGGCGCACGTCGAGCGTCGGACGGCTGTCGCGGCGCGCGCGGCCGGGTACCCGGAGCACGTCCCGCCGAGAGCGGTGACGAGCGTGTGGGGAGATTTACCGCTGTATGTGGCGGTGATATCGGGAGCGGTGTTGCGGCGGATCGGTCGGTCTAAGGATGAGGCGAGGGAGACGAGCGTGAGAGGGGCGCCGAGCTCGACGCGCGCGCGACTCGCGGCGCTCGAGCTCTCCAACGACGGCATCGTAGAGCTCACGAGACGCACGGCGAGAGACGTCTCTCGATTGGGCACGCGCGTGCGCCTGACGCGACGCGAACTCTCTCCACCCCTGCGAAAAGTGCAGGCCGAGAACAAGGAGAGCGCGCGCATATTAGCCGCCGTCGCCGAGCGCATCGAGCTCCTCGAAGCCGAGCTCGCCCAGGGCCAATCCACCATGAGCGGTTTACACACCGTCAGTTCCAAGCAATTCGACGTTCTCTCCAAGGCCATCGCCGAGCTCAAGGCATCGCAGATCGAGCTTCGCGCCGCCGCGCTCGCCTCCGCGTCCGCCGAAGCCGACGCCGACGCCGACGCCGACGCCGACGTCGTCCC
>CEPW01041691.1_pt1 | contig 14076 bp, 13 predicted proteins | sample 356211 | NCBI WGS metagenome assembly CEPW01 (sample SAMEA2620021, study PRJEB7988) | marine metagenome | biome: marine biome (ENVO:00000447); feature: deep chlorophyll maximum layer (ENVO:xxxxxxxx); material: "saline water (ENVO:00002010), including plankton (ENVO:xxxxxxxx)" | depth 25 m
TGGTTCTCGTCAAGGACGAGCCAAACAACCGACACGACAGGAAGCGATCCCAAAGCAGGTGGCCAACAGGATGGCTCGTCGTGTTGCCGTGTTTACCGGCCTCCCATCCCTTGCAGGGATGGGAGTTTTTGTCTTGAGCTATTTCTTGATGACTCGAGGAATTGCAGATATTGCGCCTGGAGTCACCCTGGCTGGTTCAGGCTTCTTTTTCCTTCTTGGCTTAGCTGGGCTGAGCTATGGAGTTCTCTCCGCAAGTTGGGAGCAAAACAATGGATCGTTGCTTGGGATTGAAAACGTGAAACCCAACCTGCAACGCATGCGTGAATCGATTCGCGCACAAAAAGCTGCGAAGGACTAGTTCCAACCATCCCCCTAAGTGTCGTTGAACTGAATCAGTGGGCAATCATCCGCGCGGATGTCCGCGCGGTGAATGATTCGGCAACCAAGCTTTCCAAGGCAGCAGAAGCATCGCGTACACAGAATTGTTGGCCCAAACGGACATAACGCACTGCATTGTTCTGACGCACTTCCGCAACAACGGGCACTTTCACTCCAAGCTCTTCGCGCTCAGGACGGTGCTTCTGGAGGCATTCTCGTAATTTATGCTGAATCGCGATATCGGCAGCGCGTTCTGGAGTTAACTCAACTAAAAGGATCTCAAGATCATCAATCGCGCGACAATCATCAATAATCAGCTGCACTCTGTCATCACGACGGTCAACGACTGCCCAGATCAACAGACGTGCTTCGGCCATAAGATGGTCGCAAAGGCGAGCATAACTTTTAGGGAATACCACAGCCTCACAACTACCTGTGAGATCTTCTAACTGCAGAATGGCCATTCGATCACCCTTTCGGGTCGTAACCTGTCGGTACTCTGAAATCATCACAATCGCACTGACTTTTGCCTTATCGGCTTGCTCCTCTAGTGATGTCAAACCAATCGGTGCCAAAAGCCTTGCCGATGGATCTAATTGCTTCAAGGGATGGTCTGAAAGATAAAAGCCAACAAGCTCCTTTTCCAATCTAAGTTTTTCGGTTGGTGGATAATCGCTAACCGGTGAAGCTTTCGGTGCCAAACTTAAATCTGATGATGAGTCATCCGTGCCGGACGAAGCTGACATCAAATCAAAAAGATTACCCTGACCGCTATCACGATCCTTCGCTCTGGATGAAGCCCAATCCAACAAAAGATCAAGATCGGCCATCAATTGAGCACGATTCGCAGATGGTTCCAGAGCATCCATCGCGCCGCAATGAATCAAAGATTCAAGACCACGCCGATTCAAAATGGACGAGGGCAAGCGATCGCAGAGCTCTGCCAAAGATGAAAACGGTCCATCACTGTCTCTAGAGGTAATTAATTGCCGGATGGCACCATCACCAAGGTTACGAACAGCTGAAAGTCCAAACAGAATCCTGTCACCTTGGGGGGTGAAATCAGTCCTTGAGGCATTGATATCCGGTGGCATTACCTCAATACCCATCGCATTGCAGTTTGAGATATAACGCTGAACTTTGTCGGCAGATCCTGCATTAACGGTCAGCAATGCTGCCATGTAGGCAACTGGAAAATGAGCCTTTAAATAAGCCGTTTGGTAAGTGACAGCGCCATAGGCTGTTGAATGGCTTTTGTTGAAACAGTATTCAGCAAACAGCACCATCTGATCAAACAGCTCATCTGCGACCTTTTCAGACACACCTTTTGCAGAAGCACCACTAACAAATAGACCACGATGCTTTTGCATCTCAGACACTTTCTTTTTACCCATAGCCCGGCGCAATAGATCGGCTTCACCTAGGGAATAACCAGCCAGGTCCTGAGCAATTCTCATGATCTGCTCCTGATAGACCATGATTCCATAGGTCTCAGAAAGAATTGGCTCAAGTGTTGCGTGAGCAAAATCAATCGCTTCACGCCCATGCTTCCGATTAATGAATTTAGGAATCAAGCCAGCATCCAATGGACCTGGCCGATACAAGGCGAGAATTGATGAAATATCTTCTAAGGAGGATGGCTTGAGATCACGCACAATCTGCCTCATGCCGCTGGATTCAAGCTGGAAAATACCTTCGAGGTCCCCCCTAGCAAGCAACGCAAAGGTATCTGGGTCTTCCGAGGGTAATTTATCTGGATCAATTCTTTTACCGCTACTCACCTCCACAAGTTCAAGGGTCTTGTCAATCATTGTGAGATTTTTCAAGCCCAAGAAATCCATTTTGAGTAGACCCATTGACTCAACATCTTCCATGAAATACTGAGTAATCACCTGGCCATCGTTATTGCGTTGGAGAGGGACCAACTCGTCCAATGGATCGGCGGCAATGACCACTCCAGCCGCATGGACTCCAAATGTTTTGTTTGTACCTTCAATCCGAATAGCCATATCAACCCAACGTTTCACCATTGGATCGTTGTCATATTTTTGTTTAAAGTCAGGATTGGGCGTCTCATCACCAATCATGACCTTGAGCTTTGCAGGCTTTCCACGAGCAACGGGAATCAGTTTCGCCAGACGATCAGCATCTCCATAGGGAATATCAAGAACACGAGCAACATCCTTCAGAACAGCTTTGGATGTCATTCTGTTGAACGTAATAATTTGAGCAACCTTCTCCTCACCATAACGTTCAGTCACATAATCAATGACTTCACCACGCCGTTCAATACAGAAATCAGTATCAATATCAGGCATGGACTTGCGTTCTGGATTTAGAAAACGCTCAAACAGCAAACCATTACTGACTGGATCGATATTTGTAATTCCCAAGGCATAGGCAACCAAGGAACCGGCTGCTGAGCCTCGACCGGGACCAACGGGAATTTTATTCTCACGCGCAAAGCGTATGTAATCCCAAACAACTAAGAAGTACGTTGGAAATCCCATTTGCTCCATAATCTTGAGCTCATGGGTCATACGATCGGCATAAACTGGCTCAATAACATCATCGGCAGCCAATTCGAGTCTTTGCCGAAGACCCTGATCAGTCACTTCTTTTAAATACGAAACAGCGTCGTGCCCTTCGGGAATTGGGAAGCGAGGCATCTGATAGTGGCCAAGAATATCGTAATCTTCAACTTTCTCTGCTACGGCAACAGTATTTTCAACAGCTTTGTGAACGGTCTCTGCATCCAAATGATCTGCAAAGAGTCGAAGCATTTCATCTTCGGTTTTGATGTACTCAGTTCCTGTATAACGCAGACGCTTCTCATCTGAAATAAGTTTTCCGGTTAGAACGCATAGCAACGCATCATGGGCTTCCACATCCTGTTTGCTCAAATAATGAGCATCATTGGTCGCAATCAGGCCAATCCCTAACTCTTTAGCAATTTTGTTGATCTCTACATTAACGATGCGATCTTCAGGAGAACCGTGGTCTTGAATCTCAAGATAAAAGTCATCACCAAAAATCTCTTTGTACCAAGAAGCAACATCACGGGCCACATCAGGACGACCGCGAAGAATTGCCTGAGGAATTTCTCCGCCCAAACAAGCGGTGGCAATAATCAGCCCTTCGCTGTATTTCTTTAAAAGATGTTTATCGACACAAGCCCTCGAAAAAATTCCTCGCCCACGCATCCCACGCAGGTGGCTCAAGCTGGTCAGCTTGACCAGATTTCGATAGCCAATGGCATTTTTAGCAAGAACAACCAGGTGATATCGCTTCTCCTTTTTGGGCTGCGGATCATCAATCGAGCCATTGATGACATACATCTCATTGCCGATGATCGGCTTAATCCCAGCCCCCTGACACAACTTCAGCAACTCAATGGCGCCATACATGACGCCGTGATCGGTTAACGCCAAAGCTGGCATCCCAAGCTCTTTGGCGCGTTCCACCATGGCTGGCAACTGCGATGCGCCATCCAGCAGGCTGTAATCGCTGTGGTTGTGGAGGGGAACAAAAGCCATACACCCAGACTAAGGCCAGACGCAAGATCCAGTGTCTGGCTTCAGCAACCACACAAGATCTAGTGGTCGCTTACGCCGCAAGGGCAGCTTCGGGTCTTGAGGCCATGATGTTGGCTGCCTGTTCGTACTGGTGAGCCACCTGCAGGATTTTGGCCTCATCGAGAACATTGCCGATCAACTGAACACCGATCGGCAGCCCAGCAGCACTGAAACCGCAAGGGAGACTGATCGCCGGCAAACCGGCAAGGTTCACGGGAATGGTGAGGAGATCAGCGAGATACATCGCCAATGGATCATCGGCATGGGCACCTGCCTTGAACGCCGGCGTCGGTGCTGTTGGTGTCAACAGAACATCAACACCGGCAAACGCAGCGTCGAAATCACGTCGGATCAAGGTCCGAACCTGTTGAGCCTTCTTGTAATAGGCATCCACGTATCCAGCGGACAGGGCGTACGTGCCGATCAAAATTCGACGCTGAACTTCTTCTCCGAAGCCTTCAGCCCTGCTTCGTGCCGTCATAGCGGCCAGATTCTCAGCATCCTCAGCGCGATAGCCATACTTCACGCCGTCGTAACGGGCCAGATTGGCTGATGCTTCTGATGGAGCAATCACGTAGTAGGTGGCGATTCCATCGGTAAACCTTGGACAGCTCACTTCAACGAGTTCTGCTCCGAGAGCTTCCAGCTGAGCGGCCGAGGCTTCGACTGAACGTTTGACCTCTGGATCAAGACCGTTGGCCTCAAAACACTCCTTAATGAGTCCAACCTTCAGCCCCTTAATCGACTGATTCAGCGCAGCGCTGTAATCAGGAACATCAGCCTTCAGGCAAGTGGAATCCCTAGTGTCATGACCTGCGATGACTTGAAGCAGTTCAGCGGAATCAGCAACGGAGGTTGTGAACGGTCCGATCTGGTCCAATGAGCTTGCAAAGGCCACCAAACCCCAACGACTCACTCGTCCGTAGGTGGGTTTCAAGCCAACAACGCCACAAAAAGACGCCGGCTGGCGAATGGAGCCACCTGTATCTGACCCCAAAGAGGCGATGCACTCACCAGCCGCAACCGCAGCGGCACTCCCGCCAGAACTACCACCAGGGACATGGGCTGGATTCCATGGATTACTGGTCGGACCAAAGGCCGACGTTTCCGTGGATCCCCCCATCGCAAATTCATCCAGATTGGTCTTCCCAATTAGAACGGCACCCGCTTGCCAAAGACGATCCGTTGCAGTGGATTCATAGGGAGGAACAAATCCCTCCAGCATTCGGCTGGAACAGGTTGTTTTGACTCCCTTCGTGCAGAGGTTGTCTTTAATCGCCAGGGGAAGCCCTGCCAGGGGACCCAAGGATTCCCCTGCTGTACGTGCTGCATCAACACGATCAGCATCAGCACGGGCTCGCTCGGCAGTGACCTCAACAAAGGCGTGGAGTTGAGAATCAACCGATGAGATCCGCTCCAGATGCTGATCAACCAGTTCTCGGGCCGAGACGTCGCCACTCGAGAGCTGCTGACGCAACGCGGTGATCGTCATTGACCCGAAATCCATTGCAGGAGCGACGCTATCAGCTGCTCGGTCAAGCCTTGCCTTCGATGGTCAACGGCTCGCCGCGGCGAGTCCTCAAAACCACATGCTCAATGGAACCGGGAGCTTCCGAACGAAGGTCATCCATGAAGCCCACCAATTCAGCTTCAAGCCCCCGCCGGGTCAGGAATGGTCCGAACCAATAGGTGACATCCGGGGCACTCGTCTCAACGCATGCCCACCACGCCAGGCCGAAGCCATTGGCAAGACTGCGTAAAGGACGAATGACGGGACTCATTGACGTGGACAGAATCAGTTGCATTGTGGCCTGATCAGCGCAGAAAGCGGCCGATCAAGTTGAAAGCTGGACGCTTTCGTCGAAATGCACCGGCGTCGATCTAGTGGATTCGACAGAAATCGATAAATCGATCTCTTCCCGTGGGGGCGGAGCGGGGGTTGGTGCCTCCGATTCATGGATCTCAGAGGTCTCCGCAACAGGGTCTGGAGACTGTTCAGCCAACGTGCGCGGACGGCTGATCGGTGGAGAGGGAGCCTGTCCATGAATGTCCTTCATCCAGCCACGACGAGCGATCTCATAAACACAAAGCGCCGTCGCCACAGAAGCATTCAGGCTGGGTGTAATGCCCCGCAGGGGGATCCTGACCAGCTGGTCGCAATGGCGGCGGGTCAGTAGGGAAAGCCCTTGGTCCTCTGAACCTGTGACCAGCACCAACGGACCATCAAGATCAACATCAGGAAGGGTGACATCGCCCTCGGCGGCGAGCCCAATCACCCGATAGCCCGCATCCTTCAGCTTTTCCAGAGATCGGTTGAGGTTGACCACCCTGGCAACGGGCATGTGCTCCAGAGCGCCCGCGGCCACCTTGGCCACTGAACCCGTCAATCCAGCACTTCGTCGTTGTGGCAAGACAACACCGTGGGCACCCATCGCTTCAGCAGAGCGCACAATCGCTCCAAGATTGTGCGGATCGGTCACGCCATCGAGGGCCAACAACAACGGTGGCTCGCCAAGATCCGCACACCCATCAATCAACCCATCGAGGTCGAGCGTCTCTGCTGCAGCCGTTTGTAAGGCGATGCCTTGATGCACAGACCCGCCGGTGATCTGCCCTAAGCGAGCCCATGTGACCTCCTCAACCAACACACCAGATGCTTTGGCATCCCGAAGCAATTGGAGAAACTTGGCCGCACTGCGCATCTCAGACGTGCACCAGATGCGATGGATCGGGCGACCGGATTCCAGAGCAGCCTGCGTCGCATGACGTCCCCAAATCAGATCATCTGCGGGTGGTGTCGCCGCCGATGCCTCGGGTGGCCTGGAGGAATTAGGCCTTGGCCTTGGACCAGAGGAACGACGTTCGTCCGATGAACGACGGCGATCGAAGGAGGACACCCTTGGCCGGGACGAGCCATTGCGGTCTCGTCCGGGTCGAGACGAGTCCCGATCAAAGCGGCGACCTTGGCCTGACGTCCCGCGTTCCTCTCGATGCCCCTCTGAGCGGTATCCATCTGGGCGGTATCCATCACCGCGTCCACCTCCCTGATGGGAGCGATCCGAATCAAATCTCCCCCGATCCCTGTCTCGATCCCGATAGTTGTCGCGACCTCGATCCCGATTCGACTCTCCAGACCGCCCCCAATCCGAACGCCTGCCGTTGTCATCGCCGCGGGAACGAAAACTTTTTCTCGGACCATCCCCCCCACGCCAGGACGATTCTGGCCTCGATCCACCACCGGGTCGGCGTCGGTCCCCTCGGCCGGAACCTCCACCGTCGGGGGATCGACCTCCGGCGCCAGAGCGGCCCCCACGAGACGGTGCGCCGGAACGACGTTCAAAACGAGGGGTCATGGGTTAGGCGGTGACGTTGGCGAGAAGGCGCCGGCATTCTCCAGATGATCAAAGAGATCGGCCAGCCGAGCTGGGTTGTGAAGAAACAGCCAGCCAACCATTGTCTCAAACCCTGTGGCTTTCCCATAGATAGCTGCGTCAGCACGGCGTGGGCCACGACCAGCACTGTTGCGCCCACGACGCACGAGATCCTGTTCCGTCGGATCCAAAATTGGTGTCAATCTCTCCAATGCATCGGCCTGGGCATCAGCGCGAACGACTGATACGGCTGCCTTGTGAAGTGCGTTGGCTTTTCCTGGGGACCGACCGAGACGTAAGCGTTGGTGCAGTTCCCAAACTGCATCCCCAATCCAAGCCAGTTGAAGCGGCCCAAGGGCTCCCGTCACCGAGGAGGGGGCCTGCGAACGAATCCAATGACTCAAGCGGCGATCTGACTCAATGCTGTTGGCAGATCATCGACAAGATGCAAGAACTCGTCTAATCGAACCAACTTGACTGTTTGGTTCACCCTTGTGTTGCCAACAAGTTGCAAGCGACGCTTGGCGTCTTTGCACACTTTGGCGATCTGAACCAAGGCACCGAGTCCAGAGGAATCGAGAAAATCGATTTTGCTGAGGTCTAAAACGATCGGCAGTTGATTGGCTTGCAACACATCGGTGACGTAACCGATGAATTGCTTCTCGGAATAAGCGTCAAGTTGACCGGTGAAATGCAGAACCAGGCCGCCATCGAGATGCTCAAAACCGCCGCGAAGTGAGACGGTCAGCCGTTGAAGTTCACTGATGGGATCATCCCCCGACACGTTCGGCCGAAGTTTAGGGAGCTCGACAGAGCTCAACCACCTCCGGAGCGACGATCTGACATGAGCGTGACGAAACGACCGAAATGATGGTCAGCATCATGGGGTCCAGGACTGGCCTCTGGGTGGTACTGAACCCCGAACACAGGCTTGTGACGGTGTGCCATGGCCGCCACGGTTCTGTCATTGAGATTGAGGTGGGTGACCTCCACTAACTCTGGATTCAAGGACTCGGCATCCAGAGCAAATCCGTGGTTCTGACTGGTGATCTCCACCTGGCCGGTCGTGCCACAGGGATGGTTCAGTCCGCGATGGCCGTAGTTCAACTTGTAAGTCCGCCCTCCAAGGGCTAAGCCCAGGATCTGATGACCAAGACAAATCCCAAACAGTGGTAGGTCGGTGGTTCCCAACAAGTCTGTCGCGAGCTGAATTCCAGACGTCACTGCGGAAGGGTCGCCAGGGCCATTGGAGAGAAAAACACCATCGGGCTGATGGTCCAGAACAGCCTTGAGGTCACTGTCCGCAGGGACAACGGTGACCTTGCATCCATGGGCAACCAAGCGATCGAGAATGGCGCGTTTGATTCCAAAATCAACAGCAACAACGCGATAAGGCTCTGCATTCACGGCGTGGTTCATGCGCTGATCAAACCCCACGCGACAAGGGTCTTCCCAGGTGTAGACAGCCTCGGTGCTCACAGCATTGGCAAGGTTGAGCCCCTCCATCGACGGAGCCTCTCGGACCAAATCCAATAAGGCACAAGGCTGTCGCCCATCGCTACAGATCACTCCATTGATCGCTCCGCCCTCACGCAAATGGCGGACAAGAGCACGGGTATCGACTCCGCAAATCCCAACGACCTCATTCGCATCCATCCAGTCCTCGAGCGTCTGCTGGCTTCGCCAGCTACTGGGCAGCGGCGACAGTTGACGAGCGATCACCCCACGAGCATGGGGACGATCAGCCTCTTGATCATCAGGATTGACCCCGGTGTTGCCCAGTTCGGGATACGTGAAGGTGACCAGCTGACCGTTGTAACTCGGATCGGTCAGCACCTCCTGATAACCAGTCATCCCGGTGTTGAACACCACCTCACCGACCACGGCTCCACGGTGACCAAAGGCATGACCCGTCAACACGGTTCCATCGGCCAAGACGAGATAAGCCTGCGCTGAAGAGGATTCAGACATCAACCCAAATGAGCGGTGGTCTCCGCTCTTCATTCTCCATTTCAGTGGGACAGGTTGCTTTTTAAAGCTTCCAGGCGCTCAAAAGGCTGGCCAGCCTCCAGCACATCCAACGCCAAGCGAACTCCTTTGCTGAGATCGTCTTCCACACCGGCAGACCAGAGTACGAAGGCTGTATTCAGCGCCACAACATCCCGCTGAGCATCGGTTCCAGCCCCGGCCAAAACGTCTCGAAGAATCGTCTGATTCTCAGCCAAATCTCCACCACGAAGGGAGTCCAATGGTGCAGAGCTGAGCCCCAGATCCTCAGGAGCCAGGGTTTGAGACTGGATTGAGCCCTGATGAATGAATCGAAGTTGATTCGGGCCAGCGAGGGAGCCCTCATCCAGTCCTCCCGCGCCATGAACCACAACAGCCCTTTTCAAACCGAGCTGACCAAGCGCACCGGCCATGGGATCAAGCAGGTCCTCCCTGGCCACACCGAGAACCTGCGCATCCGGACGCAGGGGGTTGACCAGGGGACCCAACAAATTGAACACCGTGCGGATGCCAAGACTTCGCCGCAGTGGAGCCAAATTGACCAACGCTGGATGCCAGGCCGGCGCAAACAAAAAGGTGACACCTGCCGAGCCAATGGCGTTCACGACAGTGTCCAAAGGAGCTTTCAAGTTCAACCCCAGCCCTTCAAGAACATCGGCAGAACCCACCTTTCCGCTGGCACTGCGGTTGCCGTGTTTAGCGATCGACACTCCACAAGCAGCTGCAGTGAATGCCACAGCGGTGGAGATATTGAAGGTGTCGGCACCATCGCCGCCAGTGCCGCAGGTATCCACCATCAACAACTCTGGGCGGGCACAGGGCAACGGGCAGGCTTCGCGGAGAACGGTCGCCATCGCCGCCAGTTCATCGGCCACCATGCCCTTTGCACGCAGCGCTGAAAGGAAAGCCCCGGTTTGGACTGGGGTGAGCGTTTCCGCCAGCCATGCCTGCATCAAGGCAGTGGCCTGCTCTCGATTGAGATGCTGTCCCTGAATGACGCTCTCCAAGAGAGCGGACCACGCAATAGAAGAAGAGGTCATTAGGGGAGTGAAAACAAAAAAACCCGGGTGCTAAGCACTCCGGGCTGGGTGATGGGGACATGCCCAATATCACTCAGATTGGTCGATCCAGGCCAGCCCCAGACGTGACGCAATGGCGGGCGTCCCTTGGACTAATGCCAAATTTCACCCAGGCGGCATGATTTTGATCCGCCAAAAGCAAAGACCCCACGAAGGCAAGGCGTCGAGTTCCTAAGTTGACAGCCCTCGCGCACCTTCATGGCGACGTTCCGCCTTGATCTGATCGGTCGTTACCTCAGGCCGCATCGCAAAACCGTTCTGATCGGGGCTGTCGCACTGGTGGTGGTGAACATCCTCAGTGTCACCATCCCAATGGAAGTGCGTCGTGTCATCGACGAACTCCAAGACGGTTTTTCCTACGCGGGCATCCTTCGACAGGCTGGATGGATCGTGCTGTTGGCGAGCACGATGGGAATCATCCGACTGATTTCCCGTCAGCTGGTCTTCGGGGTTGGACGGCAGGTGGAAGTGGAACTCCGCCAGCGCTTGTTTGATCACATGCTTCGCCAAGAACCGGCATGGGTTCAAACCACCGGAAGCGGTGAAGTCATTAGCCGTGCAACCAGCGACGTCGAAAATATCCGTCGGCTTCTTGGATTTGCAGTTCTAAGCCTCACGAACACCGTGTTGGCGTATGCACTCACACTTCCAGCCATGCTGGCGATTGATCCCGGCCTAACGGTCGCCGCCATTGGGCTATACCCACTGATGCTTGGAACGGTCCGGCTGTTTGGCGGTCGGATGATGCGGCAGCAACGCAAACAACAGGAAGCCTTATCAGGCCTGAGTGAACTGATTCAAGAAGATCTCTCAGGAATTGGAGCCATCAAGATCTACGGCCAGGAAGCGGCCGAACTCACAGCCTTTAGCGATTGCAACCGCCGCTACCGCGACAGTGCCATTCAGTTGGCCCGCACCCGCAGCACCCTGTTCCCCCTGCTCGAGGGAATCTCGTCCATTTCCTTACTCCTTCTGCTGGCTTTGGGCAGCGGAAAGCTCGAAGCCGGTGACCTAACCATTGGTGGCCTCGTTGCGTTGATTCTTTATGTCGAGCGCCTGGTTTTCCCAACGGCTTTGCTCGGCTTCACCCTCAATACATTCCAAACGGGACAAGTGAGTCTTGAGCGGGTTGAACAACTCCTCCAACGTCAACCCCTGATCACAGACGCCAAGGCGACTGCAAAGCCAAGCCAAGGTCCTACAAAACGGGGAAAGATTGAAGCCCGTGGACTCAGCATTCGTTACGACGGAGCCGAACGGGACACGCTTCAGGATCTGAACTTCACGATCGAAGCCGGAGAACTCGTCGCAGTCGTTGGAGCTGTTGGTTGCGGAAAAACCACCTTGGCTCGGACTTTCGGACGGATGATTCCCGTTGCCGAAAATCAATTGTTTTTAGACGGTGTTGATATCAACCAACTACCACTAAGTGAACTTCGACGTGATATTGCGATGGTGCCTCAAGAGGGCTTTCTCTTTACCAATTCTCTCGCTGATAATCTTCGCTATGGAGAGCCTCAGGCTGGCCTTGATCAGGTGCAAAGGGCAGCCGAGCAGGCACGGTTGATGGATGACATCAAAGGCTTCCCTGATGGTTTCAACACCTTGGTTGGGGAACGTGGAATCACATTGAGCGGTGGTCAACGTCAACGCGCAGCCTTAGGTCGAGCCCTCCTGGTGACTGCGCCAGTGCTTGTTCTGGATGATGCCTTGGCCAGCGTTGACAACAACACAGCTGCCGCGATTCTCGATTCGATTCGCGCACAGGACGGCCGCACGATCGTGATGATCAGTCACCAGCTTTCTGCTGCTGCAGCTTGCGACAGAATTTTGGTGATGGACCAAGGACGACTGGTTCAGCAGGGCCATCACAGCGATCTGATTCAACAACCGGGCGTTTATCGCCGCCTATGGGAGCGCGAGCAGGCCGCCGATCAGCTCAACGCAATTGCAACTTGAAGAGTTCTCCTTGGTTTGAACCAAAGTCGACCCTGTCGGCTTAGCTAAGAACGATTGAGGTGATGTCATGACCAGCGGCACTCCCTTTTCTGTGCGCTGCACGCTCACATTTGGAGACATCTACGGCCAGGTACTCGCCTGGATGGCCGTCATTTTTGTGAGTCTTGCCTCAGGATTGGCATTAATGGGATCGTCTCGCCCTGTCTACGCACTGGTTGGCGTTGGGTTGATTCTGGTGCTGAGTCTTCCCTTTTTATTGTTCGCCTTTGTCACCACGCTGCTGAATCACATTCAGCTAGAGCCGAAGCAATCAGCTGAAACTTCTGCTCCCTAGACTTCACTCAATATCTAAAACTGCATGTTTGCGAACTGGTTGTCCCCTCAGCAGAACAACCAAGCCGAGGAACGTCATGCCGTGCTCGGCAGCAACCTTCGATTGCCACTGCTCGCTGATCAAGAGGAAGCGATCTTTGCCTGTGGATGCTTCTGGGGTGCCGAAAAAGGGTTTTGGCGGCTTCCCGGTGTGATCACCACTGCAGTGGGCTATGCCGGAGGAAAGGTCGACCAACCCAGTTACAACGATGTCTGCTCGGGACGAACGGGTCATACCGAAGTCGTCAGAGTGGTTTGGAGTTCACCGGCAATTGATTTCAGCGATCTTCTGAAGCTGTTTTGGGAATGCCACGACCCAACCCAAGGAGATCGCCAGGGAAATGATCGGGGCAATCAATATCGCTCAGCGATTTATACGACGACGTCGCGACAGTTAGAACTCGCTCTTGCCAGCCAGGAGGCCTATCAACACAAGCTGAGTGCCGCTGGTTTTGGGTTGATCACAACGGAGATCAAGGCCGACCAGACCTTCCATTACGCCGAGAGTTACCACCAGCAATACCTGGCTAAACCAGGGAGCCGCCCGTACTGCTCAGCGATGCCGACCCGGGTGAGCCTGGAGGCATTTCCCGGTAGCGCTTACAAACTTCCGGCCACGGTCTGGAACAACTACGACTGGAGTATCGACCACTGCGTTCTCCGGGGAAACAACGCACCAATCACTTTGAGCTAATGCCCGACAAGCTGAGTGACCGTCAAGTCTTGCTAGCCATTCTGATGACTCTCATCATCGTGTTTGGTTTGGTGTTCGGCCTGCGCCACTCTGTGGAAGACAACACCCCTCCATTCCTATGGAGGGACTCACCCTCGGGACAAGCAAAAACTTTGCAGATCTGACCACTCTCGGACTTGACGGTCCGTCAAAGGTGGCAATCTGTCGCTGACTCGACGACGCGGAGACCAAACCACTTCATGGCCTCCCGCGAGAAAGGTGAGCCAAGACAGCTGCACCCGCTCCCGAGAGGGCTGGTTGAGGTCTACGGCCTGATCGCCGTGCTTGTGGTGCTCATTCCCGAATGGATCGCCGATGGGACACTGAGCATCGGCGGACGCGCTTCACAGGATCCTCTCCCGATGAGTGGTCCGGCTTGGAAGGCCGTCCCAGAGCTACAGCTCGCGGCACTGTCGTTGGCTGATTTACGTCGATTCGCCGCACGAATGAAGTTGATCGGTTATGCCGCCGATTCGAGAGACAGGCTGACCCGTCGCCTTCTTCGCAGAATGAAAAGACGCTTGCCGCGTCGCCGGGATGCACTGTGATAACTTGAATCTGACGGGGCGTAGCGCAGCTTGGTAGCGCACCACTTTGGGGTA
>CEPW01059325.1_pt1 | contig 14074 bp, 3 predicted proteins | sample 356211 | NCBI WGS metagenome assembly CEPW01 (sample SAMEA2620021, study PRJEB7988) | marine metagenome | biome: marine biome (ENVO:00000447); feature: deep chlorophyll maximum layer (ENVO:xxxxxxxx); material: "saline water (ENVO:00002010), including plankton (ENVO:xxxxxxxx)" | depth 25 m
GCGCCCTCTGCTGCTCTAACCATAAACTGCTTACCCATTTGTGCAGCAAATATTCTAGTAAATTGGGTGTAAGCCTCTAATCCAGTAAACCTAAAGAAGTAATCCGTACCTTTTTTAAACATAGGGTTCATGTAATTTTGTTCTGCTGCATTGATGTAATACAAACTTAAAGAGTCCGCTGCAATCACACCTAGATCTAAAGCAAACTGTCTAGCTCTTTGTCTACCCTCTTTACCCCCAAAAGCATACTCTTTAGCAAAATTAATTCCATCAGAAAAACCTTTAAAATCACCACCGTGAATCATTGGCCCAGCTAAATCTGGGAACGAAGCTAGTGGAGCTAGAGTAAGTAAAGTTACAGCGTTAAAGAATAGTAAGAAACTGTTGGTGTTTCTAAAACCAGCTGACATATCTTGACCTGCTTTACCTAGTTGTCCTCTTACAATATGCCTTAATTTTGCCTCTAGTTTAGGGTCTACTGCTTCTACTTCTGCTAAATTTGCTTCTAACGCTTTCCAACCTGTAACTACTCCTGCATCTTTTTCTTTTTGGTTAATTGTTATACCTTTACTTGTTAATATGCTTTTGGCCGCTGGGCTAATAGATCTTACATTAACTACAAAAGACTCATTGTATTGAATTCTTTTTGCCATACTATTTAAATACTCTCGCATACCCTCTGACGCATCTTTTAGTAAACCAGCCTCTCTTAAAACTGGACTTGGTATATTTTTAAAGTATCGTTGTCTTTTTCTGTTACCACCAACTGCAAGGTCGGTAAGATCCCCTTCGTCTTCATCTACCTCATCTAAAGTAGCTTCATCTTCACTTAACAGCCTTTTTACTACTTCTTTGAAATCTAGTTTAGGATTTTTTTCTACAGCTTCTCGGTTGTATTCATACAAAAGTTCTACTAGTTTTTCTTGTTTACTGGGGTCATTAATTAACTCAAATATTGCTAGCGCCCTTGGAAAGTATTTTTGATTAAAAGGAATGCCCAAAGGTTCAAGAAAAGCTTTGTGAAAATTTTTAAGGTATAACCTAACTCTATGCGCCCTACCTTCCCTACTTGTTGGATTAGCTTTAGCTTTTTCTGCTAGCACATTAACTGGGTTTTTTTCAAAGTCTTCCGCTATTTTAAGAACTTCATTTATCTCTTCTTTTTCATTTGGTGAAAGATATTTAGTATTGCTTAAATCAAAAATATTTAAAAACTGAGTAAAGAAACTGTTATTTCTTCTTGCATGCGTATTTAAATACGCTGGAGTAGAGCCTGCTTTTTCTTTAGAACGAGTGTACATTTGTTGACGTAACATACGTATAACTCTCGCAAGTTTTGGGTGTTTCTTTTCAAAGTCTTTCATTAAATTATCTGTAGGATAAAGAAGATAACGTAAGCCCCAAATCTCACGAGCTGATTTATTCTTGTAAGTACTTACTATTTTACTTACTCCTTGTTTAGTAGCCTGCCCAAGGTTATTAAATATGGTAGCGGCTTCTATCGTACTTTTTCTAGCTTCATAATAAGCTTTTGCCGGTCGTGAAACTTTTTGTGGAGTTAGATTCTGTTTAAAGATATCTCTTACATTTTGCATGTACTGTTGAAACTCAGGAGGTACTTGTCCAAAACGTTTTTGTGCCTCTGCACCTAAACTTTTGTAGAACTCTTGTAGTTTTTTAATTATACGGTGAAAGAAACTTTGTACAGCATTTCTTGGTTTTGTACCTTGGATAAAGTTAAACATCTCAGCTGCAAATTTATCTGCATACCACTCTTCAAAACCGAACTCTGGGTCTTGATATTGAGATACTTCTCCTCTATCTTCTAGGTAAGCTGCATATAGTTTTTCAAAAATAGGGTTTTTGACTGGAACCAAAGTACCATCGGATTTTTGTATTACAAAGCTCTTGCCTTCGTCTCCTAAACCACCAATTACTTTTTCGCCTTTTTTAAACACTACTCCAAGTTCTTGCCATAAGAAGGCATGTCCAAACTCGTGCCCTAAATCTTTAAAACGTCTTTCTAAAAGTCTAAGCTGACTTGCATTAGCATCTGTTTCACTTTGCAAAGGTGTTTTTTGAATGATAATTACATTAACATTTTCAAAACGTACGATTTTACCAGTAGAGTTTTCATCCTCTAGAAGTTCTCTTTGTTCTCTTTGGATTTTTTGATTTAATCTTCTATCTGCGTTTATATCATCTTCTATAGAATCTGGGTTACGGTATTTATTAGCATTTTCAGCTAGAGTAAAGTTATATGCAGTTTCAGCATCTATGACTATAGTTTTTTGGTTGTAACCTAAATTTTTTGTTACATACCTTGCCATTACATCAATTAAACTTAATCCGCTTGTTAAACCCTCTTCTCTAAAAAATGATTTAATTCTTTCTGAAGCTCTTACCGTATTAGCTCCTTTTGAAGGTATAAATTGTGCGGGACCTTTTTGCGCAAACTTAAATCTTTCTAAAGGTACTCTATTACCTTCCATATCTTTTACAGTGGTAGCAGATTCAAACCTTTTATTAACTACTTTAAAATTCCTTTTTGTAATATCATCTATTTGTTCAACCTCAGGAAGATGTCTAAAAGTTAAACTAATACGTTGTGATTCGGCAGGTCCAACCTCGTGTTTGTAATTGTATTGGAAACGCCCTTCAGGCATAACATAAACGCTACCATTACTAGTATTTATTGTTTTAGAGTCTCCAAAGTTCTCTGTTATGGTAACTGCTGCATTCCCACCAAAACTTATAGTCGCAATACCCCCTATATCTCCAGTATCTGTCCTAAAAATTGGTTCATCATCTCTATGTGCTGCAATTTTTGCACCTTTTTCATATTTGTTTATAAGTACACTATTAAAATACTCAGGAGGATAACCAAACATCTCGGAAAGTTGAGATGCTAAGTCACGCATTTCTTTCGGCATAGCTAGAGCGGGGTGTGAAGTACCAGTATATGAATATGGAACCCTTCCAAACCAAAGAGCAGTTCTATTCCCCCTAAAGTTTTTAATATTGTTCTTATACTTCTCCATGAAAGCATTCATTTTCTTAAGGCTGCTTGACTCAGTAAATACCTGATTTCTGGTATCAATACCATCAATGGTGTCATCAATAGCTATGGTGCCGGCTCTACGTTCTGCTAATAATTTTTTAATTCCTATTTCAGGAGAAGGTTTTCTTCGTCGTTGTTTTATTTCTTTCGCTCTGTCAGCCATGGCCTGTTCTTCATCTACAGTTATAGTAAGGTCGTCTGTAGGTCTGCTATCAATTATGGATGACTCAATTTCTGTGATACCAGACATCCTGCCATAAATATCTAATACAGATGTACCAGGACTATCTTCGGCTAATTCAATCCCCTCTCCAAAAGCATCTTTACTTCCTAGCACTTCTGGATTTACACCAAACTCAAGCGCTAGGCTACTTAAACTTTCGTATGCTACAGCTGAACCCCCTGGTATATTTAATCTTAAAATCCTGCCCGCTAACTGCTCAATGTCTGCTAAATTACTTAAATTTATTGAAAGGTTTTCAGTCTCCGTCTCTGCTCGTAATTTATCCATAAAGAGTGCACCAAGTTCGCTTACAGTTAGACTAGTCTCGAGTGACCCCGGTAGTACATATTCTTTAGCATTTATATCATAGCTTATTGGTGGGTCTTTACGTATTGGTATCATAGTGCTGCTTGGAGCCTCTCCAAAGTTACCTGGTACAAGGTTACCTCGCTGGTCTCTCTGCCCTGTTCTCTGCCCTGGAACTGTATCTATAACCGACGTCAGGACTCTTTGGGGTGGGCCTACATCATCTCCTCCCACAGGTATATCTAGCGGACGCTGCAAAAATCTTCGTGGAAACCCTACGTCTTTGAACGTTGTTCCACCAAAAAATATGTTTCGTTCCTGGTAAGGTCCTTCCACAAAACCTCGTTTTAGTAGTGGGTTAAAGTTTGCTTCTTTAAAATAATTATTAACATAGTTAAGAGTAATAGTTGGAACCCTAAACTGCGCTCCTTTTTGTATACCCGCTAAAAATTCTAAAATGAATATTTTTTCTTGATTTTCTTTTGAAGGTACTATATCTCCTCTGCTAAATTGAAAAGCCTCAAACGGGTCTTCTTGGCCTTTTGAGAATCTTTTTGGTCTTAATATTTCTCGTAAAATTGGATTTGCCGGCATACCGGGAAGATCTTTAAATGCATATTGATCTTTATTTAATTTAGGTTGTATTAATTTTAATTCGCCAGGAATACCTTCACGAGTTAATAGTGATAACTCTATATCTGGGTTCATTGGTACAGCAGGAATGGTAGGTACTAAATTGCCATCAACATTTTGAGATTCAGTAGAGTTCTCTCCTACATTGATTGCTCTATTTGGTATCGATATACTATCTGCCTGTTTAATCCTACCAAGCAACCTTTTAATTGCTACAGCTATGTCTGTTTCTTCGGGTGGTGCGATCTGATTTAACTCTCTTAAAGTAGAATAAACAGCAGGTTCTCCTTGCTCTTGTCTAAACATATCAAACCAAATTGGTAGATTACTTATGTCTTGTGCCGCAGCAGCGGGTCTTCTAGCAGCAACCGTTGTCTCAGCAGCTATTGCCTCAAGAGCAGCTTTAATTTCAGGGTCGTTTCTTAGAACTCTTTCTATAACCCTTTCTTGAGTAGTATCAATTTCGTCTAGTTGCTTATCAAGACGTTTTACGGTTTCAACTCTTTTTGTTATATCTTGTATTCTTAATGCAGCTTCTTTTTCCTCTTCTAAACGTGTTCTTATTTCCGCTTTTAGTTCTTGCCTTTTATCATTTATAAGCTTAGTTACTGCATCTAAATCAGTTTGTATATTGGGTGGTTGTAATCCCGGAGTATCCTCTGTAGGAGTTGTTTGTGTTTGTGCAGTACCTGCAGCGGCTAACTGTTCTGGTGTTGCCGATGGGGGTGTTCTAGAAAAAATATCCTCTATTTGGTCGTCTGTTAATCTATCTGGGTCAAGACCTAAATCACTAACAATTTGTCTCTCTTGATCTATGGCTTGATAATTTCGTTCATATTCTAATGCTGCAAAACCACCGTCTTCGCCGGCATTTGGATTTGGAGCATCTTCTGCTATTAATCTTGATAAAAGCTCTTGCGCGGTTTCTTTGCCTGATGAGTCGAAAGGATTATAAGGTACGCCTTCGCCCCTGTACAATCCGCTTAGTGAATAACCCCTTCGATCAAATTCTTCTGCAAGAAGCTTCCAAAAATCATCGTCCAAAACTGCGTCTTTTTCCCTTTTCTGTCTTTGAAATTTTTGATTTTCTGTTTCGTATTTATTGTATTTATCTCCCTTTGCTATATAAGCTAGACTTGGTCTTCCTCTTTTGTCAAGAAGACCTAAAGACTCTCCTATTTCTCCTACTTCTAACTGAGCATAAGTGAAAGGTTTTATTTTTCTTAAAACTTCTTTAGCAGTAGGTCCTAAATCTGGTTCTTCTGGGTATTGTAGGAGAGTGTTTAAAGGTTCAAAGTCTGGGTCAATCGTAATAGCCTCACCAGGACGAGTTTGCGGCGTTTGTGTTGGTATTACTTCGATTGATTCTTCATTTAAAATAAAGTAATCATCTTTACCACCGTTCTTTGTAAATTTCTGAAAGGCCTCTCTATCTGTTCCCCATTTTTCTGCATTTTCATATTTAATATTAACTACATCATAACCTTCCTCTCTTGCTTTATTTAAAGTTGATTCCAGAAGTTCAGCTGCGAATTCCGCTGGAGAATAGTCTACTACTTTTTTATATGAGTCTAAAGTAAGGACTCGAGCACTATCTTTAATACCTGCTTCAACTCTTGCAAGATCTATCCTTACCATAGCATCTTGTTCTCTTACCCATTTTTGAGCATCATAGTCATAGTAGACTGCTTCAATATTTCCTTTCCCTTCTCCGACATACACCGTAGTAGAAGACCACCTGTCTTCATCCGTAGTAAAATAAACAACATCCTCACCAATTTTATTTGTAGCATCAAAAGGTCTTCGAATATCGTTATCTCTCAACCCATGCACTGGAGGTTTAGTAGTATCAAATCCTTCCTCGAGAATTTTTGCAACATTTTCTGGGAGAGTAAAATGTACTATCCTATTAGGGTCAGTTGGTGGTGTTGTTTCTTGCGTTTGTGTTTTAGCTAAGTCAGTGATGTCAATATAATCATTACCATCTGCAAATTTAGTACCATCTAGTTTTCTAAAAATAATGTGTTGACGTACTCCATTTACTTCAAAGCCTTGTAATACGTCTGTTAGCATTGAGTTAAAACCAATAACAAGTGAAGTACCATAGTCTTCAACATTATCTGGGTCTTGTTCTAAGTATAAACTTCTACCAGCTTTTAATAGTTCATTCATAGCAATGTATCTATTACCTTTAGGTAAAGTTGGCTTGTCTAAACTCATTTCTGCCTCAGTAAGATTTCTTAGTTGGCCCGTACCTGCAGGCACAATTTCCCACCTAAATCCTTGCTGCCCCTTTGGACTTCCAGTAGGGAATCTTTTATTTTTCTTAGCTGTGGTTGATCTACCTACATTCGCGTATTTATCAGCGTTGTTAAAACCTCGAATAACTATGTTTAAAGCATTTTCTTGGTCAAATGCACGACTTTCTGGAGTAGGTTCAACTATTATTCTGTTTTCTACTTGTCCGTCTTCTGCTGTCTGTTGGGTTATATCAAAGTTTTTATCTGGATTTTGTTTTACAAGCCCTAAAAAGAACGTAGCGAAAGTTTGGTTAATACTATTAGCAATAGCTTGTTTTGCAGGAGTAAGTGGGGCTTTTGCTATATTATCTTTTCCTCCTTCAAGATAATCAATAACCTGTTGCTGAGCCCTTTTAATATTGTCTATACTCTCTTGTGTATATGGTTTAACTAGCTGTTTAGTTTTAAATTTTTGCCTAAGCGGATCGTCTAAAGGTATTAAAGCGCCTAAAGGAATTGGTTTTAAAGAACCAACAGGTTGTGGTTTACTTTTTATTCCTCTTTCTGCATCTGTAGTTTTAGGTCCACTTGTACTAGCTAAACGCACTGTGCCTTTTTCATTAGGTCTGCCTTCTACTTCTATAAAACCCCTATCGCTTTCTCTTACTTTGTCAGTTTGTGCAGATTGTTGTTGAGTCTCATAATCAAGTCCTTCTGCTTGCGTTGTGTCAGGACTATCAGCCTCACGCCCTTCTGCTTGAGCTTGCGCTGTCTCAAAATCATCAGTGTCAGTATCATCTATGGTACTTTTACGTACTTCTGGTTCTTCCTCTTCCTCTTTCTCATTTACTTTTTCAATAGTAGCTGCAGCCACTCTTTCCTCCATGGCTGTCTCTGGATCTCTTATTCTTATAAAATATTTCTCGTCAGATCTAGGTTTTGCTTTACTCTCAGTATTAAAAATCTCGTCATAATTTCTAAGACCTCTGCCTTTAAGTCTAAATAATAAGTTTGCCGCTTCTACAGCTTTTGCTCGTTTAGCTGGAGTAGAGTCCATAGTCTGTTGCCAAACTACTTCTCCTTTTCTATTTACAACTTCTAAAAGTAAGTCGTGGTTTTGGTTTCTTGCTTCAGAATAACCTAAAACAGAAGCTAGAGTTTTTTCAAACCGATCATAATTTCTACCAGTTGCCGCTCCTTTAAATTTAGCTATTCTATTTACTTTTGAAGGCTCACTACTATAAAAAGTACCTTGGCCTGGTAGTACTACACTTTGTAATTTTGAGTCTGTTACTTTTTGACTAAAAGTTTTAGGTATAACTGGTTGCTCTAGGGAAAATTCTTGTTGCCCTGTTTCTTCTTCCGTAGGTTTTTTAGTAGTTGCATTTCTTCTTTTTTGGTATGCAATTGCATTTAAATCTCTTTGGATGATAGCTAGTGCCTGTGCTTTATTTAAATCTTTCGTACTAGTTTTAAGCTCTATTTGCTTTTTCTTTAAACGTGTTTCAAGCTCTTTCAATAGAGCGGGACTCATCTGGCCTACCGCCTCTCCTCTGTTAAAAATATATTGAAGGGCATACTCTGGGCTATTTACGTTTTCAAGCATAGCGCTAGGCCCTTCCCCCATAATAACTTCTTTACCACTCTCATCTATTACTTTTACATTTCCAGTCTGTGGTGACACAGCAGTAACGGTAGCTTTGTAAGGTTTACCAGTTGCATCAAATACATCTATTTGATCTCCAGCTTTTACGTTAGGGGGTATTTCAAATTTAGCAGGTTGTTGATCTGGACTAGGCGCAGCTTCTTCTGTAGGTTGTTTTGGAGCTGTATCAAGACGTTCTTGGTCTTCTTCTCTTACCCACAACGAATCTTTTTTATTGTCTGTATCTAAAACAGTATCTAATTGTGCGTTAAGTGATTCGTCTGATTCAGGTTTAAAATTAAATAAACCCCCTAAACGTGACTCTTGTTCTTCGCTTCTAGCACGATAATCAAAACTATTATCAAGAGCATTTCTAGCTTGATTAAAAATACTTGTTACTGCAGCACCTGGAACTGCTCGAGCTCCACCACCTGCGAAAGCCCCTAAGAAAGCAGCCTCTGCTATTCTTAGTTTTGCATCCGCCGCATCATAATCTTCATCAATGGCAAATCTTTGTGCAACTGCTAACCCCTCTTGTAGAGTTTCTGCCGTACCTTCTGATACCGTACTAATACCAACTAGAGTAGCCATGTCTCTAGCAAAATTAGAGAAATAATTTGTATCTTTTTGTGCTGCTTGTAATTTACCAAGCTCTGAATTAGTTAAAGCCTTTTGACCGCCTTTTTGATATTTTTGGTAGATGGTATAAAGGCCTTTGTTTACACCCTTAAGAGAATCAGGATTTTTCTCTCCTTGTTCAACTATTTTACCTAAACGTGTTTTACGCAAAGCCATACTGTATAAAGACTTAGCAAAGAAAACTTCTGCCGCAGTTCCAATAATAGCTTGTGGTAAACCTAAACCAAGAGCCGCAAACGCTTCGGGTTTACCCAACTCTCTTCCTGCTTCTCTATATTCTTGTAAAGATTGTGATGTCCCTACTTTATACTCTTGCAAAAAAGCACCAGTTATAGACCCACCTTTTACCAAACGGTTACCTAACGTCCAAGCCTCCTCCAAAACTACTCTTTCTTCAGGAGATAAAGCTCTTAAGCCCGCAGCGCCTCCTCCGGCCATTCTGTATTTCTTTATGGCATCTTTTAACAGCTGCTTAGTTGCCGCTTTACCACCACGTTTTAAACTTTCTTTTAATATAAAGCCTACTCCACCACCTGCTATTGCACTGGTAATAGTTTCTAGAGCTTGGGGTAGTATTTTACCTATCCCACCAAACACCTGTTCAATTCCACCAGCAAAAGTAGGGTTATCATAAAACTCTTTAAAAGGAGTTAGTTCTTGGAAATACTCTGCTGCCTGCCTTTCATAAAAATCAGCTGTCGCTAAATTAGCTACTGCAGCTTCATCTCTTCCAAGGGCAATATTAAAAGCGGCCTTCATGCTATTCCAATCAGCCCCTGTTTGCTCTATCCCTCCTGCAAACCCATACGTAAATTTATCAATTAAGCCTTCCGGTTTGGGTTTTCTTTCTGGAAAAGGTTGAGGTGTTACAAAAGTCGAAGTCCGCATGGCAGCTGCGTCGGGGTAAAGGAATACACCAGTTAAGTCTGTACCGGCTGAAGCTATTCTTGTGTCTGGTTCCGGTTCAATAGGTGGTAATACGGTAGGTCCTTCAAGACCTTTTATAGAATCTGCAAATAGTTCTGCTCTGTTTATGTCTTTACCTGACTCTTGTAAATACCAGTTAGAGTCTATTGCTTCTTTTGCTGCAGAGTCAAAGTCTCTACTCTTTAAGGCAGCCCAAGTTTTTTCTAAGGCATTAGGGTTTACGTCTTTATTCCACCAGTTCTCTCCTAATTGAAAATTAGTATGGGTTAATCTCTCTATAAACCTTTCGTCATCGGTGCCATAACCAAGCTCTTGTGCTTGACTTAATGCTGCTTCATAAGCTTTTGTCGCATCAGCCTCAAACCATTGTGTAAGATCTCCAGGGCGAATTCTATCTCCAGCTTGATATTGATTTAATTCAGCACCGGTTAATTTATGTCCTACACCTGCAGTCAGGTTCCCTAGCTTATCAGTGTAAACATAATCTTTACTGCCTTCTTCGGTAAGAAGTGAATTTAAGATATATTGAGGTACCTGCACACTCTTTACCCTCTATAAGTTATTTTTGTTTAGTATTGCAGAAACCGCGGCTTGTTCTTTAAAGGCTTTCATTAAATTTGGATCCTGTACATCTTCATAAGAAATGGATGCTACAGAACTTCCACCCGCTGGGTCTAAAATTATAAATCTCTGGGCGTCGGGGTCGTCACGTAATCTAGACATCGTTTCCATGAAAGCTTGCGGAGTTTCGTCGTAATTAGAGACAAATGGAATTTTTTCTATTAGGTCTCTCCACCAAGATTTATCAGCCAATTGTTTAATTTTCATTTGAATTAGTTTAGCTTGGCCCTCTTTATATCTCTGGACAGAGAGTTTAAATCCTTCATTCTGTATAATTCTTGCATCTGTTGTTCCGTTTTCTACTCCTCGTAGCATTGAAAGTATCATAGCATTAGCAGTACCTAGGTTAGCTACCCCTTCGTTAAGCATATTATTTCTTTCTGTCGTACTAAACTTAGGATCATCAATCTTAGTAAAGTCTAAGTTGCCTAAAGCGCTATCTAAAGTATTTGAAAGAACGCTAATACCTGATGTGTCTACAGGTGGTGCGCTAACTTGTTCTGGTGCGATAAAAGTGCCATAAGTAAGAAAATTTGTAACATTATCTGAAGTCATAAAGGTATTATACATTTTACTATTTGGGTCCATCGTTCCATATATTCGTAACATAGCCCCATATCTAGCTACAGGAGAGGCTTGCCCAAGGTTACCATTAGCCATAGCCGGTATATTAAACAGTTCTTCGAGTTTAGCTTGGTCCTTATCATTTACTTCAATAGCTTGGTTTATTAACGTTCTAATGCTGTCTATGGATTCGCCATTCTCTATAGCTTTTTTTATTTTAGGGAAATACGTTAAACTCTCCTTACTCAAAGAGGCACGTATTGCGCTGTCGTCTGTTGAAGATACTGCTGCTCCAAATAAATCGGTTTTGCTATTATTAAGAGCAAACTCATAAGGGTCATTTAGATATTCTTGTAACTTCTCGGGGTTAGCAGCACTTAACCTATCTATCAATTCTTTGTGCTCTTTACCAGAATAAAATTCATTTACTGTTTTTATGTTGTTTCTTCTATCTTCAGTGCTTATACCGTCCGCTGGGCCAGCTCTTCTTTCTTCTCTTATACGAGTGTCTATATCGTTTGTAACACCTCTGACCACATCTTTTAAAAGCCCCTCTCTGTAATTATCTGATTCTCTACGAAGCTTCTGTTGCTCCTCTATACTAAAAAAGCCTAATTGTGTATCACTTATGCCATAAATAGAGCCTTTTGGATAAATTTTTAAATCTCTTGTGGTTACATTTCCGGGAGGAGAATAGGCAGGTAAACTATACTCTCCTGTTAGACCAGCCTGAGGGACTACATATCCCCTAGCTTTATCACCTGAAGCTTTAAATTGTTTTATTGCCTCTAAAACTTCTTCTTTAGTATCGGCTGTTGCAACTCTTTCTTTTAAACCAAACAAGTTATCTGTTTCTGTAAGAGTTAAACCATCTCCGCCAGTAAACGCTTGCTCTTGATCTTCTTGTTCAGTTGCGGTTATTATTTTATTTAGTGCGTCTAGTTTTGTTCGTCTGTCAGTAGTTTCGGAACTAATTTTGTCAAACTCAGCTTTATACTGATCAAACGCTTGCTCAGTTAAACCCACCATTGCCCCTATTTGACCACCATTAGGCATTTTATTTACTAAATCTGTATAAAGCGCTTTGTAAGCGGTGTCTAAATATTTATTTATAGGAATATCTTGACCAGCAAAATCTTTTGTTACTCCCCCTAAAAATTCTTGATCTGATGCTATTTCAGAATCGGTCATGTCAGCTAAATTAGTGCCGTCTGAAGTAAGGTCAGCAGAGTAAAAAAATTGACCGCCGTCTTTGTTTCGACCGACTGATCTGACTAAAGGATTAATAATCGCGTATCTCCCGTTTTGATTTATACCATATTGAGAGCCAATCCAATCTATTTTTTTACCTTTCCCAAAAAGTTTATAGTCATAACCTAAACTGTTTTGTAATAAACTTGCATTATATCTACCATTACTTTCATCCCCTAACGCTTTACCTAAAGTTACAGCAGTGCTCGGTGTTAGTTTAAAAAGATCAGTATCATCTACTTCAAGCTCGTTCTTAAATTTATCGAAAGCCTCTTCATCTCTAAACGCGGACTGGTCTGGTAAGTCTTCCCACTCTGTATTTTTAAATGTTCTTGCGTCTCCTAAAATTTGTGTTTGGATATCAAGAATATTACCTAGTTGGTTAGATCGTCCTCTATCTATGCCTTCTTGATTAGTTGCACCAATATCGAAACCAAAAAATTGTTTCCATCTATCACCTGGCGTCTTCCTTCTGTATTCTACTTGCGATTGGCCAAAAGGGTTATTACTAGCTAAACCGCTACCTCCACTACCTCCACTACCCTCACCTGGAGTAAATGGGTTAAAGGGAGTACTCCCAAAAGTGCTATCAAAAGTATCTTTTTCTGTCGCCATTCTTTATACCTACTATGCAAACAGGATTGCCGCCATAGCTGCTGTAGCTAATACGCTACCACCAATCTGTCTATTTTGTGCTGCATGTTGTGCCCTTGCTTGAGTAAAGGCATTCTGTCTACTTACATCATTTGCAGCAGCAGTACCCAACCCAGTTAAAGAGCTCCTGTTAACCCCTTGCCCAATATTTATTAAATTAGCTAAGGTTCTATTATTTGCATCTAACTGTGCTAGTCGAGCGTTATTTAAACCGCCTGTCAGTGCTAAAGCTTCGCCTCTTTGGCTAGCTGCTTCTCTACCTTGTCTTAAAGCAGCAGTTTCTGACATGCCTAACCTTTCTCTATTACGTCTAGCAACGTCTTCTGCAATTTGTGTTTGCTGCGCTACATCTTCTGGCACAGCATCTACAAGACTTGTGTCTTTTCTATTTCGTAACATCTCTTCTTCAAAAGGACGAAAATCATTTATATATCTACCATATTGCCTTATTGCAACATCAGCGTAATCAAAATCTGGGTTAGCAGAAGGGGAAAGTCCTAACTTACTCCTTTCGTTTTTTAAATAGCCTTGTTGTCCTTCTTTAGTAGTTGTGTCAAAAGCAGTCTTAACCGGAGGTGGAGTAAAACCATAGAAAGTTCCTCCCGTTTCGCCACCAATGTTCATGGTATTTAAAAAACTGTAGTCTAAAGCCGCCATATTATTACACCATACCTCTCATATTAAGTAACTGCCAAAGAACGATAAGGGTTCGTCTTATCGTCTGCTAGTACTTGTCTCATTTTTGTTTTAGCTGCGGTGAGACCTATGTTTGCTAGCGCAGCTTTGTTTGCTCTTCTTACTGTTTGTTTCTCTGCAGCTCTTGCGAGTGTTTCAGATCTTTCTAATTTAGAGGCCTGTGCTAAAGCGCTACCGGCATCTGCTGCTTGTCCACGAGCAATACCTAATACATTTAAACCCTCTTGGTCTTTTACACCTTTTGCTGTGACGTTTGCAGAAAGCATTTGTCCAATAGCTCCAGAGGCCATGTTTGCAGCATTGTCTACCGCGCTAGTAACTCCGGGAGCAAGAGGTTGCCCAGTTAAAGCCTGCATAGTATCAGCTTGAGCTCTGCCACGTAGAGTTTGTTGTCTGTTAGAGCTACGAGCTTCATCTCTCATTTCCCTTAATAACGGGTCATAAGTGCTTTCAAAGTAATCCTGATCAGCTTTTGCTATAGCAGATTGAATTTTTTCAGTTTCACCTGGTTGGTAATCTGCCTGTTTTGGACCACTGCCCATATTTATACCTCTTTTTTATAAACTGTAGTTATTGCTTTAAATCCATGCTTTTCAGCCGCCCTACTCCATCCA
>CEPW01052405.1_pt1 | contig 14066 bp, 17 predicted proteins | sample 356211 | NCBI WGS metagenome assembly CEPW01 (sample SAMEA2620021, study PRJEB7988) | marine metagenome | biome: marine biome (ENVO:00000447); feature: deep chlorophyll maximum layer (ENVO:xxxxxxxx); material: "saline water (ENVO:00002010), including plankton (ENVO:xxxxxxxx)" | depth 25 m
CCGATAAAAAAATATCAGTAAAATGTATATGATTGAAAAAATCACGAATATACTGTCGAAGGAATTCTGGACTATATTGGTTATAGGGGTTGTTATATACCTTGCTGTGATCCTCATAAAACATAGAAAATCCAGATATAAACCGTATAGACGTGAGTATGTGAGAGACACTATTAACACAAACCCGGCAAAGCGCCAATCGGGTCCGTTCGATGGATGTTCTCCGGAGGATTTTGGTGCGTGTAAAACGAGTACCAAGCAATTCGAAGGTCGCCCGCTCGCCTAAGTCAATTAAAGTTGTTAGTTTTTTATATAAGTAAGGAAAATGGGGGAGCAAACTAGAGCTTTTGCGATCAAACGGTTATCAAACATACTTGATATTCCCGAGAATAGTACCACATGTATCAATCTCGAGAAATCAATCCTCAATTGGACAACTAGACGCACAAAGACTCTCATGGATATTCCAGCGTGGGATAATGAAAATTTCGTCAATAGATATAGACAAAAATTTCTAACGTTGTGTTTTAACTTTGAAAAATCAGAAAGTCTCAGAGAAAGTGTGAAAACAGGTAAAATTAAATCGGCAGAGTTGATGAATTTTGAACCAAACGAACTATGGGCACAGGGGCCATACGCTAAGGCGGTAGAAAAGAAAATTTTCAAAGAACTACAAAAACAAAGACTAGAAAACGAGGCGTTACGGGGCGTTGAGGGATTTTTCACTTGTGGTAAGTGCAAGTCAAAAAAGACCACATATTATCAGTTACAGACGAGATCAGCAGATGAACCAATGACGACATTTGTTTCGTGTCTCAATTGTGGAAAAAGATGGAAATGTTAATTTTTATAGATATTGATGTGTAGTAACATTTATCCAATGTTTAGTTTCGGTAAGATCCTCCCATATGTCGCCAACAGACAGAACAAAATTATACCCTAATAATTTTTTCATATCCCCCTTCATATCATAATCGCAAAGCTTCAAAATATCATATGGAATTCCATATCGCATTAATTCGTGTCTAGTAAAATACTCCATCCAATGAGGTCTAGCGGTAATAATAACAACATTGTAATTCATATTATGAGCCTCTCTCGCTAATTCGATAATGGGTTTATTCGCATCGCCGTTTGGGAAAATTAATGTACTATCGATATCAAACATAACTGCGTCATGTATAGGATTAACCCGATAATGACGGAGTAAGCTAATACCAGCTTCTTTAAGGTGATCCATTAATATTATTAAAGAATTAAAAAATTAATTAAATACGATGATCATTGATGTTCAAGAAGATAATGGAATGGTATCGATAGCTCGTATTTTATACGAGGATGGTGACATCCTGGGAGTACAATTCTTGAGAAAAATAAATAACGATACGTATGATTTTAATATACAAGTCGAACATATCGACAAAGCTACGGTATGTGGCTTCTATGATACGGAAGAACTTGAAACCACCGGATTATACAAAAAAACATTAGATGGTAGATACGAATCGGCCGATGATTCCGATTATGAATTGGATGAAGAAGATTTAACCAGTGACAGTGAAAGTATTACCTCATTGGACAGTGAATACTAAATACTAATACTAAAAACTCGTCGTAATTAAGGGTCTATAGCTCAATTGGTAGAGCGCGTGCTTTGCATGCACGAGGTACCGAGATCGAAACTTGGTAGATCCAGACTGTTATTCGACAGAATAAAAACGTAACATTATTGTATAATGTCCGTCAGGGCTGTGACTAAATTGTACGTACCAGATATACCTATATTTTTATGTGCGACAAGGTTCGTACGCGATTCCGACTTTGTAAGATCGGTACTGATTCACGATGAACGAGCGCCGAAAAAGAAACCGAGACTGTCGTGGTACGACGCACAAGATGATTCATGGGTACCTCGTGGATGGTATTCGGAAGGATTGAAAGCGGATTTGAACTTTTATTTTAAGGACGAATAAAAACATAACACTATTATATGAATGGCCGTCAATTGGCACGAGAATACAGTTCATGAAGAAAAGTGTATTCTTGCCAGTGGGACATTTTGGCTTGGATTTGGAGCAGTTACCGTGATAGTATCATTCATGTTTTTTTCGATGTACATACGAGATGACACGGTAAATTAAAGAATATTAAAGAATCGAATCATATCTTATCCATAAATGAGCCTTCTTATCCGCGCATCCGCAAAGCCCGCCCTCGCCCCCAATAGGTCTGTGAAGAAGACCAAGACTGTGAAGAAGACTACTTCTTCTGTGAAGGCTCCTCCACTTGAACCGATTGCGCGCCCCAATGACTTTCTTTCTATGGCCGAGCGCATAAATGGTCGTGCCGCCATGATTGGTTTCACGTCCGCTGTGATTGATGAGGTTATGACTGGAAACTCCATCAGTACCCAGTTCCATGACAACGTTGGTCTTTCTGTCGCCGTTGCTGCTTTGGCGTTCCTCGGAACAGCGGCGAATCCTAAAGACGAAGGATATGTCCAGGGCTTTTGGAAGCCCGAGACCGAATTACTAAATGGCCGACTTGCGATGGTTGGTGTCGTATCGCTTCTTCTAACGGAGTCGCTCCATCCCCACGTTCCTCTATTCTAGAATCGGGTTGGTAACCTATATTAATTAAATGTTCCTGTCCTACGTATCAGGTAGGCCAAGAACATCGTCTATTTTTTAACCGGGCCAAGAACTACATCCGGAGACAAGTACTTCGTGAGAACATTTGGGGGGTGAAGCATATCGAACTCTTCGGTGGCATCCTTACCGGCAAATAGCATGATAGCCTTCTTACCGCCGGGGTGATCTGGTAAAAATTTAGTTAGATCATATACCTTGTCACGAATTATCACCCAACAATCATTTTCTGTATTATGCTTCATTATTTCACCAAGAGACAAATCACGTGGATTCACATGGTCGTTTATTTTCTTAATTCTGTCCATTCTTATTTCTATTTGCTCACGGTCTCTCTAAGCGGAATAATCAACAGCATGTTGGATAAAGGAATGAAACTAGAACTTATTAGTAATAAAATGGCTCCGTATAAACCTCCCGTGTCTCATTACACAGAAATGGATGTATCCAATTATGACGAAGATACGTTATTCAGTTTCATAGGAAAATCTGGAAAAAGATTCTATTGGCTAACCCGACTTACCAACCTAAACTATATGTGGTACGATAAAACCAGAAAAATTATCGAATTATGGGGTCCGTATGAAAGTTTGGCCACAAAACAAGCTCAGCACATTATCACGTGCGAACTCGATAATTTTATTCCTAAGTCAGATGTAGATGAGGAAAATCTCAGATCAAACCTCGGAAATAATGTATAAACGTCCGATTCTCCGACCTCGCCAAGAACCCGTATCCACAAATAAAAAGAATATAAAACCCGGTCATCACCTATACAACATCATAAATCCGGTAAAAGTACCAGAAGTGACGCGGAGGTCTTGGACACAACCAATTTACATGAAGGATGTGTATTTGGAGTTACTCAACAAGTCCCTCGTGTCCGCCGGTTTGGAACCAATATATCCAGATATACCAGATTCCGAAGATACCGTACGAGAATTCCCAGTTCCCGAAATCGTTGAAGGAGATCCCGAAAAGGTACGTGTTGTCCTAAAATGCCTGAAGAGTGGTATAATTCGTGTAAAATTGGATACACTATTCCGCGAAAATTTCATAAAGGTATCTTCCACTCAAACGCCCCAATCTATAACATCATGGGTTCAGGCGTGTAAAAATATAGGTATGTCGGGTGAATTCATTGATAATATGGTTACCAAACACAAGAAAAGAATTGAACACGGTAAAAAAGTTGCGAGTAAAATGGAAGCGATATTTGAAGGATTGGGTGCCGCAAAAACAAAAAAGAAAAAAGAGAAAAAAGAAAAAGAAAAAGAAAAGGAGACGAAAGATGAAGACGATATCCTCACGGAAGATGTAGAGAATTTGGAAGAAAATTTACCAAAGGAGGATGACGCAAATGAAGACGAAGGAATGGATATGGAAGTTGATGAAGATGAAAATGATGACGGCGAAACTCAGGAGGAAGAATACTACTCCGACGCAGAATAAAGCTTATAGAATAGAATTTCAATATATATATTATCTGTAATGGATCTAAGTAATTATGAATGGATAGTCGGACTCGGTGCTGTTTTGGCTTTAAGTGCCTCGTATGGTATTGGCGCGAATGATGTCGCCAATGCTTTCGCAACCTCGGTCGGATCGAAGTCCTTGAGCATTAAACAAGCAATCGGACTCGCCGCAATTTTTGAATTTTCGGGCGCCCTTTTGATGGGAAGTCATGTCACCGATACCGTGAGAAAGGGAATTGCCGATTACGCATGTTTCCAAGATGACCCGGCCGTACTCATGTATGGTTGTCAGTGCGTTCTCTTTGCCGTATCTGTCTGGTTAGTACTGGCATCCAGTCTCGAAATGCCTGTGAGTACAACTCACAGTTGTGTCGGGGGAATGATAGGCATGACAATGGCCGCACGAGGTGCCAGTTGTGTAAAATGGAGTGCGCCCTCGGATGACTTTCCATTTGTCGGTGGTGTTTCTGCTATTGTCATCTCGTGGGTATTATCGCCCGTATTCTCCGCTGTATTTGCCTCGCTTATGTTCTATGTAATGCGCATGGCAGTCCTCCGTCGTGATGATTCATTCAAACGAGTCAGGTGGGCATTCCCCGTTATATTCGGAATGGCGGTGTGTATTAATGTATTTTTTATCATTTACAAGGGCGCAAAATTCTTAAAACTTGATGATATAGTTTTATGGAAAGCACTCGCTATCGCATTTGGTTCTGGTGGTGGAGTTGGAATATTATCCTACTTTGCCACGCCTTATATAATGCGTAAATCGGAAGAAATATATAACAACAGTCTAAAAATTCATGAACTTGGAGACACCTGTGAAATTACAGAAATGGAGGAACCCGTTATTGAATACTCAAAAATGAGTTGGTACAAACGAATCGTACATTATCTCAAATATTCATTAAACGTCCAAAGTGCGGATATTGTAAATCAAGACGAAGATGTTCAGCATATTCACAATAACGCAGAAGTATTCGACGAAAAAACGGAAATATCAATGAGATACATGCAAGTATTAACCGCGTGTTGTGACGCATTTGCCCATGGGGCTAATGACGTAGCAAATTCAATCGCGCCATTCGGTGCGATATGGGCAATCTATAAATCGGGTGAAGTCTCCTCAAAAAAGAATGATCTCGGAAATGATGCCTATTGGATCTTATCTATGGGAGCATTTGGAATTGTACTCGGTCTTGCCACGTATGGTTATAAAATCCTCCACGCACTCGGTACAAAATTAAGTAAAATTACCCCGAGTAGAGGCGTGTGCATTGAATTGGGAAGCGCATGTATCGTTATTTTGGGTAGTCGCCTTGGATGGCCTTTATCGACTACACACTGTCAAGTTGGTGCCACCACGGGCGTGGCATTGTTGGAAGGAACGGGTGGAGTAAATAAGAAAATTCTCGCTAAAACCGTGGCGGGATGGATCATGACACTCGTGGTTGTCGGTGGTACGACCGCACTCGTATTTGCGCAGGGTGCGTATTCGCCCATGGCGTATTACCCCGATTATATTAAAAACAAAACCTTGTAGTTATATTGAAATTAAAATACCCGACACATATAAGAAACTATCATGTCAGTAGTCACGCTACTTTTATTGTTAGTTGCCATGGGTGTGGGTATATTTTTCTATAGAAGAAAAAAATCCAAACCGATTTCCGAGAACACCCAGGATGAAGAGGAAGAGGAAGTTCTCGAAGAAGAGGAGGAAGAAGAAATGGATGCCGCAGATACAATAGCGGCCGAAAAGAAGGCCGATATAGCTATCCAGGAAACGAAGAGGAAGGCCAGTGTCGCCGCTTCCATGGCTAAGAAAAGGAAAGCCGAGGCCGCAGCTGCCATGGCAGCAAAAAAGAAGGCTGAAGCCGAAGCCCGAGAAGCAAAAAGGAAAAAAGATGCACAAGCGGCTCTTATGGCGAAAAAGAAAGCTGAGGCCGCGGCTGCTTTAGCGGCAAAAAAGAAGGCCGAAGCCGAAGCATACAAAAGGAAGCTCGCCAAAGCTCGCGCAGAAGCTGCTCGTAAAGAAGCTGCTCGTAAAGAAGCCGCGCGCAAAGCCCGTGAAGAGGCCGCTCGTAAAGAGGCCGCACGAAAAGAAGCCGCTCGTAAAGCCCGTGAAGAGGCTGCTCGTAAAGAAGCTGCTCGCAAAGAAGCCGCACGCAAAGCCCGTGAAGAGGCTGCTCGTAAAGCACGCGAGGCCGAGATGAAAAGAAAACAAGAGGCTGCCCGAAGAGCATACGAGGCCGAGATGAAAAGAAAACAAGAGGCCGCTAGAAGAGCATACGAGGCCGAGATGAAAAAACAAGAAGAAGCTCGTAAAGAAGCCATTCGTAAGGAACGCGAGGCCGAGGCGAAAAGAAGACGCGAAGAGGCCAAAAAGAGAAGAGAAGAGGCCAAAAAGAAAAGAGAAGCCGCAGAAGCCGCGAGGAAGAAACTAGAAAAACAGTACAGAGAACTTAACAACATATTATATGACACTAAAATGGAAGAATTAAAGTGTAAGAATGGATCATGGAATGGTGTCAGGTTGGTATTAAATGGTTATAGAAATGTAAATACCGAATACCTTTGGTTTTCAAACATGAGGAGATACAGCGCACGCAAACGTGGCGGCGACCAGCACTTAACCGAGCGACCGATGATACCTAAAGCGTGGGGTTGGGGTGGTGTAAGGCTAGACGTGAAAACAAAAAAAATAAAATTTGGTTGGAGGAGAATCAATTCGTGGCCCGATACCAAAACTCATATATCCTTTGGGAGTGGTCGGTGGTGGAGAGATAAAAGAACTTACAACGGACATCTTTTCGTAGATAAAAATCGTCTCATGATAAGAAAGGCTAAAAAATTCGGAAGAGCGCCGTGGGCGTTTTATCTTAAAGATGTAGAAATCGCAAAATTCAAAAATAATACACATGAAGAATGTGCAATTGTTGCTGTATCAACCCGAAAGACCAAAAAAGTGCTTTTCGTTCAAAGTAATAATTCAAAGAAATCATATGATTTAGTAGACAGAAGATGGATTGATCATCCGTGGGCAAAATGTACTACAAAGGAAGATCTATTAAAAAAACAGTGCGATAAGGACGTGAGAGCGGTGAAACCGCGTTGTCCCCCGGGATACGAGTCTAATACCTTCCAATTATTCGCTAACACGAAGTTGTGTCCACCGGGACAGCATCGCATCGTAGATAAAAGGACTGGAAAGACCCGGCGCTGTCGTGGTTGGTAAAAAGAATAAAACGTATAGTATATCAATGCACAGAACGAGGAAACCAAGAAATAAGGTTTCTGTGTTTCATGTGTGTAAGGATGATGAAAAGGAAAAGAAACATAAAGGAGAGGAACTAGAGATATACATAGACCCAGAGATACAACCAAAAAGTATAGTCGCACACGTAGATGTAGGTGAGGATACATGGTCTATCATTGCGACAAAAATACAATCAAAGCTATAACGTCTGGTTAGCTCAGTTGGTAGAGCGCACGCCTTTTAAGCGTGTGGTCACGGGTTCAAGCCCCGTACCAGATACCAGGCTCCTATAGCTCAGTTGGTTAGAGCGCGGTGCTTATATCTTAGATATACGAAAATGATGTAAAAATCATAAAGGCACGCCGAGGTCATGGGTTCGAACCCCGTTAGGAGCATTGGATTTTTAGATATGTATCCCATATGTAAAAATTTTAATAGCCGCTAAAATTATATGATTACACGAAGGCGCGGTGTATTTTATAAAGGTACTAAACCTGTATCTCAGGCAGAACAGGAAAGGTGTCGGAAGTTAGCTATACCACCAGTCTATACAAATGTCATAGTGTATCCAGCAACCGCAAAACTCCAAGCTACCGCCATCGATGCTACGGGGAAAAAGCATTATTATTACCACGACAAGTTTTTAGATCAGCAAAGAAAGATACGAAAGGCGAGGGCATCGACCGTAGATTTCGCAAAGATAAAGAGTGTCACAGCGAGGATATTAGCCGATAGAAATCTTCCGACGTGGGACGACGCACTCACACTTAGAATGATAGTGACGGCATATCTTCGTTCCGGTTCAAGAAATAACGAAGACGCGTTAGGGGCAATGTCTCTTCAACGTAAGCACGTTAAACTGAGTCGTGACGGTGAAACAATGACCTTTGATTTTCCAGCTAAAAGCGGACAACGACGCGTATATGAAGTGAAGGACAAGATATTACACTCGGCCATATCCAAGCAAAACAAACCCCTATTATCGGGGAATTCGACGCACACGAAGGTTCGGGATTTGCTACGAAAGATCATGAAGAATGATACGCTTCAAATCAAAGATATACGCACAGCCGGGAGTATGCAACTATTCGATAAGCATTTGAAGAAATATAACGGCGATGAGAAAATGGCCGTAGATGCTACCGCGAATACAATAGGTCACACACCGTCGGTGTCTAAAAAGTATTACATTTTATAAAATGTGCGCCTAAGTGTTACGAAATCATCGATTTCAGCATACAAAAATATGGTGAAATCGTTTTGTGAATTTTTGGGTCTGTATGTCTTCATGTATTTCCTAGTTATTGTGATAGACTTGGGATTCCAAGCTCTGTTACAAGTAAATGATCACGAGTACGATTTAAAATGGAAATGTATGAAATATGTAAAAGAACACGGGATCTGTGATAACTAATTCTTCCCTCCTATCCCGTTACACATTATATACACAACGGCGGCTATCATGACACCTAACAAGCAAACTGTTATAGCCAGAAGCATATATAATAATACGCCCTTTTTATTTCCTAAGTCTCCCGCAATTCTGTATAAATTCAGTCATGAATATCTTTTTCCTGTCGCTCGATCCATCGGAAATTGCCCGTCTCTCCTGTGACCAACATGTCGTAAAAATCCAACTCGAAATTTGTCAAATGTTATATACCGCGTGGCATTTGTCGGATGATTCAAAATACGTCGAAGAACACGCACCATATACCAAAAACGGAACGAGGCGAGGATACAAAATGTGTCATGTAAATCATCCAATGACGATGTGGATTTCATCATCGATCGATAATTACATGTATGCGTGTAAAATTGGTATCGCTTTATCACTTGAATACACGAGACGATACAATAAAGTTCATACGTGCGCAAAACATCTAATGTGGTTATACGAACACCATCCCTCGTATTTTAAACCAAGAAAAAGTGAAAAGGCATTTTATTCGAAAGAAGGAATACCCGAGTGTATGCCAGAATGTTACCATAATGTATCAGTAGTAGAGGCATATAAGGAATATTATAAAATAGAAAAATTACCATTCGCGCGGTATAAAGTAGTTTAAAAGATCCATGTGTAATATAAGATACGATGAATGTACCACTTACCTTGGCAAAAACGCCGATAAATGCACCGGATATAAAGATAGGAAAACAACAGGAGACCAAAAGAGAGTACTCTCCGCGAACCTATAGTGAGTTCATAAATGGTGTTAAAAATGGAGAAATACCCGAAGTTCTTATAAATCCGAACGCAGGTACGGCAAAGTTCTTCGATAGTGAAGGAAATTATGGGGATACACGAATAGCCCCGAATCAAGAATTGTGGAGAGTATTAATGAATAGCGAAACGAACATCGCCGTCGATACAAAAACGGAAGCGACTGCGTCGGATTCACTCACTATGTTTTTTATCCTACTCTTGATATTTGCCGTCATAAGAGGTTTATTATCTGGGGGTGGCGGAGCGGGAGGTATGCCAAATCCGTTTGAAAATACAATGAAATTTGACACCGATACCCAAGTTGAAACCCGTTTCGATGACGTTGAAGGTATCGATAACGCTAAACGCGAATTAGAAGAGCTTGTATCGTTTCTCCGGGAACCCGAAAAGTATATCGGATCTGGGGCCCGTATTCCTCGGGGCGCTCTTTTAACCGGAAAACCGGGTACGGGTAAAACCTTATTGGCGAGAGCAATTGCCGGTGAATCCAGTGTTCCATTTATTCAATGTTCCGCGTCCAGCTTCGTGGAAATGTTCGTCGGTGTCGGCGCGAAGAGAGTGCGTGAATTATTCGCCACCGCACGAAAATTACAACCGTGTATCGTTTTCATCGACGAAATTGACGCTATCGGTAAATCCAGAAGTAGCGGAGGTTTCGCATCAAATGATGAACGAGAACAAACCATCAATCAATTACTCACGGAAATGGACGGTTTCTCTAACGACTCTCAGATTGTTGTTATCGGCGCAACCAATAGAATTGACGTTCTAGATGAAGCTCTATTGCGACCGGGTCGTTTTGATAGAAAAATACAAGTAAGCCTACCGACTTTAAAAGGACGAGAAAAGATTCTCGGCGTACATTCCAGAGATAAAAATCTCGATGAATCCGTTGAATTGCGTGAAGTCGCTAAACAAACAACGGGATTCAGTGGCGCGGACTTGGCAAATTTAATGAACGAATGTGCCATCAAATCCGTCGAAGAGAGTAAAGGTATCATCACGAATGAAGTAATCGAAGATGTTTATCAAAGAATTATTGTGGGTTCTAAGGGCGATTCCAAGTTTTCTGCCGCTAAAAAGGAACTCGTTGCCTACCATGAAGCCGGTCACGCCATAATCGGTGTATTGGTTCCCGAATACGACCAGGTGAGAAAGGTTAGTATTATCCCGAGAGGAGATGCCGGTGGAATTACATTCTTCCAGCCAATCGAAGAAAATGCTGATATCGCACTCTATTCGAAAAAATATCTCATTTCTCAAATTAAGGTCTTATTGGGAGGACGAGGTGCCGAAGAGGTTATTTACGGACAAGATAACGTAACAACCGGAGCATCCAGTGACTTCTCTCAAGTGTATCGTATAGCCCGCGAAATGGTGACGACGTACGGTCTCGGTACCCATCGTTACGACTACAATAACTTGTCCCAAGGTGCGGCTAGACAAATTGATTTAGAAATCGATGCGATTGTTAAGGAATGTTATGAATCCGTGTTATCCAGTTTGAGAGATAATAGACTCAAATTGGAAAGACTTAAGGATAAATTAATAGAGGAAGAAATCGTTGAAGGTGAATGGGTGTATGACCTCATGGATGTAGAAATGCAGGCTAATAAGAGTATAGATCTCGTATAATGAAATATAAAGTATAAGAATGTAAAAATCATAAGATGAACCTTTATAAGAAGGAATTGATAGCTAATCATATCAGACTTGCTTATAAAGTTTCAAATGATGTATATTATAAAGCTCACCCACAAAAACGTGGTATCCATACGAAGAAGGATTTAAATAGCGTAGGATTACATGCGCTCGTCCGGGCGGCTCAAAAATTTGAACCGGAAAGGGGTTTCAAATTCACCACGTACGCGTATCCGTGGATTTACTGGAAATGTCGCAATTCTTTAGAACGAACACCAGTATACGAGGAACTTAATTATTACAACGTTCCCGAATATTATGACAAAGAACCTGACATTCTTTTAGACGATCTAGATGATGTCAGTCGATACATTCTCGAAAACTATTACAGTAATAATCTCACATTGAAGGATATTTCTAAAGATTTGGGTGTAAGTGTGAATACAGTGATCGCGTGGAGATCGAAGGCACTTCTCAATTTAAAGGATTGAAAATGGTATTTTAATTGGGTCTCCGTCTCTGCTCATTCTCACGTTGTTTCATTCTTTTGGCCGAGTTACGAAGAAACGCGGCAGCAGCTTGTCGCTCTTTATTAATATTAGTCCGAGTATTGTTATTTACTTTTCTCTTTCTCGTGAGTGGTTGTGTAACATTATTGGTGTTATTATTGGAATTGTTTGAACGAGCGGTTACAAAACTTCTCGTGTTATTGTTACTGTTGCTGTTGGTGTTGGTATTAACTCGTCTCTGTGATTGGGGTTTATAATTTGGGGTTCTGGTGCTGTTAGAGTTTGATTTTTGTTTTTTACCTCCAAATAATCTCGTGGCTCTACCGAATAAACCCGGTCTAGCATTCACACTATTTGAATTACCGGAACCCTCGCGGCGGTTGTTATTATTAAGACCGGCATTATTCACTTTCCGTTTTGTTCCTTGTTTGTTGGGGGTAGAAGTCGGCTTTCTGGGAGATGAAGACGCGACCGGGGTCTTTGAACTATTGTTTGTCGATTTGGAATTTCGTTTAGAATTACCAGAAATACGAGAATTTGCGTTGTTGGACAGATTTTTATTATTAACCTTAATTTGTTGTTTGGTGGGTTTGGTTTGGGTTTGTGTGGTGGCTCCTGAATTGGTACGTGTAACATTTTTTAATTTATCATCCATACCATATATAAAAACCCCATCGATACCAGACATTTGACCCGACTTGGCGGTTCTGTCGATAATTATACGGGGGGGAATCTTAAATAGCTCTTTTTGTACATAGCCCGTCATTCCCACAAAATTACCATCACCTGTAGCTCCGACTGCGGGGTGTTTTTCCGCTGCTAGGTGAGAATTTATAAGTACTTGTAAAAAGTCACCAAATGTTTTAGCTATTTTCGGTATAGGACCATTCCCTGTTTCCCCCTCGTTCCTCGTCGTACCTATGTTTAGTTTTGTGTCGGAATTTAAAAAACACTCAAATTGCGTACCTTTCTCATTTGGTCCTATAGATATTGTAAAATATTTACCAAAATTGAATTCAAACGACTGAAAATTAAATTTATAAGGAGTGTATGGTCCCCCCTCATTCTCAGTTCTCATCACTCTAGACGATATGTCCTCAAATAATAAACCTGTGCCAAATTTAAGACCGGGATCCAAAATGTTTGGAATAGTAACAAGTCTCTTAGCAAAATAAGTGGGTTTGTCTTTTGTAGTCATTCGCGAACCGTACAAAAGAGCCGATATCGGTCTTCGATTAGATTCGGAATCTATGGACACATATATGGGTTTATTCTTATTTTTCGCTAACTGAGCGAGAGAGGCAGCAAATTCATATTTTTTTATTTGTATTGGTTGAGACGTACCCCACAAGGTTCGAAAGTTGTTTTTGAAGGCATCTTCCATCTTCATGCCTCGCACCGTACCCCCAGTATCGGGATTAATATTATTTTCTTTTAGTTTTTTATAAAGAGCGCTATCTGTATTGTATGTAGGTACTGTTGTATTGGGTTTTAACAGTTTTTTAACTATATCACTCCCCAAATAATCCTTAAATGAACCCTTATATAATTTATCGTGTTTCATATCAAGAAAAAACATAAGCAAGAGATCGTGTAACCCATTCTCGTCCATGACGAAAGTTTTTGTTGTGTTTTTCGTATGAAGGAGGCTAGTTTCTTTGGTAATAACGCCATGTTGCCGCTTTATATAATTTTGCATCGTCGAATTATTTTTTTTAATCCATGCCTTAATATTATCCTCCTTGCGCATATCAGTCAGTCTGTAAAAATTCGATAAAAATGCATACCCACCCCTGTCTGTGTTTTTCATATTTTTATGTGCATTTCTTACCGAAGCGACCTGGGTAGTAAGGTGTGTGATTAGAGGATGTTTATTATTACCTTTCATCGCTGCGTTTCTAACCTGATTCGCCCTTTTCGTTTTCTTTGCTTCTTCCACTTTCTTCTTAGTTTTTGCCTTCCGGATGATATCATCGACAACTTCCCTTTTATTAGTAGCCATTGAACTTTTATATTTGACAACAGCGTTATTAATATATGTACTGGACAAACCACCTATGTTCGTTAATTGTTTACGAAGATTTATCTCCATTTGATTAACTTGTGGTTTAATGTTGCGTCTTCGCACCTCAAACCCAGGTAGTCCCTCAGCCTTCCGAGTTCGATTACTCATATATAATATACCCTTCAAAATAATTTGACCGAAGCATAATCTTGCTTCCTGAATTTGATCCATTAAAATTAAGACGAGATACGACATCACCTAAGTGACCACAAGTCCTCGAAAAATTAAACATGAATTCTTTA
>CEPW01136084.1_pt1 | contig 14063 bp, 10 predicted proteins | sample 356211 | NCBI WGS metagenome assembly CEPW01 (sample SAMEA2620021, study PRJEB7988) | marine metagenome | biome: marine biome (ENVO:00000447); feature: deep chlorophyll maximum layer (ENVO:xxxxxxxx); material: "saline water (ENVO:00002010), including plankton (ENVO:xxxxxxxx)" | depth 25 m
GGGCCTTGAGGATTGCTCTTCAAGACCCGGCATTGTATCTCGATCTTTATCGAGAGGCGGGTTTTTGTCTCTATCGTCTAAACACGGCTTTTTCTTTGCGCGTGGGGAATGACTTTTTTGGGATTTTTGTGGATTTATGCCAACTTAAGGTAGTGGTGCTGGTATGGTATGGTACGTACCATACTGGTACCATGGTACCACCACGGTACCATTGGTACCACGGTACTACCACTGGTACCAGTGGTACTGTAATATCAATCACAAAAAGCAGAAAATGGTAGAAAGGTGGGGTTGCTTTGGGGTGCTTGAGTAATTGAAAGTTTGTACCTACGGGTACCAAAATAGTGTGAAATACCTTTTAATTTTACAAGCTGCCTTATTCAAATCTAGTTGGACTTCGTTTCAAGTATCGCACTGTTTTTCATTTCCTCGAAACCCTAAATGTGTCGGGGAATCTTAGATATGCTTGTCGAAGGCCCCCGTCGGTTCCTCAAAAACGAATCTGCATCTACCCTTCTACCCTAACCCACTTCTTCTAGTCTCATAAAAGTGAACAGCAAAATTTTTTTAACGGAATTAGTAACGCTGAGTAGATATTGGGGCATGTAATATGGATCTCCATGCCATAAGGTCACGTGTATTATGGCGGACAATTATCAGACCCGGAGATCGGGATAGGCATATCTGTCGAGGAGAAAAAGTCAATAGCATGAAAGCAGTAGATGTGGATAATGATTTCTTTCGGATCCAATCGAGGAAGGTGGAGCATGCAACGCACGAAAATTACAGCGCGACATCTATTTCTTCAGAGCATGATGATGGCTTTCACTTTCCTATCGAGGATTACGGAGAACACGGAGCTGCATTTTTGAGTGGGAATTTTTTGCCACTCCGAGAGGAATACACAAGCTTTTCAAGTGCGGACCGGAAATCTGATGCGAATGAGAGGGCATTGAGAATAATTGGATCCATACCTGATGAATTCCCGGAAGGTCAATTTGCTTATGTGGGACCTAATCCAAAACTAGAAGTACAAAATTACAAGGTATGGGGAAAAGGCCCAGACCAAAAGGATTTCAATGTTTCAAATGGCTGGCATCATTGGTTTGAAGGTGATGGAATGATCTATGCGTTGGATTTTGATGCAGATTCAAATTTATGCTATCGTAACCGATTCATACGGACTAAAAGTTGGAAGGATGAATCAGAGATCGGGGCACGGTTATTTCGCCCGCTGATGAATGCTGAAGGAAGCACTTTCTTACTCAACGCAGTAGCAAATTTAATTTCTGGAGGAGCTTTCCTGAAAGATTCTGCGAATACCGCTCTTGTGCATTTTGCTGGCCGTACTTTAGCCTTACAAGATACAATGCCACCTTGGGAACTACATCCTGAGAGACTCACAACTCTTGGAGCTTGCAATTTTGATAACCAGCTTCCTCCATATATACCGTTTACGGCACACCCAAAAGTTGCTCCTTTGACTGGAGATCTAGTTTTTTTTGGGTTCAATCCCGTCTATCCTCCGCACTGCTCTATTGGATCTTTAGACCAAAATGGAAAAATAAAGAATCTTACTCCAATGTGGAGTTTTCCATTTGCTGGGTGTGTGTTCATGCATGATTTTTGCGTCACTGAAAAATACACTATTTTGTTTGAAGGTAGCTTGGATATAAAGCCTATTCGCCAATTTTTTGGTCGGCATCCTCTTCAATACAATAATGATAAAAGTGCACGGTTTGGTGTGTTTTCGCGTGATGCGAATGTTCCTCTTGCAAAGTGGTTTGACTGTAGTTGTGCGCAGATGGTTTATCACTTTATCAACTCTTGGGAAGAAACAAATGCTAACGGTCAGGAAGAGATCGTTATCACTGGTGTACGAGAAGATGGCTTTTTCCATAATGCATTAAAGGCTAGAGATACCCGGGATTGGATCACGCGCACTCTAGAAGAAAATTTGGACTTACCAAGAGTCCATGAATGGCGTATCAATCTCGTTGATGGCTCAGTTAAAGAAAGATACCTCTATGAAGATATAGTAGAAGTTCCACGTATTAACGATGAATTTACAGGCATAAAGAATCGATACGCTTACGCGGGACGAATAAAAACAGAAATCCTGCAGGAAGATGCACAACTGAAGTTCGATGCTGTGGTAAAATTTGACTTTGAAACAGGTGATAAACAAGTATATGAACACGGTCCTGGAAGGTATGGCATGGAATCACAATTCGTACCACGATCAAATAAATTAAACAGAGCTGAAGATGATGGTTGGCTTGTTCTTTATGTTCACAATGAGAATACAGAAAAATTGAGTCGCCCGCATAGCGAATGTATTATACTAAATGCTCAAGATATTTCCTCTGGACCAGTTGCTAGGATTATCCTCCCGGACCGAATTCCTTATGGTGCTCACGCCATGTGGCGCCCAAAATTATCAGATTCTAGTGTAAGGGAGTTCAAAACAAGAGGACAGAACTACTTCAATGATGTGCAACCCAAAAAATATGCTTTTCTCCCAGACCAGATAGATGATTTATTAGGAACAGTACGTTGCGGTATGCTACGATTGGCTTCGAGCTTGTTTGTGAATGGTTGGAGGCCTTGGGTTAGAAAAAAGTCCGAAATGTACTCATTTGTGGATGCAGGTGAATACGAATTAGACGAAGTCTACCGTTTAGGATCAATGCGAATGGCTGAATCTCGAGTTGAAGCTGAAAGAGGTCTCCAACAATCGCCAAATTTAGTCTTGTATGATGTAGAAACGGACGGAGAATGCCGAAGAGTTCGTGAAGCACTGTGTATGCTTGATTTGGCATTCGAGTGTAGACCATGCCCATACGGAGGTTATCGTCACAGAACATTGGCAGCAAAGCTTCAAAATGTTCCACTAGGGGAAGAGATATTACCTTTCTTGCATGATTCTCGCTCCAATGTTTGTGTTATTGGTGCTGAAGATGTACTAAATTATTTGTATGATGTTTATCTAGATGGCTCTGCTCCCTCTCCTTTAGTAGCAAATCAAGGAACTGCTGATATCGCTGTGAGATCTAGAAGTACTGAATTCTCGAGTATATCTCACTCTATGATGCCATGCAAGTATCCGATGAAACCGCTAGAGCTGTGGGCATACGAAGCTTCACCTTTTTGCTCACTTGTCAGAGAAAAACTGTGCGAAATGGAACTGCCTTATATTTTACGCCCGTGCTCGAGAGGAAGTCCTCGTAGGACCGAACTAATGAAGAAAGCAAAAACTTTTCAAGTTCCATTCATAGAAGATGAAAATACAGGTGCCCGGTTATTCGAAAGTGCTAAAATTATAGAATACTTGGATCAAACATATTGCTACTAATTTTCAGATAAATTTTAGAATGAGGATATCCATAAACCCATATGTACGGTACCATATGGCCATACGAAATTTCACAATTTTAAAAAAAAATTATTTTTCTTTTCTCGTACTATGGCCATACCATATGGCCATACTACAACCATACAACCCATATGGCAAAAATGGTAAAAATGGTATTAAAACACAAGCATGGTCCATACTTACGAGTATCTCACCTCTTTTAAGCAATACCCTAAATGGAACCCTCAAAAAATTTTAGCCTGTTAACCTTTCAACCTAACATACTCCCTAGCTCTTTTTTAAATAAGCAAAAGGGAATCGTGGTTTTCCACGTCTTTTCCCTTGCGGTTCCAAAACCATCCGTATTCCTCGAACTTGTATAAGCCCACTTTGACGGTTACATTTTCCTCTCAAATGTTGTCAATTCCGAGGGAATTGACTTTCGCTTCGTCGAGTGCGTTCATTTTTGAATGTTCGCGAACTTTAAAAAAGCGAGGGCAGAAAACGACCCTGATTCAAAGGGGAATATCCTCCTTGAAAGGTAGAACGGAATGCATGTCCTTCTCCAATCCCGATCCGAAAATCTTTGCGTCGAAAGACCTGAAGTTTGGGTTGGAAAACATTTCGAAACTACTAGGGGATAGCTTAAAACCCAGAAGAATTGGAGCCGTAACGCTTGGGCTGGCCACCAGCAATGTGGCTTACAACTTATTACTAGCAAGCGGAGGTGGTAACTCGGGTGACAATCATGGTTTAGATGGAGGTGGTGGTGGAGGAGGAGGAGGAGACGGTTATGGCTTCGCGAAAGTACTCGCAGCCTACGCCGAAGAGGAGGAGGACGACGAAGAAGAAGATGAAGAAGATGAAGATGAAGAAGAAGAAGAGGAAGAGGAGGAAGAGGAAGAGATCGTAAGAAGAAAGAGGAAGAAAACGAGTAACAAGGATGATTTCATCGTTGAATCAGTACTAGCTACAAATTTACCTACTGGGCCAGGTATTCCAAGTAAGGTGAGACTTCTGTTTTTTTCAAAGCTTTTGTTAACTATTTCTTGTTTTTTAGTCTGAACTTTTTCAAGGTTTGAATGCAAGGAAAGGAGCAGCATTGTCCAAGAAAGATTTATCGGATGATTTGGAACAGCTGCTTGGTACTGGTTTATTTGCGAATGTAGATGCAAACGTGACACCCTCAAAGGATGGATATGCAGTTGAATTTGTATTTCGGGAAAAGATCTGGCCCCAAGTGCAATCGTTCAGAGTTTCTGGAAGTAGTGTACTTCCACGTGAAGTAGAGTTAGAAGTTTTAGACGCTGCGAAAAATAGCCAAAATTGCACGGTAAGAGTACTTGCAGCAGCAAAAAATATCGTGGAGGGATATTATACGAGCAAAGGTTTGACATTTGGAACGATTTCACATTTCGATGGTATGGAGAATGGCGATGTTGTTGCCCATGTTATTGAAGGAGAAATTACAAAAGTTCAACATTGTTTTCTTGATGAAAACATGCAACCAATGTTGAATAACAAGGGAGTGACTAATCCTCAAGTGATTTCACGCGAGCATAATTTTAGAGCAGGTGAACTCTATAATGTTGAGGATGCAAAGTCAGCACTGCGGGATATTTTTTTGTTACAACTGTTTGATAATGTGCAAGTTGTTCCGCGACCGGACGATAATGACCCCTCGAAGGTTCAAGTTGATATCGTGCTCCGTGAGAGACCAGTTCGAACAGCGGAAACTGAATTGGAGTGGAGTATAGCCCCGGGTGATGGTGGCCGACCGGATTTCGTTTCAGTTCGTCCAGGAGGCTCAGTTCTATTTGAACATAGGAATTTGGATGGCTGGGGCCGACAACTTTTCGGGTCTGTATCGACAGCAAACTTTTTTCAGCCTCAAGATGATTTGGGATTCAAAATCGAATATAATCATCCATATTGTAAGGGTGAATTTGATGCAGAAAAATCATCTTTCCGAACTTCAATTTTTAACTCTAGAAAAATTTCACCAGTTTTTGCTGGCGGACCACTATTGGATAATGTGCCTAGCGTCTGGGTTGATAGAGCAGGTATGAAGGCTACGTTCACTCAGAATTTCTCGCGTCAATCTCGTTGTACTACGAGTGCAGTACTGGAAGAAATCACAGCAAGAGATGAATCCGGTGCGACTTGTCCGAATGGATCAAAACAAGTTGCAGATGGTTCTGTAACCATGGATGGTCCTCCTACAACTCATTCTGGTAGTGGTTGTGATAAGCTGGTTTGCTTGCAAGGAAACTTAACGAGAGATACTACGAAATTCGTCAAAAATACACCAGTTGGTTCTCGTGATATATTACAAGTTGAGCAGTCATTAGGCATTGGATCATCATTTCCAATTTACAATCGAAGCTCACTTGAGGCCTCTCGCTTCATACAACTCTTGAGAACGAAGAAAAGAAACGACGCTCCCCCGCCAGTGTTAGTAATGCACGCAAAGGGTGGCCATATTATAGGTGATTGTGCTGTATACGATGCATTTACACTGGGTGGACCGCATTCCTGCAGAGGTTATGGAGTTGGCGAGCTTGGAGTGAGTAGAAGTTTTATGGAGATGGCTTTTGAGTTGAGATTACCAGTTCCTTATTTGAACACTCACTCATTTTTATTCTGGGAAAAATGTTCAGACTTAGGTTCAAGCAAATCGGTGATTGGAAACCCTACGGAGTATTATTGTCGTGCAGGGCAAGGTTCGTGCTTTGGGGTTGGCTTGAAGCTGGGTCCAGTACGTGCAGAGTGGGTTCACGATGATAACCAAGCTAAAGGAACATGTTTTCTGAGATTCGGGGAAAGATTTTGAATTCTTAATACTTTACCATCGCAATTACTCGATAGCTTTATTATGAATATAACTTTTACAGCAGTCAAATGTCTGGTACTTTTTGCTCTTCATTCCAGAGTATTCCTAAAAAGTTCACTTTGTCTTCAAACTTTAGATACTGTACCGCTCTTTTGCTTTACGCTCGAGTCTAATTGCGTCATCATGTACCATGTAGTTAATTTTGTCATTCTCTGGAAGCCCCAGTATTGTTTTAAAAGATCGTCCAATTGCTAGTTGATGAGCTTCATTTGAAGAAGTCTTCGTCCATAAGGCTATGCGATGTTGTTTCTGACGGATACTTATGACTGCACCACAAATTTCACTTGGCTCACTAAACTGTTCTCCGATCATGGCTAATAATAGTTTCAACCAGTATTCGTCCAGATCTCCAACAGATCTACTTTTGGGGAATAAATATGTCCATTTACCCCCATTTGCACAATTTTTATCCTCCCACTTCGGTTCAATGCCCTCTTTGAAAAGATGAAAGTCGGTTCCCATAATTAACTTGCTCGGGCTTAGAATTTTGTTATAAAGGCACCAAAAATCTTCGATCGAATCGAAAGTATAGACACTACGAAGAGTTTGACCCCATGTGGTCTGCTTTCGGCTCCTAAGATAGAAAAATCGGAAAGGCGAACGTGAAAATGAGTGAGAAAGAAAAATAACTTAAAATGTGCTCACCCGTTCGGATTGTCAAACCATAAAGTCCACTTATTGTGTAGCGGGTGCTTTTTGCAAAAGTCCGGAGAGATTTGCGTGCCGCTCATTACTTTTATGCAACTTTGATTTGTCACAGAAGTTGATGTCAAGCTCTAAATAATCAAAGTGCAGCACACGTGTACTTGTGTGAGATGGTTGCGAATTAGTAAGACTCGTTTTTATTTGAAGTTTTGTAAAGAATGTTTGTGTTTCCTTTTAACTTTAAATGTAAAAGAGAATTAGGTTTGCTTGATTTTGCTTAGGGTTTGTAGGGCCTGTAAAACCCCAAAAATAGAAAGAAAAAGAAAAAAAGCTTCTGTTGTGCTTGACCTCCCTCCACCGCTTTGTGAAAAAAAGGAAATGAGACAACCCGGTTCCTTTCCGAAAAATTTATGGCAAGCCGCGAAGTGCAATCCGGTGTAAGGATACAAGACCTTCAGTGGCATCATACTCGCTCTCTTCATTATCATTAGCGTTTTTAAGCGAAGTTATGAGATTCTACGTGCGTTTCCAAAATGAGATGTGTATACAAAAAAAGTCCGGTTCGTACTCAGTACCTTCTGAGCACATTCTCAAATAAGAATCTACGCGCCAACTTCGCGATACAAAATTGGTAACTTCAATTTTTTTCGACGCACATAGAGTAATGTCGGTCACCTCTTTCGTTTCCGACGGGTTTTACGATAAATAACACACATCTCCCCGTCGCATTCAACGACGGAACCAATTTCCAACTCGCCAGTTTTACTGGGTAAGTATATGGGAAAAAATGGAAAAAATGTATTAAAAAACAAGTATGGACCATATGGTCATTTACTCGTAGTACTGTAAAAACAAATCAATTTTTGATAAACTGAAGGTCTTATGGTCATTAATACACGACTCCAACTCCAAAGAAGAAAAAAGGCAGATAATAAAGAATTTTTGTGTGAAGATAACGTGCCACAATCTAACATTATTTTTACGTGACTCTGACTAAAGGTAGATTTTTGAGGCATCCCTACGTAATCGAATATCAGAGTGAGCTTCACTTCTAAAGTTATCGCCTGAATCGTCGAAATGTGTACTTCTATCTCATCCCCTACTCACGTTAGTCATGTTTCAACTTCGTGCGATAGAAAAAAATTGAAGCAACTTCGAAGTCGGCGAGTTGATAGATCTCATGTGCTCTTCGGATGCAGCGCGATGGCGCGCGAGACCGACCCCAAAAAACGTATCGTCATCACTGGAATGGGGCTTTGCTCTGTTTTTGGAAACGACTATACTTCGTTTTACGATAAGCTTTTGGAAGGAACTTCTGGTGTTGCTCCAATTGACCGGTTTGACACTTCCGATTTTCCAACTAAGTTTGCAGCTCAAATCCGCAACTTTGACAATGAGGGTTACATCGACAAGAAAAATGATCGTCGTTTGGACGATTGCTTGAGATATGCTTTAGTAAGTGGGAACAAGGCACTTGAAGATGCTGGTCTGGCTGGCGAAGCTTTAGCCAAGGTTAATAAGCAACGGGTTGGGGTTCTCTGTGGCTCAGGTATGGGTGGGCTCACAGTTTTTCAAGACGGCGTGAAAGCTTTGGTTGAGAAGGGACCCAAAAAGATCACTCCATTTTTCATTCCATATGCCATTACAAACATGGGTGGAGCAATGCTCGCAATTGAAAAGGGCTTCATGGGTCCAAATTATAGTATTTCAACTGCTTGTGCAACGGCCAACTATGCCTATCATGCTGCGGCCAACCACATAAGAAGCGGTGATGCTGATATAATCATTGCTGGCGGATCAGAAGCACCAATAATTCCAGTCGGTTTGGGCGGTTTTGTAGCCTGTAGAGCTTTATCACAAAATAATAGCGATCCGGAAGGCGCCAGTCGACCATGGGATAAGGCCCGAGATGGTTTTGTCATGGGAGAAGGGGCAGGTTTATTAGTGATGGAAAGTCTCGAGCATGCTCTGGCTCGTGGCGCTCGTATCCACGCAGAATATATGGGAGGCGCAATTACCTGCGACGCGCACCATATGACCGACCCTCGTGCTGATGGTCTTGGAGTATCTACTTGTATTGAACTTGCTATCAAAGATGCAGGAATATCGGTTGAAGATATCAACTATATCAATGCACATGCGACGAGTACTCTTGTTGGTGATGTTGCAGAGATTGCCGCTGTCAGAAAAGTATTTAAAGACATGACGAATGTTAAGATGAACGCCACTAAGTCTATGATCGGCCACTGCCTTGGGGCTGCAGGGGGTATGGAAGCAATTGCTTCCATTATGGCTATCAAAACAGGCTGGTTACATCCGAGTATTAATCAGAATGAATGCGAGGAAGTGGTTACAGGTATTGATACGTGTGCTAATCTTAAAAAGGAGCATAAAGTGACCGCAGCTATAAGTAATTCGTTTGGTTTTGGTGGACACAACTCTTGTGTAATTTTTGCTCCATACAAAGCATGAGGAAATTGAATTGCCAATTTACTTGATATGCTCGATGGAAGGAGTGCATATATTTGTTCATTAAATATAGTACCAGTATAATGAAATTGAAATCAACTGCTTCTTCCATCCTTCCTTCGTTTCAAAAATTCATTCTTCATTTTGTTTCTCTTCAATTCACTTCAGTTCTCATACAAAGTATCTCATCTGATTCAAAAGACTAAGAAATTAAGAAAATTAAGGCAGAAATCTAAGCTAAAAACTTCGTCTCCACCACATTAATATATGTATTGTCAACATTTGTACTATTGACGAGTATACATCTCAGACAAATTAATTCTTATGTCCCTTTCGTGAGCAAACCAGTCTTGTTGTGGGACAACAGATATAGGAATGGGAAGTCGTTGCAATGAACCAGCACAATTCAATTGCCAATCGAGACCTAAAGTTACACTATTTGAGAATTGTTCGTTTCGTACCAACTCACATTCTGCAATATTTCTCCCAGATCTGTGCAAATCGCCTTCGTACTGACTTTTCTGAGATGAAAGTAAAAAAACTTCCACAGAACCAGCGATTGACTTAAGAAAAATTTCATATTGGCGCTTTACACTCTTTAAACAGACACTTCCACTTGGATCTGGAACCACAAGTGTGGCACCATATGGAGCTCTAATTGCGATTAAAGTCTTTTGAGAAAAGTCTGGAATAAAGTTAACGTCTTTTTCAGCAATAAACAAACTCCTCTAAAATTAAGTAAAACTTGAATATTCTCTACATGCATAGAAATTACAAGTACCTGTAAAATAGGAGACAAGAAAACACTTTCAAGTATCTCCCTCATTCTTTCTACTTGATTGTCTAAGATTTTCTCGAACTCACTCTGCTGTCTTTGACAGAATTTTGTAACCTGTGAATCATAAAATTTAGTGCAGTTCTTTATGCTTCTAAACCAAGTAAAGTACACTTTGAGTAGTATATCCAAATCCTTGAACATTACATTTACATACTACGTGATTCTTGGATTTTTTTGTAACTATTCCAAGCCCTTCGAGGACGTTCGTGATGTCATAAATTCTTCGTTTTTGTACGCCAAGAGCTCCAGCTGCTTCATTCAAGTCAAGTTCGCGTATATTCAATCCCAACAGTAATTCTATAAACTTTTTAGTAAGTAATCCTAGGGAACTAAGAGAAAATGTTTTGAAAACTACAAATGAGAGAACATGCAAACCTTTCAAAACGGCAGGAAGGATTGGGAACAGTAAACTCCATAGTTTGGACTTTTGATCTTGTCTTAAGTTCAATGGCTTTTTAAATCTGCCTAATATTTCTCGAATTCATTTCTTCGTCTTCTTTAATACTTTTCCCCCGGGGTCTTATTCGAAACTTATTCTATTCACGTAAAATTTTGACTCGTTTGTTTCTACTGACCGTAACACACCTGATGCCTTGCCGGAACAACTCACTCACGATTTAACCTTTTACTCCAGCGACGGGTAGTCATAGGATTGGGAGAGTAAAAATGAAATTAAAACACAAGTGATTATGGCATACCATAAAGGTAAAAATGAAATTAAAAAACAAGTGGTACGCTCGTAGCGTAAAATTTTTCCTCAAGGGTCTCAGTCCGACAAAATTTTAAAAAAAAACAAGATTTCAATAATAATGTCTGGATTTCCAAAATAGTCCCCGCCAGTCTTTTTCTCACTGCTTTCCTCTTTCGCAAAAGATATAATTCACAGGCTGCGAGCTAGATAACACGTGGTTGAAATATAAAGACTTAGAGATATCTTTTCGACTTTGTAACGCATTTTTAGAGTACTCAGTTTATATTTCTGAATTCGAAAACAAGTACCTTTGAGTCGTCGGAATTGCGGAGTGCGAGGGAACGGCTCTATTCGAAAATTGCTTCCACGATATCTGTATTGTTTTCCATTTGCAATGAGCATAGAAACCCAGTTACGTTGGAAAGAAGAATTTGAGGCATTCATTGATGAGGAGGTATGTAAATTATTACCTCATTGAAACTTTTAGTAGTGACCTTTTTTACTTTGTAGCTAATCCAAAAATTTATTCAAAACGGGTGGACTAGTTTCGATGTTAACCTGGATGATTTGCGTTCAAAAAAACCCAGACTTTCACGAAGGCTAATGAAAGATCCTGGGGTAATTATTGAGATTCTGAAGGATGCTATCAAATATAAAGTTCAGAGAGAACATCTCAAGGAATTAGATCATTTCGAAGTCACTTTTAGTGGTTCATTTGGTATATATGCGGTTTCTCCAAGGGGTCTTCTTTCCACTTTTTTAGATTGTTTGGTGAGCGTCGAAGGAATAGTTACCAAATGCACCGCAGTCAGACCTAAGCTTGTTATGAGCAAGCACTTTTGCGAAGATAATTCAAAGTTTTCTTCCCGAGAGTATCGAGATGTTACAACTTTAACTGGATTACCTACTTCCACACGAATTCCAACAAGAGATGAAGCTGGGAATACTCTTACAACAGAGTATGGACTTTGTCAATATCTCGATTATCAAATTATTACGGTACAAGAAATGCCGGAAAATGCACCTTCAGGGCAGCTACCGCGTTCTGTTGAAGTCATTCTTGACCGTGACCTTGTTGATAATTGTAAGCCTGGAGATAGAGTCAAAGTAATCGGAATTTATAAAGTTGTTCCAACAAGAACAGGCTTAGGCTCAGGTGGAATTTTTCGAACCACTTTGGTTGCGAAGGATATTCAACAACTCATAAAAGAAGTTTATATTCCAAGTCTATCCCGTGAAGATCTGACCGAAATAAAGAATCTCCCAAAGAGATATGAACCAAAATCTCTCCTAAATTTGCTTGGCAGATCTTTAGCACCTTCTATATGTGGACATGACAACATCAAACGTGCCCTGATCCTACTCCTTCTAGGCGGAAATGAGAAAGTATTAAGTAATGGCACGCATCTTCGCGGAGATATCAATTGTTTAATGGTTGGTGACCCATCAGTGGCAAAATCACAACTTTTACGGTCTATCATGAATATAGCTCCACGAGCTGTAAGCACCACTGGAAGAGGATCCTCAGGTGTAGGACTCACTGCTGCTGTGACCACTGATCAAGAGACGGGCGAGCGTAGATTAGAAGCAGGGGCGATGGTATTAGCTGATCGAGGTGTTGTATGTATTGATGAGTTTGATAAAATGAGCGACGCAGATCGAGTTGCTATCCACGAAGTTATGGAACAACAAACTGTAACTATAGCAAAAGCAGGAATCCATGCTTCTCTGAATGCACGGTGTAGCGTCATAGCCGCTGCGAACCCTATATATGGAAACTATGATCATAGTCAACCAGTGAATCAGAATATAAATCTTCCAGACTCTCTCCTATCAAGATTTGATCTATTATTCATAGTTCTTGACCAGTCTGATTCTAATGTTGATCGTATAATTTCATCTCACGTGCTCAATATGCATGCGAATATGACTCATAATGGACAAAAGACTAATTTGTCTTTAGTTTCTTCGGATGCGAATGTCAATAGTTCTGGTCAAAACGAATATTCCCGGAATGATGTAGAAAACATGTCAGAGAAGCTTCCAAAACAATTTTTACAAAAATACCTTTATTACATGAAAATGAGTGTGAAACCTACTTTGACGTCAGAGGCGGAAAATAAAATAGCAGAACAATACTCAATGTGGAGAAGGTACAAAGCCGAAGGTATGCGTAGTAGGCGAGCACTTCCGGTAACTGCCCGGTCCCTAGAAACAATTATTAGGCTTGCTACAGCTCATGCAAAGATGAGACTTTCAAAGTCTATTGATATTGTGGATGCTTTAGCAGCTATAGAAGTTATGAGGTTCGTGATCGAGGCGGAGGACATTAATATGCGTAGTCCTAGTACTCTCCTTGGTAAAGATGACAACACTAATTATGATACCATGGCATCAAAGTTCCGAACCAAACTTCAAAATTTTATGCGTCTAAAAGAAGCTGTTACAATAGAAGAGATAGAGCAAGAATCTCACTCTTGGTTTAACGAGAAGCTCTCCAGATTTGATATTCAGGAGATGTTAAAAAAAATGCATGAAGGAGTCATGCTCATCGATAATCATATATATCATATATAAAGTCTGTGTGAATTACTATTTTTTTCCAAATTTATTCTACGTATGCATAGCTACTGTACAGTATAATACGATGAGCGTTTTTATTTTGAAATGTGATTTTTGTGATACAGTGTACCGGTACCATTGGTACCATGGTACTGGTACCATGGTATGACCATATGGCCATGACCATATTGTTCTCTACGCTCAAACTCTTTATAGAGCTGCTTCGAGTACTCAAGAGAAAAACAAAAAAGTCAATTTCAGTTCCCGCTAATTTTTTTAAAATAACTCTACGAACGTATATACGCACCATAACTGGCTAGAAAAATATAATTCTATTGAAATCCGTAAAAACTTCAAGTACTACTCTACAAAATGTAGAAGTATAAATTAAGCACGAAGATAACTATTTCTTCATAAATCACGGCTCTCTTCTTTTTTAAAATAATTTGCTGGGGAATTTATTCTAAATTACAAATAGGAGACTGAAAAGTTGTTGAGTTTTATTGAAAAAATTATATTATATATTAAAATAACTTAATAATGGAGAAAAGGGACTGGTTTTTGCAATTTATGATAAATAAATAAATAAATAAATAAATAAATAAATAAA
>CEPW01078335.1_pt1 | contig 14031 bp, 17 predicted proteins | sample 356211 | NCBI WGS metagenome assembly CEPW01 (sample SAMEA2620021, study PRJEB7988) | marine metagenome | biome: marine biome (ENVO:00000447); feature: deep chlorophyll maximum layer (ENVO:xxxxxxxx); material: "saline water (ENVO:00002010), including plankton (ENVO:xxxxxxxx)" | depth 25 m
GAATTTTTAAGCAATCTTTTTGAAATACATCCATAGCTGCTTCAGAATGGACTTGCGATAAAACACCTAGATGAGGCATCATAAAAATACTATCTTTTGCTAAAACGGTAAATCCCTCAGGTTGAAATGCATCGATTAGCATCATGGCAGTTTGTTGAGGCTGAGGTGCATGAGATAACACCCCTCCAGAAGCCACCAAAAGGTTGAGTTTCATGTTGTCAACAATTGTCTGCCCTCCTATTTTCTGACTAAATGTATCACCGACAGTTCTTTGTTGTTGCACCCCTTTTAGTGTAGTAGCAAAATCCTTGTGTTGCAGGTAAGCTAATCTTAAGGCTTCCCTAGCTACAGCCTGCTCAAAAACCAAAGCATCGAGCGATTGGGGGATAGTTGTGGGCCTTATCATTTTATTTTTAACTCGATTCCTTAATTCTCGTTCATCCATTTCTATATCCATCCAACGAATAATATTAGACATAGTTGCTTCTGCACATACATTAGATATTGAATAACTCATCCCAAGGTTTGCACTTACCGTTCTATTGAATTTTTCGTCAAAGACGCTAAATACGTCAGTAGTAGCACCACCAATATCAACTCCAACCACATTAATATTCTGCTTCTCCGCTATGGTTTTTAGAATATTACCAACAGCTCCTGGCGTTGGCATAATAGGCGCATCAGTCCATTTTATCAGATGATTATATCCTGGAGCGTGTGCCATAACATGCTCCAAAAATAAATCATGAATTGCATCTCTTGCAGGGGCAAGATTTTCAAGTTCCATTTTCGGACGCAAATTATCAACAACTGATAATTCGAAATCTTCGTTGAAAAGATCTTTTATATTATTTTTTGCATCCTTATTTCCAGCATATATAATTGGCAATTTATACTCAGAACCAAATCTAGGTTGTGGCTTGGCAGGAGCAATTAACTCAGCAATCTGGACAACGTGTGTTTTTGTTCCTCCGTCTGTGCCACCAGAAAGCAATATCATATCAGGTCTAAGTTCACGTATTCTTTGAATTTGTTCATGCGCCTGCCTTTTATCATTGGATGCAATAACATCCATTACTATTGCGCCTGCACCCAATGCTGCTCTCTTTGCACTTGCAGCAGTCATTTCTCGTATCACTCCAGCTACCATCATTTGGAGCCCCCCACCAGCGCTAGATGTTGATATATAAATATCACAACCCACTTGGCCATCAGAAGGAGTAATAATTCGATTTTCACTGCTAATTAATTCAACTCCTGCTAATTCAGCTACTTCAGTGACTGCATTAATTACACCCACAGTTACATTTGCAAAAGGCTCTTCAACCGTAGTAGGTGCCTCTCCTCTGTGAGTCTGTCTGTATTCACCGTTAATTTTTTGTATTAAAATTGCTTTAGTGGTTGTGCTTCCACAATCTGTTGCCAAAATAATATTTATGTTTTCTAAGTTTTTATTATTCATTTTTTATTATTGTTAATAATTATATTGTTAATTATTGTCGACTGATGTTTCATCATCAATTTTTTTTAGTTTGTTAATTATATAGTCTACACTCTCTCTATTCTCTAATAATGTTGTAAAATCTAAATATCCATCTGCTGTCAATATCGAGGATATAATTGGTTGAAAAAAATGCATTACTTGAGATCCCAAATAATTTAGTGGCCTAAATGTTTCAAGCATTACGACCGCAGGTAGCGTGGCGTGTCTCTTTACAATTTCACGACATACCTTTTCGACAACAATTTTTTGACTCTCACTTGGAATGAAAGGCTCAGTTTTTCCAATTGCAAATGCATGCTTGAATCTTTCTTTCATATGGCTTCCATTAGATTAAACTTGCCATACAAAATGAAGGTAGAGATAGGTTAATGGCATGGCGAAAATTAAGGAATCAAAACGATCTAAAACTCCTCCATGTCCAGCTAATATTTTGCCACTGTCTTTTACTCCAATATCTCTCTTAATTAAAGATTCTGTAAAATCTCCTAATTGCCCAAAAATCCCAGTAATTATCCCAAAAATAAGTGCATCCCAAATATTAAAAATATTTCCCATGAAACCTTGCTTCTGAAAAAGAACGCAAATAAATATTGCTGCCATCAAGCCACTTATACTTCCTATCCAGGATTTGTTTGGACTAACAGAAGGAAAAATCTTTTTCTTACCATACAATGATCCCATAATAAATGCCGCAGAATCACATGCCCATACAGATATAACTACAGCAAAAGTGATTGAGGTATCCATCAGTGAATCAAACTGTCTTATTTTTATGGCTGTTCCGAGCAATATGGGTATATATAAAATTCCTCCCATAGTTACGGCTATATTTAAAGAGGATCCATTATTTTTTGAAAATAACTCCCAAATAAAAACAAGTATCACAATAAGGATTAGAAAACCAACAATATCAAACGATGTAATATCTGGCTGAACATAATAGAAATCTGCAATAAATACACATGACACCATACCCATCCACCTTAAAGGTTTTATTCCTTTTTTTCCCATCATATAATAATACTCGCCAAGGGCTATAACCATAGAAACTAAAATAAAGATAGCATAATACAAACCACCCAACCATATCAGAAATAGCCACGCAGGTATACCAAATAAATTGATAAGATTTCGACCTTTCATCATTGAAAATATTTTCATACTAGTACATTAATTTCGTTGGGTAAGATTTGTACGTGCAAGGGTGTTTCTCCTATTAGCTCTCCATCAATTGTCAACCTGTCCTCTCCTTCAATCATAATACTGAATTGATTCACTTGTTGGTAATCAACTAATGGACTTTTTACATGATCTCCACTAAATAATTTAGGAAATAATTTTAACAGTTTAAGCCTTGAAGTTTTTCTCACAATAATTAAATCAATCAAGCCATCATCTAATTTGGCATAGGGGGCCATTTTCATCGCTTTTCCTGTATGAATGGTGTTGCAAGCAATAATAAATACAAAGTCTTCTTTGAATTCTTCTCCATTAATTTTTAACGTGGCAATCCTTCTCCTTCCTTTTAAAACTTCAATAATCGAAGCAATATCATATCTAATTCCACCTAGCCAACGTAATTTTTCTGCTAAAAGTCCAGCATCAGTTGCTAGACCCCATCCTATTATATTAAAAGCATAAAATCTTTTACCGCTCGCATCCACCTGTGCAATATCAATAGGTCTAAGATTATAATTACAAATTCTTTTTGCTGCTTCCATTGGATCTAAGCAATTAACATCATACATAAATGAATTCCCCGTGCCACCAGTAATTAATCCAATAGGCAACATTTTCTGATCTTCTCTTTCTTTCATACCATTAATTAATTCATACATTGTACCATCCCCTCCTATTGCGCATAATCCATCATATCCTGTGAAATCTATATTCTTTGCATAATCTCTTGCATGTCCTGCATAACCTGTTTTTAAAATTGATAGTTCTATATTTTCGTTTTCGAAAATCGGTTTTACCTTCTCTAAGATGCGAAGGCCTTTCTTCTTTCCTCCTTCAGGGTTAACAATTAAATAATGTCTCTTCATTAGTTTGGTTTCCTGTGTTGCATGTACTTATCATCACCCCATTCAATAATTTCAATTTTTACATCAGTTGTTCCTTGATTTACAAAATCTAACTTCTTAGCAGCACCATATGAGCAGTCTAATATTCTTCCTTTTATATATGGACCCCGATCGTTAATCCTTAAAATCAAGGATTTATCATTTTTAAGGTTCGTGACTCTACAAATAGTATTTAATGGCAAGGTTTTATGAGCAGCTGTAAGACCATACATATCGTAAACCTCACCATTAGCTGTTAATTTTCCATGAAAATCTTCTGCGTAAAAAGAGCTCACACCTTTAATTACTCGCCTATGCTTAATATGTCTTTTTTTAGTATTTACTTTTGTAGGCTTTCCATTGTTAAGAATTTTTTTATTAGCTAGATTATTTCCGACTGCATATCTTGGAGCACTGGAACATCCAATCAAAAAATATATAAAAATAAAAATACTAATATTAAATTTTTTGAGACTGCCTGATTGCTTCATATAATACTATACCAACGCTCGTTGCTAAATTGAGACTTCTAATATTCGGATTTTCCATTGGAATTGTACAAGTTTTTTCCCAATGCTTTTTCAAAAAATTGTCATCGATACCTTTGGTCTCGCTACCAAATACTAAAAAATCATTTTTTTTAAATTTCTTCGCAGTATAAGATACCTGAGATTTAGTGGTCAGTAAATGAAAAGATTCATTTTTGACCATTTTTGAAAGATATAAATTGATATCAGGGAAATATTCCCAACTTATATCATCCCAATAGTCTAACCCAGCTCTTTTCAGAGTTTTATCAGATAATTCAAACCCCAATTTACCGACGACATGAAGTGTGGTATTTGTAGCGCCACAAAGTCGCCCAGTAGAACCTGTATTAGGTGGAATCTGCGGTTCTAACAGAACAATTGTAAACATTATATTTTATAATTCATTTGTGGAATACAATAGGGGTCTAATACTAAGCTAGTTGCCATTCCAAAAAGGTCTGCACCTGAAGCTTTTGCTAGCCTCAGATGTTCAATGGAAGAAATGCCACCTGTAGCCATTATAGGTAAATGAAATTCTGAGAATAATATTACCATTTCTATTGTCCTCTTGAGAAGTTGAGGCCCAGAAAGACCACCACCCTCCATTGAAAAATACGTAGGATCTAATCCTACTTCTTTAGGAGTTTTATATTGAGTATTTCCTGCATTAATTAAAATGTAATCAAACGAAGAACATATTTCCCCAATTTTTCTTAAAGTTTGGTTAGAGGCATCTGGCGTAACTTTTATGGAGATTACTCTTTCCGTAATTTTTCTGGTTGTTCCTAAAATACTTTCTAGTTTGTTTAAATCCTCAGTAATTGTTTTTCCATCTGTGGTATTTGGACAACTGATATTCAATTCGAAAAAATATTGGGTATTTTTGTTCTTAATGTTTTCCTCAATCATTCTAACATTACTGACATATTCTATTTCACTATGTCCACCAATGCTAATTCCAATAGGTCTGTTGTAATTCCAAACTCTTGAGTCTATCAATTGCTTGCTAAACTCTTCAATCCCTGGCCCAGGAAGACCAAGAGAATTTAATAATCCATTTTTACCATCGATGTCCACATCTTGTAATCTAGGTTCAGGGTTTCCATTTTGGGGATTTTGCAAGATTGTTTTAAATATCACACCACCAACACCCATTCGCAACCACATTTCTAGAATCCTTACATCAGATTTGAAAGACGCTGCAACTATTGGCGATGGAAATTCTAAATCAAATATTTCAGTTTTAATATTATTGGGAATTCTAAAATCATAAATAATCCTGCCGAATATATTAAATGAGCCCAAAATCTTATCTCCAGCTTTAACAGCAGGTTCTAAATTTTTATTTTTAAGACAAATGAATTGAATTAAATAAAGAATTTTAGTAATTATAAATCTGCTAGAAACATAAGCTAATGATAAAATACTAATCCTCAATTCTCTTCCTGTTTATTTATCATCAATGTATCATTATTTGAAATAGCAATAATGTCATTTAATATTCTAATTCTTTCAGAAACAACTTTTCCTTGTTCAGAATCAGGGTAATCTTCGATCAATAGTTTATAGTATTTTAGTGCACTATCAATTACTGTTTCTTGATCATAATAATATCCAATTGAATACATAGCAGGTGCAGCTAAATCACTCATCCTATTCATTGACAAAGCAAGTTTATAACTAGATACAGCAAGTAATGGACTCATTTTCGCTTCCGATTCAGCTTTTCTATAAGTATCATTTTGAATACTGCTAAACCCTATTGTATCCATATCAAAGTATGCAGAATATTCAGATGTTGGAAATTCAGAAAGAAGTTTTTTCTCATACTTTTGTGATTCTAATGTATCACCTGTAGCATTATAAATAAAAATAAGAGCAAACATTGATTTTGGTTTAAAATTTGATTCAGAGTGCTCAGCTATAATTTTATTTAAGTACTCAATAGCTTTATCATACCTCCGAAATGTAAATGCCTCTAAGTCAGCTATTTGATAATATAATTCTGGTATGGATTTTTTAGGTGGTAACAAGGAAATTTTTAAATTTAGTGAATCTTCTTTTACTACATTATTTGTATCCAAATTAAGTATTTTATTATGAGTGGCAATATCTAACTGAGAATTCCTATAAATTTCTATAGCTTTGCTGCGACTTTTTGCCATCGGCGAATAAATGGATTTTGAAGATTCTTTGGAAACAGCATCAAAAGATTCTTTTGCTTTATCTAGGTTCCACTTTTCAGAAGTATATATTTGCCCTAATTGAAAATATGCCTCTGCCGATATAGGTGTCCTCTGGTATTCATTCACAATAGTTTCTAGCCGTGTTTCTATTTCTGATAGTTCTCCTTGAGATCTATATAATTGCACCAACTCTAATTCTAAATTTCCTGCAATACGTTTAAATTTTTCATCAACAAGCATACTTTTAATTTTTTTTGATGCAGACTTGTATTTTTTTTGGGCACGATAAATTTTTAATATTTGAAGGTGAGCCTTTTCTACTTTTTCTTTTGATAAAGAATGAGCTATTACATTAATGTATGCATTTTCAGCTAATTCGTATTCATTCCTATTATATGCTAATTCTGCTAAACGGGCATATATCATTCCTCTCTCATCCCTACTCTGAGTAAGGTTAGCACCTTTGTTTAAATGGAAAAGTGATTTTTCATGATCATTTAATTCTTTAGATAAATCGGATAAAGAAAGGTGACATTTAGCTTGAATATTTTTTGAATAAGCTTCAACCAGTAAATTTTCTAATTCATTTATTGCTGTTTGCACATTACCTTTTTTCCATTTACAGAGAGCCTGCCAATATCTAGCCTCTTGGATTTGATCATTCGTCCCATTCTTTTCAACTTGATTTAATTCGATTAATGCATTTTCATAGTCTTTTCTATAATATCTTGATTTGGCCATTAATAAATTCGCGTCCACAGCATATCTGGATTCTGGGAATTCTTTTAACACTTTTTGACACTTATCAATAACTTTTCCATACTTATCTAAAGCTGTTATTGGAATCATTTCCCCATCCTTTTCCAACCGTAATTTATCAGCCTCTTTATAGAATTGTTGCGCATTATAGAACGTATTAAAATATGCGCAGCTACAACACGTTATTAATACGAATGATAGTTGTTTTAAAAACAAAATTAATTTCATTACTAAAATAATTTACTTATTTGTTTTATCCTTCAGATAAAAATAATTTGTGAAGTATGGAAAAGACAATTCTATTGGTAGTTACACTATCACTAAATATACAAATATTAAAAAGTCAAGATAACAATGATATCCAAAATTTTGGTTTTATAAATATCCAGACTGATAGTTTGGATGTTCCATTTTTCATTGATGGATATTATGTTGGCAATCATCCTTTAAAAGGTCCAGTACCAGTTTTGCCAGGATTTCATGAAGTAAGCTATATTCCACCAGGTATACAAGATGAGACCGTAAAGGATAATCTTTCAGAAGGAATAAAACGCGTCTATGTAGCAGAAAATGACACACTGGAAGTTTTTCTATTTTACGATCATTATTTAACTCAAATTGAAATTTTACAACAAGAAAAAAAGATTCAAAACTATGTTGGATTCTCGCTTTTTGGTGTTTTGCTTTATGTACTGCTGTTGATTTTTTAAAACTATTCTATATCCTAAAAGAATTTCTGTGTAAATTTTGTATATGATAGAAGATTTTACTAATGCACAAAAATTTAAATTTAAACCTGATTATGCTTGGCCAGAACCTGGCACTGAAAAAAATTGTCCTAGATGTGGAAATAAATTAGAATTAATTGAAAAAAAGGACACGTATTTTGGTAAACCTTGGTGGTGCGTGCCCTGTCAGTGGCAATTTTCAGAAGAAGATTTGATGAAAGCCAAGCATGATTCCTTAGAGGAAGAGTGATATTATGCCCTGTAGATTTCAGGAATCTCCTGTTTTATATCATCAAGTATCCATTTAACAACAGCGACATCATCTAGGTATCCATAATCTTCAACTAGGTCTGGTATTTCATCGTCATCATCAATGAAATATGACATAGCAAATAATATTTTTTTTATAGTTAGTTCAGAAAGATTTGTATGCATTTCTAGGATTTCTACTAATTCAGCCATATCTCCTATAAGTTTGGCCTCAATAGAATTTACTTTTCCATCATCAAGTATATTTTGAATTTTTTTTCCCAAAATATTCATAATAATGTACTTTTGTTCTAGATTAATTTTTTTTATCAGTTTTAAATATCGTAATTTATCTTGTTCAGTTAATTGAAAAATTTCGGGATCATTCATGGATATAAATTCTAAAAATTCATATAAAAATACAATGCCAATCGAAGAAATTATGAAACTTAGATTGTCTGATGCTATGGATCTTCAGCATTTTGAAGTAAAAGATTTCACAGGAAGACACCTACATCATAAACAAAATGACGGCGGTTTTCACCTTGAGGCAATTATTGTTTCAGATCATTTCAAAAATATGAATCTCATAGAAAGACATAGATTAGTATATCAAACAATGGGAGCTTTGATGCAAAATGAAATCCATGCGCTCAGTATGAAGACGCTTACAGTTGAAGAATGGAAAAAATGAAATGATTTGGTTTAGCAAAAAAAGTAATGACTCACATAGAAATCCGAATGACATGTCACCATTAGAGGCTGTTACTTATTTATGTGCGTATATTCAACTTGCAGATGGTGATATTGATTATGAAGAAAAAAAAGTATGGGTTAACGCAATTAGTGATATGTTTCCAGAATTTTCTGAAACACGTGCAGATAAATTTTTAAAGGAAGCTCAATTAACTATTAACTCTAAATCTGATGTTGAAAAAATAAACTATATCTTAGACGTATTAAATCGGATTAAATCCCTGTTAACACGTGCCCAGATTGAAGCACTAGGTCCAAGACTATCAGAACTAATTGAGGCAGATGGAATAGTAATGACATCAGAAATGGAAATTGCAAAACTCATTGAGAAAAAACTTAATATCTCAATTGCTATTGATAAAAATATATAAAAAAACCCCAGAACATCTGGGGTTTTTTTTTGTGCTGTTTATATTTTTAAATAGCTGACTTTTTATCTTTCTTTGCACCACCACAAGAACTCTTACTGTTGTAACTGGAAGATGTCGTGGCATTGACCAACTGCACTGAGTAAGAGGTATTCTTTTTTAAACCCTCTAGTATTTCAGAGGAGTCTGTTTTCTTATCATCATAGGTAACTGTAGCGACACCTTTCGCAAAATCAACAGATGATTCTTTTACACCTTTCATGTTTTCTACAACAGAATTCACTTTACCAGCACAAGAATAACTACACTGCATTCCATCAACTTTAATGTAGGTGGTGTTATCTTTGGCGAAAATAAAAGAAAAGGTTAAGAATAAAATAGTAATAATTGATTTCATGATAACTCCCTTATTTTTCTTCATATATTATACAAAATTATTAATAACAATTAAAAATGGTTTAATACTTTTATTTAAAGATTATTTTCGCATTTAAATCTTCATCATATATCATCTCATGACCCTCAACCCATACGTTATTCATGTAATATTTAATTTCATTTTTAAGCTTACCATCATTCATTAATGTGTATGTAGTTTTAATCATCTTAATTCCATTTTTATTGTTTGAAACATCTTCAATACTAATGAGCTTCCTATTTTTGATTTCAACTACTGAATTTGTAATAATTCCTCCTGTGGAAAAATACCATGAAACTAATGAATTTTGGTTTGGGTCAAAAACAACAATTCTTTCTCCACCATGTTCACCATCATTTACAGAATTTGTTATTCGAACTGCACTGCCATTTAATGCTCTTTCCCAATGTTTGACATCGAAATAGGGGCTCCCAAGTTTGGAATTAATAAACCTGCCTTTGAATGTTTTCCCTACAAATGGTTCTAGTCCTCTTAAATGGTTGGATAGAAAGTTGTTTTCTTCAAGATTTTTTGATGAAGTTAAAATCGGTAATAGAAATAAAATTGTAATTAATTTTTGCATATTAAATCCAAATATCATTTTTTAAAAAGTATTATTTATTTATTTGAAAAATACCTTTTCAATTAAATAAATAATTAAAATCAAAAGAGAAACCTTTTGATATTCGCAGTAATAATTTGGTTATTTTTGATTTTTGTCCACAGTTATTAAATTATTCGGTTATTGTAATATTTGCTAAATTCCAAATTTAATCTAATATAGAGCTATGAATCCTAATAATAATTCAAAAATATCAACATATTTTATTTATTTTTCTATTATATTTTCTACAGTCTTCTGCCAGCCCACAAAAACAGAATATTTGATAACTACAGCCAAGATCAGTGCATTTTTGTATACCCAATATGGTTTGCATACAGACGTACCCAATAACATTTCAACACAAAAACCTAATGATTTCGATGCTAAAATAAGATCTAATCTTCGTTGGAAAAATAACGGAGATATTGCAAAAAAACTTAGCGATGTATTATTGTATGGTTTTTTTGTGGGAGGTATCCCTTTATCACCTCTATTAACAAAAAATAATTATATGAACACACTACTAACAAATCTAGAAGTATTATCTATCAATGGGTTAGTTACAAATATTATTAAACACGCTGTTAAGCGGCAAAGACCCTATTCACACTATGGAACTTTTCCTGACAATGATGATTCATATAGATCTTTTTTCAGTGGACATACCAGTACCGCATTTGCAATAGGTACCTCTACAGCAATGACGCTGACTAGAAATAGTAACTTGAATGAGAATTTGCTATGGGGATCTATTTTATGTACTGCAACAATGACTGGTTATTTACGAATAGCAGCCGATAAACATTATGCCACAGACGTTATTACTGGTGCAATTGTGGGTACACTAATAGGTGGCTTTATAAATAACCGAAACGTTAATCGTTTTAATAAGACTCATGGTATATCTTACAGAGATAATGGATTGTATATCTATGTTAGATTATGATAAAATTCTTCAAAATCGTTCGACATTCTTTTAGTAATGAATTTATTGCATAAAGTCTCTCTGATATTTTGGGTTGTGGCTGCCAATTTAATTTTTTCGCAACCAGATAATGATATTATCATTGAGGATACATGGGACCCTCGTATTGATAAAATATCTCATGCTACTGCAAGTTTTGGATTTTATTATACATTTAGATATTATGAAAATTCAAAATTTGAATCTTTTTTATACACATCAATCCTTGGGCTTTCGTTTGAAATTTATCAAATTAATGATCCAAACGAAGAAGACAGTGATTTTAGAGGGGTAAGCATACAAGATATTGGTTATAACCTGTTAGGAGTTGGGCTTGCCCTTGGTATGGATATTTTGATCGATGAAATCAAAAAGACACGAAAAGAAAAATCAAAAAAGCGCAAGATCAAGAACTATAATTTCCCTTAGTAAACTAAATAGTTTTATAAATACCTAAATGATTGATGGTTCAAGGAATTTACCAGTCTGTATTTTCCAAAGCTTAGAATAATAACTTTCCTCTTGGGAGACCAATAAATCATGGTTTCCTTCTTCGATAATACATCCATCTTTTAATACATATAATTTATCACAGTGTCGTATCGTCGATAGTCTATGAGCTATTATAATCGATGTTCTTCCTTTACTAATATTAAATAATGCACGCTGGATATATTGCTCAGTTATATTATCTACAGATGATGTTGCTTCATCAAAAATTATTATTTGAGGCTTTCTCATTAATGTTCGAGCAATAGTAATCCTTTGACGTTCTCCCCCTGAAAGCATTTGACCTCGTTCTCCTACTATAGTATCGATACCTCTAGGAAGTTTGTTAATGAAATCCCGTATTTGGCTTTGCTCTATGACCGATTGGATTTCTTTTTCAGATGGATTGTTGATTCCGTAACAAATATTATCCTTAATACTAAGATTGTATAGAAAAGGATTTTGATGAACAATTCCAATTTTCTTTCTTAGAAATTCAATATCTAGATCTTTTATATTATAATTTCCAATAGAAATTTTTCCATTTATTGGTTTGTGCAACCTTAATAATAATTTAGCTAAAGTAGTTTTTCCAGAGCCTGTATCACCAACGATTCCAACAGATGAACCAAATGGAATACTAAGATTAAAATTATCAAATAATTTAAAATCGTCATCGTATCTAAATGATAAATTTTCAAATTTTATATCAAAACTCATGGAATCAGGAGTTATAGGATTATTTGGATTTACATTGTCTTTTTCAATTGACATTAAATTAAAAATTCTCCTGCATGATGCCATTGTTCTCTCGTAATCATCTATTAAGACTGATAGACTTGTAAATGGCCAAAGGAATCTTTGTGTCAAGAATACGAGAACACTATATGATCCTACTTCTATTGTACCATTTAGAGCCATATAACTGCCAATAATCATGGTACCAAGAAATCCTGCAAGGACACCCATTCTAATTAGCGGATTAAATGCGCTACTTATAGCTATTGCTTTAATATTTTCTTTCTTATAATCGGAACTTTTTGTTTTTAATGAACCTTTTTCGATATCATAGGTCAAAAAACTCTTAATTACATTGATTGCTATTAAATTATTTACAATGGTACTATTTAATGCACCAACCTTTTTTCTTATAATTTTATATTTTGGTGAGAGCTGCTTTTTAAAAAACAAACTAACTAGAAATATAATAGGTACTGGAACTATTGCTATTGAGGCTATTAAGGGCGATATGTAAAAGAAAATTATACCAATTATGATAGTGGATACTGATACTTGAATGATTTGGTTAACACCATTATTTAAAAATCTTTCAAGCTGATTAATATCATCATTTAAAATTGCAGAAATATCTCCAGTTGATTGTTTCTCGTGCCAGCTCAAATCTAATCTTTGAGCATGATCATAGGCTGATACCCGTAAATCATGCTCAATATTTTGCGCAATTCCTCTCCATTTTAGCATATATAGATATTCAAAAAATGATTCTAACGCCCAAATAATAAAAGTTAACAATCCAATAAATATTACTTGCGATGAAATAGATTTAAAACCAAGTGATGCTATGAAGCTATCTTGCTTTTTCACTACTAAATCAACAGCAACACCGATCAAAACTTCTGGTGCAATATCAAAAATTTTATTCAACGCGGAATAGACAGATGCAGTTATCATCTGGGGCTTCCATGGGTTCATGTATTCTATGAATTTTGAAACAGATTGAACTTTGTTTTGCATACGATTATAATGATCATGAAATTCATTTTAGAATTTAATTTATCTTAGAGTGATTAGATTTTTTACCGATACTATGTATTGACATTTCTGGTAGAAGTCTTTGATTACCCAAAAGGTCATTAGAGAAAATTTTTCTTTGTAATTTTCTAAAGAAAAATCCTAAGGAAGTCTCATTATAATATTTTTTATACTTTCTTAGTTCAGGAAAAGGTAGGGTGTAATCAATTAGCTTTCCTTGTCGCGTAATCCCAATTTTTGTTCGACTATCAAAAAATTTAATTTTATCAAATATTAATTTTTGAGCATCATATGTAAATCTCCAATAATCTGTAGGAATTCTGTTGACCCTATGAGTGAATACATCTGAAAAAATTAAGATTCCTTCAGAACAAAGTAACCGTTGAATATTCTGAGCAGCGGTAAATGGATTTTTAACTGCATATAGCATTTGCATGCAAATTACCGTGTTAAATTTATTTTCCAAACCACTAAAATTTTCTTGATCTAATTCACATATATCTAACTCAACATCAACTCCCTCACCATCGAGAATATCTATACCAATAATATCTTCAAATCCTAACTTTTTTAATTCTATCTTGTAATTATATTTATCATATTCATATTCTTTGCTACCAATTATAACAATGGGTTCTTT
>CEPW01031688.1_pt1 | contig 14001 bp, 19 predicted proteins | sample 356211 | NCBI WGS metagenome assembly CEPW01 (sample SAMEA2620021, study PRJEB7988) | marine metagenome | biome: marine biome (ENVO:00000447); feature: deep chlorophyll maximum layer (ENVO:xxxxxxxx); material: "saline water (ENVO:00002010), including plankton (ENVO:xxxxxxxx)" | depth 25 m
TTAATACTACATTAGACCCTCCGATACCGGATACTGTCGCAAATACTAACTTTGGAAGTGTTGTATCCATATCCCACGATGGCACTGTAATTGGAATAGGGGCTCGTGGATTAAATAACTCACAGGGTAAGTACTACGCATACAGAGTTTCAAGAAATAACACAAATACCGTAGGAATACAACCCGAGGGTAGCGAAATTGGTAATGCTTTAGGTGACGCATTAGGTTATAGTGTCTCGGTTAGTGGGGATGGAAAAATAATTGTCGCGGGCGCAAATAACCCCGACGGAACAAGCTATGTCAAGGCTATAAAAAATACATCCGGTTCAACGTGGGTAACGACTGATTCCAATTCACCTTACATCGCCGCGAGTGAAAACTCAATGGATGAATTCGGATTTTCGACGAGTCTCTCCTATGATGGACATGTTTTGGCAGTTGGTGGTCCCAAAAATGATGGTACGCAGACAGATGCCGGTCATGTTCGTGTATTTATATGGGATGGGGCCGATAATTGGTATCAGATGGGTACAGATATAGACGGCGAATCAGGTTTTGATCAATCTGGTATATCCGTCAGTATATCTGGAGACGGGAAACGATTAGCAATAGGTGCGAATATGAATCCATTAGGCGCCGCGAAGGGTCATGTACGTGTTTATGAATGGAATGGCTCTACGGAGTGGTCCAATGCTCAAGCGAGTGCCTCATCCGGAAATTGGCACCAGCGGGGTGTTGATTTGGATGCCGAAGCGCTCGCTGATGAATTTGGTTGGTCCGTTTCCCTGACCAAGGATGGAAACCGGTTAATTGTTGGTGCCAAATCAAACGATGGTACGGGTACAAGTGCGGGACATGCTCGTATATTCGACTTCTTTGATAGAAGTTTTACCCAAAACCTCATAAAGAAGCTTTCAATTACCGCGGAAATGGTATTTTTAGATCCAGGAGAACGATTAAGAATCCAGAACACCAATAGAGACATGGTTATTACGCAGTTTCAGAAAAATACATTCGATATCCCGTACAGAGGCTCTCAGGAGAATGAATTTGAATTAAATTTTATCAACCCCGTAAAAGAGTTGTATTTTGTCATTCAACGCGAAAATAACAGAACAGTCGATGATTTCGTAGCTCCATTTGATTACGATAATATATATTTGGCAGTCAGTGACAGATTATTGTATTACGAGAATTTGGACAAGTTGGAACTCATTCTCGATGATGAACATACCATAACAGGAAAGGCAGGGAGTTTTATGTTTTTGAAGGCTGTACAATCTGCTATTCATCACTCCAAGACGCCATTAATACGAAGATTCTATTCTCACAGTTTCAGTCTTGAACCAGAAAAACCTTATCCTACCGGACAGAAGAATTTCAGTCTCATCAAGAACCAGAGATTAAAAATCACAACGAATCCTTCCACTATAGACAGAAAATTACACGTTTATGCCCTAAGTTACAATGTTCTCAGAATAGTGGATGGAATTGCCCAAACTATTTTTGAAGACGGATATTAATGGAACAAGCCGCTATTGAAATTATCACACCCGTTTTGGAACAGTCTGTTCTTTTGGCAGCAGACTACGCAAAGGCGTGTGGTCGTGATGTCATCTTATCGAAGGATTTTGAATACGCAATTAAATATTGCGCAATGAATACAGTTGGTCAAAGAATTGGTTCGCAATTTCCGGAAATCTATGAAGATAACTCAGAAGATGAAGATTCGGAAGACGAAGATACCCTCGAAATCGTAGATGAAACAGAGGAGATTAATTTTGAACCATATTCGGGAGACGACAAAAAATATACTGACGTAAATGAATCGTATGAAAGATGGGAAAGTTGGGAACCCCAAACGCCGGTGGAAGAGATGATTAAAAACGCCATAGATAATAATGAGCACGTCGTCGATCGAAGGATGGACTACTTCGACTAAACTAAAGGAAATTGAACATGGTTCAAGTTCATCCGACGATTCAAGTGATGATGAAAGTGATACAAGTACAGATAGTAGTAGTGTCACCGGAAGTGATACAGAAACAATACAACTATCAAAGTTAAAAACAAAGAAAACCAAGAAATCCAGGACAAAGGGATACAACCAGGATAAGTACAAAAAATTTGTAACAGAAGAAGAGCTACTCCCAGAATAATTTCTCTATATACTTTAAATACAATGTCCGCCCTCGCCGATACCGTTGGTCTCGTTACCCAAGAATTGGAATCCCAAAGCTTAAACGCCGTTGTCGCCGGTTTCACGTTCGCCGCCGCCCTCTCGTGGATGGACCTCGTCCGTTGGGCCATTCAACAAATCGTCACTGTTAAGCGTAACGGTGGTCAGCACTTCGCTCTCACCGCGCTTTTCACCACTTTGTTGTCCGTGACGGTCTATTTGGTGATGTCTCGTCTCTCCAGCCGCGTGCGCAAGCCGCTCCAACCGGTCTATGCGATTACTCAGTAAGCTTGGTCGGAAGTTTTATTGCAATTTTTGATCTAGGCTTAGAAGTGATTAATATAACTATCAATCCTAACAAAACGATACCAACGATAGAAAGATATTCTTTCCATCTATAAGGATTCTCCATTTCTGGAATGCTTATTGGTGGCGGTAAGTCAAATCGCGATAGAGGCGTCTTTTGTTTAGAAAGGTTTTCAAGTTTATCCGTAGAACACGTGATTTCGAATTTTAACACATGATCTTGATTTCTGAAATCATAAGGAATGAGACGACCATGGCTCATGTAAAAAAACTGAATTCTTAAATCCCTTATGGATTTAAGACTACCGGAGTGAAATTCATGTGTAACCTTATCGTCTCTCCCATTAACATTAACGAATGGTTTGGCACCGGGTAGAAGAATGTGACCCGTATAATAAGGCGTTTGACCTGATGTAGGAAGAGTCTGATTTAACTGTTCCGATCCAGAAGATATACGCATTACCAGGGAATTTGGTCCATCAAAGTTCGCTGCACCAAAATCACCGCCTATCATTTGTAAATCCTGTGCGGGTAGTCCAAAAATTTGATGTGGTGTCGTATGTTCTGAACTTGAATCATCGTATCCATTTTGTCCGGTTTTAAACATAAATCTAAGAAGTTGTAGGTTTTGGCCATTGGGGTCTGTGGGCTGACCCATCTGAAACCTATTTTTCGTAGAATCATAAGATATGTTAAAATTATAACCCCCAACACTTTGGAATAATGCCGCAAAACTACTTCCTGTATAGTTCCCCACAGATAGCGACACACCGAACTCTTGTGTGTTACCAGCCTGATTGGTCGCTCTAAATTTAAAGCTACGATTGCTTTCACATACCAATAATTGTGGCGTGGGAATACGTGCAGAGACTAATTTAATTTGCGAAATGTCATAAATTGGAGTCTCAAGACTAACGACATAGTCATTTGGATTCGTTACGGGATCGCGATGACTACTATCAATTGTCAGGTTATGTACCTTCATTAAAATTAGGTGATATAATTTTAATGAGTGTTTAACTCTTGTTCTGGGATATATAAATACTTATTTATACAGTTTTTGAGCGATCGGGTTATTCTTAAGTTGTTCCTTGGCGACGTCCAAACCAGAAGCACCAGAAGAGGCATACGGGTTAGGGACATCCTTGTAAGCGTTAAGGTTGTGATACGGAACCTGGTTGTATTGTTGCGTCCAGCCACCGCTCATAACACCTTCGCGACCATCAATACGGCTCGTATCGGCACGAACACTGGTAACTAAGCCCGTCGTCTTCAGAGGAGCCTCGCGGACATTCATTCTTCCAGCATTCGCGGGACGGTTGGGGTTACCGCGACGATCATCGGCACGGAATCCGTACCGTTGAAGTTGTTCGGGTGTGTAGCCGAAACCTCTCTTGTTTTCCAAAGCGAGGTTTGTTGCCGGGGCGACGTTGTGGCCATTGTAGAAATTACTAATGCTCGGTGCCGGTTGGTTGTTATAGTAGAATTGTTGTGTATTCTCATCGTTCTTAAGTCGTGTAATATCTTGGGAGTTGGTTAAACCACTAACTACGCGTTTAGCCGGGGCATAACCTAAACCATCTGTTCGTAAGCCAGTCTCCGAACGATTGGTAGTTCGCATCGTGCGTTGATGAGACGGGCGAGTCCGGGCACCGGACATGCCTTGAGCATAGCCACCCGCATTCGGAAGGCGATCCGGGAGGAATGCCGTCTTTTCGGGCATATTGTGACCAACGGTCGGTGTGGCCGATCTGAGACCACCACTCACGTCGTGTCCTGGACCCGTAATACGACCCGGTAAATGTGTAAGCTTGTGAGCACCAACGAGAGTCGGATTAACACGGAAAAGTTGTTGAAATCCACCCGTCGCCGGAGCATCAGGATTACCCAAACCCGGACCAATGAGTTGCTTTTCAATCGGTGCCAGATTGTTCATCTTACCCTGATCGTACATACGTTCCCGCATGTCAAGGACTTCCTGACCACCGCTTCTTGGCATGGGAGCCATATCAGAGAAACTAGCCATCTCCTTCTTCTGGGATATTTCTGTTCTAGGGGCAAATTGTGTTTCATTAAATTTAGGAACTTCGTCGGAAAGAGTCGGTTCAGAGGGAGCTTCGATAATTTCTTCCTTGGGGACTGCATCTGCTGGATTCGATTCAGTACTCAAGGCTCGCCCAGCATATACGAGGCCGGCAACCGCTAAGATAGAAATAGGATCAGCCATTCTTATATTATCAAAACATTTTTAATTACTTGGAAGGTAAGTATCGCTTGTCAAACAAACCGTTCTGAAGATCTGCACGAGTACTCGCCGGACCACTGTAAGCAGCAGATTGGGGCGGCAAAACGACACCCTTATCTTGAACCGGGAAGATACCTCTCTCCCATGTCTTGATTGGTTGCTTGTTGTGAGTAGAGGTGCTTTGCGGTCTTAAACGATCGCTTGTGTCGACATATTGAGCCGGGGCTCCCTTACCGAATTTGGCGGGCGCCGTGCCGTATAACATCGTATTGGGGCGGGCACCCATGCTGACGGAGCTGGGTTGAGGGTAAACAAAAACATCATCGGTTGCGCTGTTCGTCGGAACTGCCGGGTTTTCAACGAGAGATAATCCGGGCTGGAGTTGGTACGCCATTTATTATAACGTGAGAATATTTTATCTTAGCGAAGATTCATACCATCATTCAAACCCCGGAATGCCCCCAATTGAGCACCCCGAGCATTCGGATTACATGCAAATTGGCTACCACCCTTGCAAGAAACACCCCATTTCGGACCATATAACCATTCAGCAAACGCCGTCTGGTCACCCGGAATCATAGAAACCGGTGCGGTGATAAACTGACGAGATGCCGCCCTGCGCTGCACCATAGGATGCGGAGAACGAGATCTACCAGCATCAACCGGGATGCGTTGATCCACTAAAGCATTAACAAAGGGACGAACCGACGAATACTCACACGCCGGAGGACGATTAGGATTATCTGTGATGTCTGTCAAAAGAACGTTGCCCATGGGATTATCGCCGGACGGCATTTGACACCCAGAGCCTGTAGAACGCGTAGGAACGCCGTACGTCTCTTTAATCATACTATTCTTGTACATAGCATAAAGAACGGCCAAGCAAGTCGCACCGAGTATAAATATTCGTGCATCCCTGCGAATTAAATATAAAAAGCATGTAGTGTAAATTATAAATCGTGAAGCCGAATTGACACGTTCGGCTGGTGTCTGTTTATTATTAGGCCAAAACTGAGAAATTTTGTCTTGTCGGATGAGCTGTCTTGGATCTTCGAACCAAACCTTCGTCATTTAGTATATCATAAGTTTATTTTTTCAACATGGTTCCAAACATACTGTTCATAGTTTTCATTAAGGCGGCTTCGTCCAAATCACCACCTTCCGTTTCCATCTTATCGGCACAATCCTTAGCGATACCCTCAATCATTGAGAGTGTATCTGCGGGAATAGCGGTAATGGTGGTACCGAGCATATATAATGTTTGTAAATACTGCCAAATTGCGTCCTTCGTCTTAGTAGATAAGCTATCGTTCCAGTTATCCTTCAAATTAAGATCTTTGAGATATTCAATATTATGAACTTCATTCAATAAGAACGATTCATCCTTGTTGCTGATTTTATCTGCGTACGGCGTAATCCCCGACATAAATCCATCAACGACCATTCTTGGATTCGCAGTTTTGGCCAATTCCAATTGAGCCATAAATTTTTTAATACCCTTCTCCTGTGGGAAAACCTTATGTAATTCCACAAGAAATTGTGACATCATATCCGTAAAAGCTGACACGCTCGCCATTTTTATGTATATAATTGCTATCTAATCTTTAAGTTTGAGTTTAAAACGGTTCCGTCGAGATGGTCTCACGTTGTCCGACACCCATCGAAACGATGAAATACACAAGTATGGCGACTAACGCCGCCGGCTTTGTGTATGCGCTCGGTTGTAATTTACCCTCTTTGTTAAGCTTCGCTTTCGCATGTATATATCCTGCTGTGATACCCCCACCAATAGCGGCTGCCCAGATCGGGTCTCTCAGGTAGTCAGAAAGTTCCATTTAATAATAGCCAACTTTTTTTGTTCGGCGTTCTGGGGCATCACCAAATAACACACCGTCGTCGGTCGGGGGATTTACTTCCTGTTCCTGTTGCATGGAAGGGTCACGGACGGTTGGAATCGTTCTAAACTCATTATCGAGAGCAGACGGTTGTTCCTCCGTGGTTTCTCCCATTTGAGGCATCTCTTCGCCGCCTTCTTGAGGCATGTCGCCCATTGTTTCCTCCATGGGAGGTTGTTCTTCTTCTCCTCCCATTTGATTTCCGATTTCACTAACATCGGCACCGTCTGGAAGAATTCCGGCTTCCTCTCCTCCATCTTCTCCATCATAAATGTCCGGATCTTCAGCATCACCATCATGAGTGCCATCGAGATCGATGTCCCTACTTTCTTGTGACATATAAGTTTGTAAGATTTGTTGAACCGGTATGAGATCCTTCACACCATTTTCGATACACGGAATAAAGCGGGCCGCCAGTTGTTCATCTCTCGCGTATTCGCTTTGATTTTCTTGGAATACATAGGGATCTTTATACAGATCCTTAGCCGCTAAATTATAGCAAGTTTGAATAAATATTTCATTCGTTGGTAACTTCAAGCTTATCTTCTTGTTGTCCGATTTAAGACGAACAGCCGATAAAATCTTCGTACAAGCGACAAAAACTGCGGCAAGGAGATCCGAATACCAAGCACATCTGGATGTGATGTTATCCGCGTGAGTCTTTGACATATTGTCACTCCAGTTCGGAACTTCCTTCAGTAGTTTCTGAAACATTTGTAACACTTTTCTGCCTTTAGACATTTTTACAGCTTCGTCGTACATAATAGAAAAAGTCTCTATCATAACCGGAACCATCAGGTGGCACATTTGGCCGAGGTATTCCTTTTTCGCCTCGACTAAAACATTCAAGTTATCCATTTATCATAGAGTGTGTTTTTAAAAAATAAATTTAGTCGCACTGTTCATGACCTGTATTTATTTGCTGCCTTTCTGAGATTGGCAAAACTAGGTAATTCTATATCATCAAACGTATCTTCATCGTCCTTGACTTTGTCGGGTTTTTTGGTCTTGGGTATGAACCAAGATACATATATATCTATTTCCGAAACCCGTTGAGTCGTAAATCCAGCTCGTATAAGTTGTCTATCTATGTACAATGCTGCCTGAGATCTATCGAACGCTGGATAACCCATGACGTATGTTGGTATCCTGAGAAATATCTGCTTATGGCCATATTCTGCGCTCTGTTTTATCTTGGTCGAAAATTGTTCATATATTTTCATATACAATTCCTTTTTGATCTGTTTTCGATTTTCTTCAATACGCTGAACATCATCAATATTGATCATTAATATTACTTAATTTTGTTTTTAGCGCTTTCCAACTCACTCTTCTTCGGTAAAGCGGCTCTCTTTATAAGATCATAGCTTATAAATTCCTGACCTTCCTTACCCTCCGTGAATGCCTTGATCGCTTGTTCGTCTAATATTTTGGAATCCATTGGCTGTGTCTGAAGCGACATAACAACCGGGGTCTCTCTGCTAATATCTACATCAACCGTAACCGCAAAACCAAACGCAAATCCACCCTCCTTCACCGTCATAAAGGATGCTTGGTGTATCACTTCCGGTCCTTTATCTTCTTTGTCCTTCTTGACAAATTTTTTCACACCCAGCGTTTCAATAATATAATTACACACCTTTGTCTTCTTTTCAACGGCCGCATTCGTGGCTAAGATGATTTTTTGTATTGTATCGTTGTCCATCTTAACTTCTTCAAATCTGTAATTCGATTTATCGATCGGTTTATCATTGAGAACAATTCCGGTTATGGGATCTGAATATCCTGAGTATCCAAATACTTCCTGATATGTTTCCCTCTTGGAACTCAGAAGAATGACCAGGGCAATAAGTAATAGAGCAACTGTTATCCTCATATACTTATATGCGTTAATTTAATTTCAGAAAATAAACCACTCAATAGTAGATGGCACTCCTAATATTTAGTAGTAAATGTAATCATTCACAAGATGTACTGGAATATATCCAGGAACATCCCCAGCTTAAATCCATGATACAATTTCATAATGTAGATACACAGGGAATACCCCATCAATACGTACAGATATTAAAGCGTGTTCCCAGTCTAATAACGAAAGACGGGAAACTTCTCGTGGGAGGAGAAGTTAAGGGGTGGCTCGGTACGCTGTTGCCGTCGGAGGAATTTGTAGGGTGGGGTTCCGGTGGAACCGCATCTACAAATTTAGATGACGCGGAACCGGACAGCTGTATATTTAATTTGGACTCATACGGATCATCACTTAAACCAACTATCACGAGGGAATTACAAGAAAGAATTAACGCCAGTGTAAATGACGCATATAATGACATAAAGAAGTAAACGCAATATTTTATAACATGAAATTGGCTACAATTCAGGCATCCGCATTTAAGTCTTGTTTTGAAGTATTGAAAGATATTCTAAATGATATCAATATATACTTCAAAAGTGATGGAATGAGCGTAACGACACTCGACACGGCGAGAACCTCTCTCATTGATATGTTTTTACCCGCCGATAATTTCGAGGAATACGAATGTAACGAAGAAATCGTCGCCGGTATCAATATATCGAATACATTCAAGTTATTGAAATCTATAACGAGTTCAGATATTTTGAATATTCACATAGATTCAAAAGAATATATGAATTTTGAGATTATTTCCGAATCTAAAAAGACTAATACCAAATTTGAACTTAAACTATTGGATATAAATGAAAATCAAATTGAAGTACCGGAGATTGAAATGAGTACGATTACGACATTACCATCGGTTGATTTTCAACGTTTGTGTAGGGATATGTCCAATATAGGTACAGAAATAGAGATTACTCGCGAAGGCACTCTCATGAATTTGAGATGTGCCGGGGATTTTGCGAATCAAGAAACGTCAATAACCTGCAATGAAGAAAGTCCGAGGATTTCTGGAATTTATTCATTGAGATATCTTAATATATTTGCAAAGGGTTCTAGTATGTGTTCTAGTGTTCAAATCTTACAAGAAGAACAGAATCGCTTCCTTATTCTGAAGTATAACGTAGCAAACCTAGGAGAACTTCGGTTCTATTTAGCTACTAAGGTACCTTCAGATCAGTAATTTTATTGGTCGAAGAACTCAACACCTTAGACATTCCCAATGAGTTTGTTAATTTAACTTTTGGGTATTTTTTTATAAGCTCGTCCTCGTCCTGGTTTAAAAAGTCTTTTATGAAAATTTCCTGTCCGTGAAAATCGTTTTTGGGTCCAGCATATGTTTTCACCCTTTCAGTAATGTCCTCTAGTGGATTTTCGTCTTCATCCACTAAATAGACAGTACTCAAAGGGATACTGAACGAAAATTCGGTATCTAAATCGTCTGGTAGTTTCAAATTCAAATTAGTTGTCGCTATTTTGTAAATCTTCCCGTTATACCAATATCGTATCCTAAGAACGACATTTTTCACATTTTTAGGAATGTGATCTTGATAATCGCCCTCGTTCGTAACATTCGCGTAAAACTTCTTACGATCCTGAAACCAAAACTGTGATTCCTGTTTCCACATCTCATGTGTTATGTCTTCATCCTCATCCCCGTCACTAATCTGATATTCCATTAATTTGGATTGTATATGATAGTCTGGCCTGGTGGTGACCCATTTATATAACCCATATACCTTCAGTAATACATGGTTTAAAAGATTGACTAACATTATAATATATGGAAGGTAATTTTTTAAGCCGATACAATAACAAAATCCAGGAGTGGGAGGATCTAATAGCAAAAGACCCCCAAAACTCCGGGCTTTACCATTCTGAGATGAGTGATTATATCATAAAGTGTATGCCTTATATGAATCAATATACGGATGACACTGATAAGGTCACGACTGTCGATAACGTATTTAATTGTAAGGAAACTCATGGCCTCCAACGAAAAGACATTTATGTTGATTATTTAATAGACGTAGAAAATCACAATATAAATAGACAAGCCGTGAAAGAAAATATAGACGTCTGTCCGAGATGTCCCAATAGTAATATTATTCACTTTAACGACACTAGTGACCTCACGTGCGATAATTGTGGGTTAGTTGTATCAAAAATGATTAGTCAGGAACTTACATATAGGGAAGAACAAGAAAGTTCAGAGAAAATCGTAAATTACTCATACAAGAGAGAGAATCACTTCAATGAGTGGATGAGTCAGTTCCAAGCACAAGAAATGACTACCATACCACCGGATGTGATAGACAAGTTACGAGTAGAGTTGAAGAAATTGAAGATAAAATCATTAGATGAGATAACTCACGCTAAAATACGAGGTCTTCTTAAGAAATTGAAACTTAATAGATTTTACGAACACGTTCCATATATAACAAACATTCTAAATGGTATTAAACCTCCTAGTATGCCACAAGAATTAGAAGAACGGCTTAGAATTATGTTTAAGGACATACAGCGTCCATTCGATGACAATTGTCCTAAAGAACGTAAGAATTTCCTATCATATTCTTATGTTCTATATAAATTCTGCGAACTCCTATCCGAAGATTCGTATCTCCAATACTTTCCCCTTCTCAAATCTAAAGAGAAATTGTACCAACAAGATGTGATTTGGAAGAAGATATGTAATGATCTTCGTTGGGAATTTATACCAACGATATAAAGATTATATTGTATAACCATATATGCCGAATACTATCCACTGTCTGCAACCCTGGATAGTGCGCCAAAGTGTGATCGCTAAAGCCAAGAAGAGGGAAACGTTGGAAGATTTGAAAAAGGAGTTGAAAGAACTCCAAGCAGAGAATAGTAAATTACATATACAAGTAAATCAAATGAGAATGAAACCCAAATGGAAAAAGTCTCCTCAAGTACTAGAAGCGGAAAGAAAACGTCAAACTGAAGTCGATCGTATGCGTTCAGAAATCCATAAACAGATCACGGAAAACAAACCAACCAAAAGCCTAGAGAGACAAGATGCCTTGCCCATCGGTCACAACATGGCATTAAAAGGAGAAGACCTACAAGAATTTATAGATCCAGACCTATTAGAGAACGGAGACGGATCAATTGATTAAAGATTTAATGACACATATGTATATACATGATCTCATCTGCCACTAAATACAACGTAGTCCCCGGTTTCAAGGGGAGAACAATCGGGGGAAGAGATGATATGATACAACGCGCGGTGAAATACAATGTAGTCCCGGGTTTTAAAGGGAATATCACCGGAGGCGAAGAAGATATGGCGCGACGCGCATCGTCGATGTATCCCAAACCTCCTCCCCGTAAATGGCGCATAGAAGAATGTATAGAAAAGGTTAGTTGGGATCCGAACAGTAAATCTCCTATAACAAGGTTCTATTTACCTCATGGTGAATTATTCAATGCGTTCAAACACAATGCGAAACCGAAATATACATTATACGAAGATCTATATCCCGTGGAACCGAAGCGTAACAAGGTGTCCATTTGGAAAAGAATCATTCGATGGGTAACGAGATCTAAACAATAGGTATAAAGATGTCATTTATTATAAAATAAATGGATGAGCACATTCAGTTCTGTGTAGATGAAGCAAAATATCATCTAGAGAGAGCGAGAGAAATACTCACAGAAGAAATTAAAAACCCGGCTAAATATCACGAGGAAACACTTCATTCTTATAAACTAATGGCGAAGGCGTTTCCGGTTCTTGTATGGATGACACACAACGAATCTCACACTCTTGAAGATTCCCCGGAGGATAATTAATCAAAAGTGCGTTATTCAAACCCGTCAAACGAAGGTAATTCCGAGCCTGAATCTCCGACGCTTCTGTCAGCGATTTAATGGTTTTGAATTCCACCACGAGTTCTTTATTTACTATAATATCAGCTCTTAAATTTCCTACATTATGTCCATCAAAATCAATTGGGATTATCCTCTCTGATTCGTATGGTATAGAATCTTTACGAAGCAAAATTTCCATAGCATTATGATATACTCTCTCACTAAAACCTGGTCCTAGTTGAGAGTATATTTTATCGGCAAAAAAGCGAATACGATTTCGTAATTGTACTCCTCGTATCATTGATTATTGTACGAACGATATCTTTAATAGAACTAAGCGGAGACGCCTACAAGATTCACGTGCGGAAGAGGAATGGCTTCCGGGTGATTTCCGAGAGCATATGCCGTAACAGCCACTAACGAGTGTGTCACAATTCTCCAAATGAATTTAGTTTTAAGCATCATTTGATGCCGAAAACGTAATTCGGCTAAAAGATGAATGACTCTCTGTCTGATCGCGGTGGGGGAACGTTTGTGTTCGTATGCGATATTTTCGGTAGGTAATAACGAGCCTAAAATTTCGTCCATCAACTTCTCGTCCTCTTCGAGTGTCCATTTCTTGGGTGGTGATTTCTTGGGTTTAACCTTTTTGGTATTTTTCCGTGCCTTTATAGCTTGTACCTCGGCGCGTCCCTCGTCCGTCAGGGCTTTTGGACTCGTGTCTGCCACAGTCTCCAAAAAAGAGTCTTTGTCTTTTGCTTTCTGAGAACGGGTTACTGGGCGATTACTCGTACTCGGTTCAATAAAAATAGTCATGTATATATTTTTATCATAAAAGCTTTAAATTAATAAAAGGGTTCATGGATACCCTCTCTTTGTGATCTTATACATTTCGATTTAATCGGTCCTTCTCTACGATCGATTTCCCCTAATAATTCTTGAGCAGTGATACCTGTTTTATTTCTAATTTCCATGATATCACTTCGTTCGACATACATGTCGTACGCGATGTGTCTCAAACGTCGTTTTAAAGTGTCATACGGTATTCCGTATATTTCACATATTTCCATGCATGAGTTTCCTCTCACGATGTGGTCGATTAATACGTCTTCGAAATCAGGACTAGTCCATATCGAATTTTCGATGTTATCTTCCGTGAGTAGAGATTTCACTCTAAAATTAAATGCGCATCGAAATATGTTTTTGATACCATTCACTATATTCGACATGTTTGTATAAGTATATTTAACTTTAACTGTATTCACATGTCCAATGAATGTTTAAAAGAGAAGAACAGGGATGCGTTACATGATTATCACGAGTATACTATACCTATATATTACCAAAGTCTTACCATGAGTAGCGAGTACACTATAAAAATATAAAAAAAAAGAACAGGGATGCGTTACATGAAAAAAACATTAAATACTTCGATAAATAAATATACACTTAGTAAACCCGATCGAATTTTTTCTGCTCAAAACGCTTGTGTATAATCACATATTTAAGCCTATCGGCGTTTTTTCGGAATTGTGAAATTCGATAAACTTTTTCCAAAATCACCCAAAATCACCCAAAATTCGACCAAATTTGTCAAATTTACGAACACTTCGGTTTT
>CEPW01103784.1_pt1 | contig 13962 bp, 11 predicted proteins | sample 356211 | NCBI WGS metagenome assembly CEPW01 (sample SAMEA2620021, study PRJEB7988) | marine metagenome | biome: marine biome (ENVO:00000447); feature: deep chlorophyll maximum layer (ENVO:xxxxxxxx); material: "saline water (ENVO:00002010), including plankton (ENVO:xxxxxxxx)" | depth 25 m
CTGGACTGCTGGATTTTGCTGGAGACGACTGACTCTCTTCTCTTTGATGACGTGACTTTTTGAGGAGGCGAAAAAAAAACACGCACAGCCGCCGTCCCCTCTTTTTTTTTGTCTTTTTCAGTCCCACCTCCCTCTGTTTATTAAAAACCTCGACGGCGAGGATAAAGCTCGTGCGAATTCGTCACTTCTTTGACCCGTTGCGACCTACCGGTCCCGTCGAAAAGAATTCATTTAGAGTGCAAAAGCCACACCGCGTTCGATTCGAAGTCGCGTATTTAAGTGGAAGAACGCGTGATCATGTCTTCTCAAACGTTATCTATGATGGCGAACATGCGCATTTCGTCGGCGACGACCTCGACGAACAAAAGTTCGCGCGCCGCGAGTACTACGTTATCCGCGAAGTATTCTAACGGAAACTCGAAGGTTTTTTCCACGAACGGTTTATCTTTGAACAAATCTAGAGACTCAGTCGCGACGTTTAGCATTTCCGCCGGCGGTAGTGGGACGAAGAAAGGTTTATATCAGTTCGTCGAGAGGGTGAACGCACCGCAGATGAAGGATGATTTGATTCCTTTTCGAGTAGGGATGACGGTGAAGGTTGGCGTGACGGTCACGGAAGGTAACAAGAGCAGAGTGCAGCCGTACGAAGGTTTGATTATTGGCATTCACAGAGCGGGCGTGGCGAGTACGATTACGGTCCGAAAATCCTTGCAAGGGTTCGGGGTTGAGAGAATTTTTCCGATTCACTCGCCGTTGTGCTCGTTCGAAGAGGTCAGAGGTGCGGGTAAGCCAATCGCGAGACGCTCCAAGTTGTACTACTTGAGAGAACGCGTTGGTAAGAACGCGAAATTAAAGAGTAGATTTGTTGCGAAAAAGGAAGGATTGAGCCGATGGCAAGTTAAGCAAAACGCGTTGATTGCGGAGAAGGAAGCCATCGCGGCAGAGGAGGCGCGAGTCCAAGCGGAAGCAGAAGCGAAGGCGGCCGCTGAGGCCAAGGCTGCTGAGGAAGCTGCTGCGGCTGCTGCTGAGGCCAAGGCCGCGGAGGAAGCTGCTGCGGCTGCTGCTGAGGCCAAGGCTGCGGAGGCGCCAGCTGCGGAAGAGGCGGCTCCGGAAACTGAAGAAGGTTCGGCTTAAAACGCGTTTTCTCTATCGTCGTCCTCGTCATAAATGGAGAAGACGAAGAGAACACCACCACAGCCATCATTTGTCTGACCTATATACAATAGCATTTACAATATACATATTTGTGTTTTAATTGAAATTGAACTAATAACAACGAGTATTTCGTCGTCGTGGTATTGCGGTCTGCTCGTCAATTGTCTCACTCATTTGTTCATTTTGTCCACCGCTATGTGTGCAATATATGACGAAAGTAACTGACAAGACTTAAAAAAAAAAAAATTGCCAAAAACGACTCCTCGTCTTTTCAATCTTTTCTTCGGTTCCACACATAAACACGCTTTTGCACTTTACAAAATAAAGACGACGGCACAAAAACAAAAACATGCCGAGACCAACGAACGATACGATCATCCTCGTCTCCGCTGTGCCGGAGGAAGAGGAATTCGAAGTTTCCACGGACGTTGCGAAGTGCGTTATTCTTTGCGCGGGCTAATTTTGAAAAGCCAAACGAGAAAGATCTCCTCCTTTTGTTCTCTTTCGAGATCTCGCGTTTCTTCCTCACTCTTGCTTAATATTTTAACGGTTGAAAACCATTCTTTTTCACACGCATCGCTCGAAATGGATTCTTTGCGCGTCGCTGACCGATTCTACCCCGTTTTTACGTCAAAACAGCATGTCACAGACCGTGAAAACCGCCCTCAGTGGTACGCATTTCAAACGTCCTCGTTTTTTTTATTTGATTTTTCGCAAAAGTCTTCATTTTGGCGGGTGTTCTTTTTTATAAAGAGGGAACTTTCGTAATATCGCGCAATGATGGAAACTAACTGGCTTCGTTCATATCATTTAATAATCACAGAGGGCGAGAAGAAGATCCCGTTGCCGAACGTGGCCAAGTCGATTTTACAGAAAGTCATCACGTATTGCGAATATCACGCGAACTCGAAGGACAAGGATGGCAATGACAAATCTGAGGACGATAAAAAGAATTTCGATTTGGATTACGTGAAAGTCGATCAAGCGACACTGTTTGAACTCATCTTGGCGGCGAACTACATGGATATCAAGGAGTTGCTTGATTTGTGCTGCCAAACCGTCGCGAATATGATCAAAGGGAAGACGCCGGCGGAAATTCGCAAGACGTTCAACATCAAGAACGATTTCACGCAAGAGGAAGAGGACGAGGTTCGCAAGGAAAACCAATGGGCATTTGAATAGACACCTGTGGAGTCGTTTGTGCTCGCAAGAGATTGAAAGCCAAAGAAGGAGGATGAGAGGAATTTGACATGGTTTTGTAGTACTAAGAGAAAGAGAGAGATGATCTTGGAGGCGTTTGAAATTAGTAGTAAATTTGGAAAAGTTCAAAAGGTGCGAAAACGTTCCACTGTGCCAACGGAGAGATGGAAGAAAACAGCAACGATTTGGGATATGAACTTTGATACAGACAAACACAAAAAAAGAAGAAAATAGCGAAATTTATTGGAATAGATACGCACACTAATCTGCATAATATACTTATACATGTACTTATACATTTCACGCTATATCGAGTTTGCTAACTTTCTCGCTAATTTTATCCTCTGCACTCACCCCGCTGGTACCATATAGAGAATCTTTAGCCTCAATCACAGCTTTGATCTCCGTTGGTTCTCCTTTCATCGCGTATGAAGTCATCTGAATACCAATCCTATCTTGACCTTGACTATGGTTCAGTATGAACGCCGATATGGCGCTCAAAGCTACCTCGAACATTTGGAGTTCAATGAGTTGTGGCCGGCGAATGGTAAGCACGCCGTCTTCTCCAAAATCCATTTTCGCAAAGATCGGATACAAATCTCTCAGATCGACTCCCTCGCGCGCGGTGCTTGGATCCTCTCCAGCAGAAGCCGCGCAAGGCCAATCGTACTTTTCCTTCGCGTCGATATCCTCAAATGGCGCGTCACCTTCTCCTAAAAACACACAGTTCTGTAACGATTTCTTCGACATATCTACTTCTTCGCCTTCCTTTTCCAACTCTGCGATGATATGCTTCGCCTCGGCTTCGTTTTTATACACGGTTAAAGTGCAATTCGAGTGGTCTATGGTCATGCACGCGCTCAGTTTTGCCTTGTTATTCTCATCGAGTTTCACGCCATACTCAACGGTGAAAAATTTCATCTTCTTAAGCTTCTCTTCGTGTTGCATGACGGTGCACAAATACTGAGTCGCGGCGGTGAACAAGCTCAAACCAAATTTAGGCGTAAACCCATCTACAGATTCCATCAACCCCGGTAAATGGTCCGTGGACCATTCCTCCGCCGGCGGGTTCATGTTCGGTTCAATCTGCTCGCGAATGATGTTTTGTATAATCTCTTTCGGCACAGATGCGAACCCGGTTTGAATATCTAACTTCTTCAACAAATCGCGCGTTCCTTTGACGTACGAACACGAATCTTCGTCGTTTGTATCCGTATTCGTGGCTGTTTTTGTGCACGCAAATACTATTTTCATCGGTTTCTCAATCTTTTTCTTCTTATCGCTTCCTTCTTCTTCCCCACCTGTTTCATTCAACACTTTTGGATTCTCTATAATCTTCTCGATGTAATTAACAATGTATTCGTTCGAGGGAGGCTCCGGTCCTCTCACGATGTTCACGTCTTCTCCTTTCCCGTTTTCATCCTCTCTCGTCGTTAAAAACTTTCCGGTGGTTGTGTCCACGACTAATATCAAATGGGGCCGAGCTGGGACGAAATCGATGCCTTCATCTCCCGCGTTCTTTAAATCCTCCAGTTTTACCGAAATTGGAGGCGCCCACGAGCGAAGTTTGTGCACGTACACTTGCCACGTGATTGGCTTTGGTCCCATTTCGACTCTTCTTCTTTTCCCACGCGACCAAAACACAAATGCGGATAAAATTTCTCTCTCTCTCTCTCTCTCTCTCTCTCTCTCTCGAAAGTTGTTTTTTTAGTTGCTTTTTGGAGCTTTTTTTTCGCTCTCCCAAATTTTTTCTTTTGCGAAAACGAGAGAGAAAATTTACTTTTATTTAGAACGAAGAGGCGCATCGAAAAAATGATACCGGCGGCGACGAGGACGTGTTTGTGCACGATGTCGATTCGCACCACCGCTCCAGCGTTGGCTTCGTCGACGCATCAAGAAGCGTCGTCGTCTCTTTTCCTGCTTGAGAAGAAGAATGGAAATTGGAATTGTAGAAGGAGAGGTCTGGTCTTGCCGCCAAAAAGAGGAGACACCAAGGCGAAGATGACGACGACATCGACGATGACACGGGCGAGCAACGGTAGCAACGATGACGCATCGACGTCGTCGTATTCAACGGAAGGTGGTGAGCGACCGAGAAGAAATGATTTCACGAACCCGAACCATTGGCGGTATCAATCGTATATAAACTCGTTGGAAAATCCAGACTCGTTACAGAACGCCGAATATCGCCAAAGAACCGGGAGGAACCACGTCTATCGAGGCATCGTTTCGTACGATGGGACCAATTATTTCGGATTCCAAAAGCAAGGCGAGGATAAAATAACGATTCAATCGGAATTAGAGAGGTGTTTGATGCAAATAACGAGTCTGGATAGAGAGTTGTTGTGTTTAGGCGCGGCGGGGAGGACGGATGCGGGAGTGCACGCGAGGAAACAAGTGTTCCATTTCTATACGAAAGATCCTTTGAAAGACGAGTTGAATTGCATGCGAGCGTGTAACAGATTGTTGAACAAAGATGTGAGAGTGGTAGAAATAGCCAAGCCACACCCGATGTTTCACTCTAGGTTTCACGCGATTGAAAAGACGTATAGGTATACGATTGATTTTGGGTTGCCACACAGTCCATTCCATCGAACGACAGCATTCTCAGTTGGGTATCGAGAATACGATATGAAATTGTTAGAGGAGGCGTGCAAGGTATTTGTAGGAACACATGACTTTGCGGCGTTCATGAATCGGTCCAGAGATGGTAAAAATTTGGAGAGAAACTCGGAACGAACGATTTACTCCTTTGACGTTGTTCGCGGTGGAGGAGGAGGAAGTTCGACAACAAACGGAGAACGCTATGAAGATCCTTCGTCGATGTTGGTACACTTATACGTCACCGGGAATGGATTTTTATACAAACAAGTTCGGAATATGGTTGGTGCCATTTTAAGCGTCGCTGGAGGAAGATACACCGTGGATGATTTGAAAATGTTCTTGGAGAAGAAGGACAGAAAACTCGTACCGATGGCAGCTCCTGCGAAAGGATTGTGCTTGTACGACGTGAAGTATCCAGATGAAATGTACTTTTCTTCTTCTTCTTCTTCTTCTGGTGATTAGTATTAGTATTAGTATTAGTATTAGTATTAGCGCACAGCTGGAATATAGAGTAATGTTTATTCGCATAGAGAAGTAACTAGTTCATATATATCTACACGTATAGCTATAATTTTTCTCGCACAAAAACTTTACCGAGCGCCAGCTGCGACCGTGTTCTTTGGAGGTAGGCGTTGACTGCCATGTAATGCTTGGAACGCCATCAGCGTTGTTCTTCCTAAACATTTTCCAAAAAGTGTTCCGGTAGAGCAACCAGTCACTTGAACTGCGATGTAATCGCCAGCTTTCAACTCGTTTTTTGTGTCGCCTTCGTCCTCGTCAAGACCGCTGTATTCGCCGTATTTTTTCGTGTTATCAAAAACAACCCATTTAGATGAATCCGTTTTCCCTGTCCATTCATCTTCATTCTTTTTTGACGGTCCTTCAATCAACACGCAGTGCACGGAGCCAATCTCTTCCTCTTGCTTCCTTTGCGCCTGCGTTCGGAACGCCTCGATAACTTCCGCTAATCTATTCTGTTTGACATCTTCCGGGACATCGTCATCCAAGTGTCTCGCCGCCGCTGTGCCTTCTCGTTCGGAGTACGCGAACATGAACGCCTGTTCGTACCCAACGATATTCATGAGAGAAACCGTATCTTTGTGATCTTTCTCGGTTTCACCACAGAATCCAGATATGATGTCGGTTGTTATCGCGCAGTCCGGAATGACTTTTTTCACGTGATTGACTAAATCCAAATACGCCTCTCGTGAATAGCCCCTTCGCATGCGTTCGAGCGTCGCCGTCGAGCCACTTTGCGCAGGCATGTGCAAGCACTTGCACACGTTCGGTCGATCGCGAATGACGTTCAAAACATCGTCTGGGAAATCTTTCGGGTGCGGAGAGGTGAAACGAATGCGCATTTCCGGATCAATTTGTGCGACGCGATCGAGCAGTTCTGCGAATTGCACCTTCCCTTCTCTCTTACGACTCGCGTCGTATCGAGATTCAAATCCAGCCGCGTACCCGCTGAACTTCGTTGGATCTTCGCCCGCCAATCCAGCTGAATTTTTCATGTTTAACTCCTCTCTCGCGTTGTTGATGTTTAAAATTGCTTCGATAGAATTGTTCCCAACGATGTTCCCTTCCTTCAAAGAACTTAAAAAGTCCTCCGATTTATTCGTATCCACATAGTACGAATTTACATTTTGCCCGAGTAATGTCACTTCCTTCACACCTTGTTCGCTCAAAACGCGCACTTCGTATAAAATACTTGCCAAATCTCTCGACCGTTCTTGGCCTCTCGTATACGGCACGATGCAAAACGTGCAGCAATTATCGCACCCCCGCATAATCGTCACAAAGGCCGAGTGCGTACCATCCGGTCTCACCGGAATGACGTCCGCGTACGTCTCTTCCACCGATAGCTGAACATTCATGGATTTGTCCCCGGTATTTTGTACCGTATCGATTAAATTCGGTAAATCTCTGTATGCATCCGGCCCGGCGACGATATCCGCCAACTGATCCGCCTCCAACAACTGCATCTTCAATCTTTCCGCCATGCACCCCAACACGCCGACCACCGGCCGTTCCGCCTTCTTCTTCGGTTTCCCAAGACTTCGAAAATATGCCAATCGTTGCCAAATCTTCGCCTCTGCTTTATCTCGTATCGCGCACGTGTTTATCAAAATCACGTTTGCGTCGTGTATGTCCTTTGTTTCGGTGAATCCGTTATCGTTCAACACCGACATCATAACCTCGCTATCGTTCGCGTTCATTTGACATCCGTACGTTTCCACGTACACGTTTCGATTTTTCGTTTTCGAGGAGACGTAGTCTTCTAAATCTTCCAGAATCCCCGTGTTGCCTTTAATAATCGGCATTTCTGTTTTGCCTTTCAATAAATCCTCTTTAGAGGTAAGGTGGTGGCCACCGCCGGTTCCCGTCGTAGAAGCGGTCGTTTCGTTCGCTTTGTGAGCTCTCGTAATGACCACCGCACCGCTCTGTGTTCTCCCACCCGTGTTCTTATTCTTATTGCTGTTGTTCTCGTAGTTGTTGGCATTGTTCACGCCTCGTCCTCGACGTCGTCCCGAGAAGAAAGAAGTCGGCGGGTTTTGCAGTGCGCCGGCAAAAGCGACACGTGTAGATGCCTTCTTCGACGTCACCTCAGACGTCGTCCCGCGCGTCCAGGCAAAACTCGCCCCAGACGTCGTCATGTCGCGATCACAGACGGCCAATCTCTCTCTCTCTCTCTCTGTGTGTGTGTGTGTGTGTGTGTGTGTATGTGTGAGAGGTCGATGGATCGATTCCACAAGGGAGGACGTAATGGTAATGTGATTTTTGTTTTTGAGGTTTTAAGTAAAAAAAGAAAGTTAAAGTTTTGTCCGCCACTTTTGTTTTTAATTTTCATTTTTGACACATTATTATTATTATTTTTTGTCACATTTCTTTTAGTAAGACGAGAAAGGAGGATGAAGGCACCGCGCGAGGACGAGGCGAAGGAGCCGCCGCCGCCGCCGCCGACGTGCGCGTTTTGCACGTTTCCCTTGTCGTCGTCGTCGTCGTCGTCGTCGCTTCCTTCGCCGCGAGGGAGGAGGGGGAGCGAAGACGATGAAGGAAAGAAGGAGGTTGTTCGGTTACAAAAATGCGCGCATTCGTTTCACCTCGAGTGCTTCAAACGATGGCACGCGTGGAGGAAAAAAGAGTGGGAGAGAGAGATGGAGGAATTAAATTGGCCGAGAGGTTCAGAGGAAGATAAGAAAGCGAGAGCGAAACCGACGCACGAGTGCCCGCTGTGTCGAGCGGTAATCGAGGAGACGTTTGATTTCAGCGACGACGATGAGAGGAAGAAGAAAGAAGACGAGAAAGAAGAAGAAGAAGTCGTGATGAGCGAAGAGATGCGAGCTAAACTACGAAAACAGAGAGAATTGTTCAGACGGAAACTTCTAAAAGCGAGAGAGATTGGCGCGTTGGTGGTGAAAGACCCATCGAAAACGAATGTGAATCGACCCATCGTGCCTCGCTCGAGGCAGGTGGCGAGAACAACATTATCGACGCAGCGAACAAACGGAGAAAGAAGGGGAAATATAGAAGAAAGACATAGCAATAGTGTATCAGCAGCGGCAGCAGCAACAACAACGAGTAGAGGCAGAGACAAAGGATCAGGATTTCTAGCGCGCGCGCTCGCCCGAGCGAGAATAGAGGAGAAGGATGACGACGACAACGGATGAGAAACAAGAGCGTCGTTAGGATGCGCGTCTACCGTACACAGAGAGTTCGTGCTGTAATCGTTACACGTCAAAACGCGTAACCAATTCGATGTTGGTAGAGTTCCTAAAAGTTCCATCGAAGGTTGCGTGGTGAAGGGCTATACAAAGTACAATTAGAAATAAATAGTTCGCTACTAGAGTTACATCTCGACGTATGACGACGAGTTTATCACTAACGCTCTTTTCTTCCTCTTTCTTCCTCTCGAGAAACACGCAAAAAACGAGGGTAAACACTTGCTACGACTCTCGAACCCGGATAAATCCTGTTCCTGTCTCGTTTCCATCTCGAACGCTTCTAACTTTTTCCATCTCGACTCCAAAATTTCCAAGTCAGTCAAGTCAGAATTCACGCTCATGAAGTCGAAATCATCGTTCGTCGAAAACACGTTCGAGAACGTTTCGTCTTGCAACTCCTTCTTTTCAGCAAAATCTTTCTTGTCAGCGTTCATCGTAGAACTGCTCGAAGCGCTTCTCGGCAGGGTGTCTACGGTGTTCATCTGAATCAACTGCGCTGCGTCTCTTTCCGCCAACGCTTCCGATTTCATCATCTCTTGCCCCAAAGACGAGTTCCTCAAAGACAACTCCATCTGCCGCTCTCTTCTCGCTTGGACAAACTTCTCTACCAAAGGTCGAAACCCTTCATACATCGATCTCACTTCCTTCGCTATAATAGACTCTACCAGTCTCCCAACTCCAGTCAACTTAACCTCGATCGTTAAATCTATGTACATTCTACACGCTTTCACGCCGACTGATTTACACCGAATAATACCTCCCACTTTCGATGCTTTTGTGATGTTATTCGTGTTCACTAATTCTGCCTCGAATAATTTTGGCGCCAATTCACTCTTCTTGCTAAACTTCAATTCGTCGTAGAGTTCCAAACTTTGGCCTTTTTTCAGTCCTAATGCTCTTTTGACAATCGATGGAATATACGTGTTCGGTTCGGTTCTGATTACACATCGGACTTCGTTTTTGGCTTCGTCGACTTCGTACAGAGGTAAATCGCACTTGCGGTTGTTGAAGTGTTCGGCTTGGGCAGTGAGGAAGGCGCGGGTGTTCTTGGCGAACCAAAAGTCCGCGGCGTCGATCGGGAGTTCCTCCGTCTCCAGTTGAAGGCGCATGTAAGTTTTGTTCCGGGCACCTTCCAATTTAACGCATGACAATTAAACAATTAATCGATCACGCGTGTCGCGCGCGCCTCTTTCCGTGTTGTCACGAGTCCTGTTTTACGCTCTCAACGACAAGTCATTCCGTTGCCACGTCTATTTCTCGTCTCTCTCTCTCCCTCTTTTTTCGTCGTGTTCTCGCGTGAAGAATAATACATACGACACCAAACAAATGCGCGGTGTTCAAGAGAAGAAGAATTTGTGGAAAAAATTCCGAAAAGAAGAGAAACGAAACGCTTTTGTAATAGAAATAATGTACACAAAGATTCTTTTTTGTTACGACGTGCCCGGCGGCGAGCGAGAGCGAATGATGATTTGCAAAATTTCCTACCACTCACGCGAGCGAACTCTTCCCAAAAGGACTTTGAATCTTTTCTTCTTCTTCTTCTTTAGATGCGAACTCAAATTTAGGCAACCTGCGCAAAAACGCGTACGGCGCCGGGAAAAAGTTGGAGAACCACACCTCGATGAGGAATTTAACAACCGCTGCAAGCACGCCTTTACAAAGAACGAGGTTTCCCCAAAGGAATAGACCGTTCCAAGAACCGAGAGAAATAGCCATAAATCGAGGTGGAAGAAAGTATTCAACTTGGGTCTTTTTTCTTCCTCTCTCTTCTCTTTTTATTCTTGTGGCTACGTATTCGGCTTCCCAGTGTGCGAAAGAGGCTAAAAATTGTCCCGGTGGTTTCATCGCGCAGTCGCCAACCGCGTATATGTTTTCAAATCCAATAACTTGTAAAGTTTTCGGATCTCGTTCAATAAAGCCGAGCTTACTGAGCGGTATTTCGAGGATTTGTTCGCCGTTCTTTTTCGCTTCTGCGGCCGAACGCAAAGCGGTTGGATTTTCAAACGAAAGAAAGTTGGTGGACGGTTTTGAGCCGATCGCAAAGATCGTTTCGTTCGCTTGAATTTTTACTGTTTTGTCTTTAGATCCGACGTAAGATGGCAAGGAAGCATCGTCGTTTACTCTTTCAAATCTTTGACCGAGCTCGACGCGAACGTTCTTCTTCTTGAACCAATTTTCCACGTACTCCGAGGCGGATTTCGGCAATGTGTCCAAAAGTCTATTTTTATCGTGCGCTAAAACAACACTCGTCGTTGTCGTTGTTCCTTTTGACGACGATGATTTCGCACGCATACACGCTATATCCGCTGCTAATTCTACGCCTACGACACCACCACCAACAATTAAAGTAGTCTTTCCATCATCATGATTATTATAATGAGAAGAAGGCATGACTATGCGTTCGGCGTTTCGTTGGAATGTCTTTTGTCTCGCGTACCCAGTCTTCGCGCCTTCCCCTGGCGTCCCTCCCATTGGTTTAATAGCCAACGGACCCCCACCGTAATTGCTCCCGGTCGCTATAATCAAATAATCGTACTCTAATTTTTTATTCTCGTCAACTCCTTCATCCGCCATTCGCACAGAAACGTACTCCTCACACACGCTTTTCACGCCATCGTCCGCTGCGTGCGCAAATCTTGCCCCGACTCTCTCGCACATCTTCTCGTACGATTGGTGTAACCTTCCAATCGTCTCTCCTGAATTTTCACTTCCTTTATACCTCCGCATAGGTCCACCTCCGACCATTGCCGAAAGCGCCCCGGGGGTGTACTCGAAATACGCCTTCGTATCAACCAGCGTCACATCACACGTCTTGGCTAAATCAAACACCGCTTGCATGCCCGCGAAGCCGCCCCCGATGATGACAACTTTCTTTCTGTTTTCGTTCATTGTGTTCGTTTTCAATATTTGTTTCACCTTCGCAATGGACATGATTAAAATAGTGGTCAGAGCAGTCACTGCGAACAAGCCTTCCGGCGTGGGCTGTTGCAAACCAAAACTAATGCTGTTTGTTACTATCGTTATCTTCTTTTCGCGGGTTCTTGCTCTCGACGTCTTCTTCCGTGTTGAGAGTTTGCTCTGATCTCCCTCGCGTCTAAACGGACTACCGCTGGTACTCCAACACGAGAAACTACTCGATGAAGAATGCGTAACGACTTTCTTCCCGGAAGAAGTTTCGACAAATGAAGAAAATGTGTGTATTAACTTTGGCGACGACGAACTTCTTCTTCCAGAAGGAGATAGTGCACTGCTTCTACTATCACGACGATTGAAGAGCGATGATGACGATGATGGTTCTCCAAAAAAGTTCGCGGTATGAGCGGGTAACGTATACATGTAAGAGGGAAGAAAAGAAGAGTGAATTGTGTGAAGAATTTTGTTTTCGTCAAAAAAGAAAGCATAAAACACATATTTTGTTGTATTAAAGCGCGTATGTATTTACATCACTTGACTCTCACTCGACTCACTACTCTCCCTCTCTTTCTATTGTATATTTGCGTTTTCAAACTCTTTTTTATTATTAGATGATGGTACCGTCCGGAATGGTCGAGCCTGCCGTGATGATGGTAATTTCGTCTGCGAATCCGTAGGTCGGATGTTTACCTTCTTTATCGCGGTCTTCTTTGATTCCATTGACGTTAATGATCTTGCAGTTCTTACCAATTCTCGCGTTCTTGTCGATAATCGCGTTCTTGATGACGGTGCCTTCCCCGATACCGATCGGGACTTTCCCTTCGGCAAGCAACGCAGCACGTTGCTCTTCGGACTCGTAGGAATCGGCGCCCATAACCATGGCGTTCTCGATCTCCACGTCTTTACCAATGTTGGATCGGATACCGATGATGGCATTTTCCACCTTGCAATCTGAAAGAGTGCTACCGTGCGAGATGATGGCGTTCTTAACATTGCAGTTTTGAATCTTGGCCGGCGGCAAATATCTTGGCGAAGTGTAGATGGGGGAATCCGCGTCGTAAAATTCAAAGTCCGGCTCATCCGCCGCCAAGTTAATGTTCGCGTCGAAGAAAGACCTCATCGTTCCAATGTCCTCCCAGTAATCGTTGAAGAGGTACGCTTGGACGTTGTAGCCGTCTCTAGCGGCATTCGGGATGATCTCTTTACCGAAATCGTTGTCATTTGGGTACTTTTTGTTCAAGAATTCGTCCAAAGCAGATTTCTTGAAGACGTAGATGCCCATCGAGGCAATGAACGGCTTTTTTTTCGCTTCAGCCTCATTGAGGCCAAGCAAAGTCGTGTCCACTTTCATTTCTTCTAATGCATCCCCTTCTGGCTTTTCAGAGAACGTCGTGATTCTCAAGTTTTCATCGCACTTCATCAACCCAAAGTCCGATGCTCTCTCTCCGTCCAATGGCAACACCGCGATGGTGATGTCCGCGTTTGTTTTTCTGTGGTGGTTGACAAAGTCCATGTAGTCCATGCGGTACAAGTGGTCGCCAGACAAGATTACGATGTCCTCAACGTCTTTATTCTTCACGTCCGTGTACACCCACGAGTACTGTCTGACGGCATCCGCGGTGCCTCTAAACCAGTCTGTGGAATTCGGCGTTTGCGTAGCCGCCAAAACTTCTACAAACCCAGATCCACCGTTGACGATCCCGTTCCCAAAGTTATACGTCTTCGCCAAGTGTCTGTTCAAAGACGCGCTGTTAAATTGCGTCAAAATGTACACTTTGTTGATCCCGCAGTTGATGCAGTTGGACATCGGCACATCGATGAGTCGATACGACCCACCAATAGGCACGGCTGGCTTCGATCGAGTCTTCGTCAACGGGTACAAACGGGAACCTGCGCCCCCACCCAAGACGATGGCCGCGACAGTTTTCGCGTTCGCCATCGCCGACACCGATTGTTGCTTGTCCGTCGGTTGCGCGAGGGCTTCCGAGCGCGTAAGCTTTTGGATTTTGGTGCTTCTTCTTCTGTTAATTCGCGAGTTCGGAGAGATACAAAAATATCAAAGGGAGACAGACCACGCGATGAGAGAGAAAGAGAGAGCGTAAGGTCGGTCAGAAAGAGCGCGACGACGAGAGAGAGAGAGAGAGAGAAAGAGAAAGAGAGAGAGAGAGAGAAAGAGAGAAAAAAAGTAAATAAAACGCGCCGCGCGGACCGCGCTCGAGAACGGCCCGTCCAAACGCCTCTCCTTCCGCAATTGGGGGACGAAAATGATTAGTGCAACAAACGCTTTGAGATCTTCCATCATTTCGCGCGCATCGTCAAAGCCGCTGGTCCGAAAGAAGAGAGTTGTTACCTGTTGCTGCTGGCG
>CEPW01038195.1_pt1 | contig 13941 bp, 7 predicted proteins | sample 356211 | NCBI WGS metagenome assembly CEPW01 (sample SAMEA2620021, study PRJEB7988) | marine metagenome | biome: marine biome (ENVO:00000447); feature: deep chlorophyll maximum layer (ENVO:xxxxxxxx); material: "saline water (ENVO:00002010), including plankton (ENVO:xxxxxxxx)" | depth 25 m
TGCAACAGCTTCTACAACATCACCACTACCCGCTGCAGATGTGAGAGTAAAAGTTTTATTATCTGAGGATGCAGAATAATCAGTGCCTCTTACCTTTTTTAATCCATTGACATATACATCAAAATATTCGATGTCATATCCTGCCGAAAAATCAAATTCAGTTGTATTTGTTGTGGGTTTATAAACTCGACGAGCAACAGTTACCGCCGAGTCCCCAGGATTTCTTCCAATGTAACCGTTATTCCCAAGCATTAGGACACTCCTGCAAGAACACTCAGATTTACATCAATGGCGGACGAAGTATCACAATAAACTCTTATTTCTTCGTTTGTTTGTAGAATTGTTTTACCTGCATCACTAATAACAAAAGAACTTCCTTGTGGTACGGGAATATTATTCGCCAGGAGACTTAAACTATCACCTACTCCAACCTCAACAAAAAGTTTGACAGTAATATCTGTTAGGTTACAGAAAGTTCCACCTACAAGAATACTTTTAGATGCAGCAGTAAGTGCTGTAGTCACACCTAAGAAACTCACAGATTGTGAACTAACAGCTGTGATATTGGTGGAAGTTTTATCAAGTCTTACTTGACCAGCATCAATATAAGCAACTTTAGCACCACCCCTAAAGTGAACATTTCGAACCATATCACCAACAGCAATACCATCAGTGGAGATACCAGTGATAATTGTGACACCAGCTCCAATACTTCCACTTGAACTAGTAGTCACAATACCAGCAGCTCTAGTCAGTGAATTTGTAAATGACTCCGCCATTGTATCAATACTTTTTAGTTATTTATCAAAGTCCACCAAGAGCAACAATCAAGCCTATGGATGCAACTGGTTGACCATTTACAGTGACACTACCATCAATATTGGTATCCCCCTTTACATCCAAAGTAAATTTAGGATTTGTAGTACCAACACCAACCATCGTAGTTGTGGCCGTTGATACAACAGTGAATGATGAATTTCCAAGACCAGCCTGGAAAGTATTCAGTGGATTATCAGTTCCAACACCAATCTTGTCTGCAGAAAGAGTTGTAAAAGTTGCAGATGTACCTACAATTTTGTCAATGTAAGCAGTTGTGACACCAATTGACTCAGCATTTCCACCGTTTCCAGTGATAATACCTAATGTTGAAATACCTGAAATAAACAGTTGGTCTGCTGTGACATCTCCATTCGTAATCGCAGCATTAATTGTGACGTTACCAGTGGATCTATCAATGTTAATGTTATTACCTGCTGTAATTGTGGTGACAATACCCGATAATTCAATACCAGTACCGTAATACGTTGCCACACCAGCAGAAGCACCAACTGTGGCACCTACACCAGATGTCAATGATGTAATCTTGAAATCTGAGAATGAAGATATACCTGCATCTACATTCAGTTGTGTGACTGATGCAATACCACCGATAACATTGGTAGCTACACCAGCTACTTCAACAAAAGTTTGTTGATTGACTGTTATAGTAGCAATTCCACCACCATTTTCACCAGTGGCAACTACTTGAAGTCCTCTAAAGTCAAGTCCATTAAATGTGGTACCAAGACCAACTGCAGCACCTTCATCAAATACTAAAATACCTTCAACAGCTCCTGCAGGAGCAGTGGGTAACCATTGTGGTGGTTGATCCGCACCCCTCGAAAATAGTCCATAACCTGTTTGACCATTTTCAAAGGCAGAAGTAATTCCAGGTTGTGCCTGATATAATAATTGTCCTGCTGCACCACCATAAATGTTAGTTGCATTGGTGGCACTCGTAATTCCAGTCAGTCCCAGACCAGAACCGTAATACTCATTTGCAGTAACAATACCAACACTTAACTTCGAAGTATTTGTTCTATTAACTGCATCACCAGGAACCGTTGTACCGATCCCTACATCATTCGAAACATATACTGTACCTCTTACATCCAGATTCTGCACCGCAGCATCTGTACCAACACCGATACGGCCTACTACTTCTAGTGAAGTCTTCTCTTCACTAAAAGAACTTATACCAATTTTTAGACTACGACGGTCGTTACTTCCGTATCTTGGCATTGTTATTACTGATTAAGTGTCTCTAAAACAGATGATATGAATTTCACATCAGTATTACTACTGGATGAGATGACCAATGAATCACCTGTCTCCAATACAAGTTTACCAGAAACAAGATTGGCTGAATCATTTGCAGGAAGTGGGAAATCCTTCAATATTTCAGTTGTGACTGCGATTCCTGATACAGTTCTCTCGTGAGCAAAGGTAATGGTTTGAGTATCAGTACCAATATTTGTACATTGCGCCAGAAGGACAATAGAGTCATATCCAGTAGGTGCTGTGTAGATACCGACCGTATTGACTCCGACAACAGCTGTTATTGTCTCGTAATTATTAAGGGCTAGTGCCATTTTAATCTATTCCTCCTAATGCGAGAATGTAAGGTGTAATGTTTGCAAACAGGGATCTTTGATAAGCGTCACCTGAGATTGAACCCTCCAACTGATTAATGATAACACCATCACCAATCTTAAAGTTACCTGCCTGGTCTGTTGAAGTATAAATGACCAGACCACCATTGATACTTGTAGTCTCATTTTCTGGGATTGCTACACCACCTCTTTGTGGGAGTGCTGATAAAGCAGTATTTCCAGAACCGATATATTCAAAAGCGTGGCTTGAAGCAAGTACTCTACTCTGTTTGAAGAATGGAACTGTTGTTCCTACACCAACCGCGTAAGGTACCCTTTCGGTAAAGGTGACTGTAGAGATACCCCCAACAATAGGAGTAGCACTACTTACCACATAGTATGTAGGTAAGATGTCACATGTACCAGTAGCAGAACCATCAATTGTGACTGTTGGAGTGCCAGTGTAACCTCTACCATTTGAAATCATATCAACAGATGATACTTTTCCATTTGTCAATCTTGCGACACCAGTAGCAGTGATACCCCAGGATTCAGATGGTGCCGAGAATGTAACATTTGGTGCATTAGTATACTCTGAATCAGAACCACCATTTGTGATGGTTACACCAGATATCGAATTATACAATGCATCCAGATACACAACTTGACCATCGTAAGGTCTGGTGACAAAAGTTTCTACATCACCACCACTGACATATGTATGAGGTAACGTAGAAGCACCAACATACGCTGTAAATGTCGTCGGACCGACTACCGAATCAACAGTAAAGATATTACCATAAGCACCACTTGGAAACGGTGCAAATGTACTGATACTTACATTACCACCACTTACATAAGTGTGAGCGATTGTAGATGGACCAACATTAACTGTAAATTCCGTAGAAGTGCCAACTGTCAAAACATCAAATACATGTCTTGCTGCACCGTTGTTATCGCCAGGTGCAGGTGGGAATATTCCATTGGATGCCCCACCACCAGAATCACAGTTAAAAGTTAATTGTGCAAAAGTAACACTTGCACCAACATAGAAGTTATTATCGACTGTAGTTGTAACAGTCATAATACCACTTACTTCATTATAAATTGCATTTGACACATTATATGATGTTACTGGAAGTTGAGAATCACAGGTGAAGGTCATATCCTTCATGGTAACTGACATTCCGACATTAAAACCGTGATCAGTTGATGTCGTAATTGTCGTCAGACCAGTAACGTTATCGTATAATGCACCACTAATAGAGAAATTATCTACACTACAGTCAATTTCAAATATATCTGTCTCTGCTGCCTTTGCCTCTGTAATAGTTCCAATGAATATCTGTGGTCCAAGACCATCAGCAACAAGACCTAATCTACCGAAGGATGAGTTAGAGTTCGTTAAATCACATTGTCCACCATCAATACAAACAATACTTTGGTCATTGTAAATGGTAAAGATAGAAACTAACTGAGCATAACCTTCATTGGAGATCGAAACACCAATACCACCCTGATTAAGTTGTGTATAAGAGTCAACGTTCATTGCTCTCGTGTCACCAATGACATGTCTACCATCAATCTTCATACCAATACTATTGGAGATGAAGTTTGTACAATTCCTGATGTATGGACCCTGTGTCACATATGATGGTTTGTCTGGGTTGAATGCTATAATTGCCTTTCCTTCATCCAATGTCCCTGTGAAGGACATGTTTTCAACGTAATTACCATTACTTACATAAATTAAGTCTTTATCAGGATTTTGAGGAATGATTGAGACTTCTCTCAAACTATCACCCAGAAGAGTTACCTGTTCTGGAAGAATGATTGGATTATTTTCAGTATAATTACCAGCAAAAATCTTGATTACCGTGCTTTCATCTGCGATTGTCAATGCAGAACCAACTGTTCTCTTTGCACTTGAAATAAGGAAACCATCATTTTCATCATTACCATCAACGGTAACGTAGAGAATGTTTGTGACAGATACTGCACCACTTACGTTTGTCAGATTTGATCCATCACCATAAAATGCGATCGCACTGACAATACCCGATGTCGGGAACATCGAAATTCCAGATCCAATAGATGAAATACCTGAAACATATAAACCTTCAGTACCAACTGTTGTGAAACCTAATGTAGTGATACCACTAACAACTAAATCATCTAAATCCGTATATCCATCTACATCAAGATCTTTTCCTACAGAAAGTGTTGACCCATTAAAGGTAAGATTTATATCATCCCTTAATTCTCCACCAGCACCAGCTATTACAATTCTATATTGACTTAAATCACTAACTTTAGCACTATCGGCAGTAAGACCACCATTAACAGCCATTCCACCAGTTGCAGTAGCAAAACCAGTAAATGTTGATATTCCACTTACGGATAAAGTACTTCCTACAGTTAAATCATCTAAAGTGGTAGTACCATCTACATTAAGACCATCAAGTTCTGTGGTACCATCAACATCTAAATTTCCAGTAATATTAACATTATTACCAAAAGTTGATAATCCAGTTACTTGTAAAGTCGTTCCATTTTTTATATAACCACCGTCAAGATTGGTAGTGATACCTGCCAGTTTTGCATATCTTACATCAAGTTGAGCCTTCGGATCAATATAGATTGGATTAGACGTTCCTTGAGCAAGAAGAACATTACCTGAAGGACCAACTGGTAAGAAATCAGTATTGTCTGGTGCAGTTTGAATTAAGAGTCTACCAGCAGAACCACCCTTAATGTCAGTTGCTATACCTGCACTATCAGCATATGCTACATTAATTTGTGAAATGGAAACCCAAGTAGGAGCATTAGCATGGTTTGACTGAAGAACTTGACCAGTTTGACCTACTGCAGTAAATGCTGTTTCATTTGCATCAGCTTGATATACTACAACACCAGCCTGACCACCTTTGATGTCAGTTGTAAGTCCTGCATTTGTTGCAAAGTCCGCTTTAGGGACATTGTTTGCATTTATTGTGACTCTTCCCTTACCATCACTAGGGGAGATATTGATACCTGTACCTGCAACAATTTGCGTTACAATACCACTTAAATTAACACCATCACCGAAGTAAGTTGCCTGGGTTATAATACCTGCGGTGGTGATACCAGTCAGATTTGAATTGAATAAATTCGCACCATTAGAAACAGTAAGATATTTTGTTGTAACTGCTTGACCGACTAAAATACTGTTTGTAACACCAAGACCCAGGACTGTAGCGATTCCCGTAACTACAAAATTACCACTAACAGTCGAAGGTCCACAGATTATAGGACCCGAGTTATTATTCTTATTGGCAATTTTGTCAGCCCTAAGTAATGACATTACCTATGATTTCCCTTCCGTTAGTTATATTTATAATATGACCAGATAAATATTTTCAAATCATTCAGTATTTAACAAGATGAAAAATGGTGAATTTTGTCCTTTAATTAAAAAGAAATGTGTTCAGCATAAATGTGCTTGGTATACTCAGGTTAGAGGTACAGATCCCCAGAGTGGACAAGAAGTAGATGAATGGAATTGTGCGGTTTCATGGATGCCAATGATGTCTATTGAAATTGCTCAAAAGACAAGAGGAACAACAGTTGCAGTAGAAAGTTTTAGAAACGAAACAGTTGCAGCAAATGATAGAAATCAAAAATTATACACACATGCATTAAATCAGGGGATTGTTCAGGCTCAAATTACACCTCATCCCCCTATCAATACATTACCTCCCGATCAATCAGTGTAGGAGTCCTTTTTACAAAGAATAACATCGATATATTTGACTTCAAAATTCATTGAAGCACCTGCTGTCCCTTCTTTAGCTATAGTCACAGTATGTTTGTGATTAGCACTTTGATTTCCTACATTAACACCGTGTTTGTGTGTTCCGTTGCCTTGTATAGCGATTGAAATATCTGCCTCATCAATACTGATACCAGTCTTTACTTTATTTGTTGAGGAGTGGCTTTTTCCATTATTGTTACTAGCTGGAACATTATTACCAGAGTCGTCATTAGATCCACCACCTTTTAGAGTGTGTTTGTGGCCATCGTCGGTTATTGCATGACTATGGTTACCACCATTATAAGAATGAGCATGAGTACCATTTTCGCCTATAGCCACACCATGATTGTGATTAGCACTTTGATTTCCTACATCAACACCGTGTGCGTGTTGAAGTAATGGAACTGATCTGGATTTTGAAAATGCACTTGTGAAAGATTGCGATCCTCCACCACCACCGCCGGCAGATTTGACAACTCTCAATGCTTTGTTATGAACATTAGCCTCATTCTTGTTTTGAGTCCAACCAGTCGGCGCTGCAGCTTGACAAAATAACATCTGAGTGCCTGCAGGTATTACTGCGACCGCTTCATTATAAACTTGTGTTACAACGTTTATCGTTGGAGCTATAGTAGTTGCAGTACCAACAGGTGGATAAGTATCATTCAATTGAACGACACCAGCAACAGATGTTGTTGCATCTGTCATTCTATCAGACTTAACCGTGCCCTGAGTAATATTACTACCATTAAGATCAGTGATATTATCACCTGCACCTTTGATATTGGTTACGGTCAGTCTATCTTTGTCTGGATTATATGTAATTTTATTGTCAGAGTCAATTTTTAGATAAGCATAATCTTCATCAACAATGTCTTGATCAACGAATACTATTTTTTTCTCTGCGTTTCCATTTGCCGTATTTATCAGTGCTTTATTCGAACCAGTGGATACCCCACTTACAACTCCTGTTTTTATACTGCCTACAGTTAAATTATCATAAAATGGGTTATATGTAAACGTTTTTTGAGAGTCAATTTTTAGATGAGCATAATCTTCATCAACAATGCTTTGATCAACGAATGTTATATTTTTCTCTACGTCTCCAGTTGCCGATTTTATCAGTGCTTTATTCGAACCAGTAGATACACCAGTGACATTTCCTGTTAATGTAGAGGTTACTTTATCAACAGTTAAAGTGTTTGTTGATGGATTATATTTTAGTTGTCCATTTTGGGAGTCAACATATAAATTTCGATAAACCGAACCAATACCTAGAGTTTCAGTAAATGGAACTTGATAATCAACATCATCAGATTTTTCTTGAACAGATACCCTATCAGCACCTGTCGAAACACCAATCAACGCTGTTTGATCTTGTCTAACAGTCAAAATACCAGCACTAACACTGAAGTTCTGAGGACCCTTCAGATTGTTAATTGTACCAATACCAGAGACGTAAATGTTCTCAAAATCGGCTTGTAATTTACTGTCTAAGAATTTTGTAACTGTTAATACACCAACTTCAAGATCCTTATAGTCATTATTGATATAAATGGTACCACCCATACCTTGAGTATTAGATGCTTGGTAATACAATTTATTTGGCGCGTTAAATGGAACCTTAAAGGTTACAACACCGACTTGAGCACCATTATTTTCAACCCCATCACTATATTGATCGTTTAAATCAGCTAATTGTGTAGTTTTGATATAGAATGGGAAACCAGCAGAACTTACATGAAACTCATACTTAGCAGCTCTTTGTAGGTAGAGTTCTGGGTTATCAGTGTTTTGAGTAAAACCAATTCCAGGAGGATCACCAGCTGTTAGATATCTGAAGGTATTAGAATTTACCTCTTGAATGTTAAATTTTGTATAAACTTCCGCATTATTTGCGTCAAGTACATTTAATACTGTTACATCTTCAAATACTACAGTTCCACCAGCCGCAACTTGACCAAATATATTTTTTCCTTTAATATTACCTGTTACTTCTAAGTCACCGTAAATATATTCTGCAGTTGTTCCAGTCGATACTGGTCCTATGACATCGAGAGTATATCTGGGAGAAGTTGTGTTGATACCAATCTTTTTATCGGCCTTATTCGCCGACACAAAAGTACCACCAAGACCGATATCCAAACCATCATAGGCAGTTAGGATACCTGAGAATACACCATTTTCCGCCGTAATGGTTGTCCCAACAGATAAATTGGAACTTACCTCAGCGTCACCGATGACAACTAATTTTTTGTCAGCCTCGGTTGTACCAACACCAACATTTCCTGTGTCCGAATCAGCATAAAGTAAGTTTTCGTTTACTTCTATGCCATTCTTTATGACAAAATCCTTATCGATTGCCATTTGGGTTCACTCTCCCCCAACTAAGTTTTATTTTTATTTATCAGGAATCGATAGTACCAAATGTCTTCCACTCATTGCTGGTTGTATAAACCCAGCCCACATAACCACCATTTGTTGGATTTGCATTGTAAACAATATCACCAGGATTACCAGCATTTGTTGGTTTCGCAATACCAACAGTTATTTGTCTAGAAACTGTTGCATTACCTTGAAGGAATAGACTATTTGCCTCAAATCCTTCTTCAGATGTATTGGTTACTTTTTGTGAGAATTGAACGGGACCATTAAATTCTGAGAGAATATTTCGTGAATCTCCACCATCAACAACGAAGTTTCTTGCAACTTTTAATACAGAACCTTCAACATAGTTAAATTCAGAAGTTTCATTTTTAACACCTACGGTGTAAGGATCTTCACCTTCTATAGTTTGGATGGGAGTATCATATACCTGCTCCCTTCCACTGATTGCTGCGATTCTCTTGTTACCAATGTAGAAGTCACCTCTATCATTCATACCAGTATAATTGATAATACCACCATTCGTGGTTTGTGATTGTACATTAATTTGTTGATCAAGTGTCAATTGTTTTGTTTGTTTACTTGGAAACGCAGTAGAATAATTACCAGGTCCATAACCAATGTATTCAAAAGTATGACCAGATGCACGAATAATTGAATTTCTTCTGAACTCAATTGGATAGAATCTTACTCTATTAACAATAGAACCCACAACGTGAGTATCAGCAATACTACCATATACTCCTCTAAAGACTCTTAATTCAGTATCGCCAGTGACTCTTGTTACGGTTCTCTTAATTCTCATAATTTCATCATCGACTTGGATAAAATCACCAATATGGAACGCGTAGTTAGTCATGTTGTTGACATTTATGATGTCAGTTGTCTTACTTGTGATTGCTGTTGAAAGAGTTGTAGATATTCCAGCATAAATTGGGGTTTCTCTTCCATGAAGTTTACCATTACCAACCACAAGATCACCACCATTTACATACATACCACCCGAATGTAGTCTAATCTGTTTACCAGTGTCTGCATTCAGACTTGGAGTTACGGTTTTAATACCAACATTTAATACGACAGTTGTCAATCCAATTTTATCGACACACTCATGGAATCCATTGAAATTCTTATGTGCTGTACCACTAATTCTTACAGCATTGTTTACACGGAATTCATTGGCATATGTTGTAGTGATAGTTGCAAGTCCAACATTTTTGTTATATTCAAAACTTTCAATGTCATATGAAGGACCTACAACCGAGAAACTACCAGGATCACATACCGCAAGTCCGAGACCAGTTGTTGTAATACCTGGACCATATTGATTAGAATGTTTTAGTGGTTCGACTTCAAATTCTTTTAAGCCAGATATTGAGGTAATTCTATATTGTGTGTTATATGCTTTACCGTCGTAGTCATTGATACCAGAAACCATAATGGTATCATTTCTGTTATCATAGATTTTATTTACTGAACCAGTCGCTGCTGAGTATCCAGTTGTCGTTGCAATACCAACAACTCTGAAGGTATCACCTTCAACATATGCACTACCACCATCCATGATAGCAATATCAATAATTTCACCAGATGATGTACCATCCACAGTGACCAACGCGGTTGCGTTTCTTCCAATAGAACTAGGAGATGTATTTTCCAGTATTGCGTTATAGTAATACTGAATCGTAGAAGAACCATCACCATAACCTGCACCTGCATTATCAATAACAGGTTTTGTAATTCTTGCTAAACCGTGGTCAAAATCAGTGAATATAGTATATGCAGTACCTACATTATTTGAAACAATGTCAGTGATACCAACACCAACTCCCATATCTGTAAAATAATCCTCAATAGTTTCTTTCGTCACACTATTTTTTGGATCATTGATTTTAACCTCACCAATATTACTAGCGAGTGCATGACAAGCAGATGGTGGTACATCTAATGTAGGGTTATCTCTATCTAATTGAGGGTAGAGATTTCTAACAGGTTGTTTGAAAGCAAAATCTTCATTATTAAATGGTGCAACTGTAGGTTTTTGATCAGAATTAATAAGACTCAGATAATAGATACCATCTTGCTCACCGTTTTTATAATCATTTACCGTTGTTACATCATAACAAAGGTAATTTCCGAGATAGTCTTTTCTCTTAAATGTTGGGAGAGAAGTTGTTCTTTGAGATGTATCATTTGTAAAAGTTCCAGGATTTATTTTGATTTGATTAACAGTAAATGTCCTAGCACTAGAAATACCAGTGACTTCATATACACCATTAAATCCAGAATTACCGGCACCAATTGTTGGGAAATTAGAACTAGTTACATTATTGATTTCTACAGTTGATCCAATTGAAAGTTGGTGCGGTCTTTCACTGGTATAATATGCAATACCTGCTTCATAATTTGCATCAGCAATAAAACTAAAGTTTCTCATCTGAGCATCATTACTCATGGTAACAGAACCTGGATTAAACTCCAGTGCTACCTCAGTATCAGTTGCGCCGGTGACATCACCAGACTCCTGAAGAATGAAACTGTCAAGTGGTGGTCTTGCAGAGTCAGTTCCAGTTGTTGCTGGGATAACAAATCTCACCTGGTAAATTCTATCTGTTGATTGTCTATTATCGATTGGTCTGTTTACGAAAGTTCTAGGAGATGCGGCACCCAGACCACCCGCTACAATTTTACCATATAAATTGTTATCATCTAAGTCTCCAGATACGTTTACATACCATTGATTTTCTGTGGTGTCGTACTGAATGGGATGACCAACATCACCTGCAACTTTGTCACTCACTCTACTTTCAACCACCAATGTGTCACCGAGATTGTTGATGGTAACTTTATTTCCTACAAGAGAATCATTCAAAGTTTGTGCGACTTGAATCTGATCACCATTAAGTCCATCTACGATAGCGAAATAAACTTTATTATGTTCGAGACCATCAGGCAATCTACCATCGTTAGAAATAATTCTGACAGATTCCCCTTGAATAAATTGATGATCATCCGTGAAGGTAAAAGTACTATTTGCAATACTATTACCAGTGGATACTTGTCTTCCAACTCTTACAGTTTTTTTACCTTGAGCCTTTTCAGTGGCATAAACTGTATTCGGCATAATAATATTGGCACGATACTCTTTTGACACCCCACCATCTGGGATGATAGCTTTTAATGCATCCTGATCTCTTGCACCAAATCTATATCCCTGAATAGTGGTGATTGGTGGCTCATCTATATTTGTTTCTTCATAAAGATAGAGTCTCGATGTGTCACCAACAGAAGTAGTTTTTGATACATCAATTGCTGAGAATTCAATTGTAGAAGATTCAGGTTTTCTTATTCTAGGAGGAATAACTTGTGTGATATAACCTACATCATCTTGCTCAAATACATTATCTTTGTAACCCTTCGATACAAGAGCAGTCTGACCGAAGTTAGAGTTTGAGTTAGTGACAGAGAAATCACCACCAGACTCAACTACAAATTGATTCGCATAACCAATAGCAAAGATTGATACTAACTGAATCAGTGAATTATTAGATGCTTTGATATGAAAATTGATGTAATCTGGTCTATAAACTGCATCAATATCTTTATGAAGATTTGGAACTGTTGTAAAGTCATCAAATGTTCCACTATTCGAATTATATTTTACAAACGCCTTATCATCTACCTGTAATCCGACACCAGTGTATTGTGCGACAACCATGGATTTAAAACCATCAGCCTTATTTCCATCTGCATGCATACCACACATACCAAAAATCGATCTCAAAGATACGTTAAAAATATATGGTGACGCAGAGGTGACAGTATCCGTAGAAAGTTCAATACTTGATCCCGCAGGATTAGGAAGTGGTTCACCAGGAACGAGTGGAACTTCGTACTTGAAACCAGTGACACCATTCGTATTTGTTGATGTGATCTCAGTTACCAGATACGTACCATTGTATTTTTCATCAGTTACATTATTGATGATAACGTTTGTATCAGTATTAAGTCCTTCAATACCATCGGAAAGTTCTACATCAATAACAGTTGTTCCAGTTACTCCGTCTCCAGCCTTGATGCTACTGATACCAACCGAACCAGACACTGGTCCAACAATTCTATATTCGTCGATCTTAGGATTAATATCTACATTACCAGAGGGATAATCAGGTTCAATCTCACGTCCACTTCCAGGACCATAAACAAGACCAATCTTCTCATAATACATGTCTAGATCAGAACGATCAGTTGCATATGTTAAGAAGTCATCTTCAATGTTTACATTATTTCTGCCGTCAGCATATTCAAATACGGTTACTTTATGATGTGAAAATGTTGGTTTAAATGTATTTGTAGTGTAATCTTTAAAACATGGTTTATTAGGATCTGCATCCTTGATAGTGAAAGAGTTTAGATAACAACCACCAGTTACTCGGAATATTGCTGTTCTTTCAATCAGATTATTTTCTGGATTTGGGACATAGAGTGGTCTAATAACACACTTTCTTAAGTCCTGTCCAACAATAGAAACACCTCTTGGAACAATAACACCACCATGAATACTATTTACCTTATAAAGGGCATTGTTTGTATCAAATATATTAAAATTAGATGTGTTACTGAATGCACTAAAATCATTAGAAGTTACACCACTTCTTAATGTATAATTATTACTTCCAGTTGGAATCCACCCAGGTCTGTTATCGATATGATGAGGACCAGGTGCTAAGTAAATAGTTGTCTTTTCAAATCTATCGTTATCTTTTCCCTTTTGATACGAAAATCTAGCAGCTTCAATCAGAGCTCTTTGAATTGTTCTGAACGGACGACCCATAGAGTTGCCCTGGTTCTCAATACCATCGGTCGCATCCAGATTGTTAGGATCGACGTAAAGAATATTACCTTTTACATTCTTCAGAAAATTATCTAAGCGAGATAATGGCATCTGTCTTGCACACGATATCTATTATTAGATATTTATTACAAAAAAACCTCCCCTTTGGGGGGAGGTTGATTACCACAATGGGCGTCCTTCACACGGCTTTTACATTATAACATTAGATCATATCGTTGTCAAGTAGATACTCTACTGTATTGGCGACATCATTCATAGCATCACGAAGATTTTCACGATTTCCACTCTCTTGAAGTGTCACATCTTCGTCAGACGTAAGTGTCCATCTCCATTCTTCCATATCATTGGAATACCAGAAGTTGACTTTCATGTGTTTCGTGTAATGACTACTCTCGCATCGAAAATACAATCTGAGTTGTATTTCCTTCTCATCATTATATATCTGAGGTTCGGGTGTTTTGTATGGGTTTCTTGATTTGACGTATATTTTGTCGTAT
>CEPW01034975.1_pt1 | contig 13923 bp, 7 predicted proteins | sample 356211 | NCBI WGS metagenome assembly CEPW01 (sample SAMEA2620021, study PRJEB7988) | marine metagenome | biome: marine biome (ENVO:00000447); feature: deep chlorophyll maximum layer (ENVO:xxxxxxxx); material: "saline water (ENVO:00002010), including plankton (ENVO:xxxxxxxx)" | depth 25 m
CCGCGCGCGTCCCAACCGCCGCGCGCGTCACCACCGCGCGGGTCTCCATCGCATGCGTCGCCCACTGCAGAGCCGCGAGCGAGTGTGGCCGGCCGATCGTTCGTCATTGGTCGTCGCGGGAGACGCGCGCGGTCGACGCTCCGCGGCTCGTTCGACTCGAGGTTCTCCGTCGGTGCGTGACGCGCGCGCGAACGAGCGCGCGCGCGCGAACGCGACGACGGCGGCGAGACGCCCTGTGATTCGTTGGTTCGTTCGTTAGCCCGCGGCCTTTGCGATGTCGTCGTCGTTTACCGACGTCTTGGCGCGCGCCCGAGCGATGGGAACGGGGGAGGACGTCGATGGGAAGCGCATCGACGCGCCGCCGTCGACATCGGCGGCGAACTTCATGAGCGCGCGCGAACTGGACGTGCTCACCGAATTATCACAACAAGCAGACGACAGGAGAAAAGGAAGTCTACAGACGAGAGGGAAGATCAGTGAAGAGGACGTCAAGAGAGGCGGTGATACGAAATCGCGCGACGCATGGCGAAAAGCGCTCAGGAGCATTCGAAACGCCAAAGCGAGCGCTGCGTTGACAGACGTGAGCGCCGTCGATTGGACCGATGTTGACGGTCTTTTCGCGTATTACGATGCTGTTTACTTTGAAAACTCTTTGTGCGGACGCGTGACGTTCTCTTGGCACGCGTCCTCCGCGGACGGTCACCCCGATGGGGGTGAGGACGAGATGCGCGAGCATGCCAAGCTCGAGCGGCTGTTTAAATACTGTCTGTGTAGCGACGTGCCCAAGTGGTGGCACGGCGCGAGCCCGAACCAATTATCGGCGGGACTCTGTTGTGTCGTCGAACGTAGAGGAGCACAGTACACGCGCGCGGCGCACATACGCATGCCAGACGTTTTGCGTAGGTTTAAGATGACGCAAATGACGAAGGAGGCGCTTCTACACAGCATGGCGCACGCGTTCTTGTTCTTGAACGGCCATACGAAAGAGGACCAAGCCTTTAACGCGCACGACGAGGCGTTCAAGCAGCTGATTTACAAATTGAATTACGATTTCATCACCCCCGACGTGTATAGACCTCCTAACAAAGGGTACCAAATCAGATGGTTTGATCGGCTGGTCACCACCGAGCACGCCGCCGCGTCGACAAACGACAACACGCTCGTGAGAGATACGATGGCGAAGAGCTCGTCGATGGTGGATACGCTCACGCCGGAGCATTACAAGTTGTTGTACTTTATCAGTAAACACAGTCGGCTCGCGGAGAAGGCGACCGACAGTGAGCGTTGGATTCGCTACCTTGAAGTCATGGTTCTCGTGTACGAAGCCGTCGTGCAAGGCGTCTTCGATTACGATTACGCGCCCTTCGTCGAGCAAGTGGCAAATAAACGTATGATGTTGAACGTATCGCAGGAAGCGCGAGACAACCTGGACGATTTAGTCGAGGCCGGAATGCTGAGGTCGCTTCGTCTGTCGTCACTCGGGGGTAAATCAACCATGGCCTACCAGCCGTCGAAGAAGGGACTCGAGCACATGAGACGGGGGTACATGTCGAAAGAAGATAAAGAGTTATGCGACGAATTCTTGTTCGATCCGAAAGGATCTTTGTTCCGAGTAGTTTTCGACGACAAAACTGAAACCTTCAAGTTGTCGTCTGACCAAGGTTACAACATCGATAGCTCGGTGACCGCGTCCGAAGACGTCAGTTACGTATGTTCGCCGTACATTTGCCACCAGTTTATGAAGGGAGCGCCCGCTCCTTTGGCGAGTTACGCGTACAGGGCGAGCGAATCGTTGCGAGGTTTGAGCAGCATCGCGGACGATCTCGACGTGCAGTTGTCGATGAGCCGAGTCATCATGTTGATTGGAGATTGGATACCGACGAGTTGCACCCAGATCACCGAGTTGTCTCAAAGCCTCGGGGTCGAGGAACGAAACCAAGGCGGATACCACTGCACGGACATCGACAGGGCGAGCACGGACACCGTTCTGGAGGTACCCACGGGTCTCACGCGAATCACCATCGCATCTTCCAACCCCGCGCAGTTTTGCAACATGGAGGCGCAGGTTGAGTATCCAGAAGTCGCGGGAATCACGCAATTCGAGTCGTTTGGAATACGGTACGCTCGCGAGGGAGACGTCATCTGCGGTATAAAAGTGGAATCGTGCATGACGAAAATTTTGAACGACATTCCTGTCGATTTTTTGAGTCGAATCGCCGCCGACGTACAAGTGGACTCATCAAAGCTCACGACGAGCCTCATGTCCCCCTACCAGCGTAATCTACTCGAGACGGTGTACGATTCGCGCGCGGTGGACAGAGAAAAGTTTACCCTCTTCATGGCTGAAACCATTACACCCAAGCTCAGCGCTCGCCACTACTTGGACGGCGACTCGATCGAGGCTGAAATCAGGCAATTGATCGGGGACACGCAGTACGCGCTCGACGTGACCGATGCTGACGTCGTCATCATCGGCTCGGGTGGCATCGTTTTCGCCGGACCGGAGTGTTCCAGGCACGAGTCGCTGTTGATGGCGTTCTGTCAGTTGCGCACGCGGGAAAACTTTTGCAACGTCTTGTACGGTGAATTGATGAAGATGAAAGAATCAGAACGCAATCTACAGAAAATGCTCGAGCGCGTGTACGACGAGCCCGAGTGTCTTCGACAAGCGCAGGTGCAGCTGTCCGAGACGAGTACGAATTTGTATCGCCTCGGGGAAGCGATTCGGCACATGAAAATGGCGAGTGAGACGCCTTTGATTGTGTTCGGCGACGCGAAGGAGCCCGAGACGCCTATGGTGACGACGGCGATGTATTACGCGCTCGATACAAAGTCGAGCAAGAGACTTCATCACGCGTTGCGCGTCGGCGCTTTGGAAGCCACGATTTCAAAGCGAATCAACGGCTGCGTGAAACATTACAAGATGAACGAAGATTTTCTTCACGTCTTGCAAAAGCAAGCGAACGAGGTGATGCGCGCGAACAAGACCAAGTCAATCCTGAAGACCAAATCGACTTTAGAAAAAGTGAGTGAACTGATGGAACGCGACGGCGGAGGCGACGGTCAATCGTATAGGATGCTTTCGTCGCTCTACTTGGGTCTTTTCGCCTGCCGAGCGTTCGACAGACTCATCGGCACGTCGTGGTCCGTGAGCGAGAGCGTGTCCTTCATCACGAATCACGTTCGATATCCGCTCATGTGGCGAACGAGCGTTCCTTGGGTCCTCATCAGCCTTCTTTTATGGTTCGTCCTATTCGGCGTGTGCGTCTTTCTCAAAAGCGTCCACGTCGACAGGTCGGAAGGTTTCGTCGAGTCCACCACGACTTCCATGCAAAGGAAACTGTGCGTGAATACGTTTCTCAGATATCTCAAGCTGAAACAAGAAGTCGGACGCCAGGAGATCGTAGCGAGCGATCCAGCGGCGACGCAGATGACTCGCATCACGTACGTCGAGACGTCTCGAGGACGCGTCTTCCGCGGGTACGACGCGCGCGTGACGCTGACCGTCGATACCAAGCGCGGCTACTTGTTCAAATCGCAGATTCGAATTGCAAAATCAAAGTCTATTCCAGCCAAGTTGTTTCCGAACGATTTGCACTCCATGTTGATGACGGATCTGGAACTGAACGGGGTCATCGTGGACGGGGACGTCGTGCAAAAGCTTCGCGAGCAACAGGCAAAGACAAAGCCGACGACGCTGCTCGTGCAAGCCGCCGGCGAGACGCACACGCGAGAAGTGCTGATCACGGTGGGCACCGTGAGGCATCTCTACGAACAGATCGCGTCAAAATTCTGTTACCGATTTAAGAATGTCATACGCGTGACGAGACTGACGCAGGTCGACGCGACGACTGTCGACGAGGATCTCGTAGAGACGGATTCGCAAGTCGTGGCTCTTCGAGATTTCCAGAGACTCGTCGTCGTGTTTTACGGCAAGCCCAAACCCAAGATGGCGAGGTACATCCGTCAAGTGAAGGACCGAGCCGCGAGGAAAGAGGATCTGATGGAGCGGTTTATGATTTTCAAGAGAAAGCTGAAAGCGACGCGAAACGCGACGGTGCAAGAAGTGTTCCCGGAGACGGATGACGAACACGACGAGGGATTTTAAGTTGTACGCTGTAGAGTAGAATAGTGAATCAGAATAAATTGTACGATATGATACATGAATTAATCTACGCCCGCAAGGCTTCAGCCTCCTTCTTCTTCTTTGCCATCTCGCGCACGGCGGGCAACGCTCCCGGCGGCGTACCGCTCTTTCCGATGTTGAACACGCACGCGTAAGAAGAGACGAACGCATCCGAATCCAAGGTGGCGCACGCGCGTTTGACGGCATCCTCTGCCGCGCGCACGAGCGCTTCGTCGTCACCGATCGGACCTAAACTGACCCTAACGATGTGCGTAAATCGGTGCTCCGTTTCGTCCCTCTTCGAGCACGTCACGACTTCAAACAAAGACGCATCTTGGAACGTGTTCGAACCGACGAGCGCCTCCGCGCCGCTGACGCCGAAGACGTGCGGCCACGTCGAGTCGATGTCCGACGCATTCGCTCGCACGCCGACGAAGAGGACGACGTTCGATTCGTCGAAACCGAACACCGGAACGCCGTCGGCGGCACCGTCCGCCTCGGCGACGAGCTCGCGTCTCTTCGCGCGCATCTTCGCGAACGCCGACGCTCCGGCATCGTCGCTCGGGGCGTACACCGCGATTTCGCGGCATGCTAGCGCGTGCTCTCGCTGATTCAGGTGTCCCATCTCGATCGCGTCGACGAGGTCGCCGAACGTCTCGAATGCTGCGTCCGGCGCGACGTCGTCAAGCAGCGTGCAGTTGAAGCACGAGTTGGGCGTCTTGGCGTCGATTTTCTGTTCCCCATCCTTCAGCGCGTAGTGAAAGTGCGCGCTGACAAAGTTTGGGTGAAACCTAGCCACCTCGACGACGTGAAGCGCGCCCTCGAGAAACGTCGAGAAGATTGGTTTCGGCGCCTCGAGCGAGTCGTACACGTGGAACACGACCGTACCGTCGTACGTCGCCGCGTTCGACGCGGACGGTTCGCCCAGAGAGGACGGCGACGGCGACGGCGTCACCGCGCGCGTCACCACCTCCCGGCCCGCGCGTTCGCCCGCGCGCATGCGTCCGCGGGACGTCGTCGAGGACGCGCGGTCGACGACGCGCGCGGAGACGCGCGCGGCGCGTGCGGCGCGCATGGTCACTCGCGTTCGTGCGTTCGACACCGTTCGAAGACGCTCGACGACGCGCGCGAGACTGCCGATGGGCGACGCGGTGCGAGAAAAGGGGTGGACCCGCGGCGAGGGTTGGAGCGGCGGCGAGGGATGGATCTCGCGAGTGGTGGGCGAATGCACGCGGTGGCGGTCGACGGGAACAGAGCCCGTGGCCGCCGTGAACGACGACGACCGCGGATGAGAGGCGGTGCGGTCGTCCGCAAGAGCTCGTGATTTTCAAAGGAAAAGTTGAACTACAACAAGATTGTTCGCGCGCGCGCCGGCGCTCGCTAAGATTTATCGTCGCCATCACAGCGTCCCCTCCGCGGTGGCGTTCCATCCCTCGGGCTGTGGAACGAATGTGTGTCCCAGGGCGGCGTTCGTTGGAACCCACGCCGCTTCGTCCTCGACTGACGCTCTAAATACCTTCATCCGCATCGCCGCGAATCCTAAAAAGTCAAAGTCGATGACGCTGTACTTGGCCTGGATGACGGCCCAGAGCGCCCAGAACACGTGCGTCACGGGCGTCCAAGCGGCAACCTCCGCTTCGAGTCCGTCAATATCGGCGTCGCTCGCCGACGTAGGGAGGTAGGCGACGTAAAATTCCCGACGAAGCTTCGCCGTGGGGAATTGGTCATAGTTGCACTCAAAGCCGGCGAACTCGCAAAACAGATTCGCCATGTCGAACGCTCGCGGGCCGTAGTCGGCGTACTCGTAATCGATGAGCGTCAAATTGTCCGTCTGCTTGTTCAACAGGAAATTGCCCGCGTGGATGTCGTTGTGACAGTACACCGTCTGCGAGTCGACGACGTCGCAGCGACCCCGCACGACGTCAAAGAGGAGCCGACGCGCTTCGTCGTCAATCTTCAGTTCGTTCAGCACGGCGCGCTTGTGCGGATCACTATTGAACATGTTTGGATCGTTGGCGACGCCGTACGCCAAATCAAACCACAGGTGGAGCGTGTCCCAAATGGCGTGTTGTCTCGACACCTTCATCTCGCGTCTAAAGATGCGCGGCGTCAAGTCTGGGGCTACTTCTTTGTGTAATCGTCGCATCTGCGACGCCACCCGTCGAAGGAGCGCCCCTCCGCTCGCCAAATCCTCCGGTGCGACGCTATCCGCCTCGATGAATTCCTCGACGAGACCATTCTTAAACACTCCGAGCACCTTGGCTCCGAAACCGTGTTCGTTCAACACGTGCGACGTCTCCCCCTGCACCTTGCGATGGGTGATGAATCGATCGGTGCCCTTACCGAAGACGCGCACGACGACGGTTTGCACGATCGATGCGTCGGCACCACCATCACGGCGCGCCACCTTGAACAGCGCGTTCGTGATTCCCCCGCGCACCGGACTCACCTCGATCGTCTCGTTTGGGTTTTCCCGTTCCCCCCAGCCGCGCACCGCGCGTCGACAGATCTCCTTGACGCCCGCGAACTCGCTCTCCGTCTCCTTCTCCACGTCTAATTCGATCTCGATCCTCGATGGCATCGGTGTCGCGCACCTCGACGTCGGCGCCTCCCCTCCGTGCCCTCCCTCGTCCTCGCGTCGTTCAAAATCCGTCGTCGCCATGCTCGCCCCCGACCCGCTCGTCTCCGCGTCGTACTTGACGTGTTTCGCGTCTCGCTTGGCGCTTCCACCGGACGACGACGACGTCGATTTCGTCCTCCTCGTCGAAAGCGGCGCACCGCGCGCCTCCTCCTCCTCCTCTTCCGTCCTCGTCGTCGTCGTCGCGCGGTCCGGCATCGTCGCGCTCTCCCGCGCGCGCTCGAGATTTATTTAAACGAGACGGAGGAGGAGGACCTCGGTCGAGGAGGCGGGGAAGATTTCGTGTGCAACTCAACGGCTGGGAATGAAGGACAGGACACACATGGAGTCATGACTCGAAATCATGATCATGACTGACCCTCGACAGTGTCCGAGTCGTGACTGACCAATCATGACTCTCGACAGACCCATCGCCCTCGACCGCGTCCGTCTCTGCTGCACCTCATCACAACTCAGACACCCGATCGTCGGTCGGTCGGACGCGTGGGGCTGACGGCGCGATCGATGGATGATGGATGACGACGACGAGGCGCGCGGCGACGACGACGAGGCGCGCGGCGACGACGACGACACACGTGCGCGCGTTCGCGTTCGCGCGCGAATCGATTCGATGTTCTCGATGACGACGACGACGACGACGACGACGACGACGGCGCGGGTCGCCCCGCGCGACTCGGTGAGGTCGAGACGACGCGGACGATCGGCGCGCGTGGTGTCGGTGGTGGCGCGAGCGGATGCGCGCGCGTTGGCGCCGGTGCGAGAGATCGCGCGAGTGAGCGCGAAGACGGTTGAACCGGTGGCGAAACCCGTGATCGGATCGACGACGCTCGCGGCGGGCGCGGCGGTCGCGGCGGCGGCGGCGGCGCTCGCGATCAAGCGGGCGAAGAGTGGATCGGGATCTTCAAAGCAAAAGAGAATCGTCATCGCGGGCGCGCCGGCGAGCGGAAAAGGGACGCAGTGCGAACTCATCGTGAAGAAGTTTGGTCTCACGCACATCTCCGCCGGTGATCTGTTGCGCGCGGCCGTCGCCGCGGGTACCGAGGCTGGACTCAAGGCGAAGGAGTACATGGACCGAGGAGACCTCGTGCCGAACGAAGTCGTGGTGACGATGGTGAAGGAGCGATTGTCGCAGCCGGACTGCGCGAAGGGTTGGTTGTTGGACGGGTACCCGAGAAGCGAAGAACAAGCCGATGCGTTGATCGAGAGCGGCATTCAACCGGATTTGTTCTTGTTGCTCGACGTACCGGATGAAATCTTGCTCGACCGCGTCATCGGCCGTAGACTCGACCCGGTGGACGGAACCATCTACCACATGACCTTCTTCCCGCCGCCGACTCCGGAAATCGCGGCGCGATTGACGCAACGTAGCGATGATACCGAAGAGAAGGCGTCGAACCGCTTGTCTGTGCACCACAAGAATGTCGACGCCGTTGTCGGCAAGTACGAGACCATCATGAAGACGGTGGACGGTAACCGCGCCAAGCAAGACGTATTCAAGGACATCGAGTCACTCATCAAGAAGATGTAAATTGCATCGCGCGCGAGTTTTGATTTTCCTTCTCGAAGCGTTCTCGGGAGGAAGAAAAGGATGGGGAGCGCGGTAGAAGAATTGAAAGCGCCGCGACTCTTGTTATGTGATTGGTAGATTATATATCTCACGAGCGCGCGAAATCGTACCCTTTTTGAATGCTAGCTTTGAGTTCCGGTAACATTTGCTTCAGAGATTGCTTTTCGTACGCCGACATCGCGCCGACTCCCGCGACGCGCTCGACGCCGTTCTTCCCGAGGAGCACCTTGGTGGCGAAGAAGGGCGCGCTCGTCGCCGAACTCTCCACGTACGCGCACGCCCAAATGCCCGATTCACCGCTCAGACCGCGGAGACACGCGTCGGCGAACTCAGCGGCGGCAGCGGCCATGGAGAGCGTAGCGCTACCCGCCCCGCCCTTCGCCTCGACGACCTCGGTGCCTCCGTTTTGAATGCGCTTCGTGAGCGCCTCCGCCTCTCGAGCGGTGAACGAGCAACGAGGCGTCGTCTGCGAGAGGAGAGGCAAAATCGTCGTCCCCGCGTGACCTCCGATCACGGGAACGTCCACGATGGTGGGATCGGCGAAGCCTTTTGCCTCGGACACGAACGTCCTGGCTCGCATGACGTCGAGGTGCGTGACGCCCATGAGTTTTCTCGCGTCGTACGCGCCGCGTCGTTTGAACACCTCCGCCGCGATGGGCACCGTGGAGTTGACGGGATTGGATATGATGTTTACCAGCGCGTTCGGACACGTTCGCGCGATGGCTTCGCACAGCCTTCGCACGATGCCCGCGTTCACGCCGAACAAGTCGTCTCTCGACATGCCCGGTTTTCTCGGCACGCCCGCGGGAACGATGACGAGATCGCATCCTCGCAAGCACGCGTCCAACTCCTCCTCGCCGACGTACCCACTCACCTTGGCGCGCGTGTTCACGTGCGAGACGTCCACGGCGACGCCTCGCACGACGGGCGCGACGTCGTACAATCTCAATTCTCGCACGCGCGGATTCGACTTGACGAAGCACGACAGCGACTGTCCGATTCCTCCCGCCGCGCCCAGCACGGCCACCGTGAACGACGCTCGCTTCCCACCGATCCCGGTCGCACCGAACATCCAATCCATCCATCCCACGCGCGCGTCGTTCCCCCTCGATGTCGTCGTTCCCGAAGGAGTCGTCGTCGACGAATCACCACCGTCATCATCATCACCCCTCGGTCGCACGTGTCCCATCACCGCGCCCACGCGTCTCGACGCCGCCGCGCTCGACATGGCGGTCGTCCCAGTCACCGATCGCGAGTCACCGTTCGCGAGCGACGTTCGAGCGAGCGAGTGACGTTCACGTCGCGTCGCGTCGCGTCGAACGATCGACCGACCCACCGCGTGCGTAACGACCCGACCCGGTGCGGTAGGGTTCAGCAGACCGACCCCTCGAATCCGCGCCTCCTCCATCGGTCGCGCGTTCGTTCGTTTCGAGTGACGCGATTGATGCGATGCGATGAATGAGATGAATGAGTGAGATGAGATGCGATGAATGAGATGCGTGCGGCGATTCCACGCGCGTCCGCACTCGACGACTGATTGCTCGTGCGCGGGCGCGGGTGAATCGCGGGAGACGAAGGATCGACGCGGTGTGCGATCTCTCTCTGACCGCGATGACGAGGACGAGGAGGAGGAGGACGGAACGTCCTCGGCACGCGCGGCATCCTCCTCGTCGGATCTTCGGGACGAGGAGGATGAGGATGATGATGGCGCTCGCGATCGCGTTCGCGAGCGCGGTGTCGACGCGCGCGAGGGATTTTAAGGTGGAGACGGCGAAATTGCGCGTGACGTCCCCGTCGCGCATCTCGGGAACGTACGACGTCGCCATTGCGAATTTCGGAAGAACGCTCTACGGCGCCTCTCTCTCGGGACGGTTGGCGTATCCGACGGATCCGACGCAGCGATTGGCGTGTGGGAACGGGACGCGAGTGGACGTGCCTCGGGCGAACGCGCGCGAGGGTTTGATTCTGATTCTCGATCGAGGAGGGTGTGCGTTCACGGAGAAGGTGATGAACGCGCAAAACGCGGGCGCGGACGCCGTGCTCATCGTCGACGACGTCGACGAGCCGCTGGTGACGATGGACGCGGCGGCGGACGCGGAGACGGGGAGATACGTGCGCGACATTAGCATACCGACGGCCTTAGTTCGGAAAGTGGACGGCGAACTGTTCGAATCAGCGATTTCGAACGGGGAAACCGTCGTGGGGACGATGGATTGGCACGACGTGCTCCCGCATCCGGATTCGCGCGTGGAGTGGGAACTGTGGATCGAGACGAACGATGAGTGCGGATACAAGTGCGAGACGCAGAACGCGTTCCTGCGCGATTTCAAACCGATCGCGCAGAGCTTGGAAAAGGATGGATATACGCAATTTACCCCGCACTTCATCACGTGGGAGTGCATCGACGATCCGCCGACGTCAGAGGCGTGTCGAGCGCAGTGCGTCAACGTGGGGAGATATTGTGCGCCGGACCCGGATGAGGACATTCATGCCGGATACTCGGGCGCGGATATCGTCATCGATAACTTGAGAGCGCTGTGCGTATTCGACGTCGCGAATAAATCCAACACACCGTGGTTGTGGTGGGATTACGTTTCAGATTTCGGGGAGCAGTGCACGATGCAAAACGGAAAATTCGCCGCGCGGTCGTGCGCCGAGTTGGTGGCCTCGAACATCGGCATCGACGTCGCCGCGGTCAACGCGTGCATCGGAGACACGTCTCGCGATGCGATCAATCCCATGCTCGAAGCGCAAATTGAGGTGCAGAGTCCACCGCCGGGAAGCTCGCGTCCGAACATTCGCCTCTTGCCCACCGTCCTCATCAACGAGGAGCGGTACAATGGCAAGCTCGCTCGAGGCGAGGTGTTGACAGCCATCTGCGCCGGTTTCGAGGACGGGTCCGTGCCTGAAATTTGTTCCAACGCCGGGCTCATGCACGCCAAGTGCGTGCACGGGCAAGAGGGCGCGACTGAGTGCGCGGCGGATAAACAAAAGAGCGGAAAGACGGCGTGCGTGGAAACCGCAAACTTTCCGTATTTTCAGTGCGAGTGTCCCGAGGGTCAACAGAGCGTCATCATGGACGATCAAGGGACGACGAAGTGCCAATTAGTGAAACCGAGCGAAGGAGACGGCGGCGGTGGCGCGAAATTAGTCCTCACGTCCGTGTTCACCTCCATGCTGGCGGTGGCGTTTGGACTCTACGCCTTTTTCCAATACCGCGCGAGAAGTCTCATGGACAAGGAAGTGCGGCAAATCATGGCGCAATACATGCCCCTCGACCAAGAACCGACCGACGACGACTCTCCGTACGACCAACCGCCGCGCGGTTCGACCGACATTCCGATGCGCGCCTTGTAACAAAACAAAACTCGAAGAACTCACGAGAGAGAGGGCACACGCTCCGAGCTTCGGCACCTCGCGACGCGTCGATCGCACCATCGATGGACGCGCGACGCGGGGACAATCGACGCGGTCGCGCGTCGACGCGCGCGCGCCGCGTGCGCCTCGCGCTCATCGCCCTCGTCGTTGTCGTCGTCGCGTGCGCGTGCGCGCGCACGGGCGAATCGAGGGTGTTGGGACGTCGTTTGCTCGACGTCGACGACGGCGAGGAGGCGCGAGAGACGTCAGTGAAGGCGTCGAGTGACGCCTCGACGGCTGCGTCGTCCGGCAGAACCGCGCGCGCGGGCGAGACGGCGACGGGGACGGCGAAGACGACCGAGGTGGATGTCGTAGACGCCGAGGATGGCGATGACGCCGAAGAACCGGCGAAGAAGACGAAGACGCCGGCGAGCTCGACCGCGCCTAAGGCCACCATGGTGACGGTGGAGGACGTGGACGAGGAAGATCCGGAGGACTCCATCACGGAGGGTGAAGGCGCGAAAGAGGTGAACGAAGCGGACGAGGCGTTCGATTCTGAACCCATCGAGAAGACGACGAAAAAGTCGTCGTCATTGAAGAAGAAGAGCCTCGATTCGGCTCGCGCCGACGAAGACGACGAGGGCAAAGACATGGAAGGAGGCGTCTCCGCCGAGGATGAAGACGATTCAGAAGCCACGGTCGCCGCCATGAAAGAGGCGGTCGAGAAACAATTGAACACGCTGTACGAAGAACCAACCAAGAAGCAAAAAGTGTGGGTGGAACGGGTCAAGGCGATTCACGAGGTGGAAGGCGCGACGAGCTTCACCGAGAGCGAGGAGACGTGTGGTTCCACCGGAGGTCTCGCCGTGTTCACGATCTGGGGACACGTCCCGAACGTCGTTCGCGACGCCATCACCACCTTCATCGGAGAGTCTGAGTCCAAGTCCAAGTCTCCGTTTTCGCTTTTATCTCTCAGAGCAAAGGCGCTGCAACTCGTCAAAGCGTACGACGTGAATTTCAAAGGCACCGGCGCCGAGCGCACGGATTGCATCGCGAATTACTTCACGCGGCAAAAGGTGCACGAAGTGCTCGCGCACATCGATCGCGCCAAGGAAGAAAAGGTGGCGCGCGCGCACGAAACGTTCGATCACACCCTCCTGGACGGCACCGAGGAGGACACTTCGCCCGAGGCGCTCAAACTCCGCGATCTTCGCATCGGTCGTGTCTCCAAGGAAATAAAAAAGACGATAATGTTGACTTTAGAGAAGGCTGGCGTCTCCACCGGTGAAGACGATGAAGATGGCGAAGGGAAGAACGTGCACGGCACGGCCGTCGTCCTCGCGCTCAACTGCAGAGCGAAACATCCGCATCGGTTGGTCGCCTCGATCGCGCACGCCATCAGGGCAAAGTTTGGATTGAATGTGGGAGATTTCTCGATTGTGATCGGCAAAAACGCCGTCAAAGACGAACTCTCGATGTTTGGTGCGTCGTACGCGTCGTTGATGGCGGAGAGATCGAACGCCGCGCCGGGCGCGGAGAGCCACCCGACGGAGACCAAGTTGTGCCCCGAGTTGCTCGGCACGTTACCCCCGGACGACGAGGAAGAGCCCGAGCGCGAACTCAGCGCCATGGAAAAAGCGATGTTAGAGGCTGAACAGCACGTGTTGCTCGAGCACCAAGGGAAAGACCCGACGAATCCTCATCACATGAGCAGCGGGGCCGGTCTGAGCATGGGTAGACTTCCCGGCATGCCCGAAGTCTTCGACGGTAAAGGTAACGGCGGTAAAGGGGACGTCCAACGCGGACCCAGCGCGCGCGAGCAGGCTCGCGCGCATTTCGGACTTTCAGATCAACAGATCGGCACGCACAACACCGATTACCTTCGTAATCCGTCGAGAACGTATGGCGCCAGAGCTTCGCAGCCTCGACAGCGCGTGCAAGGCGGTTTCAACGCGTTACCCAAGATGACGGATCCGCTCGATTCCTACCTCACGGGCGATTCTCGTCCGAAGAAATACGCGCAATCCACCTATGCGTGATCTCTCTCTCGCGTTCTTCGCCGTGTAACAGTATGTGTGTCTCCTTTCCCTCGAGCCGTCGTCCGCACAGCTCGACTCTGGAGAGACGAGCGGATATGTCTTCCTCGTCCATCGTTCTCGGTGCGCCGCGTCGCGTTCGCGCGCTCGACGTGACGTCTCCGAGATCGATAGAGCGTAGAGTCGCGCGTCGAGCCGC
>CEPW01047523.1_pt1 | contig 13922 bp, 26 predicted proteins | sample 356211 | NCBI WGS metagenome assembly CEPW01 (sample SAMEA2620021, study PRJEB7988) | marine metagenome | biome: marine biome (ENVO:00000447); feature: deep chlorophyll maximum layer (ENVO:xxxxxxxx); material: "saline water (ENVO:00002010), including plankton (ENVO:xxxxxxxx)" | depth 25 m
AAAAGATACACCTGTTATTTTTTCTAAAATATCTAAAGGGTTTTCGATTGGTGCTATATTAGTTTTAAGCGTTGCATCAGACGTTGCATTAAAAATGTTTGCTGTACAAGTATTTGATACAGTCAATGCGCTAAAAGTTGGGCTATCGCTTGTATTTAAGCTTTGATTAAAAGGGTTGCCGCTTGACACTGTTGCCCAAGCATAATCTGAACCGTTCCATTGCAGATATTGACCACTCGATGCGCTCGACCGATTTAAATGGCTGTCAACGTCGCTGTCCGAATAACCCGCAGGGACAGCCGCCCATAACAAGCCACCAGTTTGCCCTGACTGCGCTTGCAAAAAATAACCATTAGTCGGGGTGTTGCCGACTTTTAAATTATCTTCGTCAACTACATCACTCGCAATAACAGTTGCACCGTCAGCCGTACTGGTTACTTCCCCGCTATGGTTAGGATGCACATAATTGTTAGCACTTGTTGCTATACCATTTAATTTAGTCTGCAACGCATCAGTAAAGGCATTAGTATCATTATTATTTTCGTATGCCGTTTTTATTTCAGCGTCCGTTTGGTCTGCCGTTGCGCTTGTTTCGATGCCGTTTAGCTTAGTATGGTCAGCGTCAGTAAATACATTGCTATCAGTAGCACTATCCACAAGCGTTCTTATTTCAGCCGCAGTTTGGTCGGCTGTGGCATTAGCTTCGATTGCATCTAGTTTTGCACCATCTGTTGCTAAATCTCTGCCATCAACTGTGCCGCCAACGGTTATATTACCGCCAACAGTAATATTATTGCTGTTATCTTCAAAAATAGTTTTAGCTTCTGAAACAGCGCAAAAAACATCTTTTTCACCCGCGCCCCAACTTACAGCAGAGCCAGAATTTGAACTGCTTAAAATTGACGCCCTTGTTAGGGTAGTTCCACTAGCGGTGTAAACGCCTTGACCAGTTTCCCAATTTGTTCCGTCTGTCGCAACATAATACGTCGTATTGCCATCACCAATTGCGCTGAAAGCTTGGTAGCCATCTTTCGCACCCGCTAATGTATATGTACCTGTTCCAGTAGTTGTTGACGTTTCAAAAACCCTATCTTTAAGAACAAAAGCCATTTTATGCTCCTATTATGAAGGGTCTGGTATTCCTACGTCTAAAGCATCTAAAGAAAAAGTATTGCCTGAGGTTACAGATTGCGACGCTGTTAACGAACCTGTGACAAGCAATCTTGTGTTGCTAACGTCTGTAATTGCGTAATGCGTTGCCGTTCCTGTGCCAGTTACACTTGCTCCCGATACTGCCGCGAGTGTGACCTTACGACCGCCACCAGTTCTGTCCGCAGGGGCTGAAATACTAATTGATGTTGTATTTCCTAATGTATAAGTGCTTGTCGCCTCTGCATAAGTTGTTGCCTCTTGGGAAGTAATGTCGACCCTTGATGCTTCCGTATCCAGAACGGTTAACCCGTTGTCTAGTACTCTGTCTGCTACTGTTGCCATTTAATAACTCCTAATTTTAATTCTACGACCATCTGCCGCTGTTTTAGATTTTACTGCATCGAAATTAATATCGTCAATCGCCTTTCTGTAAAATGCACCCCAAGTATTAATTCTTTGGTCTTCCATAAGGTATGGAGCCGAGTGTAATAATGACCCGTAAAGATAAGCATTTGGATAGTATTGCAAAACCCAATTAGATGTATTGCCATTGTTCAGCGCATCGAGGTTTTCATAATACAGTAATTCTAAAGTATATGTTGTGTCTGGTGTTGGGAAAACTTCTATTGACCCATCAATAATTGTATATTCCGTTGGTCTGCCTAGAGCATTGCTATTAGCCGCCCGCAAATCAGTTATTGTTTTACTATCGGTTTGCGACAAACTGCTTATTTGTGAACCTATTATCGAAAACCTTACTGGCTGTATAAAATCTAGTGGAACGGCCGTATATTGACTGTCCAGACTAGCCGTTGCTCTTTTTTCCATACGCCAGTGCCGCAGTTCAGCGTTCATTTGCGCTTCTGCTAACGTAATAAAGTCAGGTATTTTCGCAGTTAAATCGTCACGGTTTAAAAATTCTGCTATAGAAGTTTGTAATTCTGCATACGTTGTCAAAGCCATTTTTTTACCACTTCACTTTGTTTGCCCAATACGCTGCGGACATTTTGCCTTTCGCTATGTTTTTAGCGTGTCTTGCCTTAAATGACTTAGCTCTTTTTGTCATCTTCTTATCACCCGTTTTACCTTGTTGACCAAAGCGAATAGTTTTAATTTTACTACCTTCTTTTGCAACAACAATGTGGGATTTTTTAGGGTGGCTAGGGGTACGTTTAGGTTTGTTGTAACCGCTAACTCCTGCTCGTTTTAATCTAGGGTCTTTCTTAGACACTATCTTTTCTTGCCTTTTCGTTTTTTACCGTAGGGCATATTGTTACCTTTCTGCTAATAAATCCAATACTTGGTTAGGGTCGAAATAAGGATTTACAAATTGCCATTCGTTGCGTTCTTTATGATATTTTAAACCTTCTATACACAACCACATTTTATCATCGTCAGACATTTCTGGGAAATTCATACTTTGACCATAAACAGAAATTTTATCTGCCTCTGTTAAGTCGGCAGGGAAACCATTTTCTACTGTTATATCGTCAAGGGTCATTTCTTTTTCTTTTTTCGTTTCTTAGCAGTTAACTTAGCTTTTGCAAAATCTTTTTCACTAGGCGCACCTTTAGCGCCTTTTTTCCTCATTTTTTCCCCTGAACCTTTTTTAATTCGTTCACGTTTAGCGTGTATATTATCGTAAAGACCGCGTTTTTTCTTTGGCATAATAACACCTATAAATAAAAAGATAATTTACCATAACATATTATGCGATGCCCTGCAAATTTCTTCTTATAGGTTCACCCCAATTTTGCATTGGTCGATAACCAACAGCTAAATATCTAAAACTGTCAGCCCCGTGTGATGTCCAATCGTGTAAAGGTCTGCCGCGCCAAGATTTAAGTTTTTCGTCAAATTCTCTGCGATATTGCAATAGGGCTTCTATGCCTCTTTCACATTTTTCTTCGTCGAACCAACATTTATTTAACATTGACCTTGCAGCTTGTATGCCATCGTCAACAGATAGTCGCGGTGCTATTTCTATGTTTCTTACGCCTAAATTATCTAAGGTTTCTAGTCTGCTTTTACCTGTTCCTAATTCTTTAACCTTTACGTCGTGCGGTAAAATATGGCTTTCGTAATGGTAACCTTTTTCGTGTAGAACTTTTGCATAATGGTCTAAACCTACGCCACTATTTTCATAATAATCTATTAAATGTATTTCTTGCCCAACAAACTGCGCAAACCATATAGCAGTACTGTCGCCTATACCTAAATCAAAACTTGTTATTACAGAGCATGCAGGGTCATAAGGTACAGAAGTAATTCTATCTTCCGTTTTAGCTGTTTTCATTTCTTGCGCATAGTAAGCACCTTGTATAGCCGCCTCGAAGCTACACATAAATTCTTGAGCATATCTATCTTCGCCCATTGTTTTACGTGCTTCTTCTAATTCTTCTAATTCTAAAATGTCAGTTTCGTCTGCTTTGTACATAGCACAAAACCAATTATCATTATTTATCGCATTATTATAAATTTCCCAAAATTCATTTTTACCTTTAGGCGTACCGATAAATGTAGCTTTACCTTTTCGGTCAGTAAGAGATGGTCTAATTACACTTGGCCAAGCATTTGCAGGGAAGTCTGCAGGCTCATCTAATACTACACTATCAAAATAAAGACCTCGCATTGCGTCGTAATTATCTGCGCCGAACAATCTGAAACGTGCGCCGTTAGGAAAATCTGCTCGTAGTTCTGCAACATTATAAACAACGCCTTCAATGTCTTGCGTATATTCTAATAGATAATCCCAAGCGATAGCCTTTGCTTGTCGATAGTACGGTGCGATGTAAGCAACCCGCACTTGCTTTCTTTGTAAAGTTAAAGCCGATTTTATTAAATCGTTAATAGCCGCAACTGTTTTACCGAAACGTCTATGTGCTACAATTACAGCAAATCTTTCTTCGCGTTTATGAAAACTTTTTACTAATTTTCTAGGGCGGTAATTAATCGTCCGTGTCGTCATCGTCTAACCATTTATAAGCTATAACGTGTTCACCAGTGTTGCCCGCGCCTTCAACCCGCTGAGTTTCTTTCCACCCTGCTTGGGTTTTTAAATAAAATATCTGTGCGCCTAAATCTCCCGACCTAGCTTTTTGTATTAAATTTTGAGCAACGAAGCCAACAGCCCTAGCTTTTCCCTTTTTATAGAGTGCAGAAACCTCTTCATCTCTGTCTAGTATATCGAAGAATACACGCCTGCTTATACCAAAATAATCTGCTATTTGCTCAGTGCTTAAAACAGCCGCAAGCGTTTCTACTTCTTTTTTTTGTTCCTCGTTAAACTCTATCATTGGCCTTCCGCCTTTATTTTTAGCCATAACTACTCCGAATAAATAAAACCTGCGAAGTCACCAAAGCAAAACCATTTAGTAGCACCTTCTAATTCTTCTTCTGATAAAGGTACTTGTATACCTGCTAACGATAACTCTTTTTTAATTATTTCTTCGCAACTAGCCCCTGCGTTTAATTTTTCTGATAATGTCATTCGCATAGACACTGTAGAAAAATAACCACCGCTTGGTATTATCTTTTCTAAAAATACTAATGCCCCGCCTTCTTTTCTATTTTCTTTTAATCTTTCTATTACTTTCTTTCGTTCATCTTTAGCTAAGAACATCATTGTTAAATGGCTTACTGCAAAGTCATAAGGCTCATAATGTATGTCTTCTGCTGTTGTTACTATAAGTTTTCCACCACCCTGATACTTTTGCGCCATCTGCGCACTAGGTTCGATTGCTATTAAGTTAGCTTTTCTTGCTGTAATTACGTCTTCCAATATTAATCCGATGTTACCAGTAGCCGCGCCAATATCGTAAACTAAACCATTTTTTGTTATGTAATGATTAGCAAAGTGTCTTATTGCGCGTGACGTTAAATCATACCAAGGTAACTGTTCCCTTACGTGTTTATCAAACTTACTAGCTATGTCTTTGTTTTTAAACGTCCATTTGCCTTCGTCTGGTGATGTAAAACCTATACTCATATTTTATCCAGTATTTCTTCTTTAACTGTTTGCGATATTGCTTTCATCATTAGTGGCGGTACCGACCTACCCATGCGTTCTTTTTTTTGTCCAAAGTTACCTGTTAAAACGTAATCATCAGGAAACGAACAAATTCTTTTAACTTCGCTAATGCTTAATGCCCTTGGCTCTAAAGGGTGCATAACTTGTGCCGCACCTACCGTCTGCGTTGCCATCATTGTCGGGCTTGGCTTTTTAGGATGCGGTCTTACTAAGTTAAATCTTTTAGGATGTTGTTTACCTAATTTTGTTTCATACCATAATTTTTTAATCGAGTATTTATCAACATTAGTTTCTTTTTCTGGCGGCTCTTTAATGTTTTGCCACGCATCTTCGATAGTATAATAATAATCTAAAGGCTTTGGAAACTTAGGCACTAAACCTAAATCTGTTCGAACACCTACAAAAATAACTCTTTCCCTAGCCTGTGGCACGCCAAGAAAAGCACTGTTTAATAATTTAGCTTCTACACGATACCCACAGTTTTTTAATTCTATTAGTATTTCTTTAAAATACCCTTTAGCCGTTCCCTTTACTAAACCGCTTACGTTTTCTGCTATAAAAGTTTTTGGCTGTATATCGTTTATAAGCCTAGAATATTCAAAAAACAAATCGTCCGCTCTTTGTTTACTATCAGAGTATTTTTTTGTCTTACCCCATTGTTTATGGCGTTTACCTGCGGTCGAAAAAGATGCGCACGGTGGCGAACCATCAAATAAATCTAACTCGCCTTTTTTTAAATTAATCTTTTCTAGTATGTCTGCGCCAGTTACTGTTCTTATATCTCTACCATCAAGAATTGTGTAATCTGCTTTATTTGCTTTATAAGTATCTTGCGCGGCTTCGATAAATTCGTTTGCATACAATACCTTATAGCCTGCCATTCTATAACCTGTTGACGAACCACCGCCTCCCGAAAATGTCGATATACAGTTATAACCGTTCCATGGTATTTTTTTTATTTGTTTCATAGAAGGAATGCTATATTGCGGTTTCATTCTCCACCGCTCCATGTATAACCACATTTAGGACAGGTTTTGTCTGTTTCTATTTCTTCGTCAAATTCCTGAAAATCATCTGGTATGTCTTTAAAGCTATCTGTTTCGAAGATGTCACTTAATTCGTCAACACTAAATCCAATAAGGTTTATATCAAATTTTTCATCATTTAATTCTGTTAACTCTAAAGCTAACATTTGGCTGTCCCAATCAGCATTTAATGCTAATTTGTTGTCAGCAATTACATAAGCTTTTTTTTGCGCTTCTGTCCAACCATCTGCAAGAATACACGGAACTTCTTTTAAATTTAATTTTTTAGCTGCAAGCAGTCTGCCGTGACCCGCTATTATTTCATTGTCCGTATCAACTAAAATAGGATTAGTGAAACCCCATTCTTTAATGCTTGCCGCTATTTGTGTAATTTGCTCATCGCTATGCGTGCGACTGTTGCGTGCGTAAGGTATTAGCGTTTCTATGTCTCTGCGCTCTACCTTATCAGCAGGCCAAGACCGTCCATCTGCCATGGGTGCGCCCTTTCTGTTGTTTCTCTATTATACTGAAAAAAATCCCCCGCGCAAGGCGAGGGAAGTTGGTGAGGTATTAAGTTCAATGAAAAAGCAGTAATCGGCGAACCTAATTCAAACAGGGAGGAGTTTGTTACCTCACGACCTGTGTAACATAATTTAGTCATTTTTCATACGTTTCAAGTATTCTTTATAAGGTTCTAGTTGTTTTTCTGCAACAAGACCTGCTCGAACCATTTGGTCGGCTAACTGACCCATGATATAATTTTCTGCTACTGGCTCACCGTTATTAATTCTATTTGCGTTTATTTTCAAATCATTAGGTTGATATTTTTCTGGCGGTAACTCTCGAAACTCTTGCCTTTTCGGTGCTATTTCTTTAGCCGCCTTACTTATTTCTTTTGCTGTCGGCCATGTTCTAGTTTCTAAATTACTTAATAAAGTTTCCTCAAAATCCTTAAACCATTCAGTGTAAGCTTTAGTTGGTGCAAGTTTTATAATTTTATCGCATAAAAATTCTGCTTCGCTTTTCATACTTTCGCTATTACCCTGCACCGCTCTGGGTGCGTTTAATCTACCAAGAAGGTTAAGCATTTTTTCTTTTAATTCGTTATTGCGCATTTAACATCTCCCTTAAAACTTCTTTTTGCGTATCTAATTTATTTTCTGTTTCGTATTCGTCGTTCCATCGCTCTTGATTTAACCATGTACTTGCGTGAGGTATAAATTCTTTCTTGGTATCTTTATGGGCTTCGATAAAAATGTCTAACTTTTCCATCATTGGCTCAAAATCTATTTTAGTTAATGCTCTTGCAAAAACTTTTTGCGCTTGTGCTTTTGCTGTCTTTCTTGGGTATTTATCCCAAAATTGTTTAAACTGCTCTATAATAACATCTATTGACCTAACTAATATAATAGGTTCTTTGGATGGTTCTTTGGATGGTTTACCTGAATTTAGTTCAGGGGTAGGGCTGAACGTCATTCCGTGGTAGGGGTGAACGTCATTCAGTGGTGGTCTAGTTGAAGGTAATTGGCTAACTATTTGTAAATTAATTTGATAATCAATCGTGTAGCCGTTTCGACATTCTTTCTGACCCGAAACTTTTAAAATACCCATCGCAAGCATATCTTTTATATGTACTCGAACAGCACGGCTAGACATTTCTAGGTCTGCGGCCATGTTGCCTTTACTAACCCAAATACCGCTACCGTCGTCACTAGCTTTATCGGCCATATACATAAGAATTGCTTTTTTTGTAGGCGAACCTATTAATTTTGTTTGTATTACGTTTGAAACTAGGTTACTCATTACTTATGGTTACTCCTTGTAATCTATGAGTATTGTATAATACTTCTTCTTTATTTGCTTATGACCCTCGGAGTTTTTAGCTTCGAGGGTTTAATCTTGTAAGTAATCTGACAGTCTTTCGACGGTAGAAAACTTTGGGTCAGTTTCGTTATTAATGATTTGGTACAAAACTGGTCTTGATACATTAGCATTTTTTGCTACTGCTGTTAAGTTTCTATCTCTTAATTTATAGCGAATTGCATCTAAACTTAATATATTTTTTTCTTCCATTTTAACCTCTTTTGTTTACGTTTACTTGTTTTCTCCTTTACAACATATTCCAAATCACCTAGAGTGTACATAGCAAAAAGGAGAAATATTATGATTACTAAAAAACGCCCACCAATGATTGCAGTTAAAGTAGCAATAACAGAAGCTATTTTAAACGATACGCAAGCAAAGGTAGAAGCTAACGCACCATTGCATGAAATGTTCCCAAATGGTTGGGATAAAATTATCGACCAAGCTCTTGCAGCCGCATACGACGGTTACGAAGATACAAAGCTTGGTGAAATAGAATTAGAATTAGATAGGATTGAAAATGCCTTTAACTAATAAAGAAAAGGAGACTGTATGGGAAACATTTAAAGTGCTAAGAAATACATCTACCCAGATAGCAGACTGCCAAGATTTATGGCTTTCTGATATACGAGAAATTGAGACCAGTTTTTGGTCTTTATATAATACATTTGATTTTATTAAAGAAAGAACAGAGAAAGAAAGAAAAAATGACTAAAATTCCAGAAAGATTAAAAGATTTAATTACAGAAGTTGGTTTGACAGAAAGACAAGCTACATGGAATTGCCACGGTGTACCTGTGGTACTACATAAAGCTTTAGAAAAAATAGCTAGCAAACATAATATAGTTTTCGATGCGCCTAATATTATCGAAAGCAATATAAAAGAAAAGTATGTTGCTATTTGCGTCACTGGGCATATGGGCGATGCTACAGAATGGTCGATTGGCGAAGCCGCGCCTTATAATACAACAAATAAATATCCATACGCCATGGCAGAAAAAAGAGCCAAGGACAGAGTTATACTTAAACTTGTTGGGCTACATGGAGATGTTTATAGCGAGGAAGAGGCCGACGATTTTAAAAATCAAAAGCCTACAAACAGCGAACCAAATTTAAGTATAGACCAAGCAGAACGCATAGAGGCAATGTTAGAGTTTTACGAAGATTGCAACCTTGAGCGTTTTATAGCCGCAGAAAAGAAATATGAAAAAGTTCTTAACATGGTTGGTATAGGCGAAGAAGACTATAATAAAATAGTCGAAGCACACGACAAAAGAAAAGCGGAGTTGTATTCATGAAAAGTATAACCGCAGTAGGCTATCTCACTAAAGATTGCGAAGTTGTCGAAAACGAAAAAAGTTCATTCGTAAAATTCTCTATAGCTGTCGATGATGGCTATGGGGAAAACAAAGGGACGATATTTTTTGGCGCACGATACTTTAGAACAAACATATCACCGTATCTTTTAAAAGGTAAACTTGTAGCCATAACAGGTGATTTAAAAAGAAACGAATACGAAGGCAAAACGTATTTATCTATAAACGCAACCGACGTTAAATTATTAGGAGGTAAAAGTAACGAACCTAAAAGACTAGCCGAAGGGCAAAAAATAGAAAGCAATAATGAAGTCAACGATTTTGATGACGAAATACCATTTTAAGAAGGAGTAAACTCATGGACGATATTACAACACAAGACGGCAATGTTTTACAGCTATTAAAATCAGGCCAAACAATAACACCTATCGAAGCTTTAAACAAATTCGGTTGCTTTAGATTAGCGGCAGTAGTGCATAGGCTTAGAAAAGAACAAGGTTGGCCGATACACACGGACATTATAAAGCACAATAAAAAACATTGGGCGCAATATTCATTAGACCAGAATAAAGACACATGGCCAGAATAAAGCTACAAGTAATAAAAAGTGGGGGGCAGTTAATGCCCTCTACTGAATACGACGCTGTAAAAATAGAAGAATATAAAGATAGCCAAGTATTTGATTTACAGCCAACAGGTAAACGCTCGAACCCGCATCATAATTTATATTGGGCTACACTTAAAAATGTTTGCGATGCTACTAACAGATGGCCTACAGAACAACACTTACATAGTGAATTGAAGTGGGCGTGTGGTTACGTTAAGATGCGGTGGAATAGTTTGGCAAGCGCACATATGCGTATTATGGACAGTATTTCTTTTGACGATATGAGCCAAAAAGAATTTAATGATTACTTCGAACTGGCTATGGAAAAATTATCTGAAGCAATAGGATACGACCCACTTGAGCAATCTAGCTAACAAACCACCGCTTGGATTAAAAAAAAATAAAACTAAACGCAACGCAAAGTATTTAGACAAGATTAGAGAAATGCCGTGTTGCGTTTGTAAGAAATTTGGCGAAGTACAATACAGCCCGACAACAGCGCACCATCCTATTCACGATAGATACGGCACGACCAAAGCAAGCGACCTAGAGGCTATACCTTTATGCGAAGGTCACCATCAAGGCTTATGGGATAAATCTAAATTAGCCATACACGATGATAAAAATAAATGGCGAGAAAAATATGGAGCAGACTGGTCTTACACTGTCCACGATACTGACATATAAAGAACAGCACCACGGTCAGGGTGACAGTAAACCTTTTTAGCGTTAATGCTTGTTACTTGGGTATCCGAATAATAAATAACACCTTCGACACCATCTAAAGCAGATTTTATAATGTTATCTATGTCGGGCTTAGTTGTAGGTAGTATCGCACCGTATTCTGCCTCTAGTCTTTTAACCTTAGACCATGACTTAGGTATTTCCATAAAGGCAACAATCTCGACATGGCAAAACTTTGATGTCGGGTCTAATTTCATTTCATGCATCTTTTGCCAAGCGGCCGCATGTATTCTAGTTTCATATTCTCTTGTTTTTTCAGGAGTATATGCTCTGCCGTTGCGAGTAAATCGAGGCCGCCCCTTACCTTGGGGCTGACCCGATACTTCTATTTCAACTTTAATCAGTTCCATTCTTTCGGTCAGTAACATAATTTCTCTAACCTTGAAACCTTATAGTGTTTCGCCTCGAAACGATTGCGCTGAACCATTTGGCTTACCTATTCGCTGTTGAGTATCAACGTGGCGTCTGCCCCAACCAAACGGCACTGTCGCATCTGGTGGTAGTACAATTAGATGGTACTGGTTAGCCGTATTTACCATTCTACTTTCCGCAGGGAACATTTGAATAGCATCGCAATCTACGCCGACTAATCTATTTTTTATGGTCTGCATATCTTGCCAATTATTTACTGGCCGTTTGTCTCTGCGTTTAATTGAAAGCCAAGTGCATCGCCCTTTTAGTTCGGGAACATGGACTAGGCTGTCTGCATCTTCGTTTCGATAAACTGCAACTTGGTAAATGTCGTTGACATAAATCTCGGCATAAATATCTTTTCTTAATCCCATCATTGCTTGCTCTAAAGTTAAGTGAGGAAAACTTTTAATTATCTTCCTAGCCTCTCGAACAAGCTTTTCTTCGGATGCAGGGGTTACGCTTGTTTTTACAAGCGCACCACCTTTTGGGTTAATCTGTGACATTGGTTTCTCCTTATACTTCGTTTATTTTTAAGCAGTGCTGTAAAACTCTGCGACGTTCTTTTTGCGACAGTTTCGAAATAACTGCCATTACGTTAAGGCTATGCATTCTAACCTTGTCTTTAGTTAGACTGTATTCTCTAGGCTTTGATTGCTCTTTAGCTAAACCTAATCTAACCAAAGTTTCTTGGTCTAATTCTTCTATTGGTATTGCCATACAAAAATTCCTTCTGTTGCTTATGTGTCAAGCATATTAGGTTTTTTTGTAAATTGTAAGGGGTTAATTTGTAATCTGACGTTAGGTAATTTACAATTTTTTTACTGTACCTTTACATTTTTTCCAATTATGATTGACGTATAAGCAAAAAAGGAAAACGCAAATGGAAGAATTACTAGAAGCCCTAAAAGCTAACAACAAAGAAATAGAAGCTAAACAAAATAAAATTAGAGAGGCACTTAAAGAATTAGAGGAGAGTATGAACAAAGACAGCCAATCATGGCATAGATTAGATTTATAGAAACGCAACCCAACAGGGGGGCTAGTCCCCCCAGAAAGGAGCCACCATGGCTAAGCACTACATACCTCGCACTACCAACACAACAACCTTCGGCATTTCGCTTAAAGGTCACAAGTCCTACACTGGTAACGAAGTTTACCAATTTTGGGAGGCCGCCGATAATATCGAACCGGCCGAACTTATGCACAGCTACCGCAATTTTCTCGAAGGTTGGTTAGCAGGCCAAATTCGCAAAAGTACTAAAGTCGACATCGACATCCTCGAACTTTTCGCAGGCGATTTAGACAATCGTGCCGACATCGACTACCGCGAAGGTCATTGGGACGACCACCCCGACATAGTAGCAGGCGGCAAATACTTTGCTAAAAAGCAAGCCGAGTTATACGCACATATTAAAAAGGCAGGGGCTTAACAGCCCCCCTAAATTTTTACATAATTAACCCTGTACACTTACATAATTACCACATATTGTTGACGTAGCAAAAAGGAGATTACAATGCTAGATTTTACAAACGATTACGATTTTAACATTTTAGAGTTACCATTAATTCCACAAGGTATGCAGAAACCAGTAGAAGGTTGGAAGCTATTAGTCCGCGAAGATACTGGCGAGCATCTACACGTTCACAGAGATAGTTACCAAGTGCTACCACACGCAGACGTTGTTCAAGCAACAGAAGATGCGCTTAAGGCCGCAGACATCTCAAGCGATTATGACTTTAATGTTTATTGCCACGACAAAGGTCGCAAGTTAGAAATAGACGTAAAGTTTAATAACCTTGTTATCGAACCTGCCGTTGGCGACCATGTTAAGTTTAGAGTTAGAGGTCTTAATTCTTACGACGGCCAGTGGGCGTTACAAACAGTAACCGATGCTCTTAGACTATGGTGCGATAACGGTTGCGTAACAGCCGACAGCGTTTCATCTATTTGGCAACGACACACTAATAGCATATCAGTCGAAGGTATCGAAAACAAGATTAAGCTTGGCGTCGAAACTTTCTTTAACCAAAAAGAGCAATGGCAAGAGTGGATGAAAACTAAAGTAGAACGCGATGACGTAGAAAAACTATTTCGTTCACAGTTAGTTAAAAGAGCATCTAAGACCTCAGAAGAAAAGCATAACAAGAAGCAGTTAGAAAATCTAATGGGTCAACTAGATACAGAGTTCAGTGGCTTGGGTGAAAACAAGTGGGCGGTATATAACTGCATGACACATTGGGCGACACATACTAACGATAATAAAAAGCCACACATGGTTACTCGTAAAAGAGAAAAAGCAGTAGGCCAAGTTTTAAATACAAAGCAGTGGCTAGAAATATAAACGGCGAGGGCGAAAGCCCTCCCACAACTTAGGGAGAATAAAATGCAACCAGATGTAGAAGCTTATATGCCAAACAATAACGGAACTGGTCACGGTATTTTTACATACCAAACCACCGAAGCTATTTTAAGATTTATTATGCGTAACCCAACAACGCACCCGATGGTTAAGCCACCAGTGAAAGCAGTATTAGATAAATTACCTGACTTTCAAGTTTTCGAGATAGACAGAGGGCTTTGCGAGTTTGCGTTTGACCAAGATGCTTTCGACCCAGATGCGCCTGTTTCAGAAGAATGTATACCACCAAGCGATAGGTTTTTCGCGGCACTATATGACGGCTTTGGTTTTATGGTAGAACGACATAGGTCAGACAACCCAGACCTCGACAACGAATGTTTTGTTTCTGTCGTGTCGCCTGATTTTTGGTCG
>CEPW01022377.1_pt1 | contig 13849 bp, 8 predicted proteins | sample 356211 | NCBI WGS metagenome assembly CEPW01 (sample SAMEA2620021, study PRJEB7988) | marine metagenome | biome: marine biome (ENVO:00000447); feature: deep chlorophyll maximum layer (ENVO:xxxxxxxx); material: "saline water (ENVO:00002010), including plankton (ENVO:xxxxxxxx)" | depth 25 m
ACTCCTCACAAAAATACTCTCGAAGACTTTTGAGACGACCAAAAACACACAAGAAGAAGACATCGCGAATCATCGAAAATCATGGGCGTCCCATCAGCACCGGGAGGAGGAGCGACGACGCAACCAGCAGCGACGAATTTGCGCACGGCTGCCAACAGCGACAAAGACGACGACCCGTCCGCGCTGGTCCCGATCCCCATCGCGACGCTCGGGTCGACGTCGATCGCGGAACAGAGAGACGTTGAAGGAAGGACGACCTTTGAAGTTGTGCGTTTGTGTTTTTGAACAATTCATTCGATTTTTTTTTTGTCTCTCTCTCTTTAAACGGCTCGATCGATGATGCATCGTCCCTTTCGTGTTCTTTCGAAGCGCGGCGCTTTTATGGGGCGTTCGACGAGGCCTCTTCTTCGAGCGCGTTTTCCATTGGTTTCGGGACGGAAGGAGAGAGAGAGAGAGAGAGAAAGCGCGCGCGCGTTCGAACAACTCTCGTTCTTCTTTTCGGGTTTGAATTTTGTCTCTCTCTTAAAATCCCGCCGACCAAAAAGGGAGAGAGATTCTCTCGTCTTTTGAATTCAAACGGATCCGAATTCGTATGTGTATGCAAAAGTAGTGCTGACCACCAGCGTCGCGTTCTCTCTGTTCTTCCTATTAATAATAATAATAATAATACTAATACTAAAATCCTCTCGATGGTGTCCATCGATGATCCTCCGATGTGTGTGTGTCTTTGTTTTTTCCGACGACGACGTCAACAGAGAGCGTACAAGTTAGGCAAAAAGAAACGATCGTACAACCAAGTGGAGCTGACGATCGAAAAAGCGGCGGCGACGGGGAATCACGCCGCCGACAACAACGAAAGACGAAAATCGTCGTCTTCGTCGGCGCCGGGCGGCGGAGCCGGAGACAAGGACCACGTGTTGAGCGTGTTCGAAGCACACGAAAGACCGATTGGGCAAGATATTCCGAAAGATTTAGCGAATTCGGCGTTGGAATACGAACTGAGATTGACGAACGGGACGAGAGCGAGGTGCGTGATTTATCTCGTGTACGCGGAACCGATGGGAGAGACTGGGAAGGAGACGCTGAAGAGACCGACGAGCGAGTTGGTCGTCCACGGAGAAGGGAATATGTGGCTGCCGGTAACGAGAGAGAGATGCAACAAGAGTTGCGAAGGGCCGATTTTAAGCGCAATTCAAAGGTTCGGGAAACAAGGGAGGACGCAACCGAACGCGGCGAGCGCAGAGGAGAAGAAACCGACGACGCAACAAGAAGGCGACAAATCAAATTGGAAGAATTCAAAGAACTTGTTCATTTCCATCGACGAAGCGTCGAACCACGTGCGACCGTTCGGTCCGAACAAAGTGAAAGCATTTCGCTTATTGTTTACTATTTTCCAATTAGAATGCGACGCAAACGGACACGCGATTCCAAACGTCGATTTGAGCAAAGCGAAGTTTCTCGGGAGCGGGTTTTCGACGCCGATTCGCGTGTTCGCAAACAATGACGTGCCAAAAGGCGCGGCGGCTATTGAGGTCAGATGTTCGGTGCAATCGAATTGGAATGGCTGGAAGCAAAAACCATATGCGACAGAAGAGGCATTGAAAGAGGCGTTCAGCGATTTGCCCCAAGAGAAGCACGCCGGTGGTAAAGAGGAAAAGAAAACAAAAAAGAATAACACGACCACAACGACATCAAAACTGGAAAAGAACGGCAAGGTTTCAGTCGCGAAGGAGTCTGCGGAAGAGAAGAAGAAACGCAAGATGCTCGCGAAACAAGCAAAAGAACTCGAGAAGGATCGCGCAAAGCGCGCTAAGGAAGTTGCCGCAGCAACCGCCGCGCTCGGGGTGAACGGGAAAGCTGCAGCCAAACGAAAGAATGGCGCGGCGACAGCAGCAGGAGGAGGACCGGTGGCAAAGAAGGGCAAGTTTACTGGAATTCAGCAAAAGCGCAACTTGTCGCAAGCAGAACAGGTTGCCGCGATGCAAATGTACCAACCATATTTCGGAGATGCCATGAATGCCACGAACAACGTCAGCAGCATTTTTTCGCCGCTTGCACCGGGTCGATTCCCGCCTTCTTCTGCCGGCGGTCTTCGACGTTTATCGGATCAGCACATTGCCGGATTCAACTTGAGCGATTTGAATGCGTTGCAAACGCCGGCGACGAACGGCAAGAACGTAAGTCCCGGAAACGCTGGCGGCACGCCACCATCCAACGTGATGAACAACATGTATGCGGCTGCGTATGCGCAGCAGCAAGAACACGACGCGGCCGCGGCTATTGTCAGCATGGGAACGCCGCCGGATCAACAGCTGCACAACACGTTAGGTGGCGACTCGACGTTGATGAAGGGCCTCAACGTCGACGGGGAATTTATCAGTACCGCTGACTTACCTGCCATGTGCACTCCACCTGGTGGATCGTCCATGTTGGTGTCGCCTCCGGATGTGTTCTTACGCACGAACCCAAGCATCGCGACAACAAAAAACGGCAATCGTAAAACAGCGAACAACACGACGACGATGAAAAAGAGTAACGGTAAAAACAACGCCAACGCGGCTACCATGCGATTTGGAAGCACGCCAGCGTCAAACTTGAAACCACCGACAGGGTCGACGATGAAGAATCTACCGACGTTATCGTCGATTGGTTCTCTCGGATCCGCGTTCAAGCAAACGTCTCCGAATGCGGCGATGAACACTATCCATGGCAAAATGTTTTCGCAACGAAGCTCGATGTACAACACCAATGCCGCCGCGACTACCGCGGTAGGAGCGACCGCGTCAAAGAGACAGTTACCGTTTCGCGAGAAATCGATCGTCGCATCGCACAGAGCGGGCGACAGAGAAGTTTCGTTCGCGAAGGATACGATTGGTGTCCTGGATCGAACAAATACGAAAGGTGCAACGACTACCACAACGCGTGGCAACAAAAATAGCATGAAGAAGAACACCACGACAAATAAGGATAACAACACTACCAAAGTAACCGCCGCACTCGCGGGAGGCAGAAAGGTCAGAGGACGTAAGAACTCCGTCGCGAGCGTTGGAGCTGATTTGGCGCCGACGCGCTTGCATTTTGGAGGCGTTTCACCACCGATGTCCACCTCGCACAAAGGTTCGTCTCGTCGCTCGGGCATTCTCGTGCCAATGTCAATGGTCTTAGAAGCATCGAACGAAGACCAAGATGCTATGGAGGCGAACAACGTGCCTCCGGCAGTTGAAAAGCCGAAAGGGGCTCGATTGAGTTCGTGGTTCAAACCGCCCGAAGCTCACGTGAATGGTGTTAAAGCTGAAGTCGGCAGAGCCACGCGATCGGCATCCAAGAGACGCAAATCGGCGGATGACTATGGAGCTACTACGAACGGAGTTACGCGAAAGGCGACTCGTGGTAGTAAAAACGCGAATGTCTCGCCCTTGTCGCAAGTCCTCGAAAAGGAAGGCAAATCGACAATAGCTCGAAACCTCCGCGGTTTGATGGGCTATTCGAACAAAGCTTAATAGGAGAACCTATCACGCGCGAAGTTAAAGCTGAAAAGCTTTCTCTTTTGCGTTTGACACACACATTTTCTTCTACGTTCCGGAGAAGGCTTAGTATTTATATGGACGTCTACGTGGTGCGACGCACGACAAGCATACGAGAGAGATTGAGAGAGAGAGAGAGAGAAAGAAAGAACACACCACTTGATAAGCCGCGCATAGATTTTGTTATATACACACATATACACATACACGCACATTACGCTCGCTTGTATTCACGAAGACCTGTTCCGCCCGAGTTGAGCAGAACTCATCATTTTTGCGTCCGATGAGAAATTACAATCGAATTTTTTCGTTTTTTCGATGTCTTGAAAAAAATTTTTTGGTCGAGCGTTTTTTGGTGTTCGGGCTGTTGAAAGCAAAACCTCCTCCCTTTTTCTCGAGCCTGCGACGCAACTCTCCATCATCGCGACAAGCGCAAATACATAAAATCGTCGTCATTCGAAAACTGGCCTTTCGATACGCCAGCCATTCTTAAACTCCGTTTTCTTTGACCCACAACTCATGCACAGCAAAAGGATGACTTCATTAATGCAATCGTGTTTAACCAAAATTGTCGCCGCGTCGTCGGGAGCGCGCGCGTCGTCGACCACCACCACCCGAAGAATGACGAGTCAATTCGTCGTCGCGCCGATTGCGTCTTCCGTGGTGCAAATGCGCTCGGTGAGACCCATCGCGAACGCGAGCGTGTCCAAATCTTTGGTCGGCTCGTTCGGAAATTCTTTTTCGCACGCGAATGCGTCCAACCGAAGAGGTGCGTTCATGTCCACGGAAGCTTACGACGACTCGGAATCTCCGGCGGAATCAGAAGAATCTCCGGCGGAAACGAATGGCGGCGAAGTGAAATTGTACATCGGCAACCTCTCCTGGGACATGGACGAGCAATCGTTGCAAGATTTATTCGTGCAATACGAAGCCACGGATTGCGTGATTGTAACCGACCGAAACACCGGGAGATCTCGCGGGTTTGGATTTGCCACGGTGCCGTCGCAAGAGATGGCGGACAGCGCGATTGCTGCGTTGAACGAGTCGGAACAGTTTGGGAGACAAATGAGAGTCGTCGTTTCTTTACCGCCGGAAGAAAGACCGCCGAGAGAATTCAGACCGAGAAGAAATTGGGACGCGGATGGGAGAAAGGTGTACTTTGGTAACTTGTCGTGGGGGATGGATCATTTGGACTTGCAAGACTTGTGTGCTGAGTTTGGCAACGTGGACGAGTCGCGATTGATCACTGACCGAGAAACTGGACGTTCGAGAGGCTTCGGTTTCGTGACTATGAGTTCGGAAAAAGAAGCGGAGGATGTCGTGGCGCAATTGAACGGACAAGACGTCGATGGGAGAGTTTTAAGAGTGAACATCGCTACGTCGAACAAAGGCGGGGGCGGCGGCGGCGGGGGCTACTAAAATAGCACATAGCTGTAAAAGAAAAAAAAAAGCAGACAACAAAAACAGAGACGAAAGAGAGAGTGAGAGTGAAGGAAGGAGAGGAGAAAAGAATATTGATTACTGTACTAATAATACTGGGACACAATGTTAGATTTAGAACAGAAACCAAGTGTAGATGAAACCATGTTTGAAATATCAAACAGCTTGCCTATTTTGTTTACTAAATTTTGCTTGCTTACATATAATATCTACCGCTGCTTTAAACTAGTTATTCTATAAATATCATCGTCAAGAGGAGTTTACGATATCCTTCTCCTGATTAGCCATATCCACGGCGTCGTTAAAATATTCCGCGAAAACCTTCAAAACTTCCAGTTGCGTTTCTTGTAACACCTCATCCGCGTTTAACCTATAGTCTTTCGATTTGTCCCATTCGGGAGTCATCGGGATTTTCTGAAATTTACGTCCTACGCCACCGGCGCCACTCCATTTTCTCTTATCGAACGCCCACACGACATCGTGGCTCGGTTTAGGGCCTATTTTAATTTCCGGCCCCCAAGTATAATGCATAGCGATAGCTTTGCCCAGCTGGACGTCCGCGGGAATTTGTACCATGGTATCGGCAAAAGGCACGGGCGGTAAACGAAACTGAATCGGCGGTTCAATCTGCGCCGCGGCAAAGCTAAATGCGTACATATCTCTCACCCAACCAAAGACTTTTTGTATAACTGCGGATTCTTCAGAAACAACCATCAAATCTTTCCATCGTTTGGCGACTCGAGCTAAATCGTTCGCGTACATTATTTGCGGCGCATTGCCCGTTTGCGCCACTTCGGCGTACGGCACTTTGTCTTCGTATCCTTCGTGGAATACTTTCGAGGCTGGCATGGCGTCTGCGTGAGTCGGGATAATGTAACCAAACAAAAAACCGTAACTGTGACCTGGTTGTAACAAAACCGATGGCGGCGGAGCTTTGATGAAAATATAATCTGCCTCCGCCATCAATACGTGCGAACACTTCTTCGCGTCTTCAGTTAAGCTCCATTCATAAATCGCTCTCGCACGATCTTTAACCGAATAGCTGCACGAATTGTCGCATTCTGGATGCCATGGGTCCGCTCTCCACGTTGGAATAATACCTACGAGTTCATCGTCCTTCGTTCTGTGTAAAATACGGATAAATCTCGCCATGATTCCAGCTTTATCGTGTTTCATCGCTACGTTTTTCCAGGACGCGTACACCAATCGAGTTTGCCAATTCATGTACGCGCCACCGTTACTGGTAATCATAGTAGTAATGCACGTTGGTGGAGAACCACCTTCGTCCTTTGGATCGTATTTTACTGGTTCTGGATGTAACATCCCGCTCGTGTACGGAATCGCATCGCCTTTCCCATACGTTGGCGGTTGCCACACGTTTTTGTTCTTCGCCAACCAACAATTTTTATTCCTTGGGTCGTATCTCCACGTGTTACACTCCTCTGAGTGCTCTTTGCACGAATCGCAGCACTCCTGCCACGTCTCTTTTCTATTTCTCGCACCATTATCGGCGGATAAATCCCCAGGCACGGGCGTTGGACCCCAATATTCTGAGTTTTTTATCATGTGACATTCGTCGTACCTCTCTTTGGTTTCGGCGTCTCGCGCCCGGCGCCACTGCTCGACGTTTAATCCTGGTTTCTCGTAAAACCCATCTTCGAACGTCTCTTTCTCGTGTTCATGAGTACTGCGACTACGACTATTTTCAACCGTCTTCTCTTCCATCGCGTGCTCCTTTTTCTGCCTCTCCGCCGCCAACTTCCTCTCCGCCTCTTCTCTCAAAACTTTCTCCTTTTCCACTTTCTCCCTCAACCGCTCCAACTCTTCTTTTTCTTTCTCCCGTTTTCTCAGCCGTTCGTTCTCTAATTCTCTGTGGTACGCGTCTAAGTTCCCGGTGTCGTCGCGATGCCATCCATTTGTGTTGCGATGCCCGAGCGCGGTGCCTTGTTCAAACGTTTCCCGACTGAGAAAATCGCCGGGCAATTCGTCCCCGGGACCGACGTCCCGAGCATCTCGAGTAGCAATCGACAGTATGAAAAGATACATGGAGAGACCACACGCGAAGACGAAAAAAATGAACAGGTATTGCTTGCGATGGGACTTTTTGAACCCTTTTGGAGTGGTGACGACCATTGCGCACTTTTCTTTCTCTCTCTCTCTTTCTCTCTCTCTTTTTTCTCTGACGATTTTGAATTGAAGAAAAAAGGAAAAGATTAGGCAAAGATTACGCACAACGGCCAAAACAACATGTCTTTCTATTCAAATAACCGGCATGGTATGCTTTTTATCAAAACGCTTCGTTCCACCTCTCTCTTTCTCTTTTATTTTCTCTCTCTCTCTCTCTCTTTTCTCTCAAGTCAGCATTTCTTCCCGTTCACCGGATTCTTCTGCGCCCAAATGAAGCATCCGATGAGTTGCGCCAAGCCTCGAGCGTTTTCGAAAAGACTTCCGCCAAAGAACATGCGACACAAGGATTTACAAAACGCAAACGCGTTCGGTTTGACTGGGTATTGTAACGGCGGAGGAATGTCGGTTTTGATGAGCGGGAAACGATCGACGACGACGGATTTGGGGACGCAGCATCCGCGTAAACCTTCGACGCCGGCGAACCGGTCAAAGCCAGACTCTTTAACGCCGCCAAAAGGAAGCGATTGGGCCATGTAGGTTGAGCAGAAATCGTTGACGGAAGTCATGCCGGCTTCTAACTGTTGTCCAAGCTTTTCCGCGCGTTTTTTGCTCCCAGCGAAAACATTAGAGCCTAAACCAAACTCGCAATCGTTCGCTAATCTAATGGCTTCTTCGTCGGATTTGACTTTGCAAATAGACAACACCGGGCCGAAGACTTCTTCTTTCATAATTTTCATATCGTGCGTGACATTTAAGAGGACAGTTGGTGGGTAGAATTGGCCGGTTAAGAGTTCTTTGGTGGCACCCGGTGGCGTTGGTTTCACGTTAGCTGCTGTTTGTTGCTGCAACTCTTTCTTTAAGGATTCTCGAGTTAACGGCGATCCAGTGATTTGTTCGATTTGGCCTTTTACCGGTTCGATGACATTCTCTTCGAACCAGTTCCCAAACTCCTCGGAATCCTCATCGACATCGTCGGCGTTGACCGTGATTCTCGGTAAGTACCCGCCAACGGCAACAGTTGCGCCTTTCGACTTCGCATCTTCAATTAACGCGTGCACCGCTTTCGCTTGGTTTGGCATGCACATGGCGCCACAATCCGTCGTCAAAGGTTTCTTTAACGCGTGGCCTTGTCTTAACTGTTTTGCTGTGGCAATCACTCTCGAAACGAACTCATCGTAGACTTTCTCGTGGACGTAAAACCTCTCCGCACCCGCGCAATTCTGCCCACATGATTGAAACGCCCCTCGCAATGCCATTGGTACGCACTGGTTCAAGTTCGCGTCCTCGCAGACGATAAACGCGTCTTTACCTCCCAACTCTAAAACGACCGGCGTTAACGTTTTCGCGGCAGATTTCATGACCAACCTCCCCACAGTCGTTGACCCGACGAAAACGACTTTTTGGCATCCACCATTTACGATCGCTTCTCCTGCTTCGCCGTAGCCGGTAACGATTTGTACCAAATCCTCCGGCGCGCCCGCCGCTTTCAAACACGCTTTAATCGCCCGACCGTAATATTGACTGGACCAACTCGCGTGTTCAGAAACTTTTACCACTAACGCGTTTCCTGCAAACACGTTCGCCACCAATGGATTGAACACGTTATGAAACGGGTAATTCCACGGCACTATCGCGCCCATCACCCCGACTGGATGAAATTCCAACGTGGCTTTCTTGTAAAACATCATCGCCCCCGAACTTCTCCTTTCCGGTTTCAACCATCGCACACCTTCTCTCAACAACCACCGTATCTTCTCTAACGTCGTTATGACTTCCCCAAACGCAGCATCCACCAACGGTTTCCCCGAATCTCTGGCGCTTACCACGCAAATATCGTCTTGATTTTCGATTACGAATTTACGGATAATCTTCAACAAAAACTTCCTTTGCTTCCAATTCGACTTCGCCCACTCCTTTTGCGCTTTCGCGGCTAATCGGATCTTCTCTTCCACCTCGACTCTCGTCATTGCCGGTACGTCCGGGCCTAAAATATCCAACGAGCCGGGGTCGTAACACGGCACCGTATCTGTAGGAAACGTCGCGTTTGGCATCCATTTCTTCCCCGTTTTTCCTTTCCTCTCTTCTTCGGTCAAGCCCACGGCGATCGACGGCACGAAGAAGTAGTTCTCGACGGATCGATACACCGCGATCGCCAAGACCACCGTCAACGCCGCGATGACAAAATCCACCCACGCGAGGTCCTCTAACGCGGTCGTCGTGTCGTTCACGAGACGTTCCACCATTGGAAAATCGCGCAAAAAGTCGATTAGTACGCTTCTCCTCACCAGTGCCGGGACGTGTTTGTACACGACTTTTCGCACGCACGGCGGACACGTCACGTCCGGACACGCGCAGTCCGCGTCGAGCATGACGACGACGACGACGACGACGACGACTCTCTCGTTGCGCTCTGTGTGGGGCTCTCTTTGTCGTCCCAAAGTTGTTGTGGGTCGTCGTCGAGCTTTTTTGTGGCGAGAGAGAAAAAATAATCCAAATGTCTCTCGAATTTTCAAGACTTCAAAGAGAAGACGACACGAGACGACTTTCAGAGCGTCCTCCCTCTCTTCGCTCCCCGCTCGGGGGTGGGAGGGAGTAAAAACGCCGAGAATGAAGCGGAACGCGTCTGTCGACGATCGTCGTCATCTTCGTCGAATGAAGAAAACGTCGTCGAAGACGCGCAACTGGATTGGACTTTTGTCGGTCGTTGCCACGCTCGCGTGTGCCGTGGTGACCTGCGCGATGGGATGGAGCCCGTTTTCGAACCGCGAGAAAACAACGAGGACGGAGAGAAAAGACGCCGCGACGCGAAGGCTCTCGCGCGGAGAAAAGGACGAGGCGATGACGCGTCGGATGAAACGAGACGAATTCGACGACGAGGAGGAGGAGGAGGAGAATACAGAAGAAGGCGTCGAGTATCACACGTACTCGATCGTGAACTCGTACCCGCACGACGAGAAGGCGTTTACGCAAGGGTTTTTGTTCCATGCACCCACGGGAAGCGCGTACGAGTCGACGGGCTCGGTGCCGTACGGGAAAGCATCGGATGTGAGAAGAGTCGACATCGAGACGGGCGCGGTGGTGGAGAAGAAAACGATTCCAAAGGCGTCCTTCGGCGAAGGCTTGGTTTTTATGAGAGAAGAAACGAAGAACGTGAAAAGGAATAGCTTAGTACAGTTGACGTGGAAGAGTTCGAAGGCGTACGCGCACAAAATCAAGGACGGAGGAGATGATGATAGCAATGACGTGTCGTTTGAGGAAGGAGACGAACAAACGTTTTACACGGATTTGCGCGACGGTTGGGGCGTCACAACGTCCACAAAGAAAGATAGAGAAGGAATCATAGTTATATCGAATGGCACCGCGCACTTGACGTTGTTTGATTTAAATAAAGGTCAATCGGTCGGCTCAGTCACTGTGCACGATAACGGCGTCGAACAAAGATTTCCGAACGAATTAGAAGCCGTGAGAGGCGAGATTTGGGCAAACATTTTAGAAAAAGAGTGCGTGGCGCGAATCGACGAACTTACCGGCAAAGTTCTCGGTTGGATCGATTTCACAGGATTAAAGAAAATGCAAGGCAATGTCGGAAACGTCATGAACGGCATCGCTTACGACGAACAGCACGACCGTATTTTCATCACCGGGAAACAATGGAGACGCGTATTCGAGGTGAAAATTAGTAAAGGAAGTCGCAAAAAGCGTGCGATCGAATTAGGTAGGAAACGGTGCCAATCGCCAAAATCGTTGCCGAATTACGGGTATCCCTAGAGAATTACGTAGCACATCCCTAGATGATTGTAATAGATTAAAAGCTTCTATAGATTCGCATTCAAGAAGAGACACGTCTAGAAACATGTGACATTATCCTTATTAAAAAATACACGCACCGAGAGAGAACAACATGTTACAACACCGCATCACGCGCATGCTTATCGCCGCGCTCTTTCTCGTCTCATTCGTCTGTGCGCAGGAATCAAGACATGATGACCATCACTCTGCTGTGCACGATCACATCGTGTCACACATTGAAGGCATACACAATCACGTGGACGCGATCACGCGAAGAGCGAGAAGACTTTCTTGTTACCGGATGATTTCGCCGAGAATGCGTTTCCCAGACCAATGGTTGGACTACGTGGAAGAAAACATCGACACTTGGAGAAAAGAATGGGTGGAATGGTTCTGCGATGTAAGTTTGATTCGATTCGTATTTTCGTCGTCTATCTTGATTTGCGCGCACGCAATTTCGGTCTCTTCCGAGAGGATAGTTTGTTGGTCTCTTCCGAGAGGATAAAATACGCGAACGAGATGTACTGACCAAATTTTTTCTTCATGCACGCGCAGAAACCAGCCAACGCAGAGTCGTGCAAAGAGTATAAAGAGAAGATGGAAGAGAGAAGAGTCACGGCGACAGGTGAAGATATGGACAAAGAAGCGATACCGCCGCTTGAACCGATGCCTGTCTCCGAAAACGGGCCTCTGCCTTCGTTGCTCGAGATTGCAGCCTCGAATCCTGATTTTACTTTGCTCAACGCGGCAGTTTCCACTCAACCGGACATTATGAATTTGATTGAAGGAGATGGTCCTTTTACAATTTTTGCACCCGTCAATTCTGCATTTGAGAAGTGGTTGGAAGAAAACAATTTGAGCGCTGAGGAAGCTTTGGCTTTGCCGACCGTCCCTGATATTTTGAAAAGACACGTACTCGCAACGAAATTGTTGGCGAAGGATGCGTTAGCTGCGGTGGCAGATGGTCCAATTGAACTTGATACGCTCGGCGTGAAGGTTATGGCGGAGAAAAAAGGGGAAGATTTGTACATCGGGGGTGCAAAAGTTATCGCCACAGACGTCATGGCTTCCAACGGCGTCGTTCACGTTGTCGATGCCGTCGTTGAAGGTGTCTAATGTCTAATGTGGACAACGATATTCCTACTCTACTACCTTAATACTACTACGAAAAAGAAGAGACACACGATAAGTGCAATGCATCATTTACATACAGTACAATAAGAAAGTAAAAACATACGCGTGTACGTGGTTCTTTAAAACTCAAATTCTAATGTTGTATCGTAACGTAGTGACTAACACCTCCCTTCTCCTTATATAAATATATATATGTATATATATATTTATTTAGTAATATGACTCTCTTTTCTCCATCATATCATCTCCATATTCTCTCTGCTATTTCCTCCGCAATTACTTAATCTCTTTTTCCTTCTCCTCTCTCTTCTTGTTCCTTTACGAACACCCAATGCGAAATTTAAAGCGCCGCAGCACCCGCAACAAGCTCAATAATCTCCGAAGTAATCTTGGCTTGACGCTTTTGGTTGTACTCCTTGTTCAACACTTCCTTCAATTCCTTGGCGTTGTCAGACGCGTTCGCCATCGCGTTCATTCTCGCCGCCAACTCAGACGCCAACGATTCTTGCAATGCTCTCAAGACGATGCCGTTCATGTACAACGGCATGATGGAGTCCAAGATTTGGTTCGGTTCTTGTTCAAATTGCATGACGCCTTCAAATTGCGCAGTTTCCGTTTCAACCTTTTCACTCTTCACGACCAATTGGCCTTCTTCAGAAGTCAATCGGAAAATTTCATCGTCCTTCGCATCGACGCATTCGCCTTCAGAGTTGCAAACTTCACCCTCCTTAGACAACGGCAACAACGTTTGGATGATCGGCTCAGATGCGATCAAAGAGATGAACTTAGAGTAGATCAATTCAACCTTGTCGACTTCTTCGCCAACAAACTCAGAGTAGATTTCATCCGCAACTGCTTGCGCTTCTTGGGTCGTCGGCGATTGGCCCATGTTGAATGAGTTCACAACGTTGTATTGAGGACGTCTTTTGAAGTACGTGTTGGCCTTCTTCCCAATCAAAATCAACTTGCACTTGACACCTTGCTCTTCCAATTCCTTCACGCGCTGTTCGCACTTCTTGATGGCAAAGTTGTTGTAGCCACCGCACAAACCACGGTCACCGGTGCACAACATGATCAAGCACGTTTTGACCGGTCTGACGGCGCACAACGGCGCGTCTACGTCTTCGCCTTGCAACTTGCCGTTGATGGCAAACAAGACTTTGACGAGTTGTTCAGAGAACGGACGCGCGTTGATGACGGCATCTTGCGCCTTTCTCACCTTCGCGGCGGCAACGAGTTTCATCGCATCGGTGATTTTCTTCGTGGAGCCGACAGAGGCGATGCGGTCGCGCATCTCCTTTTGGGAAGCATTTTGGATAACCTGGGTAAAAGATAGCGAAGAGAGGGAAAAAGTTAATAAATGCATTCGTTTGAATGAAATCGAAGGCGGCACGCGGAACGAATGCGACGGAAACTCCCGAGTGTCTCCTTCGCGGTTTTTTAACGCGATAAAGACTCCATTTCTTTCCTCTCTCTCTCTCTCCTCTCTCGAAATCATCATTCATCTCTTTGAAATGCAAGCTTCCCCTCGCGACCCCTTCTTTTCGAGATTAATGCGATAAAGAGCCGAAGCGCGCGCGCGAACGGGCCTTTCTTGGCGCCCACGCGAACAAAAACAGGCGTCTTTCCCGTCGCGCGCGTGCTCACGCGGCGCGCTTTTACGCGAATCCTCGACGCGCGTTTCCGTTCGCGTTTACCGCGAGCTCTCGCGAGAGAGAATCCCTTCCCAAAAGCGCGCTCATCCACGAAAAGATATACACGGGATCATCGCCCCTCGTCGAACGGAGACGCATGAGAGGCAAAGGAAAAAAAAAAAAACTCCAAATTGCGCGCGT
>CEPW01029673.1_pt1 | contig 13823 bp, 6 predicted proteins | sample 356211 | NCBI WGS metagenome assembly CEPW01 (sample SAMEA2620021, study PRJEB7988) | marine metagenome | biome: marine biome (ENVO:00000447); feature: deep chlorophyll maximum layer (ENVO:xxxxxxxx); material: "saline water (ENVO:00002010), including plankton (ENVO:xxxxxxxx)" | depth 25 m
CCAGTTTGATCTGCTACCCAATCATAATCTGTTCCTGTCCAACTTAGTATTTGTCCACTGGTTGCTGTACTGGTGTTTAAATGTACATCAACATCAGAATCTGTATATACAGTTGCAAGAGTTGTCATATTACCATTGGCATCAAGTGCCATATTTCCAGAAGCTGATACGCACACAGTACCTGATGCATCTGGCAAAGTAATTGTTCTATCTGTGCTTGGATCAGCCGAAGTCAAAGTTATTTCATTTGTGTTGTCTGTTGCACCTTCAAATTTAATATTTTTTATACTGTTAATGTCAACAACAGATAATATATCGCCAGTGACTGTAAGATCTTGAGAAACTACAAGATCACCTTCTACTCTTGCACCAGTGTTAGATGTTTCAAATTTCTTAGAACCATAATAATATAATTCAGTTATACCAGTTGAACCATCTGCTACTACATAGTTGGCTATACCGCCACTACCATCATCTGAACTGATTGCAATAACTTCATCGTTAGCAGTAGTTCTAATGTCAATACCACCAGTAGTACTAAAAAGTTGTACTTTACCACTAGCACCAGTATGACGTAAATATCCTCTTTCACCAGTACCCAATGCAATTTTATTATTGTCAGCCATTTGGATTTCAAATGTATTTGATTCTAAATTACCACCTAACTGTGGTGATGTGTCTTCTACAATATTGGATAGTGTTCCACTTCCTGCTGTTGATGTTATTGTGAGTGTGTCAGTGGCTTGATCAGTTGTTAGTGTAATATTTGAGCCTGCCGCCAAAGTAAGTGTATCTGTTGTACTGTCTGCAACAATGCTGTTCTGTCCTGCTACAGCAACAGTAGAAAATAAATTTTGTGTGCCACCACTGCCTGATGATGCAAGTGTAATTGTGTCTGTGCCAGCATCTGTGGTAAGTGTCATGTTGGTTCCAGCAACCAAAGTGAGTGTGTCTGATGTGGTATCAGCTTCTACACTCGACTGGCCAGCAATAGCAATAGTTTTAAATATACTCTGTGGAACCTGTACTGCGTCTATACGAATTTTGTCCGTACCATCATCATACTCAACTTTGTTTGCTAATTGTGAAAGTTCTTTTCCCTTGCTCAAATCAATCTCCTACGCTTGTGACTCTGACCAACTTATACGTCCTGATATAATAAATGGATTTGATGCTGTAACTGTGGATGGATCCTCTGACAGAGTTGCTACCACTGTTAACACATCAGGTCCATCTGGAAACACATTATCGCCACCCAGTATTGAATTTCCTAGTGTTGCAATATCACCTAAGTTTGTGGTTGTTAAAACTGGAGTACGTGCAGTTGTACCTGTACCACCTTGTGCTTCAAAGTTAAACACTGATGCACCACCTTGAACAGTATCAGCATTGTTATGTGTAATCAATTGACTCAAACTTGGATTTGTAACTCGCTCCCATGCATTACTGCTAAGTTCACCATTTAATATCAACCGAACTGTACATGCGTGTGTAGAAATTATGTTCACAGAATTTAGGATCAACTGCATTCTATTAATAATTTCTCTTTCACCCAAAAAGCCTGGAGCACTTGTATCCACACTTGGTGCAAGTCTAATAGAAATAACTGGTAGATCTTTGTTCACAGCAATTTCTCCGCCAGATGCGGCACCAAGTGTGTAAGCTGTATATCCACTGGAGGTACCAGTGGGTGCTTTATTAATAAGCAGTAAATTTCTATAAGCACCAGTACTGTAAGCATATTGTCCTTCTCTTGTGAATATAGATGGTTGATATGGTTGGTATGGACTGAACTGGGTGGCAAGAGGATTTGACGCAGAAGTATTAGCTTGTAAATCAGCTCCACCCACAGCCAATCCTGAAGTAACCTGGTTCAACACAGATGATGACGCTTGAAGTTCTATTGCATAACCTAGGTTTCTATATCTTCCATTGGCCCAACCCCAATAGACACCTGTATAATCCACTCTAGCCTGTGTGGTTTGTTGACTGACACCAGTTAGTGTTAAACTTTTTGATGGAGCACTAAACACATAGGCTTTGTCAGAATCAAATCGACCATCCATGATTACCGATGTACCCCAGTGAGCCAATGCTGGAACATAAGATGGTGTTCCTACGTTTTCAATTTCGTACCTGGCAGGTACGTTACCTGATCGCATGTATGCTTCTGTAAACACATTACCGTGAACAAAGGAATGAACATATTTTACATTACCATTTTGATCTTTGAAACCAAAACGCACTTTACCAGCACCATACCATGAATAATCTATGTAGGCCATTTGTATTTTATATTTGTCAAAAACAAAACCACTGGGTCCTGTTCCGTCAGCAGGATCAATGCTCCACTGTGGTTGTTCAATTTTTGTATCTTCTGTGATTGTGATCACAACTTTTTCTGCTGTAGCACCTCTATAACTAGGAGTGATATACATCAATGTATCACTATCAATTTTGGTTACCTTATAGGATTGTCCTTTAATAACAACCATATCACCTTTGATTAGTTGTGATTGAAATTTTGTGCTTGTGCCTGTAACAGTACCTGATCTAAATTGAACATTGGCATAGCCACTGATTTGTCTGATACTGCTACGTCTACAACAAGACAGAGTGTTACCATCAAATTCAAAATACAATCCATTTTGATCATCAAATAATCCACATTTGAGTAAACTGTTGGCCCATTGTTTCACATAGTACTCAACAATACCTGTTGCAGAAGCATCACTTGGTGTGCCTGGTAATTCAACTGTGAAAGTAAAATTATCTATCACACTCAAAACCTGTAGATCACCATTCCATAAATTTGCTTTGTTATTAGCAGAGTCTGTTACTGTGGTAACTGCGAATCCCATTCCGCTATGAGCTGTACAATATGTATACAGAGTTGGAGCACCTATAGGTACAACAATTTCTGTGTATGCACCCGAGTTGCCTGGTGTACCTGCTACAGTTACTCCTGTGGTATATGCAACACCGCCTCCGTGTGTTCCATCTGCTGTGGTTGAAAATCGTAATGGATGACCATTGTTAGTTGTATCCGACTGTCTAAATCTATAGGTCCTGCCTTCTTTCAGTTCATAAGTGCTTAGTAATTCACCTTCGATATAATACTTGTTATCACCAGCACCAGTGCTATCAACTACAGTAATATCTAGATAGGTGGCACCAATGGTATCTTGACTTGTGTTGGTAGATCCAGAAGTTCTAATAACTAAATTTGCTGAAAGTCTATGTGGAAATCTAGTTGTAATAGTTCCTGTTGTACCACTTCTTGTAAACGAATCAATTTGAGATGTTGGTGAAAAGTTTACAGCAAATGAAACCTGTATGCCTTTACCTGATTGATATCTAAAGTACTTGCGTGTTTGACGTATCATTGTACTGTCTGGATTGGTTGAAGGTATTAATTCAACACCACCATCATAGGGTCTATGCAGAGCAAATCCATCCGGTCTAAGAAGCAAACTGGTATTTTGCAGATAGTTTACTTCAGTTTGGGCTGTGGCTGGCAGAGCTTCTGTGAATGTTATTTGTGTATCGCTGTTAACATAATCTATGGTGCGTTCTATTATATCACCTGCTGTGGTTATTCTGTTAACACTTGCACCTGACCCTGCATCTGTGGTAGCAATTTTATTTGAACCTGCAATGGCATCAGTTCTTGTATAATGCACTGAGAAATTATCAGAATCAGTGGGGTAGGCAAAATATATCTTTAAGCTATCAAAACCTGTAGGAATAGTGGTTCCTGAAAATGTTATCATATCACCGGCTACAGTTGTGTTTCCTGTGGCTTCAAATGTATCGTTTGTAGTATTGGTACTCGCTATAGCAGTGGTAGTTGTAGTGCCTGGTTGATTGATAAAAAATGTATCACCTTTGCTGAAGTAACTTAAAAAGTTTGTGTCATTTCCAGTCAATTGAACAGCATCGGCTGTATAAGTTACGTTACCAGTGCCATTAAAAGAACCAACAATGGTTGTGGGTTGTAGTGTGATTGTTCCTGTTAATTCTGAAGCAGATGCACCTGTTTCAGACAACGAAATTATAACAGGTGGAACCGCAGTTGCGTTTGCTTGTGTTGTAGCAAACTGTACAAAGTCTTTGTTTTTTCTTACTGCGTAATATGTAGTACTACTGGTTAATCCTGTGATGTTGGTTGTGCCAGATGTGGTATAGGTTACTGCATCTCCTGTGATAAAGCCATGATCAGTGATACGTAAAGCATCTAAATCTGCAACAAATGATTGTTGTGCTGTGGTAATTTTTGTTCTTGCTTCGATCTTTCCTCCTGCAGAAAATGTAAAACTATTTTGATCTGCGGCGGTACTTGCTACGGTATATAATCCATCGGCCGCACCCACATAGTCTGCTTCTAATTTTTGTGTTTCATTGGATGGTGCAGTTGTTATGTCAATGATGTTTACTTTTGTAAATGTTCCTGTACCAGTTGCATACTGTACAATTTTTACTGAATCCGAGGCTGAGATGGCATCAGCTTTACTATTGTGCAAATAATAGAATGGACCAGCACCTTGCAGTCTTGCCCAATATATACCTCCATTAACCAATCCTGGCAATGGATCATTTGCTGTGTACTGTACAGCATCTCCTGTGGCAAAAGGATTACCGTTGAATCTTAGATAGCCTGGATTTGGGTAAACCAAATTGGCAACCTGTGCCTGATTGCTCAGAGTATGCACAGTCGAATATGGATTTTGTGTGGTAGATAATTTAAAAGCACCACCAACTTTGAATGCAACATAATAGGTTTGTAGGTCTGTTAAACCACCTATCAATGTGCCTGAATTTTTATCATATTTTATTGCGGCAGTATCCTGTAGAGTATTACCAGAAATTGTAATTGTGTTTGCAAGAGTATTTGGTTTAGTACATTGTATTCTGTACACCAAGTTGGTACTGCCTGCGTTTGAAAAGCCAACTTCAGCACCACCAGGTATTTGAAAAGCCAGTCTATTTGAATTGATTACTTTAGCAAGATAACTAGAGCCTGTGTTGAGTCCACCAGGTAATGTGCCTGTGGTTGCTGTGACTGTAACAACATCTCCATTGGATAGACCGTGATTAGGAACCCAAAGTGAACTGCTGGCGGCATTAGCTTCAATATCATTCCATGTTCCATCAGCAGTTTGACCGTAGACGTAATAATACAGCCAATAATTATTTGGCCGCTGAGCCATTCGTATTAGGTAATAGTAAGAAGAGCTGTAAGCTCTAATGTAGTAATCATATGCACTATCAGGTGGACCAAGATCATATGGTGTTGGTGGTGACGCTGTGGCATATGGTACTGTCCAAGAACCAGAGTTATTGGAGGCTAGTTTGCCAATAAAACCTCTGTTGGCTGATGTAGCCGAATAACCATAGGCTGTACGAGCATCATTGTTTGCAATATGACCATTAGTAGGATAGAAATAATAGTAATAGTAACCACGTCCATAATAATAGTAAATCCACGTGGCTTGAGAGAAACAAGATTTAACAATACCGCCACTGGCACCATTGCCTGTCAAATTAATTCTATATGCTGAATTGGCGTTACTTGAATATGATAGTGCAATTTGAGTTGTTGAAAGTATATGAAGGAAATACGATCCCATGTTAACTAGACCACCAATTCCGGTGTTGGTATTTGGTTCAAAATGATATGTCACCAATGGAATACCATTATCAACCATTCCATGCGGTTCAGCAAAAGTTATGGTGTTATTTGTTGTGTCAACAGTTGTAGTGCCTTCTTCAAAATAGTGTGCATAGCCTGTGCCTTGCAACGGTTCAAGTGTGTAACGAAATGGATCTACTCCACCCAATCTAAATTTATCATCTTCGCCTGTGGGTGTGGCACTGGTATAACTGATATCTGTGGTAAAGGTGTTGGAGACTACAACATCATTGGTATTAAAATCTATTGTTGATTTTGCAAAGCTATTGGACAATGCCATGCTAGTACCGTCTGTAAAACTGGTAGGATATACTGTATTCACAGTGAGTGTACTAGTGGCGGCGCCGTCTGTGGAGATACCTCCAATTTGGTTCAACTTAAATTCAGTTCCTGTGTAAATTTTTGCTGTAAACAGTTGCGTGTAAGTTTCTTTAATGTTTTGTGTAGCGGTAAAAGTTGTTTTGGCTTTGAAACTGAATGTGGTTAAGCTACCAACACTTGTAACAATAAATCCTCCATCTGCGGCCACATTGCCTGTGGATTGCATTATAATTGGTGAACCTGTTTGTAAGCCATGATTAAATACTGTGGTTACTTGTACAACATCACTGCCAGCTGAAACTTGTATACTTGATACATCAACTTCTTCATCACCATCGCGAGAAAAGAATGTTGGAATATTGTTGGTAAGTTCAAGTGTTTCCCATTTGGTACTCTGCAATCCATATTCAAAGTCTGTATCAATCAAGTTTTCAGGATTACTGACTCTGATTTTACTAACTGGATCTGTGTAAGTTTCTGCAGGTGAAAAACTTTGATGTTCTTCTTCAATAAAAATTTGCAGAGCATCTGTGTCTGCCATGCTGGTTGTGTCTTGTTCTAAAACAAATGTTGTTTTCAAAGTTATAGGATCAAAAGTTCTAGATGAAAATCCAAACCCATTGGTTGCAAAATTGTATATGATTGCGTTTGTGGTTACGTTTGTAATTAAAAGCAAACGTTCTGGCAGTATGTTATCTTCTATAACCACTGTCCTGGCTGATGCATCAAATGTGTATCGGCTTACTAAAAGTCTTTTTCCCATTGTCTATCCTAATGCTATAGCGTATGCTATTGCCTTTCCATCATCTACCATACCAGAACCTGCTGAAACACTTCCTGTTACTGTGAGATTACCTCCAACATTTGCATGAGTGCCTATTTGAGCTGTTCCCTGTAAATGCAGGTCTTTAAATTTAGCACCAGTGTGTCCTAAATCTGAGGCATTATGTTCCTTAGGTACTATGCCTGCTTCTACTCTTAGTGGTTGTGTTGCCATGTTATGTTCCTAACAATATTTAGTTTATGAAAGTTCGCTTCCATTTAATAGTCATTGACGAAGCACTTGCTGGTGTGGCCTGTAATACTGGACCAGCCGCTCCTGTAAATGTAACCAGTGCTGATGCACCTGTGTATAATATTCCGTATACTGATATATCCATGCCTGAACTTGTTTTTAAGCATATAATTTTGCATACCTGTCTATCACTGCCTTGAGAAGCTTCTATTACATATTCTCCAGATGTTGCTGTGGCAGGCCAAGTGTCTATTGTGGTTGCTGATGTTGTTGTAAGTGTTGCAGTACCATCGTCATCTGTGTAATTGGTTGTTGCAAAACTACCTGCTGTGGCTACTCCTGTAATGTCAACACCTGTTGTGGAAGTAACCAGTACTTCTGATCCAGCGTAATATAATCCAGCTCTTGCACTACTTCCACTGAATAGTTTAAGTATTGGTCGCCAACCAGTATCATAAAACTGATATGCTCCTGTTCCAGGACCACCATCTGTTTTGAAAATTAAAGAACCTGCTCCAACCTCTTGAATATATGAAGTCCAAGTACCACCATCAAGAATAAGGTCTCCATTTGAATCAGTTTGTGATGCAAGTGAATCAGTATGCTGTATTTTTAAGTCTGTGTTAGTACCAATCTTAATTATATCATTGTCAGCCACTTTTATATCCGAGCCGTTAGTTTCTAAGTGACCTCCTAGCTGTGGAGATGTGTCAGCTACCACGCCACCTATACCCATTATAGTTGGTGGAGTGTATGTGAACACACCAGTTGAATTATCGTATGCTATAGCACCATCGCCAGACGCTGTTCCTTCTGCACCTACGCTTAAACCTGTAAGTGAAACGTATGAAGTTAGGTCACTGGTTAATGCTACTGTGCCAGTTGCATCAGGCAGAGTGATTGTGTTATCCTGCGTTGGGTTAGTTACTGTTAATGTGGTTTCAAATCCGTTGGCTGAGCTACCTTCAAACTCTATAGTAGAACCATTTAAGTAAATTCCTGTTGCGGCAGTTTCAAACACAGGCGTATTATTATGATAAAGTGTTTGTTGAGCACCTGCGTTGGTTTGTATACTTGTTTTTGTTCCACCGGCATTTTGAAAGTATGTTGTGCCTGAACGTAAGAATAAACTTCCTGTGCCTGTATCATCTATGTAGGAATTTAAACTGTCATGATATATTTCTAAATCACCATCATTGCCAAATTTTAATTTTTCGTTGTCATCTAAACTTACATTGCCAGAACCATCAACCACAATCTTATCATGGTTAGGTATGCCTAGTGTGGTTAGTGTGATTGATCCTGGTGTTTCTGTATATTCGTAAGCATATATTTCATCATTCAATAAAGGTGCTACACTAAATGTAATAATACCTGTGGCGGCAGAAAAAGTATAATCTGTGCCTGGTGTCATTAACACACCATTAACAAATACCTGTACGTCTACTAGGTTTGTGTTGCCTGTATCAAATGTTGTGTCCGATCCATCACCTGTAAATGAGGATTGAGAAAATGATGCACCTGTTCCTGCACGTGATATTCTAAGAGCACCATTTGTGGTATCAACATCTAAGTCAATGCCTGTACCACTCACAAAAGTAAATGTGTCTGTCAATCCTGATGCTGTATGTGTGCCAGTTTCTGCATATGTAAAACCTGAGTCTGTGTCAGTGACAATCATTTGTTTGTAAACATCAGCAGTTGTTAAGTAACCTGGTACTGAATGATCACCCCAACCATACGCTGTAATAAATTGTCCTAAATTAGTATCGGTTAAAATGTTTGTGCCCATGTCGATGGTGTTGCCATTAGCATCAAGTGTTCCGCCTAACTGTGGAGTAGTATCATCTACTAGATTTTCCATCAATTGATTGCTGTTAAAATTCAGTCTATTTGAACCACTCACAGTCAATGGAATTGCTGATGATCCAAATTTAATACTTGAATTACTGACGTAAATGTCTCTAACTAAATTGGTTGCACTACCAATATCGTATGTGGTATCAGCCACAGGAACAAGATGCCCAGCACTTGTAAATTGCCATCTATCTGTGCCTTCTGTGTCAAATGTAATTGTTCCATCTGAACCTGTATCAGTTACTGTGACATTACTGTTGCCTTGACTGATAATGTTTTCAGGCTGTGTGTTTGTAAATGTAATAGAGTCTGTGCCAGCATTTGTGGCAATTGATATTCCAGTACCAGGAACAAAATTCAAAGTGTCTGTGGCATTGTCTGCCGTAACATCACTCTGTCCTGCCACAGCTACAGTAACAAATGTATTTTGGGCCGCACCACCTGGTATGCTAATTGTTTTGGTAGATCCTGTGCCTGATGCTACAACACCTGCACCTGTAAAATTAAAAGTTGTGGCCGCGGTAGTTAATGCAGATCCTTCATCTTGAACAGTTAAACTATTACCTGTAACTTCTATTGTTTTTGTGGTGCCAGTTCCTGTTACTGAAACGCCAGCACCTGTAAAGTTTAATATTTCTGCGGCCGAACCTGTGTTAGATCCTTCATCTTGTACTGTGATTGCAGAACCACCTCCACCTCCTCCACCACCTGAGCCGTCTAGGTCTGTCCAGGCTCCATTTGCATAACCTTGGAATTTATTTGTGTCTTGATTGTAAATGATAGCACCATTTACTGTTTCAAGTTGGTTACGCTCTGTTGTATTCAGTGAAGGTATTTTAGGAGCATCATATTCTCGTGATACTGTTTGTGAACCAGTGTTTGAAGGTTGTATACCTGGTGATATGCTGTTTTGTCGTTTGTACGCACTTGATGTTGCTCGATCACCAGCACTCAAATTGCCAGGCAATGTGCTTTCAATAGGAGCCTGTCCTGTGCTTCTTTCTGTACTGCCTGATGTGGTTATATTTGTGTATCCTATAACGTTTCCGCAATAGTCATAGACTGGATTTTGTTTCTGTAGTAAACTCTGTGGATCGTCGGCGGCTCTAACTTTCTTCAACATTTCTGAATCGAGTAACACTTCAAAAATGTTATCGTGTATGGTACCATCTTGTGCTACAACAGGATAACCACCCACTTGATCGTATGCATTTTTAATACTTGCCGCCAAGGCCGCATTTCCGGCCACGCCTTCGCTGTCTGGATTGTGAAGCACACCAATTACTGTGTTAACTTCACGCACACAACCTGTACCAGTGCCTGGTCCTGTTGCTGTGAATGTGTTGCCTACTGTGTTAACACTAGAACCTATTGCTGTAAAATCTGTGGTGCCTAGTGTTTCAATTTCATACAGTTTGCCTGCCACAGTTTCTGTTGCAAGTGTACCACAAGTAAACTGAGAACCTCCTGTGTCATATCCACTTCCGCCTGTGCCATTAACCCATGTTTCTTTGTCAATGAGTTTGCCAAATTCATCTGCAACGCTGTTTAACGCACCAGTCATTTCACTCAATGCTGTAGATGAAATTGTACCATTTTGAATTGCGGCCAAATTGTCGCCAATTGTTTTTAGAGCACCGCCGTTGAATATGTTTGCTTTAAATTGTACTTTGCCGTCTGCTCCTAAACTGGCACATGCACTAACTTCATCTGGAATAACCTGTCCTAGTGCATCTACAATGTTTTGTCCAGCACCCAAGAAACTGCCAAATGAATTTTCTAACATGTTGGGTATTGCTTGTGGTTGTATAGGTGTACCACAGAAGTTAATCATGTTTGCAATGCTGGATGCTTCTGCTATTATTCCATTCAGTCTGCCTAGTACATTGTTGATTGATGTGTGATCTAAAAATTGATCTACGGCCTGTTGTGCATTGTTAAGAGCTGATTGCAATGCACCTGTGATGCCATCCATACCTATCAATCCACGTAGGTTTGCACTCAGACACATTTGTATGTTTGGTAGTTTTAATCCTTTACCAGCAAGTAATCCACACAACAATTCTCGCATGGTATAGCTGTATTCTGCTTTTACAATGGCTCTGCCTGTGTCTTGTGATCCAGCAACAATTTCTTCTTGAATGTGATGATGTGTGTCTAAATAATCATTGAAGTCTTGTAAGCCTGAAGTAAAATCGCTGTAGGTGGTGCTGGGAACTGGATTGGCACCTGAGAATATATCACTCTGTCCTGTGGTTACAACAGGTGGTGCATAGCTGGAAATATTGCCAGCTTCAAAATTATGCACAGTACCAGCTGTGTCATAATTTGTTAAAAAGTCAGTCATGTTTACAGCATTATAAATGGTATCAGATGCTCTACCATTTACTGCATTGGGTGTTTCAACTCCATTGTTAATTAACACAGCATTATCATCACCCACAATGAATGCATTAGGATATGTGTTCCTGATTAGTGTAGCACTATTGTTTGTTAATTTGTTAGGAACGCTGTTTTGGAATACACCTTCGTGTATGCTTACGCCTTTTAATCCGGCCGCGGCAACGGCCGCATCATATTGTACACCATATGCATCTTTGTTTGGTGGTACAAGGACCACTTCATAGCCTTCATTTTGAAGTCTGGTAATTGTGTTTGTGAGTTTAGATGTTGTGAGTGACGCATTACTTGATTGGTCATTTGTACCTGCGGCTAATATTGCAACTTTTTGTGCCATTTACATTGCCCCTGCCGATGAACCACAATAAACATTCTGAGATCCATCTGCGGCACTAGGATTTGGGTGTGGGATTAAAGTCCAGTTATCAGGACTGGCTGGATCGCCGTTTCTGATTACCAGCTTGTTATTAGCAAATACTGTTGATTGTGTGGAAATTAATGCACCGGCACCATGACTGCATGTATCACCGATCAATGATACAGGTATGCCATTTACATAGACATTACTGGCCGACGGTCCAGTGGTAGTTGCACCACAACTTCGACCCTGTCCTCTTAAGTGTACAGGTTTAGAGCTCATACACGTATTTAGTTTTTTAAACTAGAGGGTACCGTTCCTACACCTACTATGCCAGTGGTGCCTTGTAAATATGCGTCTGCAAATGGTTTATGTGTATCGACTATGGTTACTACTGTTTGTTCATTTATTTCAATGCTTGGAGCACCTAATATATCACTGCTAAACACCCATGGTGCCATGGCAGGACCTTCAGCTGTCATAGTAACCATCAGTGGCTTAGTAAGTTTTACAACGCCGTTATCTTTGCTGTCCCAACGTCCTACAACTTCTTCACCACTGATGAGTTTAACGGTGACAATGTCACCTTTTTTTCTTGGATTTACTAACATTAATGTCCGTATCCTGTTCCGTTATAACCGGTGTTTTCCAGGTACTCTTCGAACTGCTGATAACTGCCAACTATTTCACCGTTAACTTTTATCTGCGGAAATGTTCGAGCTCCTGGAAATTCTTCTAACACCTGTTCTCTTGTGAAATCTGCATCTAGTTCCTTGTAGACATAATTATATCCTCTTGTTTCACATACCATTTTGGCACGATCACAAAAAGAACATAATTGTTTGCCCCAAATCTCTATACTCATATTTCACAACCTCCTGCCACACATGCCAATTCTTGTGACCCAATGGTCATGTCTTGACTTTCATAGGCGGCAAGTTTACCCCAATCAACGTCTGTTGGCATTTTTGCTTTCAGCTCGTTGTATTGTGATTCATCACAATCTTGATATGGTGCTTGTCTATATGTGTGATCTGAGAATGGCAAGAATGATACTCCTGACATCCAATCAAAATTATCATATACCCATGCACCCACTTCCATCCATTCATGTTCTTTAACAGAAATAGTCACAGATGGCTTGTGTTCACACCAATGTTTTTGATATGCTAACCAATGCTCTAATTGTTCAATGGCTGACATATCCATACGAAAGATTGCTTTTTTATCAACCTTCATTGGAAATGAAAATACCGCAGTATGACTAGGATTCATTACATCATCTTCAATTGGAAATCCTGCATCTTTCATATACATTGTGAGTGGATCTTTTTTGTCACCACGTACTGTTCTAATGTAATATGGATTGTGTCTTGCATGAATACCAGAGGCCGCATCTGTAAGTTGTGATACAGTTCCTGATGGCTTTACACAAGTAATCGCGGCTGATACCGGAATACCAATCTTCTTTGCAAGTTTCTCATTTGTTTCAACTGCTTTGTCTTTTAGTTTTGCTAACAGTTCAGGCAAGTTTTTATTTTTTGGACTTGTCAACGGCGAATCCATAATACCAGTTAGAGATACTCCTAGCAGTCTTTCTTCTTCACAGTTCTTTTTCCATGAAGCTGATAGATATTTAAAGTTTACCAGTGTAGATTGTAGTGTTCCTACAATGGTTGCTAGTTCTACTTTTTCTAACAGTGATTCTTCTGTGTCGTTAGCACGAACCACAACCTCAGAAAGATTACAGAATTCTCTATCTCTGAGAATAATTTCTGAACATGGATTTGTTCCAAATGATTGGCCTTCAACTCTTCTTCTACCATTTCTTTCAGCCTGTTTGTTTGCTGATTCTCTGTTGAAGATACCTCTTTCACCTGATTTAGAATCATACAGAGCTTTCCATTCATCCATAAAAATACCAATGTCTGGCTTTTCTGTGTAACATGCAGAATTGTTTGCTAGAGCTCGTTGTCCGTGTTGCTCCCACCATTGTCCTGCTTTTGCGTGTCGCATTCTGTCATCAGACAAATTTGATAGTGAGATCAAAGCAGATCTCCTTACGCCACCAACCACAACGATTTCTGCAATCTTGCACACAATGTCATGACATTCAATAGAGTTCAATTTACGACCTGTAGAACCTTGAAATGTGGATACCACAAATTTAAACAAACTGT